>Ga0134103_1000010_pt1 | contig 323382 bp, 274 predicted proteins | sample 14_taG_2_FD_94445 | JGI IMG/M metagenome (GOLD analysis project Ga0134103, IMG submission 94445) | Switchgrass degrading microbial communities from high solid loading bioreactors in New Hampshire, USA - 14_58_20_212_A1 metaG | ecosystem: Engineered > Bioreactor > Semi-continuous > Anaerobic >...
CGTCAGCGCCGTGCTGATGGAAATCAGCGAGGAGTGGGAAACCGAGAAGACCTACTTACGGATGGAAAACAGTAGCCCGCTCACGCGGGAAGAATGAATTTACAGAAAGAGGCTTGCTTTATCGAGCGAGCCGAACGTATATGCCGCCACGACGGCGGCCAGCAGCACGCCCGCCGCATAGTCCCAATAGTAGAGTTCGAACCGCCACTTGCCCGTAAGCTTATACGTATTCGCCCAAGATCCCCAGCAGATCATGGAGAGAATCATGAGCAGCAGCGCGGCGGTGTAAGTATCAGGCAGAATCATCGTATCACCTGGAACTGCGAGATTATCACAAACGCCCCGGTCAGTATTCCAGGGTCTGCCTGCGCTCTACGTGTTTTTCCAGTTCCTTGGGATCGAGAAAGTAGGTTGGCTTCATCAGAGAGCGGCTGAACAGCTCGCGCGCCTGGTCGTCCCAGTGCGGCGAGTCCTTGCGGTCGCTCTGGCCGAGCGGAATCACCGTGTACGACCGCGGCGGGTTCGTCAGGATAACCACCTGTACCGCCGACTGGCCCGCGACGCCGACGAACTGGTTCCCGCGCCGCACGAAGGTAATCGCCCGGGGTGTCGCCATGCCCGCCCCGCGAGGATTGCCGCCGCCGACCGGATAGGTGCGCTCGCCGCTGTCCCGCCCGACGCGAAACAGTGAGCCGTAAGTCGCGCCAGCCGGGAACTCCGAGTTCAGCCGCGCCTCGGCTTTGCGCAGTCCTTCCAGAAGCTGCGCGTCGGTGAGCGACTGCGGCGGCGCCACCTCACCGCCCGGCTGGCCGAGAGCCATCTTGAAGAGATAAAAGGCAAGCGCGGCGCGCGAATCCGCGGCGGCGCGGCCGTCCCAGCTCAGGATCAGCTCCGCGATGCCGGAGGGGGCCTTTTGCTTCAGACCGCGAATCCGCTCCTGCCAGGTGTGCGCGCCGTAGACAGCCGGTGAAAACGCGATCTCGATGGCTTTCTCATCGGTGATGTCCTTCGCCGCATCTAGAAGTTCCAGCACCATGGCCGCCCGCTGGTGCGGCAGGCCGGAGGGCGCGTTGAACAACTCGGGAGTGTCCTTGAACTTTTCCGGCGTAAACGGCGAGCCGGTCTTCCAAAGCCACTGCGGCGAGGCGTTGCAGTTCTGCATGTAACCGGAGGGCGGGTTGGTGACCTGGATGAGTTTCTCGAACGGGTGAATCCCTTGCCACTCGCAAGCGCCCGTGCCGGGCAGCGGGCGCGAGGAATCGCAGCCCTTGGGACGGACCGGCACGCGCCCGTAGCGCACGTAATAGATGTCGCCGTCCACCGTCCCCACCATGATGTTCTGCGGCATCAGTTGCAGTTGGGCGAGGGCCTTCTTCATGGCGGCCAGGTTGCGCGCGTTCATCATCGCCCAGCTCTGCTCGATGAGCTGGAACTCGTTCGCATAGGGAATGGCTGCCGTGTAGGCTTTGCCGTCCTTGCGCGCGACGATCGGGCCGTGATGCGTGGATTCGATCGTCACTTCCTTCCACTGCACCGTATCGCCCGATTTCACGCCGATGCGCTCGCGGCGGACCTCCAGCGGGCGCCACTGGTCCCGGAACCTGTACCTGCCCTCCGCCACTTCCTCTTCGAAGACGTCGGAGGTGTCCGGCCCGCCGGTGGTCATGGCTACCGACACCCAGCGCCCGTGTCCCAGTGGCGGGAAAGGCAATCCCACAAGGGCCGAGCCGGAGATGGCATGGTCGCCCGCGTAAAGCCGGATCTCGTACCACCGGAATTCGCCGTACCAGCTCAGGTGGGGGTCGATCAGAGCGATGGGAGCGCGCATTGCGGTCCGCGACGGCGCCAGCAGCCACTGGTTGGAGCCGCGATAGGCCATCGGGTCGGGCCGGATTCCCGCCCGTCGCAAATCGCTTGCGATCTCGCCTTCCGGCCAGCCCCAAATGACGTACCGCGCGAGCGAGACAATGCGCCACGGCTCGAGCGACGGCGCCCACGAGGGCACTTCCTCCGGGTGCTCCTTCATGTACTGGCGCACGCCGGCGATAAAGGCCTCGCACATAGCGCGGGTCTGGGCGCTAAGCCGCGGGTAATTTGTCTTGGAAACTTCCGCGTGCCGCCAGAGCCGCTGCCGGTAATCGTGCTGGAGCCAGGACTCGCCGAAGGCTTCGGCCATCGTGCCCTCGGCCTTGCGGCAGTTGCGCATCATTTCCTCCAGGCGGTCCTCCGCCTGGACGTAACCCGATGCGTAAGCGGCGCCTGCCGGCGTAGAGGCGAATATGTGCGGAACACCGTAGTTGTCGCGTAGGATGCGGATCGTTTCAGCCGGAAGAGCGTGGGGTGCCGCCAGCAGGCCCGCAAGAATCAGCGCGCCCCGGCGAACGCGGCCAGGGGCGGCTGTGTTCATATTTTCCTCTTAGTGCCTTTGATGACTCCGGTCTCGCCGCCACCGGACCAGGTGCCCTGGAGTTGGGAGCCGTTGACCTTGAGCTTGACTGCGTAGGGTTCCGAATTCACGTATACCTTGAACGTGAACTCTCCCCCTTCGAGCTTGGCATCCGAAATCGGCATTTCCCCTTCGTCGCTGCCGGCGATCCCCGTCAGCTTTCCGTTCTCCTCCTTTACTGTCAGCGTCCATTTCATGTCGGTGCCCATCGGCGTGGTCGTTGTGCAGTCCCAACTGCCGATAATCTGCTGCTCGGCGGCAAGCAGCCACCCGGCCGTCAACACAATAGATGCGATCGCCCAAAATATAAGTCTGCGATTCATCAGGTGATCTCCTAAGCGGGTGTTCCCTTATTGACTGAGAGTATGATAGCATCCTGTCGAGAATAGGTGAAAGTAGCTAGAATCTTAATGTTTTCAGATGATTGGAGGCGGTATGAGACCCCTGGTGGCTATCGCGTCGCTGCTGCTCGCGGTTTGGACGGCTAACGCCCAACGGCACGCAATCACCATCAACACGGAGACCCCGGAAGGCGCTTTGCTCCAGCAGATCGGTCAGGAATCCGATCAAACCAAAAAGATCGCCCTGCTCGAGCAATTCGCTTCGCAGTACCCGAAACACGAAGGAACGCCGTGGGTCTACGAAATGCTCATGGAGGCTTACACCACCGCCGGCCAGCCCGATAATGCTATCGCTGCAGGTGAGAAACTGCTCGCCCTCAAGCCCGACGACGCTCAGACCGCCCACGCCTGCCTGAAAACGGCGCTCGAAATCAAGCGCGACCCCGACCTCGTTTTGAAGTGGGCCCCCATCACCTCCGATGTGGCGCGCAAGATTGCCCAGACCCCTAAGCCCTCCGACGAGGACGAGGTTGAGGACTGGCAGCACGAAGTCGATTACGCAAAACAGCTCGACATCTACACCGAATACTCGCTTTACGCCATGGCGCTGCAAACGCCGGACCCGCAGAAGAAAATCGCCCTCGGTGACCTGCTCGAGCAGCGCAACCCCGAAAGCCAATACATCCCGATGGTGGCCGAGCATCGCTTCATGGCTTACATCCAGACAGGCGACAACGCCAAAGCCGTGGCACTGGCCGAAAAAACCCTCGAACGGGACCAGACCAATGCCGAGATGCTGCTGGCCGTGGCGAGCAGTTACATGGGCAAGCAGAACGACAAGGTTCTGGAGCTTTCCTCGAAGGCCATCGACGTGATGAACACCAAGGCCAAACCGGAGGGTGTCAGCGATGCGGACTGGGAGAACCGCAAGAAGCTGGTCATCGGCCGCGCCAACTATATACAAGGCGTTGTGCATGCTTCCAGCAACAGGTGGGCGGCCGCCGACAAAGCTTTGCGGGCCGCTCTGCCCGGCATCGCCGACAGCGCGGAAATGAGGGCCGAAGCGCTGTTCTACCTCGGGTTGGCCAATTACCGCCTGGCCGAAGCCGGCGATGTCGAGCGCGCCCGCGACGCCCTGCGTTTCAGCCAGGAATGCGCCAATATCCCGGGCCGCTTCCAGGCCCGCGCACGCCAGAACGTGAAAGCCATACAATCGCAATACCGGATCCGATGAACATACTTGTACCGAACCTCGGTTCGACCTCGTTGAAATACCAGATTTTGGAAATGCCCTCCGAGCGCGTCGCCGCACGGGGCCGCTTCGAGCGCGTCAGCGATTACCGCCAGGCCATCTCGGAAATCCAGGTGGGCGACGCGCCCGTCGATGCCGTTGCCTTCAAGGCTGTCCACGCTGGCCCGCGTTACCGCGGCACGTTTGTCATTGACGACGCGGTAACGGCGGCGATGGAGGAATTCTTGCCCGCCGCGCCGGCCCACAACGCCATTTACCTCACCGCGATTCGCGCGTTCCGCGAAGCGATGCCCGGCGTGCCGCTCGTGGCAGCGTTTGAGACTGAGTTCCACGCGTCAATGCCCGAGTACGCCGCGCGCTACGGCGTCCCCGCGGAGTGGCGCGAAAAATACGGCATACGGCGCTACGGCTTCCATGGCGCATCGCACGAGTATATCGGCGGGCGCGTCTCCGAGGTGCTCGGCCGGCCCGCAGCCGACCTGCGCACCATCAGTTGCCACCTCGGCGGCAGTTCCTCGATTTGCGCCATCGCCGGCGGGCGCTCCGTCGATACGACCATGGGCTTTTCGCCCCAGTCGGGCCTGGAGAACGCCACGCGGCACGGCGATCTGGACGTCTTCGCCGTGCTCTATATGATGGACCGCTGCGGCTGGGACGCGGCTGAAGTGCGGAAGCAGTTGACCAAGACCGGCGGTCTGGCCGGGCTTTCCGGCGTAGCCGGCGGCGACGTGCGGGACATCGAGGCCGCTGCGGCGCAGGGCAACGCCGACGCCTGCATGGCGCTGGAGGTCTTCGCTTACCAGGTGCGGAAAACCATCGGCGCCTATGCGGCGGCCATGGGCGGAGTGGACGCGGTCGCCTTCACCGGCGGCATCGGCGAGAACTCTCCACGCCTCCGCGCGATGTGTTGTTCGGGATTGGAATTCCTCGGTATCCGCCTGGACCCCGCCTCCAACGAGAACGGCTCGGGCGACCGCCTTCTGTCGCCCGAGGGCGCTCCGGTGGCGGTGCTGGCGCTGGCGACCAACGAGGAACTGGTCGTGGCGCGCCGGGCCTACAGGTGCCTGAACGGCGCCTGAGGCCCGCCGGGTCTGTTACAGAATCTCCTCCGACCAGTTCTGCAGGATGCTCTTCACCTTCTGCATGAACTGGTCGGCGTAAGCGCCGTCGATCAGCCGGTGGTCGAATGTCAACCCGATCAGGCTGATTTCGCGGATCGCGATGGCGTCGTCCTCGGTCACTACCGGGGTCTTCTCCACCGCTCCCACGCCGAGAATCGCCACCTGCGGCTGGTTGATGATTGGCGTTCCGAACAGGCTGCCGAAACTGCCGAAATTCGTGATCGAGAAGGTGCCGCCCTGCACCTCATCGGGCTTGAGCTGCCGCGAGCGGGCGCGCGCCGCCAGATCGGCGATGGCCCGCTGGAGCCCCAGCACATTCTTCTCGTCGGCGTTGCGGATCACCGGGACGATCAAGCCATTTTCCAGCGCCACCGCAATCCCGATGTTGATCTCGTTGTGGTAGATGATGTTGTTCCCTTCCACCGAGGCATTGCATAGCGGGAAGGCCCGCAGCGCTTCGGCGGCCGCCCGGGTGATGAACGGCAGGTAGGTGAGCGAGTATCCGTAGCGCGCCTTCACTTCCTCCTTGTGCCGCGCGCGGATTCTCGCTACCCGGGTCATGTCGATCTTGTGCACGGTGGTGACGTGCGCCGACGTCCGCTTGGAGAGCACCATGTGCTCGGCGATCTTCGACCGCATGATGCTCATCGGCTCCACGCGCGTCTTGGCGGCCTCTACCCTTGGAGGCGGCGGCGCAATCTCGGGTGCGGCCGGCGGAGGCGCGGGCGCGGGGGTGGGAGGAGCCGCGGCCGGGGGCGGCGGCGCGGGCCGGGCTTCGCGGGCTTCCCGCTGCGCCAGGTAGTTCTCCACGTCCTGCCGGGTGATGCGGCCACCGGCGCCGGTTCCCTTGATCTGCCGCAAGTCGATGTTGTGCTCCCGGGCCATGCGCCGCACCAGAGGCGATAGAGGCCCGATGGGCTCTTCGGGCGCCGCCGCGGGTGGGGGCGCCACGGGCGCGGGCTCGGTACGCACGGGCGGCTGCTCCGGCGGCCTCTCCGCAGCGGGAGGCGCCGGGGGCGCGGGCGCGGGTGCGGCAGGCGCCTCCGCCGGAGGTGCAGCGGCCGCGCCTGTGCCATCCCCCGTCTCGTCGATGCGCGCCACTACCGTGTTGATCGCCACGGTCTTGCCTTCCTCCACCAGGGTCTCCTTGAGGATGCCGGCAGCGGGCGCGGGGATCTCGGTGTCCACTTTGTCCGTCGAGATCTCAAACAGAGGCTCGTCGCGCTCTACCCTGTCGCCGGGTTTTTTCAACCACCTTGTCAGCGTTCCTTCCACAATGCTCTCGCCCATCTGGGGCATCACGACATCGACCATACCGCCTCCTCAGTCTCAATCTCTCGTTTCACAATCTCGATTCCGAAATTCAGCGCGAAATGCCTGGTCAGGCTCTCGATCACCTCGGCCCGCGGCGCGGCAACGCCCAACTCGGCCATAGAGGTGACCGGCTTCGTCAACCCGCAAGGCACAATGTACTGAAAATAGCTCAGGTCCGTGGTCACGTTCAGCGCGAAACCGTGCGACGTCACCCACCGGCTGATGTGGACGCCGATGGCTGCAATCTTCCGGCCGTCCACCCAACACCCGGTGAAACCCTCAAGGCGGCCCGCCGCTATCCCGAAGTCCGACAGCGCGCCGATGATGACCTCCTCCAAGGTCCGTACATACGCCACTACGTCGCGCTTCCACTCCCTCAGGTCAAAAATCGGATAGCCAACGATCTGCCCGGGGCCGTGATAGGTAATGTCGCCGCCGCGCTCGATGGGGAAGAACGAGATGCCGGCGCGCCTGAGCACCTCTTCGCTCGCCAGCAGGTTCGAGGGTTTGCCGTTCCGCCCGAGCGTGATGACGTGCGGGTGCTCCACGATCAGCAACTGATCGGGTATTTCGCCCCGCTTGCGCTTTTCCACCAGCGCCCGCTGCAATTCGAGCGCCCGTCCGTACTCCACCAGTCCGAGGTCACGCAGTTCGCACCTACGCAATCTCAGCGACCTCTCTTGCCATGTGTGTGAAGCGTCCTCCCCGCCTACGCATTGATGGCCAACCCGTAGATTGAATTGAACGCCTCGCCGACCGCCTCGTGAAGCGTCGGGTGCGCGTGGATCATATTCATCATGGTGTCGACGGTCGCCTCGGACGCCATCGCCGCCACCGCTTCGGAAATGTACTCCCAGGCCAGCGGACCGATAATGTGCACGCCGAGGATCTCGCCGTACTTCTCGTCGGAAACCACCTTCACGAAGCCGTCATGCCGGCCCATGATGGTGGCCATGCTGTTCGGAATAAAGCCGAACTTGCCGACCTTCACCTTGTAGCCCTGCGCGCGCGCTTCCGCTTCCGTCAGACCGCAACTGCCGATACCCGGATCCGTGTAGGTGCAGGAGGGGATCAGCCGGCGGTTGAGCGGTTGCACCGGCTTGCCGGCGATGTGCGCCACGGCAATCAGGCCCTCCCTGGTTGCCACGTGCGCCAGTTGCGGCGACCCCGCGACCACATCGCCGATCGCATAGACGCCCGGTTCGGCCGTCCGCTGGTATTCATCCACCTTGATGAAGCCGCGGTCGGTCTCCACGCGCGTGTTTTCCAATCCGATGTTGTCCGTCACCGGGCGCCGTCCGATTCCCACCAGCACCGCGTCGGCTGAGATCTCTTCCTTCGCGCCGCTGGCCAGCGTCAGCGTGACCTTCACGCCGCCGTCGCAGCGCTGGATGTTCTCCGCCTTGGCCCCGGTCTCAACCCGTATGCCCTTCTTTTTGAAAATCCGCGCCAGTTCCCTGGAGACTTCCTCGTCCTCCAGCGGCACGATGCGGGGCAGCATTTCCACCAGCGTGATCTTTGTCCCGAACCGGTGGAACATCGAGGCGAATTCCGATCCCACTGCGCCCGAACCGATAATCACCATGGACTTGGGCGGCTTGCGGAGGTCCAGAATCTCGACGTTCGTCAGGATACGCTCGGGGTCCGGCTCCAGCCCCGGCAGCATGCGGGCTTCCGAGCCGGTGGCGATCATGATGTTCTTCGCCTCCAGCGTCTTCACACCGTCATCAGTGTGGACGTCGACCTTGCCCCCGCCTCGCAGGACACCGCGCCCGCGGAAGACATCCACCTTGTTCTTCCGCATCAGGAAGTCGATGCCTTTGGAGTGCTTGCTTACAATCTGGTTCTTGCGCTCGATTGCCTTGGCAAAGTCCAGTCTCGGGTTCTCGCAATAGATTCCGTTCTCGCCCGGATTCTGAAAGTGTTCCCAAATCTCCGCCGTGTGCAGGAGGCTTTTCGTAGGGATACAGCCCACCAGCAGACACGTGCCGCCGAGACGCGGGTTCTTCTCTACAATCGCCGTGCGCAGCCCGTATTGCCCCGCCCTTACCGCAGCGGAATAGCCCCCCGGACCACTGCCGATAATGATCAAATCGTAAGACATTGATTGCATTTTAGCAGGTAGCCTATTTTCAGGAGCTTTCGCGCCCATCTCAGACCGCCCACCGCTTCAAGCGCTGCTTGAGCGATTCGGGCACGTCGGCTTCGACTTCCGTGTACTCGCCGCCGTAGCGTGTTTCCTTCACCCGCCCGAGCTCGTGAAGCATGTTGATCTTGGCGCCCTCGCCCGGCGGGAAGCGGAACGTGGCGGCCACGATGGGGTCGAGGGGGAGCGCTTCGTCCAGCGCCGCCAGCAGCGCGTCGATTCCCTGCCCCGTCCGCGCCGACACCGCTACTGTGCGCGGCTGCGTTTCCCCGGGCGCCAAGCGGCCGGCGAAGGGGCCGATTTGCCCCTCCGGCATCAGGTCAATCTTGTTAAGCACCAGCAATTGCGGCGTCTCGTGCGCTCCGATCTCGGCAAGAACCTTGTGCACTTCCGCGATCTGGCGCTCGGCGTGAGGAGACGCAATGTCCACCACGTGCAGGATCAGCGCCGCCTCGACGACCTCTTCCAGCGTGGCGCGGAACGCCTTCACCAGCGAAACCGGAAGGTTCCGGATGAAACCCACCGTGTCGCTCAGCAGGATGCGCCTGCGCGAGGGCAGCACGATGGAGCGCACCGTCGGGTCGAGAGTGGCGAACATGCGCGCGTCGGCGAGCACTTCCGCCCCCGTGAGGCGGTTGAAGAGCGTCGACTTCCCGGCGTTCGTGTATCCGACCAGGGCGGCGGTGGCCAGCGGCACCGCCTGACGCTGCCGCCGCTGCACCCTGCGGCCGGCCCGCACGCTTTCCAACTCCCGCTGGATCTTCGCGATGCGGCGCCCGATCCGCCGCCGGTCCGTCTCGAGCTGCGTCTCACCGGGGCCGCGCGTGCCGATTCCGCCTCCCAGGCGCGACATCTCGACGCCGCGTCCGGCCAGGCGCGGCAACAGGTAGGTCAACTGCGCCAGCTCCACTTGCAACTGCCCTTCCCGCGTGCGCGCGCGCCGGGCGAAGATGTCCAGGATGAGCTGGGTCCGGTCGACCACCTTGCAGTCCAGCGCCCGCTCGATGTTGCGGAGCTGGGTAGGCGTCAGGTCGTGGTCGAAGATGACGGTGTCGGCATCCACGGCCCTGGCGCGCTGCGCCAGTTCTTCCAGTTTGCCGGGCCCGATCAGCGTCGCCGCTTCCGGACGCTCGCGGGACTGCACTACCTTGTCGAGCACCTCCGCGCCCGCGCTTTCCGCGAGCACCGCAAGCTCCTCGATGGATTCTTCCGTGGTGTAGTCCAGATGATTGGCGACAGCGGCGCGGCTTGCCCTTCCCCTGCCGCGCACCTCCAGCCCGACCAGAATTGTGCGTTCCTTCACTGTTGGAAGGGCGTCCCTCCTAGCTGTGGCCCGCTTCCTGTGCGGCCTGAGCCTGCGGCTGGGACGCCGCCGCCGAGGACGAACCCGGACTTGCCGAAGCGCTGTGCGCCGCCTTCGACAGTACAACGGTGGAGATAGCGTGCTTGAATATCAACTGTTCCTGGCTGTTGGATTCCAGGATGAGGGAGTATTTGTCGAAACTTTTTATACGGCCGGAAAGCTTCACCCCGCTCATAAGGTAGATCGTCAGAAACGTCTTTTCCTTACGCGCGTTGTTCAGAAAAGCTTCCTGTATGTTCTGCGCCGGCTTTTCCATTTATTTAATTTCCTTTTGACCCAGAGGGCGATTTAACCAAAGCGCGGCTGCGCCGATTGCGATTTTACATCGAAAACGGCTGGAAAGCCATCAGGGGAATGCTGCTTCATCGGACCCGGTCGGCTCGTCCTCCTGGCAGCCGCAGCAAAATCTCGCCCAGGGTACAGCGGTCGCCAAAACCCAGCGGCTCACCCGTCCAGATGAACGACCTCGGCAGGGTGCTTTGTGGAAAGGCTCGAAAATGACTTCCAGGCACACTCAAATAGCGTCAACGATATTCGCCAAGGCTTCGTCGCGCATCTTCCCGTGTGAGGCGCGAATGGTTGTTTCCACCTTCCGCGCCGGGCGCTCCCCGGAACCGCGCGAAAATGAAAAGCATGGAGAACCGGGATATTGCCCGCCTGCTCTCGGAAACCGCCGACCTGATGGAAATCGCGGGCGAAGATCCGTTCCGCATCCGCAGCTACCGGAACGCGGCTTCCTCCATCGAGAGCTACCCCGAACGAGTGCTCGACATACTTAAGGACCCCAACCGCAAAGTCACCGATATCCCCGGCATCGGCAAAAGCATGGCCGCCAACCTCCAGGAAATCGCCGCCCGCGGATCATTCGACCGCCGCGACCAGCTCCTGGCCAAGTACCCGCCCACCGCCCTGGAGCTGCTCAAAATCCAGGGCCTCGGTCCCAAAACCATTTCCCTGCTCTGGGAGCACTATCGCGTGAGCACGATCGACGGGCTGGAGCGGCTCTGCCAGGAGCAGAAACTCCGGGTGCTCCCCCGGCTTGGGGCCAAGCTCGAGGAAAAAATCCTGCGCTCGATCTGCAATTACCGGCAGCGGGCGGGACGGTTCCTGCTCAATTTCGCGGATGAGCTCGCAGCGGACCTCTCCGGTTATCTCGCTGAGGCGCCCGGAGTCGAGAAGGTGACGCCCGCCGGAAGCCTTCGCCGCGGGCGCGAAACCGTGGGCGACCTCGACCTGCTGGTGACCGGACCTTCGGCCGCCAATGCCCTCGACCGCTTCGTCTCACACCCCAAGGTGAACGAGGTGATCGCGCGAGGTCCCAACAAGGCCAGCGCGAAGGTCGGGTTTCAGGCCTTTCAGGTCGACGTGCGGGCTCTGCCGCGGGAAAGCTACGGAGCGGCGCTCCAATACTTCACCGGAAGCAAAGAGCACAATATCGCGCTCCGGTCACGCGCCCTCAAGATGGGCTACACGCTCAGCGAGTACGGGCTCTTTCGCCGGGATGACAACATCCGGGTGGCCGGCGAGACCGAGGAAGAGGTGTACGCAAAGCTCGGCCTGGCATGGATCCCGCCGGAGTTGCGCGAAAACCAGGGCGAAATCGAAGCCGCGGCCGAAGGGCGCCTGCCGCATCTCGTCGAGCAGCGGCATATTCGCGGCGACCTCCATATGCACACCGTCGAAACCGACGGCCGCGCCACGCTGGAGGAGATGGCGGCGGCCGCATCCGCCCTCGGCTATGAGTACATCGCCATTACGGACCACTCAAAGGCGCTTGCCATGGCCAATGGGCTGGATGAGCGGCGCGCGGTGGCCTTTGCAAAACATGTAAAGCGGTTGAACGAGTCCGGTTTGGGCATCCACGTCTTTTCGGGAATCGAGTGCGACATCCGCAGGGACGGAACGATGGACCTGGCCGAAGATGCCCTCGCCGAACTCGACCTGGTGATCGGCAGCGTTCACAGCTACATGAATCTGGAGCCGGCGGAGATGACAGACCGCCTGCTCCGCGCCCTGGAATGCCCTTACCTCCGAATTCTGGGGCACCCCACCGGGCGCCTGCTGCTTGTTCGCGACGCCTATCCGTTCGACTTCGACCGCGTCGCCGCCGAGGCCGCGCGCCGCGGGGTCATTTTCGAGATCAACTCCAGCCCCGAGCGGCTCGACCTGTACGATGCGCTTCTGCGCTCCGCCCGAGCCCGCGGCGTCAGGTTCGCCATATCCACGGACGCCCACCATCCCAACCACCTGCGTAACATTCGTTACGGCGTGACCATGGCCCGGCGCGGCTGGCTGGAGCCCGCGGACGTCGTCAACACGCTTCCGTTGAACGAATTCCGGAAACTCATCGGAAAATAAGACTGGCTTCATCTTTCCCCCCGATCCGCGGGGCCAAGCGGCCCGGCCCGGGAAAGTGTACTCTCATGGGAGGGCCATATTTTATGATCCGGAAGGAAGACGCTCTGCAGTATCATTCCTCGCCTTCTCCCGGCAAGCTGGCCATCATACCGACCAAGCCCTGCCGGACGCAGCGCGACCTCAGCCTGGCCTATACCCCCGGAGTGGCGGCGCCTTGCCTGGAGATCCAGCGCGACCCCAGCCTGGCCTACAAGTACACGGCGAAGGGGAACCTCGTGGCGGTAGTATCGAACGGCACTGCCGTGCTGGGTCTCGGCAATATCGGGGCCCAGGCAAGCAAGCCGGTCATGGAGGGCAAGGCTGTCCTCTTCAAGCGGTTTGCGGATATCGACGTTTTCGACATCGAGCTGGCCACCGAAGATCCGCGCGAGATCATCCGGGTCTGCCAGCTTCTCGAACCCACTTTCGGCGGCATCAACCTGGAAGACATTAAGGCCCCGGAGTGCTTCGGAATTGAGGAAGAACTCAAGCGGACGCTGAAAATTCCGGTTCTGCACGACGATCAGCACGGCACGGCGATTATTTCGGGGGCCGCGCTGATTAACGCCCTGGAGGTGGTCGGCAAGCGGATCGAGGAGGTCCGGATTACCTTTAGCGGCGCTGGCGCCGCGGCGCTCTCCTGCGCGGCCCACTACGTGCGGCTGGGCGTCAGGCGGCAGAACATCATCATGTGCGACATTCACGGCGTGGTTTATAAGGGCCGCACCGAGGGGATGAACCCCTACATGGAGCGGTTCGCGGCCGATACCGACGCGCGCACGCTGGCCGAGGCCCTGGAAGGCGCTGACGTTTTCGTGGGCCTCTCCGCCGGCAATATCGTGACGCCGGAGATGCTCAAGCGGATGGCGCGCGACCCGATCATCTTCGCCCTGGCCAACCCCGAACCCGAAATCCCCTACGACGTGGCCCTCGCGGCCCGGCCGGACGCCGTCGTTTGCACCGGACGCTCCGATTATCCGAACCAGGTGAACAACGTCCTCGGCTTTCCGTTCATCTTTCGCGGAGCGCTCGACGTCCGGGCCACGACGATCAACGACGACATGAAGCTGGCCGCCACGCGCGCCCTCGCGGCGCTGGCCAAGGAGGACGTACCCGATTCCGTGCGCCGCGCTTACGGCGTCGAGAAGATGGAGTTCGGCCCGCTGTACCTGATTCCGAAGCCCTTCGACCCGCGCGTGCTGATCCGGGTGGCCTCCGCGGTGGCCCAGGCGGCCATGGAGAGCGGCGTCGCGCAGCAGCCCATCCCGATCGAGGAGTACAGGGAACAGCTCGAACGCCGCTTCGGCAAGGCGCACGAGGTGATGCGGGCGATGATTCAGAAGGCCCGCAAGCGGCCCCAGCGCATCGTATTTCCCGAAGGCGAAGAGCCCAAGATTCTGCGCGCCTGCCAGATTCTTGTGGACGAAGGCATCGCCGAGCCGGTCCTGCTCGGGCGGAAAGAACGGGTATGCGATCTGGCCTCCGAGCTTCACCTGAACCTGCGCGGCGTCCAGGTAATCGAACTGGAACGGTGGAGCGAGCTGCCGGTTTACGCGGAGGAGCTCTACCGCCTGCGTCGCAGGAAGGGCATCACCCGGCGCTCGGCCGAACAGGCCATTTTGAACCCGAACGTGTTCGGCGCCATGATGCTGCACATGGGCCACGCCGACGCCCTGGTCGGCGGGCTGACGCAGGACTACCCGGAGACTGTGCGGCCGGCCATCCAGGTGATCGCCACCCGCCCCGGCCTACACACCGTTTCGGGCCTCCACCTGTTGTGCGTCGGCAATGACGTGTACTTCCTGGCCGACTGCACCGTGAACATCGACCCCACTTCCGAGGACCTCGCGGAAATCGCCGTTTCCGCGGCTGATATGGCGCGCCGCTTCGACGTAGAGCCGAAGGTGGCCATGCTCTCGTTCTCCAACTTCGGCAGCTCGCGCCACCCGTTCGCCGACAAGGTACGGCGCGCGGTGGAACTGCTTCATGCGCGCGAACCGCGGCTGGCGGTGGACGGCGAGATGCAGCCCGATACGGCGATTGTGCCGGAAATCCTCGAAGAGTACCCCTTCGCCATGATCAAAGGCGGCGCCAATGTGCTGATCTTCCCCAACCTGGAGGCCGGCAGTATCGCCTACCGCCTGCTGGCCCGGCTGGGGGGCGCCGAGGTGATCGGGCCGATTCTCATGGGCCTCGCCAAACCGGTGCACGTCTTAAGGCGCGGGTCCGAGGTCAACGATATCGTCAACATGGCCGCCATCGCGGTAGTCGACGCGCAGGCGAGCGGACGCCCGTGGCGCCCGCTCGCGCACGGCAGGGAACGGCAGCCGGATCACCCCCGCCGTCTGGACCGGAACAGCCTCAGGGCCGAACTCAACAACCGCCGCCGGACCACCGAACCCGTAATCCGGTGATCCTGCGGCGTCCTTGCTTGGTCAGGCGTTGCGCTGTGTTAGCGAGCGGCGATGACGCCCCCGGAAGAACGGGGCGCCGAACCCCCAAACGAAAAGGAAAACGAAGAAGAACCCGACCACCAGATCCGGGGGCCGCCACCCCTCGGGAAAAGGCGTCAGGCCGATCACGAAAGCGATGACAATACTGAGAGCGTGCCAGTACCACCCTACGCAGTAGCGGTACAACAGAGCCAGCGCCAGCAGAAAAGCGGCGCCATAGACCACAAAAACCAAAAGCGGATTCATGGCCAACTCCTTTTCAGCCTACATATTAAACCGCGTAGCAAATCTGGCAAAGCAAAATAAGGTCCGAATCACACGCCCGGCGGGCCTGCCGGCTCCCCTAAATCCTCGCGCCGGCGCGTAACAAATCGTTTTGCCGAACCGCCAAAACTACGAGATGGAACCTACACGACGCTTTTTTATTCGCACCGCCGCGCCTGCGGCGATGTTGTTTAAGCTGGCCGGCCCGAAGCCGGAGTTGAAGGGCGCCGGCCCCAACGACCAGATCGCCCTCGGGTTCATCGGGGTGGGCATTCGCGGCTCATACCTTATGGATGTCTTCAGGAAGACCCCGGGCGTCAGGGCCGTGATGGTGGCCGATTGCTATGACGGGCACCTCGATTGGGCCAAGGAGGCCACCGGGGGCAAGATCGAGGTCACCAAGGACTACCACGACATCCTCGCCCGCCAGGATATCGACGCCGTGGTCATTGCCACGCCCGATCACTGGCACGCCCGCATGGTCCTCGACTCGCTCGCGGCCGGCAAGCATGTCTACGTCGAAAAGCCGCTGACCTACACCATCGAGGAGGGCAAGCAGATTATCGACGCGGTGAAAAAGTCGGGTAAGCTCCTGATGGTAGGCAGCCAGAACAAGACGAGCACCCTCACGGCCAAGGCCCGCGAGGTCGTGAAATCCGGCATTCTCGGCAAACTCAACCAGTGCCGGCTCTCCGACAACCGCAACAGCCCCGAGGGCGCCTGGGTGTACCCGATTCCAGAGGACGCCTCGCCAGAAACCATCGACTGGAAACGGTGGCTCGGTCCCGCGCCCAAGATTCCCTTCGACGCCAAGCGCGTGTTCCGCTGGCGGTGCTGGTGGGAGTATTCCGGCGGCGTGGCCACGGACCTCTGGGTACACAACTTCACCACCTTCCACGAGGTTATGGACGTCAAGGCGCCGTTGTCGGCAGTGGCGCAGGGCGGCATCTACCGCTTCGACGACGGCCGCACCTGCCCCGACCTGCTGACCGGGGTCTACGAGTACCCCAACTTCCTGCTCGAGATCACGGCAAACCTCGGCAGTTCGCGGCGCGCCACCGGCTTTCTCGTTTGCGGCTCCGAAGCGAGCCTCAGCTTCGGCAGGAACAGCGTCCTGGTGACGTTTGAGCCTCCGCCGTCGCCGATAGCGTGGTACGGGTTGAACGGCTGGACCGAGGCGGCCAAGGAAAAATATCTCGCCTCGATCGGATACGGCGGCGGAAAGCGGCCGGCAGCCCAGCGCACCAAGCCTCCCCAGGAATTTCCCGTCGAGCGCGGGCTTGAGCACCACGAGTACTTCATCAAGTCCCTGCGCGAAAACTTGCCGAGCATGGAAACGGCCGAGGAAGGACACTACGCGGCCGGCGCGGCCCACTTGGGGAACCTGGCATACCGCAAGAAGCGCCGCATTCGCTGGAACATCGAGACCAATAAAGTCAGCGAAGGCTGAGTCGCGAGGGAAACGCTACCGGCTGGTCCCCAGAAAATCGCCGGTCGTCGCGTCCACGAATACCGAAAATCCGCTGGTCGAAACCGATTCGCCCCAATATACCCGCCAAGCCGGGCTGGCGAATCGGTTTGTCTTTTCGAGCACAAGTTTCACCGGCGCCTGCGGGTTCTTGCGCGCATACTCGCGGCCCTTCTTCATCGCCGTCTCGTAAGCAACGGTGGAATCCTTGCGGAACGCCTGAACGTTGAACGGTTCCGATCCTCCGCCGCCGGCCCACCTGGCCTCCACCTGGGCGGACACCCCGCGTCGCAGGTTCCTCTCCGGCTGGTGCACCACCGAGTACGTGAAGCGGCGAACGCGCCCCGTTGCCCGCGAGACAAAGTCCGCCTCCCAGGCTGCGGCCTTCCCGCCCTCCGCCTGCACTCCATCGACATCGATTTGCGCCACCCGCAGCAACTCGACGTCCGGCGCCCAGGCCCGTGCGTGGGCGTACATCCCGCTGAAGGCGGAAAGCGCCGGGACGGGCTCGGGCGGCGGCTCAACCGCAGCGGGCTTCGGGTCGCCGGAACACCCGGAAAGCAGGAAAAACAGCGGCAGCGCCGCGGGCATCAGACGGAATACGCGCATACAGAACCAAAAATCCATTCTACTTTCCGCCGCCCTCAGACAGCCTTTCCCGCCGGCGGCAGGGTGCGTTCCTGGTCCTTGTACTGTAACTGGTAGAGCTTCCAATAGATGCCGCGGGCCGCGAGCAGTTCCTGGTGGGTCCCGGATTCCCGCAGCGTGCCTTTGTGCATCACCAGGATGCGGTCCGCTTTCTGGATGGTGGACAGCCGGTGCGCGATCACGATCGCCGTGCGCCCTTTCACCATCCGCGCCAGCGCCTCGCGCACCCGGAACTCGGTTTCGGTGTCCACGCTCGATGTGGCCTCGTCCAGAACCAGAAATCTCGGGTTGTGCGCCAGCGCGCGTGCGAAGCTGATGAGCTGTTTCTGGCCGGTCGAAAGCCCGTCGCCGCGTTCGCGCACCGGCTGGGCGAAACCGTCCGGGAGCGAATCAATGAAATCGAGCAGGCTCACCTGTTCCACGGCCGACACCAGCGCCTCCTCGCTGATCCATTCCGTCCCCAGCCGGATGTTGCCCTCGATGGTGCCCGAAAACAGGTGCGGATCCTGAAGCACGACCCCGAAATGCCGCCGCAGGTCCCGCGGATCGAGTTCCCGTATATCGACGCCGCCGATCCGGATCGCCCCGCGCTGCACGTCGTAGAACCGCAGCAGCAGGCTGATCAGGGTGGTCTTGCCCGCGCCCGTGTGCCCCACGACGGCCACCGTCTCGCCGGGCTCGATCGCGAAGCTGACATCGCGCAGCACCCACTCTTCGCCGCGGTAAGCAAACCAGACTTTGTCGAACTCGATGCGCGCCGGGCCGGCGGGGAATTTTTTCGCTTCCGCCGGAGCCTGGATCTTTACCGGTGTATCCAGCAGCGCGAAAATCCGTTCGGAGGCGGCCATCGCCGATTGCAGCAGGTTGTACTTTTCGCTGAGGTCCTGGATCGGCCGGAAGAACCGCATGCCGTATTGCAGGAACGCCACCAGCACGCCCAGCGTCAGGCTGCCCTCGTTGATGCGGAACCCCGAATAGGTCAACAGCATTGCCAGCGCCAGCATCGCCAGAAACTCCACCGCCGGGTAGAACCAGGCATAGGCGACGATCGCCTCCTTGAACGCCAGCATGTGCTGCCGGTTGATTTCATCGAACTCCTGGCCGCTCTTTTTCTCCCGGTTGAACAACTGGAGCACCGCCATGCCGCTGATGTGCTCCTGAAGGTAGGAGTTGATGCGCGCGATGGCGACGCGGATGCGCCGGTAGCTCTGTGTTGCGCTGCGGCGGAAGATTACGGTCACCAGCACCACAAACGGCATAACGGCCAGCAGAAGGCCGGTCATCGGGGCGCTCAGTTTCAGCATCACGATGACCACGAAACTGAGCGTCAGTACGTCGCCGATGATCGTCACCAGCCCCGAGGCGAGCAGCTCGTTGAGAGCGTCCACGTCCGTTGTCACGCGCGTCACCATCCGTCCCACGGGCGTGCGGTCGTAATAGGACAAATCGAGCCGCTGCAAGTGCGCCATCAACTGCCGGCGCAGATCGAGCATCGCGTGCTGTCCGGTCCACTGCATCAGGTAAGCCTGGGCGAAATCGAACAGGAACGCGCCAAGCAGCGCCAGCAGAAACAGCGTGGAAATCTGGGCCAGGCCGATCCAGGGATTTGCCGACAGATACGGGTCCAGAGGCGTCGCGGCCTGGGACGGCACCGGCGCCAGGTACTTGTCCACCGCCATCTTGGTGAGCAGCGGTCCGACTACCTGGAGCACCGACGCGGCGAGCAGCAGGACAACGCATATAGCCACCACGCCGCGGTAAGGTTTCAGGTAGCCCAGCAGACGGCGCATGAGCCGGCCGTCATAGACCTTGCCCAGGATTTCCTCTTCCACTTTCATCAGGATAACAGGGACGGGATATGCGGCCTGAACACTTTGATCTTTCGCCCTTTCCGATCTATGATCGTACCTGCGCTGCTGAAGTGATATGGCAGCCAATAAACCCATTGGAGCTATCTGCTAGGAGGAACGATGTGGACACGTAGAGACTTGTTGCGGCTGGCCGCCGCGCTGCCCGCCGGGCCGTGGCTGGCGCGATACAAAGCTTTGGCCGCGCCCTTTAAGGGCCAACTGAAAATCACCGCCATCAAGGCGCTGCAACTCGATATTCAGGGAGATGGCTGCCTGGTAAAGGTGGAAACCGACGCCGGAATCACCGGATACGGCGAAACCGGCGTGAACGCGCCCATGGCGCGGGTGCAGATCGCGCTGCTGTCGCGCGGGCTGATCGGCCAGGACCCGCTGGCGATTGAGCGCCACTTCCAGAACATGGTTTCGCGGAAGCACCCGTTCCTGCCCAGCATCCCGACCATCAGCGGCATTGACATCGCCCTGTGGGACATCGCCGGAAAGGTGACCGGCTTGCCCATCTACCGGCTGATGGGCGGACCTTTCCGGGAAAGCGTTCCCATGTACTCGCACGGGGACTCGCTGAAAAACATGCTCGACCCGGCTTCATGCCGGGAGTGGGCCCAGATGGTCCTTCAGGCGCCCGAAGGTTTTAACGCTTTCAAGATCGAGCCGACGCAGGCGCTTCGCGGTGAGCGCGTCGGTCCCATCCTCAGCTCAGACCAGTTGAAGAAAATCGCGCGGGGATTCGCCAATCTGCGCGAGGCTCTGGGCGACACGATCGATATCGGGGTCCACTGCCACAACCAGTACAGCATCCCCTCCGCGATGGCCGTCGCTAAAGTGACCGAATTCATCAATCCGGTTTTCATCGAAGATCCACTGAACGAAATTCAATTTTCGGAAGGCTGGCTGGCGGTCAAGCAGTCCACCAAGACTCCCGTCATGACAGGAGAAAAACTGGAACTCGTGCGCCAGTTCAGGCCGTTTCTGGACAATCGCGCCGCCGATATCGTCCATCCCGACATCTCGTTCGCGGGCGGATTCACCGGGTGCAAAAAGATCGCCGACTACGCGGCCCTCTCCTCCACGCCAGTGGCCCTGCATAACATAGGCACTCTTGTAAGAACTTACGCGACGGCACACCTGGCGGCGTCTATCCAGAATTTTTACCGTATGGAGTCCCGGCTGGGCCGTCCCGAGCGTGTTATCGAAAAGATGGCTGCCGGCAATCCTCCAGTGGTCAAGAATTCGATGTTCCAGCTCCCGGCCGGACCGGGACTCGGACTGGAAATCGACCCGGGCTTCATCCGCGACCACATCGGGCGCGGCGAAACCGACTGGGCGTAGAGAGCTTGGGCAAGTCTGGGGCAAATATTCAGGAGAACAGGTATGAATCGCAGAGAATTTCTCACTTCCGCCACCGTGGCCGCATCTGCTGCCACCAACCTCTGGTCCCAAAACGTACCTGGGCGCCCGGTGACCACTATGGGTTTCAGCCCCGATTGTTTCACCGTCAGCAGACCGTCACGGAGACCGCTCGATTACCTGGAACTCTCTGCTCGAACCGGGGCTGGGGGCGCGCAGCTTAGCCTGCCCCCAGACTTCGAGCCCGAACTGCCGAAGCAGATCCGCAAGCGCGCCGAGGAATTGGGCGTGTACGTCGAGATCACGTGCATGATGCCCCGCACCGACGACACCAGCGCTTTCGAAAGAATCGTCAAAGGCGCGCAGGAAGCCGGCGCCGTCTGCATGCGCTCGGTCTGCCTCGCCGGACGCCGCTACGAGACCTTCGATTCCCTGGAGAAGTGGAAGGAGTTCGTCGCAGACTCCCGCGCGCGGCTGGCCCGCACCGCCAGGATCGTCGAACGGATGAAGATGCCCATGGGCATCGAAAACCACAAGGACTGGACCGCCGAGGAGATGTACGCGCTCATGAAGGAATTCGGCAGCGAATACCTGGGCGTCTGCTACGACTTCGGCAACAACATGTCGCTGCTCGACGACCCGCTAGAAATGATCCAGCTCCTGGCGCCGTTCGTCAAGAACGCCCACATCAAGGACATGGCGGTTGAGGAGTACGAGGACGGCTTCTATTTGGCCGAAGTGGTGCTCGGCGAAGGCCACCTGCCCCTCAAGCAGATCGTCGACATCATGGTGAAGGCTCGCCCGAACATCAAGTTCTCGATGGACTTCCTTACCCGCAGCCCGCTCAAAATCCCCTGCCTCACGGACAAGTACTGGGTCACCATGCCTGACCGCAACGGCATCCATTTGGCCAGGATGTTGCGCTACGTGCGGACTCACAAGCCGAAGTACCCGCTGCCGTGGCTGGAGAAGATGAGCAAGGAAGAAGCTCTGGCGCTGGAAGCCTCCAACCTGGCCAAGTCGGTCGCTTACGCGCGCGACGTTCTGGGGTTGCGCAAGTAGACTCCCGGAAGGGGGACGCTATGGAAAAGACTATTGCCAGCCGGAGGGGCTTTCTCGGCGCCCTGACCGCTGCGTCCTATGCGAGAGTGCTCGGCGCGAACGACCGCATCGGCCTCGGCTTCATCGGCTACGGGCTGATCGGCAAACAGCACATCGCCGACTTCAAGAAGATGCCCGACGTGGAGCTTGTGGCGCTCAGTGAAGTCTACAAGCCGCGCATGGAAGAGGGTATCGCCTTCATGGGGAATCCGAACGCAAAGCGGTACCCGGACTTCCGAAAAATGCTGGAAGACAAGGACGTCGACGGCGTGGTCGTGTCCACGCCGGACCACTGGCACGCCCTGATGACCATTCTGGCGTGCGCCGCCGGCAAGGACGTCTACGTCGAAAAGCCGCTCACGCTGTTCGTCCAGGAAGGCCGCTGGATGGTGAACGCCGCGCGGAAGTACAAGCGCATGGTGGCGGTCGGCACGCAGCGGCGCACGGCCAGGGGCGTGGCCATGGCGCGCGAGATCGTGGCCAGCGGAAAACTCGGCAAGGTGCACAGCGTCCGCATGGGCGCGTTCCGCAACGTGATGCCGGGCTTCGGCAAGACCCCGGTCACCGATCCCCCGCCCGACCTCGATTACGATATGTGGCTCGGCCCAGCACCGAAAAGACCCTACACCAGCCACCGCGCCCTCTACCACTTCCGCTGGTTCTGGGATTACTCGGGCGGCCAGATGACCAACCTCGCCGCGCACAGCCTGGACCAGATGCACTACATCATGAACGTAAACGCGCCCACGCTGGTTTCATCGCACGGCGGCCGCTACGCGCTCGAGGACGACGGCGAAACCCCCGATATCCAGGACGCGCTGTTCACCTATCCCGGATTTATCCTGCTCTATTCGATCCGCGAAGCTGCGGCCGGGCCGCGCGATCCGAATGCCGGCGGGTCCCAGTTCATCGGCACGCAAGGCACGCTCGTGCTGCGCGGCGACAACCTGCTCATTCCGGAAATGAAGAACAACCCGGAGAACCTGATCCCACGCTTCCTGGGCCACCCGGTGGGCGGGCCGCGCGCTACGGATCAGAAACCGGTTCCCTACTTCGAACCGCCTCCGCGCGAAGAAGCGCGCCCCGAGCGCGAGGACACCATGGCGCTCAACAAGCGCGACTGGCTGTCTTCGATGCGCACGCGCAAGCTGCCCTTCTGCGACGTCGAGGACGGACACCGCGTCGCCACCGCGACCCATCTGGCGAACATTTCGCTGCGCCTGGGCCGGAGCGTCCGCTGGGACCCGGCAAAAGAAACGATCATCGGAGACAAAGAAGCCGCGGCCATGCTCGTGAGGCCTTATCGTAAGCCCTGGGACCAGGTGCTCGCTTCGGTGTTGTAGGCGCTGCCTGCACCTGTTCGAGTTGCTACCGCGGCGGGCTGTGTAAAACGCGCAGGCGCGCCCCCGGTCTTCGGTTGTTTTTCTGTTGACATCCGGAGGTCCCTGATATAGGATCGACAAGGTAGCGTGGCTATGCCACGGTACCTATTTAAACGTCTGTGCAGCAGTAATACAAAGGGAGGGCGGGTCTTACCTCTTCCAAAGATGCCGTCAAGGTGGCGCTTTTGAAGTTACCCGTCCTGAGACTGTTTTGCTGTTATTCACGCGGTTCTGCAGTTCAAATTCAAGGTGTACACATCTACTGAGCATTGAGAGAGCCATGAAGCACTTTTGTTTGACACTGACTATCGCGGCCGTAGGGTTGACCCTTTCCTGTTCGAAACCGGCAGGCAATCCGTTCCTCGGCCGCTGGGACATGACCGTCACGACGCCGCAGGAACAGTACCCGAGCTGGATGGAGGTTACGGAGGCTGACGGGAAGCTCGAAGCGCGCGTGCAGCAGCGTACCGGAAACGTGAACCCGGCTGTTGCCGTGGAGAGAGACGGCAACAAGCTGATCGTGACCGTTTCGGCCGCCGTTCCGGCGCGTCCGGCGACGGAGGACCGCCCCGCGATGCCGGAACGGCCCGCGTTGATTTGGGAACTCACCGAAGAAGGCGGCCGCCTTAAAGGCACGCAGACCCGGGGTTCTCAGACCTTCGAGATCGTAGGGGTCCGCGCGCCGGCATTGGACCACCCGGCGCCCGTCGAATGGGGCGAGCCTGAACCGTTGTTCAACGGCAAGGATCTCACCGGCTGGGAACCGATCAACAACACGCCCCAGCCCCCCGGAGGCTTCAAGAACAACTGGACGGTCAAGAACGGGGAACTGGTTAACCTGGCCCAGGGGTCCAATCTGCGGACCACCCGCGTTTTCGACGATTTCAAACTGCACGTCGAATACAACCTGGCGCCGGGCTCCAACAGCGGCATCTATCTGCGCGGGCGGTACGAAGTTCAGGTGGCGCCGCCTCCAAGCGCGCCGGCCCGCGAATCGGCGAGACGTCCGGCCGCCGAGCGCCGCGAGAGAGAGGGAGCTCCCAGACCTCCCAGAAATCCGTATCTCGGTATTGGTTGCATCTACGGTTTCCTGGGGCCCTCGTCCCCGCCGCCGTTCACGCCCGACTGGCAGACCTACGATATTACGCTCGTCGGCCGCAGGGTCACGGTGGTGTTTAATGGCGTAACCACCATCGATAACGAAGAAATCCCCGGCATCACCGGCGGCGCCCTGGATAGCAATGAGGCTGAGCCTGGACCAATCTATCTTCAGGGCGACCACCCAGGCACACTGCGCTTCCGGAACATCACAATTTCTCTGCCGAAGCGTTAAGCCCGGGCGCCGGTGATGCAAGCTCCGCAGCGGGTGTCATCGCCCGCTGCGGAGTCCTAAACACTCGAATGACAGGCAGGCGGAGCCCTGCCGGATAGGAGGAAAATCTGTGGACACTGGACGGCGGCGATTGCTACAGGCCTCGATCGGCGTCTTGAGCGGCGCCAGTCTGCAGGCCAGTGCGGCTCAACAACAGCCGGCCGGGACAAAGCGCGTGCTTGCCATTCTGGGAGATGCGTATCACTGCGTCGCGCCCTTGGACCAGGCGCTTGTCGGCAGGCTCAGGAGGAACGGCTGGAAGGCCGTCACGATCATGGACTATGCCGTTCCATGGAACGATTTCGCGCAGTACGACCTGATCATCCTGAGCCGGGAGGGGCGTGAGTACATCAGATACTACCGGGAACGCGACGGCGACCCGCCCAACAGAGGACAAGCCCGCTGGCTGACTCCCGACCAGGAAGACAAGTTCGAAGAGTACGTGCAAAACGGCGGCCGTATTTTCCTCTACCACGACGGCTTCGGCGCATATCCGAAAGGCCAGGGGGTCTCCCGGATTGCCCGCTCTTACTTCATTCGCCACCCGGCGATCGTGAAGATCAAGGTGTCGCCTACCGACAAAATGCCGGAGCTAACTAAAGGCATCACGCCCTTTGAGTGCGCCGACGAGGAGTATGAGGTTGAGATGGATGAAAGCAAGACCAACGTTTTCCTCGAAAGCCACTCTCCCGAACACGGCCGGCATGCGCAAGGCTGGGCCCACACCTACGGCAAAGGCAAGGTGGCCGTCCTGATTCCCGGGCACAGCCCGGAAACCATCCGGCATCCGATGATTCAACGCTGTATCCAGAATTGCCTGGACTGGCTCACCGCGTAAGTGAGAAACCACGGCTCAAGGGGCTGCCGCCAGCCCTTTGAGCTGCACCGGGCCGTTACGCTTCCGGGCATTGCTCTAATCCAAGAGCGTCGCCCAGGCGGCGGATCACATCGCAGACCCAATCCTCGAACTTCCCCGTAACCGGATCCACCATTCTTTCCGTCGAGCACACGCGCAGGAGGCGCGCACCGCCGCAAATCCGGCCGCCCGGGCGCGGGTTATGACCGTTGATCAGAATTTCATCGGGCGACGTGGTTTCCTTCAATTCCAGCGCCGGACGGATGAAGGTCAAATCCCTGGTGTAAATGCCTGGCTCAAGCCCGCGGCAAACCCGCCACCACCCTGCGCCCTTGGCCTTCAGAAAGAACTGCGCGCCTTCCACCGGCTCATACAAGGAATCCGATAGCGCCATGACCTCGGCCGCTTCCAGTACGCCCGCCATATACGCGGCCTCGATCGCGGATACCGGGGCGAGCGCCTTTCGACAAGCCGCCTGGGACTGCAGCGAGGTCGAACCCTGCCACCGGGGGTTGATATCTACGACGCAAAGCCGGCCCGACCGCTCGTCGACTACGAAATCGAGCCCGAACAGGCCGCGATACCCGCGCGCCGCCATCCACGAACCCAGCCGCGACGTTTGCAGCCGGACGCTCTCCAAAAGCTCCCCGGTCAGGGCGGCGGTTGCGGAAAAATCGTTCCCGCAATGCCCTGCCTGGCTCGATCCCAACTCCCTTTTTCCGGTGATCTGAACACTCGGGTATGCGACAGCCGTGCCGGCGGGAGTGGCGATGGCATTGACGTTGAGAGAGAGCGCGCCCGCGTAGGGCGCCACCCAAACGGCTCCTCCTGCGAATATGCCGGCAGCGATCGCGAAAGTCTCCGCGTTGTGCACGACGGCGGTGCTGTTTCCGTCGGCGCCGTGCTCGCCCTGCATAACGAAGCGCGCGCCGAACTCACGGGCCAGCTCGCTGTAGCGGGCGCCGTTGAGCTCGACCCACCGCCCGGCGAGCCGCGGCAGATCCAGTTCCGCCACCGCCGCGTGGAGGTTGGCCTTGCTGCCGAACCAGACGTGCCGCTCCCAGGGCAGGACGCTGCACGGGATGCCTCGCTCACCGCAAAATCGCGCCAGGCATTCCCCCGGAACGGGGGATAGCGCGATCCATTCGTGCTGAGGTTCGGCTTCCAGCCACGCCAGCAGTTGCGCCCGAAAAGCGGGGGCCAGTTCGTCGAGCGCCTGGTCCGAGAACGTTTCGCGCCACCCCGACGTCCCCTCGAGCGCGCAGAAGCGAATGCCTGTGCGCTGCGCGATGGCGGCGGTGTCGAGACCCTCGTCCATGGCCAGCACGATCTCCAGCGGAACGTGCTCCGTCATCCCCAGGCAATAGCAGGAGTAGTAGGACTGCCATATGACGCGCTTTGCCCCGAACCTGGCTCGGAAAGAAGCAGGCGATTCCACCACCGCATTCTAAAATGGGTGCTCCGAAGAATGGATTTTTTGGAACAAGCGGGGAAAAGCCTGGATCTCGTGGGCTGCTCCCGCTGGACCCGTGAGGACGTGGTCCGTTTCCAAAACCGCCGGCTGCGGGAACTGGTGCGCCACGCCTGTGAACGCGTTCCTTTCTACCGGAAACTGTACCGCCGGCACGGCCTCGAGCCCGGCGAGGTAAACGGCATCGAAGACCTCGGAAAACTGCCGCCCGCTCTGCGCTCCGAGATGCAGGAAGCGGCGCCCGGTGATTTGATCGCCTCGGGCTTCGACCAGAAACGGTTGGTCAAGTGGCGGACCAGCGGTTCAACCGGAGATCCTTTTACGGTCTGCCGGACCTGGTTCGAGGACCGGCTTCTGCAACTGCTCCGGATAAGGCAACTCCGGCGCTGCGGATTGCGATGGACCGACCTTCGCACGTCGTCCGCGATCGGCGAGCGGCCGGCGTCGTCGCGCTGGAATTTGTTGGATCCCCGCTTCACCATCCTGCGGCGTGCACCGGTGAACATTTTGGCGCCAGCGCGCGAAATCCTCGACCGCCTTGCCGCCCTCAAACCCGACGTGCTCGTGTTGTACTCCGGGATCCTGGCCTGGATCGCCGCTGAAGCCACCGAGGAAGATTTGCGCCGCATCCGCCCGCGGTTCATAGTAGCCGTCGCCGAAACGCTGACGCCAGCGATGCGCCAGTTGATCCGCGAGCGCTTCAACGCGCCCGTTTACGATTTCTACGGCGCCCACGAGTTCAACCTGATTGCGAGCGAGTGCGTCGAAACGGGCATCTATCACGTCGAGGATTGCGGAGTGATCGTCGAGGTCCTTCGCGATGGAAAACCCTGTGCGGAAGGAGAAGCGGGAGAGATCTACGGCACGGCCCTGCATTCCTTTGCGATGCCGATTCTGCGCTACCGCTTGGGAGACCTCGTGGTGCGCGGGCCGGCGCAATGCCCCTGCGGCGCCCCGTACTCCACCATCCTGCGCATAGAAGGCAGGGTCGTGGACCGCTTCCCGCTGCCCGCCGGCGGCAGCCTGCACCCATATCATCTCGTCGTGCCGCTCACGCGTTTAAATAACTGGGTCCGACGCTACCAGATCGTGCAGGAAACGATCGATCACATCCGCGTAAGGGTAGTGCCCATGCCTGTCGAGCCTCCCGGCGAAGCCCAAAAGGCCGAGCTGCTCAGGCTGCTAAGCGAGGCGGCGGGGCCGGGTATCCAAGTCACGCTGGAACTGGTGGAGGAGCTGCCGCCGGCGCCCAGGGGGAAGTCGCGGCTCTACTACAGCCTGGTGAACTCGACAAAGTAGGCTCACCCTTCCCCGCCCTGCTCCTTCCATTCCTCCCACCATGCCATCTGGATCGCTTCCAGCGCGCCTTCCGACGACGCCCCGGGGTCGCCGGCGAATCCCTCCAGCTCCAAGACCCACCGGCGCAAGTCGGTAAAGCGCACCTGAAGCGGATGCATGTCTGGGAATTTTTCATACAGGGCCAGCCCGATCTCTTCGGCGTCCCCCCAGTCCAGCCTGCGCATCAGATCTTCGTCCCCTTGAGCGCCGTCTTGACGGCGGCGTTCATCATCATCTCGGCCAGCCGCATGGTGGCGTCGTTCAGCTTCGCGATCTGCGAGCGGATCAGCAGATGATCCTCCGAGCAATACACCATGAGCAGCTCATTGACCGCCTGGTCGATGGCCGCCCTCTCCTCCTCGCTCAACTCGAAATACGCGTCGTTGTCGCGGGCTTTCTCGACCGCCGCCAGGATCGTATCCGCCTCCAGCCGCGCCTCGCGCACCTGCCGTTCGGCGAAATCCTCCTCGGCGCGTTCGTACGACTCGCGGATCATCGCCTCGACCTGCTCCTCCGTCAGGCCGTAGGAGGGCTTCACTTCGATGGACTGTTCCTTGCCCGTCCGCTGATCGCGTGCGGTCACGCTGAGAATGCCGTTCGCGTCGATCAAAAATCGCACTTCGATCCGCGCCATGCCCGCCGGCAACGGATCGATGTCCTTCAGGTCAAACCGCGCCAGGCTGCGGCAATCCTTCGCCAGTTCCCGCTCGCCCTGCAAGACGTGGATCAGCACGTTTCGCTGCCCGTCCACCGCGGTCGTAAAAACCTCGGTGGCGCTCGCCGGAATCGTGGAGTTGCGATGGATGAGCTTTGACACCACCCCGCCCATCGTCTCGATGCCGAGCGAGAGCGGCGTTACGTCGAGCAGCAGCTTGTCCTCCACCTGCCCCGTCAGTATTCCCGCCTGCACCGCCGCGCCCAGAGCGACCACTTCCTCCGGATTCAACTCCGTATGCGGCCGCGCGCGGAACAGGTTCTCCACCGCTTTTCGCACCAGCGGGATACGCGTCGAGCCGCCCACCAGCACGACTTCATCGATCTCATCCACCGTCACGCCCGCGTCCTTGATGCAGGCGCGGCACGGCCCGAGTGTGCGGTCCACAATATCGCGGATCAGGTTTTCGAACTGCTCCCGCGTGATCTCGCGCTGGTAGGTCTTTCCTTGCCGCTCGAATTCGATCGTGGTGCGCGGAACAGAAGACAGCCGCTCCTTGGCCGCGATCACCGCGCGCCGCAGCGTCTGCACCGCGGCCCGGTCCTGCGAGATGTCCTCGCCCCACTCCGATTGCACGTCTTCGAGCGCGATGCGCAGCAGCCGGTCGTCGATGTCGTCGCCGCCCAGGTGCGTGTCGCCGTTCGTGGCCAGCACCTCGAAGATGCCGTCGCGGATTTTCAGGATCGAGATGTCGAACGTGCCGCCGCCCAGATCGTAAACCGCGACCACGCCTTCTTTGCGCTTGTCGAGCCCGTAGGCGAGCGACGCAGCCGTCGGCTCGTTGACCAGCCGCAGCACGTCGAGACCGGCGATGCGCCCGGCGTCCTTGGTCGCCTGCCGCTGCGCGTCGTTGAAGTAGGCCGGCACCGTGATCACCGCGCGCCTCACCGGACGGCCCAGGTCCGCTTCCGCGTTCTTCTTCAACTGAAGCAGGATGAACGCGGAAATCTCCGGCGGTGTCAGCGCGCGCTCTCCCAGTTGCACCCGGATCACCGGATCGTTGCCCGCCGCGATGCGAAACGGAAACAGCGCTGCTTCGCTGGCGACGTCGGCCGGCCCGCGCCCCATCAGCCGCTTCACGGAGTAGACCGTGCGCTCCGGATCTTCCACCAGCATTTGCCGCGCGGCATTGCCCACCAGCACCGGCGTCGTGCCGCCGGCATACACCACGCTCGGAACCAGGCGCTCGCCGTCCGGACCCGGAATGATCCTCGGCCCGGTCAAATCCATCACCGCGGCCAGGCTGTTCGTAGTGCCGAGATCGATCCCGATCACCACGTCGGGCGTGCGGTCTCCAAAATCAATCTGAAATACGTCGGACATCAGCGGGAGAGTTCACTTTCCACCTGTTGAATCAGGTTGTCGATATACTTGCGGCGATCCAGCAGCGCGCGGAGGTCGGCGAAAACCGAGTCCGGTCCGGATTCATCATGCGCGCGGAAAAGGTTTTCCAACGCGGCGTCGGCTTCGCGCCGGAGCGCGAGAAAACGGTCCCGCGCGGCTTCGAGCTGCGGGCGCACGGAGTCGTCCCCGCCGCGCAACTCCTCCAACGCCATGTTCAGCTCGAAAACCTCGTCCAGCAGCTCCTGCGGCGGCGCGGCCTTCGACGGCGTTGTCCCCTGCTGCTTCAGTACGTACTCGGCCCTCGCAACCGGGTCGCGCAGGGTGCGGTAAGCGTCGTTCAGTACGGCTGAGGCTTCGAGCGCGCGCTCGCGTTCCGCCGGCGTGGCGCGCGCGTACCGGTCCGGATGCAGTTGCCGGCTGAGCTTATGAAATCTGTCTTCCAGGTCGGCCGTATCCAGGGCGAGCTTCCGCTCCAGGCCGAAAAACTGGAAGTAATCGGGCGTGTCCATCAAGCGGAAAACGACGAGCCGCAGCCGCAGCTCTTCTTGGCGTTCGGGTTCTCGAACACAAAACCGGAATGAATCAGCGATTCGCGGTAATCCAGCGTCATGCCTTTCAGGTACAGCATGCTCTTCGGGTCGACGAAAATCTTGATCCCGTCGAACTCGTAGACGTGGTCCTTCTCCCGCTGCTTTGTCTCCAGCCGGAACAGGTAAGACAACCCCGAGCAGCCGCCTCCCTGCACCCCCAGCCGCAGCCCTCCTTCGGTCACGTTGTTCTTGGCGAACGCTTCCTTGATCTTTTGAATCGCTTTGGGCGTGACGTTGATCATCTTTATCTCTATTTTCTCACCACGCTCCGCCGCCGGACGCCGCTCACCCCTTCTGCTGCTGCCGCTTCTTCTTGTAATCCTCAATGGCGGCCTTGATGGCGTCCTCGGCGAGCACCGAACAGTGGATCTTCACCGGCGGCAGGCTCAGCTCGTTCACGATGTCGATGTTGCGGATGGCCAGCGCCTCGTCGAGTGTCTTGCCCTTCACCCACTCGGTAGCAAGCGATGAGCTGGCGATGGCGCTGCCGCACCCGAACGTCTTGAACCGCGCGTCTTCAATGATCCCCGTCTCTTCGTTCACCTTGATCTGGAGCCTCATGACATCGCCGCATTCCGGCGCGCCCACCATGCCCGTGCCCACGCGCGGGTCCGTGCGGTCGAGCGTTCCCACGTTCCGGGGATTCGAATAGTGATCCAAGACTTTGTCAGAGTAAGCCATCGCTAATCCTTCACCCACTGCACCGACTTCAGATCCACGCCCTCTTTGACCATCTCATAGAGCGGCGAGAGTTCGCGCAGCTTTTTCACTACCTCAATCACCCGCGCGGCCACGTAATCCACTTCTTCCTCGGTGTTGAACCGCCCGAGACCGAAACGGATCGAGGTGTGCGCCAGATCGTCGCCGACCCCCAATGCACGCAAGACGTAGCTCGGCTCCAGCGTCGCGGACGTGCAGGCCGATCCGCTGGAAACCGCCACATCCTTCATCCCCATCATCAGCGATTCGCCCTCCACGTAAGCGAAGCTGATATTCAGGTTGTTCGGCAGCCTGTGCTCCATCGAGCCGTTGATGTAGATCTCGTCGAGTTCGCTCTGGAGCTTGTCCTTCAGCCGGTCGCGCAGCGCCGCGATCCGGACGGATTCCTCGGCCATCTCGCGCTGGCAGATCGCGCAGGCCTCGCCCAGCCCGACGATCCCGGGCACGTTCAGTGTTCCCGAGCGCATGCCGCGCTCGTGGCCGCCGCCGTCCATCTCCGCCGCAAGCTGCACCCGGGGATTCTTCCGCCGCACGTACAGCGCGCCTATTCCCTTCGGCCCATACATCTTGTGCCCGCTCAATGACATAAGGTCGATATTGTCATCATTTACATTAACGGGCACTTTGCCGACCGATTGGGTCGCATCGGTGTGGAAGAGCACGCCGCGCTCGCGCGCGATGCGCCCGATCTCGCGGATCGGTTGCAGCACGCCGATTTCGTTATTCGCGTGCATGACGCTGATGAGTATGGTCTTGTCGGTGATGGCGTTTTTCAGTTGGTCCAGGTCGATCAGGCCGTCGCGTTGCACCGGCAGATACGTCACCTCGTAGCCGCTCTTGGCCAGCCGCTTGCACGTATCCAGAACCGCCTTATGCTCGGTGGCAACCGTGATGATGTGGTTGCCGCGCTCGGCGTACATCCTCGCGACGCCCTTAATCGCCAGGTTGTCCGATTCCGTCGCCCCGCTCGTGAAGATAATCTCCTGCGGGCTGGCGCCGATCAAATCGGCGATCTGCTTGCGCGCCTTCTCCACCGCCTGCTCCGCCTCCCAGCCGAAAGCGTGATTCCGGCTGGCGGCGTTCCCGAACTTCTCCCGGAAGTAGGGCAGCATCGCGTCCAGCACGCGCGGATCGACCGGCGTGGTTGCGTGGTAATCCATGTAGATCGGCGTTTTCATACTTTTTCCGCTAATTGAGTCTGCTGCTCCAGTCCGCCGGATTCCTGCCCATCTCTGATATGCAGATGCGCTCCAGCAGCCGCAGGATACTTTAGGAGTGCGCCGGCTCCACCAACGTGAGGCGCCGGAGTGCGATCAGCCCGTAATCCGCTCTCTTGGTCAGCTTGAGCATATCGGACCGGACAAGTCCAATACTCCAATCTAGCAGATGTCATACTGTAGTCAGGGTGATACGGATAGGGGCGTCGGGCTGGCACTACAATCACTGGCGCGGGCCTTTTTACCCGGAAAAGCTTCCTGCCTCCAAGTTCCTGGCGTTCTACGCGCAGCACTTCGACACCGTGGAAATCAACAATTCCTTCTACAAGTTGCCGGCCGAATCCACGCTCGAGGACTGGCGCCACACCGTGCCGCCGAATTTCCTGTTTTCGGTCAAGGCCAGCCGCTTCATCACACACATGAAGAAGCTTTTGGATCCCGAAGCAGCCTTTAAGAAGTTCTTCGACCGCGTGATTCTGCTCAGCGAGAAGCTGGGACCGGTGCTGTTCCAGTTGCCGCCGCGCTGGAACTGCGACCCGGAACGTCTGGACGCCTTCCTCTCCGGACTGCCGCGCCGCCTCCGCTACGCTTTCGAGCTGCGCAACCCGACATGGTTCAACCCGGAGGTCGAAGCCATCCTGCGCAAGCACCGCGCGGCTTTCTGCATCTACGAAATCGCCCATTTCCTCTCGCCTAAAACAATTACGGCAGATTTTGTTTACGTGCGCCTGCATGGTCCCGGCGGACCGTACCAGGGCGACTACGCCGGCTCCGTTCTCGCCGGTTGGGCGCGCGACTTCCGCGCCTGGAATAAAACGGGCAAGGACGTGTACTGCTATTTCGACAACGACCAGGAGGGCTACGCAGTCAAGAACGCCCTTCGTCTGAAAGAACTCATCTAGTATCCCCGGCCGGCAACCAGACCTATAATGATGAATTGCTTATGCTTCAGGCGAGCCGCGTGTGCGCATTGACGGCCATGATTCCCCTCCTGACGCTTGCGGCGCCCGGCGGCGGCTTCATTTTCGACAGCGCGCCGTTTCCTTCCTGTCACGCTTCCACGCTGGTTGAGACCGCTCCCGGGGAACTGCTTGCCGCCTGGTTCGGCGGTTCGGCCGAAGGCCGGCCAGACGTCGCCATCTGGGGCGCGCGGCGGTCGAAGGGCGTCTGGTCGGAACCCTTCGAGCTCGCCCGCGAACCCAACATCGCCGCGTACAACCCGGTGTTGTTTTTCGCGCCCAACGGCACGCTCTGGCTCTACTACAAATTCGGCCCCAGCCCCCGGGAATGGACCGCCGCCCGCCGCTTCAGCCGCGACCGCGGCAAGACCTGGTCCCCCATCGAGCACCTGCCCGCCGGGCTTTACGGCCCCATCAAGAACAAGCCACTGGTGCTCCCCTCGGGCGCCATCGTCAGCGGAACGTCGGTGGAAAGCTACCGCGCGTGGTCCTGCTGGGTGGAACGCAGCACGGATAACGGCGTCACCTGGACCCGCCACGGCCCGATCGTCGCGCCGGACGAGCCTTACGGAATCATTCAGCCCGCCATCGTGCCGCTTCCCGGCGGCAAGCTGCGCATGTTCGTGCGCGCCACGCAGCGTATCGGCCGCATCTGCTACGCCGATTCATCCGACGGCGGTCTCACCTGGACCCCGGCGCGCCCGACAACCCTTCCCAACCCGAACAGCGGCATCGACGCCGTCGCCCTCGCCGACGGCCGCATCGTGCTCATCTACAACCACACGGAAAAAGGACGCAGCCCGCTGAACGCCGCCGTTTCGCGCGACGGCGAAAATTGGAACACTTTTCTCACGCTCGAAAGCGAGCCGGGCGAGTTTTCTTACCCGGCCGTCATCCAGGCTGCCGATGGCACTGTCCACATAACCTACACCTGGAACCGGAAAAAGATAAAACATTTGGAGATACCGTTGAGGAATATTCCGTAACGGAGGAGGCAAAATGCAACTATCGCGGAGAACCCTTCTTGCTTCTGCACCGGCGCTATTGTTCGCGGCCCGGGAAAGACTGGCCGGCGTTACTGTAGGAGTCACGGATTGGGATCTGAGGCAGACCGGCCGGCTGGAGGCCGTCGCCCTCGCCAGCAGCCTGGGTTTTGACGCCGTCGAAGTGAGCCTGGGACGCAAGCCTGTCGACGGAAAGCTCCCGATGGACAATGCGGAGCTTCAGGCGCAGTACATCGCCGAAGCCAAGAAACACAACATCGCACTGGCAGGCACTTGTCTCGATATTCTGCACGTAAATTATTTGAAAAACGACAAACTCGGCCAGAAATGGGTCGCCGACGGCATTCAGGTCACCAAGGCGCTCAGGACCCGCGTCATGCTTGTGCCTTTCTTTGGCAAGGGCGCCATCACTGCCCGGGAAGAACAGGATTACGTGGCCGGCGTGCTGAAAGAGCTGGCGCCGGAGGCCGAGAAGGCCGGCGTCATCCTCGGCCTTGAAAACACGATTTCGGCGGAGGATAACGCCCGTATTCTCGATCGCGTGAATTCCAAAGCCGTCCGCGTTTACTACGACGTCGGCAACTCCACCAATAACGGCTTCGACCCCGTCAAGGAGATTCGCTGGCTCGGCAAAGCCCGCATCTGCCAGATCCACTTGAAAGATCGCGGTTATCTGGGCGAAGGCAAGATCGATTTTCCGGCGGTCATGAAGGCCATCGACGAAATCGGCTACTCGGGTCACCTCGTCCTGGAGACCTCATCACCGTCGGGGTCCGTCGAGAACGACATGAAGAGGAACCTTGCCTACGTCCGTACACTGATCGCAAATATCCGCAAAAGCTGAAAGCAACAGGACGAAAAGACTCAAAAGGACGCCGCCCGCGCGGGCGGCTACTGCTGGCCACCGGGAAGTGGTGGAAACGGCGTGATATTTCCCCTTCCCGGAGGCCTTTCGCGACACCTGCGCCTTCGGATTCATTTGTATTGAACCCTCTCCGAACCCGCGTATTCAGGGCTTAATCTTACACTTTTTTGTTGACTTCCAAACCGTTAGAGCTTAAGATCACTCTTCTCAGTTCGCACGTATGAACGAGTAACTACTGACTGGTGTACAAGGGGTCCACGGAATGACCTTCCAGATCGGTGAAAAGGTAGTTTATCCGAACCAAGGGATCGGAACTATCGAGAATATCAGCAGCCGCACGTTTGGAAACCAAACCGAAAAGTTTTACCTCCTCCGCCTTATGTGCAGCAGCATGACCGTTATGGTTCCTTTCTCCCACGTCCGGGACGTCGGCTTGCGCAAGATCACCCGAAACGGCGAGCTTTCGCGAGTCCTGTCGTTCTTGGCCGAAGGAGACTGCCGCTGCTGCCACGATTGGAAAAACCGCTTCAAGGAGAACTCCGAGAAGATGCGCGTGGGAGGGCTGCTTCAGATCGCAGAAGTGCTGAAAAGCCTCCTGCTGCTGCAACGGGAAAAGCCGCTATCCTTCCGCGAGAAAAAGATGCTGGACCGGGCGCGGCACATGCTGGTTTCCGAACTCTCGATCTCGCGCGGGCTGAGCGAAACCGAGGCGACGGAACTGCTGCAGAAGGCTTTGGCGAAGGCGTCGCTGAGTCTGCCTCCGGCGCTGTAGCGTGCCGGGCGCACCGGGCTAACCCAGAAGGCCAAACAGCAACTGGGCGCCGCTCCAGCTCCACCGGGACAGCCAGAGCCCGAGGTCCCACGCGCTAATGGCCACGATGAGCAGAACAAAGCCGAATCTCGCCAGTTCCTGGTAGACGACGACCGGAACGCGCGCCGCCAGCAGAAGCTTCGATCCGTCGAGCGGCGGCACCGGCAGCAAGTTGAAGAGCGCGAGGTACAGGCTGAGATAGACGCCGCGGGCCGCGTACTCCGCCACGCCGGGCATGGGTGCCGCCGTAAGCCGCGCCACCACGGCCAGCACGATCGCGAACACCACATTGCTGGCAGGTCCGGCGAGCGCCACTGCCGCCAGGCCGTTCAACCCTCCGCGCAGCTTGCCCGGGTTCGTCCCCACAGGCTTTCCCCACCCGAGAAAACCTGCCCCGAAAAGCGACGTCAGCGCCGGAAGTATTACCGTTCCCAGCCAGTCTACGTGAGCCAGAGGATTCAGCGTAAGCCGGCCTTCCCGTTGCGGCGTGTCGTCGCCGAGCCGCGTCGCCGCCCAGGCGTGCGCGAATTCGTGCGGCGTCGTCAGAAGCCAGAAAAGGCTCACGTTTATGAGTGCGAATTCCAGGTTCACGCCGCCCGCCGTAAGGTCAGTGCCCACACGACCAGGAGTCCCAGGACCAGCAGAACGGCCCAATGCGCCATGACGCCATTGTACAGCGGGAGCGTTCGAGCCTTCCGCGGGGTCTCACAAGCTGCCAGGAACACCGAACCGGCAGCCCCGGAATAGGAGTACTAAAACTGTTTTTCGGGTGCTTTGATGACGGCGCGGATCGAAGGCTCGCGACAAGTAGCCGCAAGCGCGAAAGTCTACTCCGTACTAACTACCGCCAGTCAAGAGTACTAGGAAATTAGTTTTCCACTCCACGGCTTCCGGCGGCCATAGCACGGCAAAAAATTCAGGACAAAACCGCATCCGCTCCCGTAAAATAACTCATTATTCTGGAAAAATTCCCCCCGACCTCAATATAATTGAGCGGAAGGCAATCGCCGCATGCCCTGTTTCTACTGCGGGAAACGCGTCTCCATCGTGCGGCAGCTCACCGATGCGGATTTCTGCTCAGACGAGCATCGGGAAAAGTACCATGAGCTGACACGAATGGCTTTGAACCGGCTCGTCGAATCGAGCGAGCAGGATGCCGCTCCCACGCGGCGCCAAAGCAAGGGATATGCCGCCGCTGCGGTAGAGGAACCCCCTCCGGCACGCGTCGAAAGTCCGGAACCGGAGCCGCCCATTCAGCGCGAACCGGAAGTGCGTCCGTTCCGTTCCCGGCGCCCGAGCCCGGTCGTAATAGTTACTCCTCCCCCGCCCCCTCCGGACCCGGCGATTGCGGGATTCGCCCCGCTTCCCATCGCCGAATTTGCCCCCGAAAGCTGGCCCCGGCTCGCGGATGGCGAGGAAATTCCGCGGTTCGAAATCGAGATCGGCCGCCTCAATCTGAAGACTCCGGATGCGGCGCTTCAGCCGGCGGACGCGATCCCAATCATGCCCGCTGCGCTGCGCGTTCCGGGAACGGTCTGGCCGGCCCGGCCTGTCGCGTTTCAGCCCGTCCCGGTTCTGCCCGCCAGAAGCCGCTTAATCGGACCACAGCCCAGAGCCTTCCGGCAGTCTCTTCGTGAAGCCCGCGCCGCTTCCGAGGCCGACATTCCCGAGAGCGGCTTCCTCCATCGCCCGCCGGCGTCGCCCGCCGCCCGCCCCCGCCAGGTTGCCTGGAGTTCCTTGGATCGCTCCGCTACGCCTGCGATGGCGATGCCAAGACTCGGCACGTCCCCGCGTGTGGCGGGGCTGGCAGCTTCCGAGCGAGCAGCAGGCTTGAAACCGGCATCTCCGCAGACCGTCCGCTCCGCGGCAATCCCAGTGCGGGTCCCGTCCGGCGCTGTAGGCGTTCCGGTTCTGCCGCAGCCGGGAACGGTGGCCCCGGCCGCACGGCGCCTCCCGATGGCGGGTTCCGCGGCCCTGGGCACGAGGACAGCGGCCCGGAAGTCTGAGCCCGAGGTTGCCGGATGGTCGGCGTTCGCCATCGAACCCGCGCGCCCCCTGAGTGCGTTGAATCCGGCAGGCGCTTCCCGCAGACTGGCCGGAGGTTCCGCGCGCGTCCCGAGAATGCCGGCGCCGGCGGCGCCTGCCCACAACCTTGCGCGGCCGGAGGAGGCGGCCTTCGCGATTCCGGAACCCTGCCGCCCGCAAACCCCTGTGCAATTCCACAGGCGGCTCCCGGACACGCAACCGCCGGCCGCCTTACCGCCATCGCCGTTTGAAGCAACCGCACCCGCGCCGGTTGCTGGGGCTGCTCCGCTGCCCGAACAGAGGGCGGTGATCCCGTCGCTTGCATTGCGGATCTCAACCGCACCCTCCTTGCAACCGCGGGAACGCGGAGCGCCCGAAATCGCGGGTCCGCCTGTTCCGGCCGTCGCGCCCCGGACTGAGGCTGCGCCGTTTCCGATACACACCGCTCAGCCGCGCCCGCCTGCAATGGCTCGCAGCCTTGCGATCGCCGAAGGCGGGATTTTGCCGGGGCCGGATCGCGCGTCGCCGCGCAACGTTCCGCCGAAGCCGGGAGCGGTGTCCTACATGCAGTTCGCCGGGCAAAAGCCTTCGCTTCCGGCAGAGACGCAAGCGCGGGCGTTTTCCGGGAAACTCGCCGGCGCCGGCGCCCTACCGCTGGCCGGACGTGCCCGGCCCACAGCGGCGCGCCCGTCTCCGCCGGAAACCGTCGTCCCCGCCCCGCGGGCTGCGAGGCTGCCCGAGCCACCGCCAGTGGCCGTGTCGCGTTCCCTGCCCGGAGCGGGCCGGCAGAAGCTCACCGTGCGGCCACTCGCCGGCGCGGCGTCCCGGCAGTCCGCCGGCTGGCAAGCCATACCGCGGGAGCGCGCGACGCCCGGTTTCGATTTGCTGGTTTCGCGGTTCGCCGCGGCAGCCGGGGCGGTCATTGCGGGCGGCGGGTTGCAGCCGCAGCAGGCGCCGCGGGTGTCTGCCGGCACCGCACGGCAGGCTGCGGCGGCCGACACCCCGGTATCGATCCGCGCTTTGGCCATGCGCCCGATGGAGGACAGCCGGACAACGGTCAAAGCCGTCCGGCTGGCGCCGCTGTTCCGCAGCGTTCGTCCGGCGCGCTTGCCGGTGTTTGGCCGCGCGGGTCTTGGGAAAGCCGGGATGCCCGCCGCGGCGTTTGTGCCGCTTGAGAACTTGGAAGATCTGGACGACTACAGCACGATGCGGGTGGCTCCCGGTGCGGGGGCGCCTCCGTTGCGGATATTCATACCGGAATCGAAGCGGCCGGCCGGTTGCGCAGGCAAGCTGGCGTCCGCAGACCTGATCGTGCGCAAGCCCGCGTCAGCCGCGGGCGTGGCCCGGGCCTCGTCGTTCGGGTACAGGATTCCACTGGTGAGGCCGCACCTGCCCGACGGCCAGGTCGGCATCGTCCCGGTGGACTTCGACCGCATCGCAGCCGCCGGCCAGAATCGCGATTCTGTGGTAGGCGCTTTGAAGAGCGCATCACGTTTTTTCAGGTTTATGTGAAGCCTTTAGGAAACGAGGTTGGGAATGGTCAATCAACGAAAAGGAGTGGCCGTGGGAACTGAGACCCTTCGGCCTGTGGAATTCAGCCCGCGGACGGACGGCCCGAAGCCTTCCCGGTACATGGCCCGCGCCGTCTCGCTGCACCTGGATGGCAAGCCTGAGGAAGCGCTTCGCGAGTTGCAGCGCGGCATCGCCAAGGGCGAAAAATCGGCCGAAATCTATTCGGCGATGGGGCACATTCAATTCGAGCTTGGACAGTTCGAAGGCGCCGCCAACAGCTACCGCGAACTGCTGCAATTGGAGCCCGACCACCATACCGGCTGGTTCAACCTGGCGGTTTGCCTGGAGCGGACCGGCCGCTGGCAGGACGCGGCCGACAAATTCCAGAAAGCCTATCAGATCGATCCCACCCGCACCGAGGCGCACCTGGGGCTCGGCATCTGCCTGCTCCACCTCAGCCAGGCGCAGCCTGCGCTGGCCGCCTTCGAGCGCTGCCTTGCTCAGGATCCCGATAACGAGACGGCGCTGTTCGGCAAGGCGGTGGCCTTGCAGCTCGACTCGCGTCTCGACGAGGCGGCCGAGCTCTACCGCCGCATCCTGAAGAGCAACCCGCAGTCGAAGGAATGCCTCACCAACCTGATCGCGGTCGGGATGGCGAAAAAGGATTACGACATGGTGCGCCAGTGCGCGGAGCAGTTGCTCGAGCTCCAGCCGCAAGCGACGGCGGCGCTCGAGGGCATGGCTGCCTGCGCCGCTGAGACCGGCGACCATGAGATGGCCGCGAAGTTCTGCACGCTGCTGGTGGACGCCGTTCCCAACCACTTCGAGGGGTGGTTCAACCTGGGCCTGGCCCACCAGAAAGCCGGCCGCTACCAGCAGGCTTCCGAAGCGTATCAGCAGGCCATCAAGATCCGGCCGCAGTCCGCTCAGGCGCACACGAATCTGGGAATCGTCCGCCAGGAACTGGGCGCGCTCAAGGATGCCATGGAAGCCTATCAGCAGGCGCTGCGCCTGGATCCGAACGCGACCGCGGCGCAATGGAACCTCGCGCTTGTCCATGAGCAGTCGGGCGAGCTAGAGGAGGCGGAGAAGGCTTACCAGAAGGTGCTCGAGAAGGACCCCGAGAACCAGGAAGCGCGCTTCCGCCTCGGCTACGTTCGCTTGCAGCGCGGGGACTACCGCGGCAGCGCCGAGGCCTTCGAATCCTGCCTGAAGAACAAAAAAGACTGGCTGGAAGCGCAGATCAACCTGGCGCTCTCCTACTGGAAGATGGGCGATCGCGACTTGGCGCAACTGGTCTACGAGCAGGCGCTCAACACCGACCCGAAGTCGCTGGACGCACTCCGCGGACTTGCCGCGCTAACGCTGGAGCGCGACGACGCCGAGCAGGCGCTCGAGTATCACGGGCGGCTGGTGGACCTCGGCGAACGCGCCCCGGAGGTACTCTACAACACCGGGCTGCTGCTCCAGAAGGCCGGCCAGTTGGAAGAGGCGGCGCGCTACTACCGCGACGCGCTGGCGGAGAATCCCGACTTCGCCGAAGCGCTGCTCAACCTCGGCCACGTCATGAAGGCGCTCGGCAACGAGGAAGAGGCGCGCGCCTGCTGGAGCAAGGCGCTGGAAGCCAAGCCCGAACTGGCGCAGGGATACTTCGAGCCGGCGAAAGCCTAGCGGGTTGCGGGGACGCCCGCTGCGTGGCTTTTCATCGGAAGCGCTTTCGATAGAAGCAGCCACGCCACGAACCCCAGAACCGGGCAGAGCGCCGCCAGCACAAACGCCGCGTCGAACCGGTGCAAGTCGAACAGGCGCCCGAACACCGGCATCACGAGTCCCACGGCGGCGCTCCAGGCGCCTGCTCCCAGTCCTGCAATGAGCCCGGAGTGCGCTTTCGAGAAGGTGTGCGTGGCGTAGGCCATCGACAGAATGATGAACCCGCCCGCCACGAACATGGCAAGGAAGAGTTCGCAGAGCACCAGCCGGAACGAGGGCAGCCACGGCGTCAGAGCCAGCGGCAGGCTCAACAGCATCGCAGCCAGCATGAGCCGGCGCAGCGCCGCCAGCGGCTTGCCCGATGCCCGGCACATGCGGTCCGCAAGCCAGCCCCAGAAGAAATAGCCGATCTCCCAACCCACCGGAGGGACCCACAACACGGCGCCGATTTCCGCCTGCGTCTTGCCCCAGACCTGGCTGAGATAGATCGCCGTCCCGTAGATGACGAACCCGATCGGCAGGGCGCAGAGGGCATAGGCCAGCATGAACCCCCAAACGCGCGGATCGTTGAAACGCGGTGCATCCCCCGCCTGCGTCTCGGCGTGGCGGGTCTGCGGCGCGCTCCGCACGTCCGGGCGGCGGCTTACCACGAGCCAGAGCGCCAGCCAGCTCACACCGACGAATCCGGTGAACCAGAAACCGGCGCGCCAGCCCCACCAGACGGCGATCGGAGTAAGGATCAACGGCGTCACAACCGCGCCGAGAGAGCCGCCGCTGTAAGCGACCGCGATGCCCCTCGCATACAGGTGAGGCTCCAGGGTTTGGGTGACCGTTCGCAGGCCGCCCGGAAACGTGGCGCCCTCGCCGAAACCCAGCAGCGCGCGTGCCACCGCGAAGCTGAGAAAACCCGCCGCGAACGCGTGCGATACCGAAGCCGCCGTCCAGAGTGAGACCGCGGCGATCATTCCGAACCGCAGCCCCATGCGGTCGAGCGCGCGTCCCCAGACCGGGTTACCGATCATATAGGCGATGGAGAACGCCGAGATCACCCAACCGTACTGCTCCGCCGACAGATGCGTTTCCTTGAGAATCGTCGGCGCGAGCAGTGCCAGGGCGTTGCGGTCGATATAGCTGATCAAAGAAACCAGCAACATCGACACAGTGGGAATCCAGCGGGAGGCGCGCATCGGCTAGCAGCCCTTGGGATAGCAGCCGAGCACGCGCATGAAATCCGCAAGCTCCCGTAAGTGCCCCAGCGCGTTGCGGACCCGCTCCTCGTCAACCCGCCCCATGAAGTCCACGTAGAACAGGTACTCCCAGGGGCGGCCGCGCAGCGGGCGGGATTCAATCTTGGTGAGGTTCACGTCGCGGAGAGCGAACGCGCTCAACGCGCGGAACAGCGAGCCGGGCGTGTTCCGGGTGGAGAACACCAGCGTGGTCTTCCACTCGACGTTGCGCGCCGAGGCGCAGCGTTCGCGTTTGGGATAGTCGGGGCGGCGCAACAGGAAGAACCGGGTGAAATTGCGGCGGTCGTCTTCCAGGGAGCGGCGCACGATGTGGGCGCCGTAGATCTCCGCGGCCACGGCGGAACCGATTGCGGCGGCGTCCTTTCGCTTCTCGGTCATCACCATCCTGACGCTGCCGGCGGTGTCGTAGAACGGCACTCTTTCGATCTGCGGGTTCTCGTTAAAGAACCGCAGACACTGGTTGAGCGCCACCGGGTGAGAGTAGACCTGGCGTATGTCGCGGAACCGCACTCCCGGCGGCGCGATCAGGTGGTGGTTGATGCGGACGTTCGTCTCGGCGCGGATCTCGAAATCGTAGGCGAGCAGGTGGTCGTAGTTCTCGTGCACGGATCCCGCGAGCGTGTTTTCGATCGGGACGACGGCAGCGGTAGCCTCCTTCTCCTTGAGCCTCAGAAAGACGTCCTCGAAGCGCTGGCAGGGGATGACCTCGGCCCGCTCGCCCAGCAGTTTTCTCACCGCCTCCTGACTGAAGGCGCCTTTTTCGCCCTGAAACGCGACTCGCTCGGTGGCTTTCTTCAAATTACTCTCCTTGAGGGTGATGCGGCTCCCACCTGCGGGCATCCGGATCAGGTACTCCTAACAGGTCCAGTACCCTATCTACGGAATGATCGACCAGGTCTAGCACGGTCTGAGGCTTGTGATAGAAGCCCGGGATCGGCGGCGCAATGATGGCGCCCATTTCCGTAAGCGCGGTCATGGAACGCAGATGGCCGAGGTGAAAGGGGGATTCCCGCACCATCAGAACCAGTTTGCGGCGCTCCTTTAAAGCGACGTCGGCGGCGCGGAGCAGCAGGTTGGAGCTGATGCCGGCGGCGATCGCGGACATGGTCCGGATCGAGCACGGCGCCACGACCATTCCATGGGTGGGGAAGGAGCCGCTTGCCAGCCGCGCCCCGACATCGTCGATCGAGTAGCAGTGGCGCGCCAGGGCCTTCAGATCGGCCCTTTTCTTCCCTGTTTCCAGGTAGAGGGTGCGCTCGCCGGACCTGGTGATGAGCAGGTGGACCTCCACCTGGGAGTTCCGGTGCAGCTTTTCCAGGATCCGCAGGCCGTAGATGGACCCGCTGGCGCCCGTTATGCCAACGACAATGTGCAAAATCACCTTCCCCGAAAATGTTTTGTTCCGAATTCAGAACAGAATCGCTGCGGCGCGCTTGCTCCGCTTCTCCCACACCGATATAATTCTTGCGGAGCTGGTACTTTGCTTTCAAGTGTCCAACTTGGTGGAACGCTCTCCCGCCGCTCGAGCCAGCCGAGAGAGGATCATAGCATGGAGGAAGCCGGACAGAAACTAAAAAGAGCCCGGGAACGGCTCAACCTCCGCTACCGGGACGTAGAAGAAGCGAGCTTGCGCATTGCCGAACGCCATAAAAACGATGAGTTCATAATCGCGCTGAGCAGGCTAGCGGACATCGAGAACAAAGGGACTGTCCCCACGATATACCGGCTCTATTCTTTGTGTGCGATTTACAGGCTCGACATCACGGAGGTGCTGGAATGGTACGGTGTGGACCTGACCGCCCTCCCGGCCGATTCGATGAACGTGGTCGAAATCGAGCGGACGCACACGGTCAACTTTGTGCCGAATCCGCACTCATCGGTTCAGCTCCCGCTCTCGCTCGACCCCGGCATCGACCTGCGCCGCACCACCTATCTGAGCCGGATGATCCAGCGCTGGGGCAAGCTGCCGCTGGTGCTGCTGAACGGGCTCGATCTGAAGAACCATCGTTACGGATTCATTGGGACCGAGGATTGGACCATGTACCCGTTGCTGCAACCCGGCTCGCTCGTGGTGATCGACGAGAGCCGAAGGAAAGTGACGGAAAACACCTGGGCCAGCGAATTCGACCGGCCCATCTATTTCTTTGAACACCGCAACGGATACGCCTGTTGCTGGTGCAATGTTACGGGCAACCACATTCTGCTTCAGCCGCACCCCGCCTCGCAGTGCAGCCCGGAAATCTATGCCTATCCCGACGAGATCGACATACTCGGGCAGGTGTGCGCGGTAGCTATGCGTCTTGACCAGGGGAAGCGACGCCGTACTCGCTCCTGAGCAACTCGAGTATCGTCTCCAGGTCCGCCAGATAGAGCTGCCTTTCGACTTCCCGTGCGATGGCAGGCACGAGGTTTCTGTACGGCGCCAGGCGGATCCACGTGTTGATGATCGTGCGGCGGTTTCCGTTCAGGCCGGCGAGATAGAGGTCCAGGTCCGCCTTCTGCTGCTCGAGCGTGAAACAGAGCCACTCGGCGAAGGCCTGTTCGTGGCTCTGGCGCAACACCGAGTCGGCCTCGTCCTCGCCGAAAGCCTGGCTTAGCCCGTAGTGTTCATAGCGTCCGGTGTTCTGGTCGCGAAGTGAAGTGAGATACACGAGACGCCCAAAAACACTGGGAATCTGCGAGAGTGTGTGCCGCCAGAGGTCCGCCATGGCGGTTCTTTCCAGGTTTCCCTTGGGCTCGTGGCGTTTCATCGCCCACACTTTCTAATCCTGCCCCATTTTACACGAAAACGCCGATCTTTCCAGGGCGTTCCATTTTGGAAACCGCGGGAAGCCGTTGTTCTGAATTCAGAAAATCTTATCGGCTTTTGTTGCGTTCGCGCAGGTTCCATGTAACCTGTTCATTGCACGTAAAAAACCTGATTTCTGGAGGAGATTCTTCTAATGTTGCTGAGAGTTTTCTTCGCATTGATGTTGGCTTTGGGAGTGACCGGCGTTGCGACCGCCGACTGGCACGACCCGATCCCCCATTGCTTCCCCTGCCCCTATTCCAAGTGAGAACTGAAGGAGGTTATCTGCGATGTTGCTGAGAGTTTTCTTCGCGTTGATGCTGGCCCTGGGTGTGACGGGTGTTGCGACCGCCGACTGGCACGACCCGATCCCCCACTGCTTCCCCTGCCCCTATTCCAAGTGAGAGCTGAAGGAGATCATTTGCCATGTTGCTGAGAGTCGTCTTTGCGTTGATGTTGGCCCTGGGAGTGACGGGCATTGCGACCGCCGACTGGCACGACCCGATCCCCCATTGCTTCCCCTGCCCCTATTCCAAGTGAGAGCTGAAGGAGATCATTTGCCATGTTGCTGAGAGTCGTCTTTGCGTTGATGTTGGCCTTGGGAGTGACGGGCATTGCGACCGCTGACTGGCATGACCCGATCCCCCATTGCTTCCCCTGCCCCTATTCCAAGTGAGAGCTGAAGGAGATCATCTGCCATGTTGCTGAGAGTCGTCTTTGCGTTGATGTTGGCCCTGGGAGTGACCGGCGTTGCGACCGCCGACTGGCACGACCCGATCCCCCACTGCTTCCCCTGCCCCTATTCCAAGTGATCATCGGGGACTAGTACTGTTGGGTGAGTGGGGATAGGGGCCCCGAGGTTGGCAACAGGAGGGTGTTTTTTTGTTTATGCCGTGAACGCGGGGTGATAGAATTGATTAGGCCGTCGGGCCGGTACTATGACGTTGTCGCCTCAGGCGCTGGAGACATATCTCTGGTGGCTGACAATCTTGGGCCACCTGGTCCTATATTTCCGGCTGCGGCAGGGTGCTCTGCACCGGATTTACCGGTTTTTTGCGGCCTATCTTCTGTTCCGCGTATTCCGGGCGGTGCTTCTGGCGGCGGTCCCGCCTGTAGCTCGTCTGTTGGATAGCCGTCCGGACCTTCCTTTCGCCACGAACGCCTATGCCTGGGTGTGGGTCGTCACGCAGGTCATCCTGTGGTTCTTCTACATCCTGGTGGTCCTTGAGCTGTACTCTCTGGTTTTGCAAAACTACAAGGGAATCGCGACACTTGGCCGCTGGGCGTTGCTGGGAGGCTTGGTAGTATCCCTGATCTTTTCCTCAGTCACTTTGTGGACGGATCTGAGCAACCCGGGTGAACAGTTCCCCACCCTCTTATATCTGCTGGCCATCGACCGCGGGATTTTGTCGAGCCTGGTGGTTTTCCTGCTGCTGATCACCGGTTTTCTGGTCTGGTGCCCGGTGCCCTTGAGCCGGAATGTGGTGGTTCATTGCATCGCGTATGCCGCTTATTTCCTGCCGCTGGCCGTGGCCGTCCTCTTGCGTAACGTGATGGGGAGCCAGGTAACGCAGGTTGTCAATATCGCCCTCTCCTGCATCACGACCGTATGCCTGGCGGTCTGGATTGTCTTTCTGAACCGCGAGGGCGAGACCCGGCTTTTCCGGATCCTCCGCCGGCCGGCACCTCAGGATGAGGAGATGTTGGTCGAGCATCTTGCGGCTATCAACTCCACCCTTTTGCGGGCAGCCCGTAAGTAATAGGCCGTACATTACCGTCTATATTACGTGTAATTCTCCGAAAATCGATTGCATTCCTGTGAAGCCTTGGATTATTCTGGACGGGGTGTTTTACAGGGAGGAGCTGTTTATGAATGTCGCACTTGCAAGCGCTGTAGTGCTTGCCCTCTTGGTCGGCCTGGCGTTCCTGCTTCTGTTTCGCCGTCTCACTGCGCGGGACGGCGATGAGCAGGTGGACCTGGAATGGTGCCGCGAGTTTTCCATCGCCCGGTACCGGCCGATGGAGAGGCTATTTGTCGAGGAAGACTACGATTTTCTGGCGGCGCAGCCGGGATTTCATCCGAAAATCTCCAAAAAGCTTCAGGCTGAACGCCGGCGTGTTTTCCGGCACTATCTCCGCTGCCTCCGCCGCGATTTTGACCGGCTGTCCACGGCAGCCAAGATGGTCATGTTGAGCGCTTCCCAGGACCGGCCCGACCTGGCCGGGTTGCTGCTGAAGCAGCGGCTGATTTTCAACTACGCAATGCTGATGGTGGAGTTGCGCCTGGCGCTCCAGACGATCGGCATCGGACGGGTGGATGTCCGCCGGCTGGTCTCCTCGCTCGAGACGATGCGGGAGCAACTGCGGCAGTTGACGCAGGCCGCGCAGCCGGTCAGGGCCTGATCCCGCCTGTGCCGGACAAACGCGCCCGGGACACGAGGACTGCCCGGGTGTGCTTTTTCGTGTTTTTCCGTCCGCAAATCCCCCAGGGATTGTAAGCCGCAGGGAAACAGCCAGTTACCAACAGGCTCCTCCCCTCCCTGCGGCTCTGTCTCACCGCCGCGTGATCGCCACCGATCTCCACGCCATGTTTCCGGCCGAATCGTAAGCCCGGATCGTGATGACGTTTGAGCCCACGCGCAAGGGTATGGGGCCGGTGTTCCACGACGTCGTGCCTGAGGCGTCGCCGGTTTTGCCGGTGGAATCGGTCCACGTGACGCGGGCGATGCCTGAGCTGTCCGCGGCCCTCCCACTGATAACCACCGTTGCGGCGCTGGTTGCGAAGCTGGTGCTTGCCGGCGAGAGGATAACGAGCGAGGGCGCGGTTGTATCGTTCGCCCCGGCATAGGTCACCGTAATCGTCCGGGAAGCCGAGGTTCCGCTGGCGGCAACAGCGGTCACGGTGATGAGGTTAGACCCGGCGCGCAGCGGCACTTCGGGCACCACCCAGGCGCGCGTGCCAACAGCCTTGCCTCCCTCGCCAGCGGCATTCCGCCAGGTGACCTCGAGGATTCCGTCGGGGTGATCCGCCGAGCCCGCCAGTTTTACCACAGGCGCTTGGGAGACGTAAGTGGGCGCGGTGGTTGGGACCGTAATGGAAAGCGTCGGAGCGACCGGCGGCGCCGGCGGGTCAGGGTCGACGGGCGGCTCGGGTTTGGGATTGACGGGGGGCTCCGGGGCAGGATCGACGGGCGGTTCCGGGCCGGGCTCAACAGGCGGTTCCGGCTCCGCCGGGGTTTCCGGGATGCCCGCTGGGGCGTAAAGCTCGCGAATGGCCGCTATGTCTTCCTCGGTAAGCGCGGTGACGCGCCGGTAGTACGGGTACATCACCGAGTAAGGATTATCGGAATGCCCCAGTCCAAGCGCGTGCCCGGCTTCGTGCAGCGCCACGGTGAACACATCCAAGTCCTCGCCAATACGCCAGTTCTCCTCGTCGTCGAAGTGCATATCGCCGGCGATGGGCTCGGGGTTGGGCGGCGAAGGGTAGAAGGTGTGAGCCAAGACCCCTCCCGGGCCGTCGAAGGCATATCCGTCCCCGTGTGCCCGCCTTGCGAACAGGATCGAGATAGACCGGGAGGCGTTGGGGCTGCTGGCGGGCATGAACTGGACAGAGGCGTACCTGCTCCACTCGGTCAGCCCGCGAAGGACCTCTGCCGCCACCTGAGCGCGGGGCAGCGCGCTTGCCAGCGGCCCAAGGTAATAGCCGATTTCGGCCGCGCCCTTGCCTGGCCCATCCCAACCGTCGCCGATTCGCGCCGTGTACTGACCCACCCGCCCATAGAGGGTGGAAGCTCCCGGGCAGGCATACACGCGTTCCCCCGCCGTCAGTTCCCGCGAAGCCGGGAACACATACGCGACTTCGTCCCACTCGCTCAGCCGGACGACATCCTCGTACGTGCTTTGAACAAGAAGCTGGTTCGGCAACAGGTCGGGGTGCTCGCGGACGGCCAGGCCGTGGGCTCGCACCAGCTCGCGCGCTTCGGCCGTGAGGACGTCGCGGTGGAACTCAACCACGAACGTTTCCGGCATGACCATGCGCCGGATGCCCAAGCGCGGTACCCGCTGCAACAGCGGGCTCACCTTATCGGCCGGGCGCAGAGGCTCGGCCAGGGCCAGGTCCATTCCCTCCAGGTTGGCGCCCTCGGCGACCGAAACAAGAAAGCCGTGGTCCGGAACGTAGTCGAGCACGGTAGCGCCGCGCTGTTGGAGCTCCCGCACCCACTCGGCGCGGGGCGCGTCGCGAAATTGAACCAGCAGATGCCTGCGCGCCGCAGACAGCCGGCGGGGGGCGGCGGTGTGGCTTTCGGCGGTGCGGCTCTCCTCGGCCCGGCGCGCCGCGGTGATCGTCCGCGTCTTCAGATACAGCGGTCTCTCGGCTCCACTCAGCGCGGCGGCGAGCAGGCCGGCGGCAATCAGTCGAACAAGCACGTAGACCTTATCGATCCGGAAAAGGCCGCTTAGAGAGAATTTGGCGGATAGCGCCGCACCAACTTAATGGAACCCGTGCGTATAAGTACTGTCTTGCTCGCGATTGCCGCATCCGCCGCTGTTGCGGCCGCCCAGACCGGCTACAGAATCACGACCATCGCGGGTTTCGGCGACTGCGGCGACGGCGGCCCGGCTGCGATGGCGCGACTCGGCGCTCCGGAGGGGCTTGCGGTCGACGCGGCGGGCAACCTCTACATCGCCGACGCGCTCGATCACCGCGTAAGGAAGATATCTCCGGACGGCGTCGTAACGACCGTGGCGGGCACCGGGCGTGCGGGATTTCGCGGCGATGGCGGCCCCGCAACTGCCGCGCGGCTCAACGCGCCTTACGGGCTCGCGGTGGACTCCGGCGGCAATCTCTACATCGCGGATCTCGGCAACGCCCGCATCCGAAAAGTCTCAACCGAGGGCATCATCAGCACGGTGGCCGGAGGCGACGGCGAATTCGTCCAGCCACGGGACCTGGCCATCGATGTGGCGGGCAACCTTTATATCTCCGATTTCGGCGGCCATAGCGTGTACCGGCTCACGCCGGGCGGCGTCCTTTCGCGAATCGCGGGGACCGGCAGCGCCGGATCGGTGGAAGACGACATGGCGGTGAATGCCGCTTTCGCTCCGCTCAACTCCCCGGCGGGCCTTGCCGTGGACCGCTTCGGCGCACTCTACATTGCGGACAGCGGCAATCACCGGGTCCGCAAAGTGGTGAACGGCATTCTGACCACCGTGCCGTATCCCGAGGGTGTGCTCAACACCCCAACGGGCATCGCGTTTGACGCTGCGGGCTCGCTCCACGTGGCCGACAAGGGGACCAGCGCGGTCTGGAAATTTGCCCCGGTTCCGGTGCGGGTAGCGGGAACCGGCTTCCCGGGATACAGCGGAGACGGCGGACCGGCCACCGAGGCGCGCTTCAACCAGCCGCGCGCCATCGTCTTCGACCCCACCGGGCATCTCTACATCGCGGACACGAACTCCGGGGTTGGCCTTGTGCGGCGCGTTTCGCCGTCCGGGGTGGTTGAGGCTTTCGCCGGAGGCAGAGAGTTCCGCCCGGCCGGAGATAACGGTCCGGCGCTCGCGGCACACCTGGAGGCGCCTACCGGCCTGGCGCTGGACGGCGCCGGGAACCTTTACGTTGCGGACCGCGCCGGTCACCGGGTGCGGAAAATCTCCTCCGGCATCATCACAACGGCGGCCGGCATAGGGTATGCCGGATCAACGGGCGACACCGGTTTCGCGATCCGCGCCCAAGTGGACGGACCCGAAGGCGTCGCAGTCGATGCCGAAGGAGGCCTGTGGATTACGGAAGCGGCGGGGGGCCGCATACGGAGGGTGGATTCCGGCGGCTACATCTCCACGATGGAGACGAGCGCGTTGCAACTCCCCTCGGGCATCGCGGTGGATTCGGAAAGAAACATCTACGTTGCGGACACGGCCGCCCACACAGTCCGCCGGATCGCACCGGACGGCAGCGAGCAAATTGTTGCCGGAACCGGCGCGCCGGGATACGCGGGCGACGGCGGGCCCGCAGCGTCCGCTCTTCTCAAGAACCCGGCAGGGCTTTGCCTGGACGCCCAGGGGAACCTCTACATAGCCGACAGTGGGAACCACGCTGTCAGAAGAGTCACGAAAGAGGGAACGATCACGACGGTGGCGGGCCGGGGCGAGCCGTCGTCCGACGGCGATGGCGGCCCCGCGGCTGCAGCCGGGTTGAACGCGCCGGCAGCGGTGGCGGTGGACTCGGAAGGCAGCCTGTACATCGCGGACACGGGGAACAACCGGATACGCAGAGTGGACGCACGCAGCGTGATCGAGACCATTGCCGGGACCGGCGCGAGCGGCTATGCCGGGGAGGACGCTCCCGCGCTCGAAGCCGAGTTCGACGGGCCCGCGGGAATCGCGGTGGACGCCGCAGGGGTGGTGTACGTCGCCGACCGCGGCAACGGCCTGATCCGGATGCTTACGCCGGTGGCGATGCCGCCGCCTGAAATTGAGGATCCGCCCGCTCTGTCGGTTGCCGCCGTGGTCAATTCCGCGAGCATGCTGCCGGGGGCGGTGGCGCCCGGGCAGATCGCGACGCTTTTCGGCACGGCCCTGGATTCCGCCGAGGTGCTGTTCGAAGGGGAACCGGCGGCCCTGCTGTACTCCGGCTCCACTCAGATCAACCTGGTGGTTCCGCAAGCGGTTGCCGGGCGCGAGATGGCGAATGTCGAGGTGCGCACGCCCGCCGGCTCTCTGCGCATGATCGTTCCGGTTGCCCCGTCCAACCCCGGAATCTTTACGCTGGCATGGGGCACGGGACCTGCCGCCGCGGAAAACGAGGACGGCACGTTGAACTCGGCGGACAATCCGGCGGCGCGCGGAAGCGCGCTCACGATCTATGCCACGGGCGAGGGGAGTGCATCGCCGCTGGCGGTCGAGATCGGGGGACGGCCGGCCGCGATCCTCTCAGCCGGGCACACGGCCGGGTTGCTGCGCGTGACGGTGCGGGTTCCGGACGAGTGCTCTCCCGGCGAGCAACCCGTCGTGCTCAGGGCGGGCGGCGTGCCGAGCCAGGCCGGGGTCACTGTTGCGATTCGCTAAATAATTCGACACCGTCCCTTATTCCCTTGCGTCCAGATAATGAGACGGCCAGATCCCGTTCCGGGGGGTTGATTGAGCGCTGCCACCGTGTTTATACTCTAGTTTCTTAGTATTCTCCACCGGGCCGGGGCCGTTCCCGGGTGGTGGTTTTTTTGGGTAGGTGAAAGCATGCCGGCCAGGGATGAGTTTGATCCAGCGGCTCCGCGAAAGGAGGCAGCCATGTTTTACGGGCTGTTTCTGCGCGGCCACTCGCCGGAGTTGCTGCGAAAAGACATCGATATTCCCAAGCCACTGCTTCAGAAGTGGATGAACTCAGGCCGGTTCGAACCCTCTTTCCGCGAAAGGCTTCAGCGGGTCTATCGCTATAGAAAACAAGTACTTGCCATTTTCGAGGAACTCATCTCCAGCGAGAGAAACCGGGCCCGCCTGCAGTGAAGTGATTCCTCGTGAATAAGATCAGTCCGGTTCTGAAGTTGCGGTTTGCAGCACTGACGTGATGAAGCCGGACGGAACGCAACCCGAATTGACGGTAAAAGCCGTCGGGCTGGGCCTGTTTCTTGCCTTCGTTTTCGGCTCCGCCAACGCCTATTTGGGAATGAAAGCCGGCCAAACCGTGGCCGCCACCATCCCCGCAGCCGTCATCGCTCTGGCCCTGTTCCGGATTCCCCGGGTGAAAGGGGGCGTGCTCGAGCAGAACATCGCGCGCACGGCCGCGTCCGTAGGGGAGGCCCTGGTTGCCGGCGCGATCTTCACCATTCCGGCGTTCATGCTGGTGGAAATGGACGGAGTGCGCCTATGGTCCGATCTGCGGGAGCACTATTGGGAGGCGGCATTTATCCTGCTGGCCGGGGGGCTGATCGGGGTCTTCTTTATAATCCTGCTCCGCCGGCCGCTGTGCGTCGATGCGGGGCTGCCCTGGCCGGAAAGCGTCGCCAGCGCCGAAATCGTCAAAGCTAGCGACCGCTCGGGCGACGCGCCGCGGTTCCTATTCGGCGCAATGGGTTTCGGCGCGGTCCTTCAGGTTCTGAAATCCGAGCGCGGGCTTCAGATTTTCCGGGAGTTTTCCAGCGGATTTCTGGAATTTCCACGCGCCGTTGTTCGCCATTTCGATTTCGACCGCCGGCCGTTAACGGAAGTCGCGCACACGGGCGGGATTCCGTGGACAACGCCCGCGCTCTCGCCCGCGCTGGCCGGCATCGGCTACATCATCGGGCCGAAGCTCGCGTCGATCACTTTCGCGGGCGGCGTAATCGCGTGGTGGGTCCTGATCCCGCTGCTGCTGTTCTTCGACCCCGATCTTCCGCGCCGCCTGGGGGCGGCGGCCAATGCGCCCTGGGACGTTGTCACCTACAGCGTGTGGTACAACGTCGTGCGCCCGATCGCGGTGGGAATGATGCTGGTGAGCGCCTGCTACACGCTGTTTTCGATGCGCAACACGATCCTCGCATCGCTTCGAGGCGCGTTCGCCGCGGCGGGAGGCGCGCACGGCAAGCCGGTCGAGCGGACCGAGCGCGACATTCCCGCCCGCTGGATCGCGATCGGCATCATTGCGTTGCTGGGGCCGATCACGGGGATTTATTACTACTTCACCAATGGCTGGGCGGCGGCGATCTCGGCGGCGCTCGTGATGACGGTGACGGGGTTTCTGCTCTCGGCCGTCGGCGGATACCTGGTGGGGCTGGTGGGCAGCTCCAACCAGCCCGTATCGGGGCTCACTCTGGTGGCGCTGGTTGTGGCCGCGCTCGTCATGCTCGCCATAGGGGTCAAAGGGCCCGCGGGAGTGGCGGCGGTGCTGGGAGTGGCGGCGGTGGTCTGCTGCGCGTGCTGCCTGTCGGGGTCGCTGGTTCAGGACCTCAAGGCTGGCCACCTGCTTGGCGGGACTCCGTGGAAGATGCAGGTAGTCGAGATCGTTGCTGTCGTGCTGCTTTCGTTCTTCCTCCTGGGCCCGATCATCGTTTTGCACGAGGACAACCTGGCAACGGGTGGAATCGGGGGGCGCGCGCTGCCAGCGCCGCAGGCCGGGTTGATGGCGGAGCTGGCAAAGGGAATTGTGGGCGGGCAGATGGCCTGGGGGTTGATTGCGATCGGCGCCGCCTTCGCCATCGCGCTGATCCTGTGCGGCGCGCGTGCGCCCATGCTGATCGCCGTGGGGCTGTACCTGCCGTTTGAAACCGACTCGGCGATTTTCACTGGCGGCGTCATGCGGTGGGTCGCGGACCGGATTGCCGCTCCCCGCCCCGCGGAGGACCGCGCCCGGATCGAGGAAAAAGGCACGCTGATCGCATCCGGCCTGATCGCCGGCGAAGCGATCATGGGGATTCTGCTGGCCGTGGCCGGCGTGAGTGCGTGGCCGTCGCTCACGCGGCTGCTCACCGGCCACGAGCAGTTCGGATTCTATCCCGCCTGGGGCGGATGGCTGTCGCTCGCCGGATTCGCGGCGCTGGCGTGGGTGCTGATCCGCATTCCTCTGCAGTCGACGCGGCGCTGACCCACAGCCCGCCGGATTCTATTCCGTGACGCGGAACTCGCCGCGCAGACCGCGCGTGGAGTCGGGTCCGATCCAGACGTGGAACACGCCGGGCTCGGTCACCAGCTTGTTTTCCGCGTTGTGGAAGGCGAGGTCCGCGGTTGTCAGCTCAAACTCGACGGTTCGTTTCTCGCCGGGTTTCAGCCTCACGCGCCGGAATCCTTTCAACTCCCGGACCGGGCGCGTCACGCTGCCCACCAGGTCGCGCACGTAAAGCTGCACGATTTCGTCCGCTTCCACCGTTCCGGTGTTGGCGACATCGGCCGACACCGTCAGCTTGCCGCCCATCGGCATCGAAGGGGACGACACCCGCAGGTTCGTGTACTCGAAGGTCGTGTAGGAAAGCCCATAGCCGAACGGGTAAGCGGGGGTAAAGTCCACGTCAAGATACTTAGAGTCGAACCCTTGCGGATCGACCGGCGTGCCCGTGGGAATGCCGAGCGCCTTCTCCGAGGGCGGGCGTCCGGTGTTCATGTGGTTGTAATAGATCGGAATCTGCCCGACGGTGCGGGGGAACGTCACCGGCAGCTTGCCCGAAGGCGATTCGACGCCGAGCACGAGGTCGGCGATGGCGGGCCCGCCCATGGTTCCCGGGTGCCAGGCGTACAACACCGCATCCGCCCGTGCCGCCACCTTCTCGAAGGTCAGCGGACGCCCGGCCATGATCACCACAATCAGCGGTTTCCCTGCCTTAGCCACCTCCTCAACCAGCGCTTCCTGCGCTCCGGGCAAATCCAGGAACGCGCGCGAGTGCGCTTCGCCGGAAAGTATCTGCTCCTCGCCGAGGAAGAGCAAGACAGCGTCCGCGCGGCGCGCCGCTTCCAATGCGGCGGGGAAGCCGGCGCGGCTCGTGTCGCGGCTGGTCTTTAAGCCGGGCGCGTACGCCACCCGCGCGGCGCCGAGCACGTCCCGGAACGCCGCGAGCGGAGTGCGGACGTCGGAGGCTTTCCCGTCCATGACCCAGCAGCCCATCTGGTCCACGGGGCTGTCGGCAAGCGGCCCGATTACCGCCACCCTGCCGATTGTCTTCGAGAGCGGAAGGGTGCGGTTCGCGTTCTTGAGCAGCACCACGCTTTCCGCGGCGAGTTTTTTCGCGACGGCGAGCGCTTCCGCATCCGGCGGGGCCTCTTCGGCGGCCACCTTCTCCGGGATGGGCTTATCGAACAACCCGAGGCGGAATTTCACGCGCAGGATGTTCCGCACGGCATCGTCAATGAGCTTTTGGTCCACCTCGCCCGATTCCACAGCCTGCTTGAGGTGCTCGTAGTAGCTGCGGCTGACCATCTCCATATCCACGCCGGCGCGCAGCGCAATAAGGGCCGCTTCGCGGGGGCCGGCCGCGACGCCGTGCGGGACCATTTCGATGACGGAATTCCAGTCGCTCACCACGAAGCCGTCGAATTTCCACTCATTGCGGAGCACCTGGCGCAGGGTGAAGGGGTTGCCGCTGGCGGGCACGCCATTGAGGTCGTTGAAGGCGCTCATCACGGTGGCCGCCCCGGCCCGAATGGCCGCATGGAACGGCTGCAGGTAAACGTCGCGCAGCAAGCGCTCGGGGATCCAGGTGGTGTTGTAATCCCTCCCGCCCTCGGCCGCGCCGTAGCCAACGTAGTGCTTCACGCAGGCCGCAATCGATCCCGGCGCATCGAGCGAGTCGCCCTGGAATCCGCGCACCATCGCCGCTCCGAGCGCGCTGGCAAGGTAGGGATCCTCGCCGAGAGTCTCCGCGATACGGCCCCAGCGGGGATCGCGGGTGATGTCGAGCATTGGGGCGAACGTCCAATGAATTCCGGCTGCGGAGGCCTCGCGAGCGGCCACCCGCGCTGCCTGCCGGATGAGCTCCGGATCCCAGCTCGCCGCCTGCCCCAGGGGGATGGGGAAGATCGTGCGGTAGCCGTGAATCACGTCGCGGCCGAATATCAGCGGGATGCCAAGGCGGCTTTCCTTGAGGGCGATGCGCTGGGCCTCGACGCGGTCGGCGGGACTGCCAGCGTTGAGGAACGATCCCCACCGCCCCTTGCGGATCTCGTCCTTGAGCTGCGCCGAGATGGGTCCGCCGACGGAGTGCTGCGACATCTGCCCCAGTTTCTCCTCCAGGGTCATTCGCGACAGCAGATCATTAATTCGCTGTTCGATGTTCGCGGGATATGCCATCATGGCAAACAAAAGGCCTGTAAGTCCGAATCGAGAATAGGCGCTCATCTTGTTTCCGATTATGGAGGAGAGCCACTTCGAAGGCAATGGTGGCGTACTCTCTTTTTTGACCGGCGGGTCGGCACGAAAACCCCGGGAGGCTGCCATGCGTGTAAATCAATGCGTGGGATGCACGGCATTCCGCTGTAAGGACGACAGGCACGATTGCTACGCCGTGCCCGCAGTCAGTTTGAACCCCGAAACAATCTCCATCGTGATAGTGCCGGAAGCGGCTCCGCAGAATCCGGACGATCACTTCTATGCCAAAGGCGATCCGCTATTCCAGCAGACCACTGTCATGGCGTTCAACGACGCTGGAGTAAACGTATCGTCCGTGAAGGACATTCTGAAGCGGGGCGTGTACCTCACCACGGCCGTAAAATGCGCCAAGACGGGCTACGGAATCGAGACGGACACCATCCGCGAATGCTCCTTCCTGCTGGAGAAGGAGTTGAGCCTGTTCCCCAAGACAAAGGCGCTGATGCTGATGGGGGATGTTGCGATCAAAGCCGTGAATATGATCGCAAAGCGCGCCGGCGAGAAGCGTGTAATTCCCGACGGCTCGACTTATAAGCTGCGCAACGCCGAATACTTTTTCCGCAGCATGAGGGTATTTCCCTCTTACTTACAGGCGGGGCCGAGCTTCTTCATCGAAAAGGGCAAGAGAAGAATGATCGCGGAAGACATCGCCGCGGCGAGTGCGCGTAGTTACCGCGTAAGCTCCGCCCTGACCAGGCCGGACCGCGCTAGGCGAGAATTTCGGCCACTTCCTTGGCCGGAATCGCGCCCTCGCGGATGATCTGCCAGCACGGCTCGGTGATATCGACGGTCGTGCTGCCCGGTCCGGTGCAGAGCCCGCCGTCCAGCACGAGGTCCACGCGGCTATCCATCATCCCGAAGACCTCGATCCCGCTCCGGCAGGTGGGCTGGCCGGAAAGGTTGGCGCTGGTAGCGATCAGCGGCTGGCCGAGCCGCTCCAGCAGCGCGTTGGCGACCGCCGAGCGTGCCTGCCGCAACGCAAGCCGCCCCGTATTGCCCGTCACCTTCAACGGCACCTTGGCCGAAGCCGGAACGATGATGGTCAGCGGTCCGGGCCAGAAGCGCCGCGCCAGGACGTAGAAGCGGGGCGGGATTTCCTTCGCGAGATCTTCCGCCGCCAGCAGGTCCGGGATGAGCAGCGGAAGAGAGCGGTGGAACTCGCGGCCCTTAGCGAGGAACACGCGCCCGACCGCGTGGAGGTTGAAAGGGTCCGCGACGAGGCTATACAAGGCGTCCGTGGGGATCGCAACAACCGCGCCGCGCCTTATGGCGGCGGCGGCCTTGTCTATCGCCTCGGGACTGGGGCGGTCGGGATCGATTTCGATCAGATCAGTTGCCATTAGAGGGTAAGAAGCCTATTATGCAACTAGTTGACGGCTTGCGGCATCCTGAGAGCGCCGGGCGCGGCGCATTCCGCTCAAGCCTTGACCGCCTGGGCGACCTCGATGGCCATCTGGTAGCGGCCGAACGGAGCGCTTAGCTGCACTCCGTCCACCATCGGCCTGACCCGCTCGACCATCTGACGGGCGATGGCGATGCCTTCCTGCCGCGCTTTCTCGGCGCTATCGGCCGCGCGCATGCGCTTCATGTACTCCTCGGGGACCGGCACGCGCAGCTCGTTCACCATGAACTCCGCGTTGCGGTAGCTGGTGAGCGGCCATATGCCGGCGATCAACGGGATCTTCAAATGTTCGATCCTGCGGAGAAACCGCTCGAGCAGGTTGAGGTCGAAGACGGGCTGCGTGACCACGTACTCAGCGCCGGCCTCCACCTTCCATTCGAAGCGCCGCAGCTCCTCATCCAGGTTGAGCGCGCCTGGGTTCGCGCCCACGCCGATCACCAGCGAGGTTTGCGAGCCCATCGGGTTGCCGCCGATATCCAACCCGCGGTTGAGGTTGCTGACGATGTTGACCAGCCCGATCGAATCGACGTCGAAGACAGCCGTCGCGTTCGGGTAAGCGCCCATGCGCGGCGGGTCTCCCGTAATGCAAATCAAATTGCGCACGCCGACAGCATGCGCCCCCAACAATTCCGACTGTATGCCCAGGATGTTGCGGTCGCGGCAGCAGAAATGCAGCACGGCCTCGATTCCAGCGTGCTGCTGGATGAGCTGGCAGGTCACCTGGGCGCTCATCCGGGCGCTTGCCCGCGGGCCGTCCGGGACGTTGATGCAATCGATGCCTTCGGCCGCGCACAGTTTCGCGCCCTCGATTTCCTTCGTCGCATCGACTCCGCGCGGCGGCAGGATTTCCACGAAGGACACGAAGCGGCGCTCGGCCAGCTTCGCTCCGAGCCGCGATTTCTGAGCGAGTGGTACGGCGGGCAGGGCCTGTGCTTTCGCCGCGGGCTCTTCCACCGTCACGACAGCCTTGCGGTGAGCGGGCTGGAACGAACGCACCTCCGCGCGGATCGCCCGGATGTGCTCGGGCGTGGTCCCGCAGCATCCGCCGAGAATTTTGACCCCGCATTGAATGAAGCGGCGGGCATACTGCGCCATGTACTCCGGCGAGCACAGATAAATTTGGCGGCCCTCCACCGTCGCGGGGTGGCCTGCGTTCGGCATGGCGCTCATCGGCTTGTCCGAATGCCGGAGCATCTTCTCAATGGTCTCGAGCATGACCTTCGGACCTGCCGAGCAGTTGAGACCGATGACGTCCGCGGGCCACTCGTCGAGCTGGCGGGTGAACGCCTCGGTCGCGGTGCCGTCGGGCATGTTGCCGAAATCGTCGATCGTGACCTGGGCGATGATGGCCAGGTCGGGTCCGGCGGCTTCCCGGGCGGCGAAAACCGCCTCGCGCAATTCGCGGATATCGGAAAACGTTTCGAGAATCAGGAGGTCGATGCCAGCCTCAATCAGCGCTTCGGCCTGCTCGCGGAACGCCGCGCGCGCCTCGGCAAAGGAGGTCGGACCGAGCGGCTCGATCCGCACGCCCAGAGGGCCGATCGCGCCGGCCACAAAAGCGCGGTCGCGCGCCGCCTCCCGCGCCAGGCGCACCCCCGCCGCGTTGATGGCGCGCAGATTGTCGGCGTACCCGAAGGGGGCCAGGCGGATGCGGCTGGCGCCGAACGTGTTGGTTTCGAGGATTTCGGCGCCCGCCCTGACGTACTCCTCGTGAAGCTCGCGGACAAGCGCGGGCGCGGAGAGGTTCAGCTCGTCGTAGCAGCGGTTAATGAAAATTCCCTTGGCGTAGAGCATGGTGCCCATGGCGCCATCGGCCACGAGCACACGGCGGGAAAGCTGATCGCGGAATTCGGCAGCGCGGGACGTGACACTCGATGTTTTCGTGCTCATCAATTCATCTCTGACATTTCGGGCAGTAATACGTCGATCGGCCGGCTTGCACGATCCGGCGTATTGCGCGGCCGCAAACCAGGCAGGGCTCCCCTCCCCGGCCATAAACCGCCGGGGCAAACTCCTCCGTTTCCAGGGACTTTCCCGGATATTTGTATGCAATCTTAGCACTTTTGACCGCTTCCCGGAGAACGGAGAGGATGGCGCCGTGCAAAGTTGCGAGCCTCGCCGGACTCAGGGAATTGACGGGCCTGGCGGGATGGATGCGCGCGCGGAAGAGCGCCTCGGCTGCATAGATGTTGCCGAGTCCGGCGACGTGCTTCTGGTCCGTGAGGAACAGCTTGGCGGCCTGGCGTGAGCGGCGGGCCTCCTCGATGAGCCATTGCGGCGTGAATTCGGGCGAAAAAGGCTCGGGGCCGAGCTCAGCCAGCAGGCGCTGGATTTCGGCCTCCGTATGGACGGCCAGGCGGCCCAGCGCGCGCGGATCGTCAAACAACAGAGCGCGGCCGCGCCCGAGTTCGAACCACACCCGGGTGGAGGCGGACGGCTTTCCGTCCACGTGCAGATGGCCGGTCATACGCAGGTGGATGCGGATGGCGAGACCGCCCGAAAGGCCGATCACGATGTTCTTTCCCCGGCGGTGCACCGCCCGGATCTTGCGCCCGGTGGCGAGCCTGGCCACGGCGGCGGGCGCCTGCGGGCGCGTCGCCAGAGCGCGCACCACATGGACCGCTTTGATGGTGCGGCCCGTGATCGCGGGAGAGATCATTCCGCAGATGGCCTCTACTTCGGGCAGTTCCGGCATGAAAAATTCCGCTGCGGGAATGAGAAAGAAAGCCCGCAGAAACAACTAGTTTAATGTCAATCCCCTTAGGAGGCGTATCACGCCGGGGCCCGGAACGAGGCCCCAGGCAACAGCCATGCATCGCGCCAATTTACTGATTGCGCTGCTCGCGATTTCGCGCGTGCTCTTTGCCCAAGCGCCGGTATACAGCGCCGAGGGAGTAGTGAACTCCGCCAGTTGGGAGCCTGGCAACCTGGCCCCGTACACGTTCGCCACGATTTTCGGAGAGCACCTGGCCGACGAGACCCGATCCCGCACGGAGGCGGATCCAGACACTCCGGGGCTCGGCGCCGTGAGCGTGCGGCTGAACGGCATCGAAGCCATGGTTTTTTACATCTCCCCCGAACAGGTGAACTTTCTTGTCCCGATAGGGTGGGCAGCACAGACCGTGAAGATGCGGCTGAGCAACCGGGGGATTTCCGGTCCGGAAGTGGTTCTTCAGTTGGGGGAGTATGCGCCGGCGTTGTTTCAGCTCGATGCCGGCCACGTAGTGGCGCAGCGGTGGCCTTGGTATTCCGTGGCCACTCCGGAGTCGCCCGCGCGGCCGGGAGACATCGTGATCCTCTACGCCACCGGGCTGGGGAACTTCAAGGATTTCGTCGACGATAAGGCCCCTCCCCGGGCTCCGCTGGAGATCGCAGCGCGCCGGCAGCTTCGCGTGCTGCTCGATTCCATTCCGGTAGAGGACAGCAGCATCCTGTACGCCGGCGCGGTCGATCAACATTGGGGGCTGTATCAGATCAATCTCCTCGTGCCCGAGGACGTCCCCGACAACCCCACGATTCAGCTCGCAATCGGAGATTACATCAGCACGCCGGGCGTACGGCTGCCGTTGCGCAGAGAGTGAGGGCCGGCGAGCCGGCCCCGTATTGTCTTACAGCGTGGTCGTGCTTTCGCCCAGAGTCACCTGAACCTTCATCGTGCGGCCGTTGCGGTAGATGGTGAGCTCCATCTTGTCGCCGGGGCGCTTGCGGTTCATGACCGCGGTCAGGTCGGTGCGGCGCTGAACCGGCTTGCCGTCTATAGCGATGATGAAATCGCCGCCCACCGGGATTTCGTAATTCCCGATGATCACCAGGCGGCGCGCGCCGCGCAGTCCAGCCATGTCCGCAGCGGATCCCCTCTCGACTTCCGTGATGAGCAGGCCGCCCTCGCGCGGCAGGTCGAGCGCTTCGGCGAGGTCGCCCGCCACGTACATCACGGCGACGCCAAGGCGCGGCGGGGCGAAGCGGCCTTTGACCGCGTACTCATCCAGCATCCGCTTGGCGCGGTTGATGGGAAGCGCGAACCCGATGCCGATGTTGGAGCCCGGACCGTAAATGGCGGTATTAATGCCGATCACATTGCCCCGAGAATCGAGCAGCGGACCGCCGCTGTTACCGGGATTGATGGCGGCGTCGGTCTGGATCATCTCCTCCAGCGTGCGGCCGCTCTCGTCCCGCAGGCTGCGGCCGAGCGAACTGATGATGCCTGTGGTTAGCGTGCCTTCCAGACCGAACGGGTTGCCGATGGCGAGCACCTTCTGGCCGACCTGGAGCGAATCGGAATCGCCGAGCCGCAGGAAAGGCAGCTTGTTCCGCGGCTCGATCTTCAGCAAGGCAAGGTCGTTCCCGGGGTCGCGGACGAGCAGGCGCGCGCGGTACTTGGTCTGATCGGGAAGGGTCACCTCCAGGTCGTGAGAGCCCGAGATCACGTGGTTGTTGGTGAGAATGCGCCCGCTGTCGTCAATCAAAAAACCCGAGCCGCTGCCCCTTTGCGGGACCAATTCCAGAAACCAGTTGCGGCTGTAGACGATGCTGGTGATGTGAACCACCGCCCTGTGCGCGTTGCGGTAAATCTCGATGTTGTCCCTTTCGTCGGCTCCCAGGCCCGCAGACGCGGCGGAATCCGGGCCGGACCATAGCGGTTCGGCTGAAGTGCGCATCGGGTTGAGCAACCGCCCGGCGCTCCATGGCGTATCGGAAGTGATGTATACGAACGCGGCCACGAGCAGGGTTGCGAGAATCAGAATCCGCAGTCTCATGGGGCAATGCTCCGTATCACTTTAAAAGTTTCCCACACCAGCTTGAGGGTTTCCTCTTTGGTGCCGGAGGTATCGATGATGAAATCCGCATACTTGCGCTTTTCTTCCAGCGGCATCTGCCGGGCGAGGCGCGCCATGGCCTCCTCCCGCGTGAGTCCGCCGCGGGCCACGGCACGCTCTATCTGCTGTTCCGGGGTGCAGACGGCCAGAATCAGCTTGTCGAACCGCCGGTAGCTGCCTGTTTCGATCAGAATCGCCGCCTCCACAACAACGATGGCGCGCGGGTCCTCCTCCGCGAAACGCGCGATCAACTCCTCTTCCCGCCGCACGACGTGCGGGTGGACGAGGCGGTTCAGCGCCGCGAGCCGCTCGGGCTTGTCGAAGACCTCGGCGGCGAGTTTCCGCCGGTCGATGGTCCCGCCGGAATCCAGGATGCCCGGGCCGAACTCACGCACGACCTCGCCGTACGCCTCGCCTCCGGGCAGCAGCACCTGGTGTCCCAGTTCGTCCGCCTTGATGAGGCGGCAGCCGAAGCTCTCGAGCGCTTCTCCGACAAAGCTCTTGCCGCTGGCGAGCCCGCCGGTCAGTCCTACGCGGAGCATACGTCGAGTCTCCGTTCGGCGGCCTCGACGGTGTTTGCCATCAGCATCGCAACGGTCAGCGGTCCCACGCCTCCGGGCACGGGCGTATACGCCCCGGCGCGCTCGGCCACATCGATGGGGTTCACGTCGCCGACCAGCACGCTGCCCCGTTTTTCGAAAGTAGCCAGTTTATCCGGCGCGTTCCGGAATATCGACGCCACCTGTTCCCGCGAAGTCAGGCGGTTGATTCCCACGTCGATGACGGTGGCGCCGGGCTTGATGAACTCGGCCGTGATGAAAGCGGGTTGTCCGATAGCGGCCACCAAAATGTCCGCCTCACGGCAGACCGCCGCGAGATTGGACGTTCGCGAGTGGCAAATGGTGACGGTGGCGTGCTGGTGCAGCAGCATTAACGCCATCGGTTTGCCTACGATGTCGCTGCGGCCCACCACGACCGCGTGCTTGCCGGCAATCGGAATGTTGTACCGCTTCAGCAACTCCATGATCCCGGACGGAGTGCAGGCGCGCGGGCCGGGCGTGTTGGTGACCAGCCTGCCGAGGTTGAGCGGATGAAATCCGTCCACGTCCTTATCCGGGTTGATCGCCAGCAGCACACGCTTCGCATCGACCTGCTTCGGCAGCGGCATCTGCACGAGGATGCCGTCGATCTCAGGGCGCGCGTTCAGGCTTTCCACCATCTCGATGAGCTGAGCGGTGGTGACGGTCTCGGGCGGCGTGAGCTTTTCGCTGTAAATGCCGAGCTCCTGGCACGCCTTCACCTTGTTGCGCACATAGATTTCGGAGGCAGGGTTGTCGCCCGCCAGGATCACCGCCAGACCCGGCAGGCAGCGCGCAGCTTCGAGCGCCGCAACGCGCGGCTGGCATTCCTTCAGAATCTGATCTCGAATTTTAAGTCCATCAAGAATTAGAGCCATTCATTAACGAAGATAACACTCGGACGTCCCCCTATTCGGAGGCAAAATAGCGGGCTTCGGCGGCGCGCAACGCGGGCAGTCCCACCAGCTCGTTGAACTCGTCGAACTGCATCATGCAGTCCTCCAGGCCCGCGGTGCTGCCGGCGGCGTGGAGATGCCGGAGCAGAGTGTCCGCCGTCCTTGCCATCGCACAGGTGAGCGCGGTCGGATAGGCGACGCAGGCGAAACCGATCCGCTCGAGTTCCTTCGCGGGCAGGATGGGCGACTTGCCGCCGGGCACCATGTTGGCCATGCTCGGGACGCTGACCTCCGAAACGGCGCGGCGCATCTCATCGACGGACCGCGGCGCTTCAATAAACGACATATCGGCGCCGGCTTCGATATACCGGTGCATGCGCGCGAGCGCTTCATCGAGGCCGGAGACGGCGAGAGCGTCCGTGCGCGCCATGATCATCAGGTCAGGATCGCTGCGGGCATCGACAGCGGCCTTGATCTTCGCCACCATCTCCTCCGGGGGCACAACCTGTTTTCCTTCCATGTGGCCGCAGCGCTTAGGTGACACCTGGTCCTCGAAGAAAATGGCGGCCACGCCCGCCTTCTCGAACTGCTTGACCGTGCGCGCCACGTTGATGACATTGCCGTGGCCGGTGTCGCCGTCGGCGAACACGGGCAGATCGGTGGCGTCGGCGATACGCCACGCGCAGTCCACCATCTCGCTGAGGGTGAGCAGACCTACGTCCGGAGCGCCGAGCATCGCCGCACTGCATGCGTATCCGCTGAGGAAAACGGCTTTGAATCCCACGCGTGCGGCAATTTTGGCGCACAGCGGATCGGGCACGCCCGGAATCACCAGGATCTCGGGGTCGTGCACATATTTTTTCAGCAATGTTGTTCTTCTCATCTATCGCCAGTTTAAGCCCCGATTGGGATTGCCCGGCGGCGCCGGTACAGCGGTGACCGGGTACACTGGATTCTATGCTCTTACGATCCCTGCGGGAAGAAGTGCTGGAGGCGAACCTCGAACTGGTGCGGCGCGGGCTGGCGATTTTCACCTGGGGGAACGCCAGCGGGATTTCGCGAACGGACGGCCTGGTGGCGATCAAGCCGAGCGGGGTGCCTTACGAGACGATGAAGCCGGAGGACCTGGTCATCACGGACCTCGACGGGCGCGTGGTTGAGGGCTCGCTGCGGCCGTCGTCGGATCTGCCGACGCACCTGGTGCTGTACCGCTGCTTCCCTTCCATTGGCGGCGTCGTGCACACCCACTCCAACTACGCCACCTCCTGGGCGCAGGCAGGCCGCGACATCCCGTGCCTCGGCACGACGCATGCCGATCACTTCTACGGCCCCGTGCCGGTGACGCGGCCCCTCGATCCGCACGACATCGAGGGCGCTTACGAGGAGAACACGGGCAAGGTGATCGTCGAGCGTTTCCGCGGCATCGATCCGGCACACGTTCCGGCCGTGCTGGTGGCCGGACACGGGCCGTTCTGCTGGGGCGAATCGGCTATGGCTGCCGCGCGCAACGCGGTGATTCTCGAGGAAGTGGCGCGCATGGCCTACCAGACCATCCTGTTGAATCAGTCCGCCGGGCCGATCTCAAGCGCGCTGCTCGATAAACACTTCCTGCGAAAGCACGGCCCCGGCGCCACTTACGGCCAGAAATAGAGGACCGGCGCACTCACGCCGCTACTCTTCTGTTGGAGCGTCGAGCACCTCGCGGATTTTCCTGACGAGGGTTTCGCGGCTGAACGGTTTCCCAAGGAACTGGAACCCGGGCTCGAGGACTCCGTGGTGAACCATCGAGTACTCTGTGTAGCCGGAAAGGTAGAGCACCTTGATGTCCGGCCGCAGAGACACCAGCGTGTCGGCCAACTGCTTGCCGCTCATCTGCGGCATGACAACGTCGGTGACGAGCAGGTGAATCGGACCCGTATGTTCCGCGCTGACCCGGAGGGCCTCGACTCCATTTTCCGCCGTGAGCACGGTGTATCCCCGTTGGCGGAGCATCTCGGCGATCAGTTCGCGGACGCCCTCCTCGTCCTCGACGACGAGGACGGTTTCGGTGCCCCGTCTTTCATCCACCGTCGTAAAAGCCTCGGGCGGTGATACCGCCTCATCGACCCTGGGGAAATAGACCTTGAACGTCGTTCCCTGGCCCGGTTCGCTGTACACCCAGATTTCGCCGCCGCTCTGCTTGACGATGCCGTAAACGGTTGCAAGTCCCAGGCCGGTTCCCTTCCCCGGCTCCTTGGTGGTGAAGAATGGCTCGAAAATGTGGCGTTTCGTCTCGGCGTCCATGCCGTGTCCCGTGTCGCTGACGGCGATCAAAACGTACTCGCCGGGCCGCACGCCGAGGTGTGTCCTGGAGTAGCCTGTGTCGAGATGCGCGGGAGCGGTCTCGATGCTGATCCGACCGCCCGCCTGAATCGCGTCGCGGGAGTTGACCACCAGGTTGAAGATGACCTGCTCGATCTGTCCCGGGTCGGCGCGCACGTTTCCGGCTTTCGGATCGAGCCGGAACACGAGATCGATATCCTCTCCGATCAGGCGGCGCAGCATCTTCTCCGTTCCGGACAGCAGGGCGTTTACGTTCAACACGCGCGGCTGCAATACCTGGCGGCGGCTGAACGCCAGCAACTGGTTGGTGAGAGCCACGGCGCGGTTGGCCGCGGTGAGCACCTCTTCGATGTACCCGCGCAGGGGGTCCGCAGGGGGCAACTGATCCAGCACCATCTGGTTGTAGCCGGTGATGATGGTCAGCATGTTGTTGAAGTCGTGCGCCACACCGCCGGCGAGCCTGCCTAATGCCTCCATCTTTTGCGAGTGAAGGAGCTGCTCTTCCATCTGCTTGCGCGTGGTGATGTCGGTTACGAAGGCGATGGCGAACAACTCGCCTTCGATCTGGAGGTAGCTGAGGCTCACTTCGACAGGGAACTCGGAGCCGTCCTTCCGGCGCCCGGCAAGGTCCAGCCCTATGCCCATCGGCCGGTTGCGAGGCTCCGCGAAGTATTCCTGCCTTCTCTGGGCATGCACATCGCGGCTGCCCTGAGGCAGGAGAGACTCGATTCCGGAGCCTAAGAGTTCTTCCTGCGTGTAACCGAACATGCGCTCGGCACTGGCGTTGGCGAGCACGATGCGGCCCCGCCGGTCAACCGTGAAAATGGCCTCCGAAACCGATTCCAGGATTGCGGAAAGCATCTTCTCGCTTTTTGGAAGCATGCTTTCGTGCAGCTTGCGCGAGGCGGCGCCGGCACTAACGGGGTGATTTTCCAGCAATTCTGCCCCCTCCGAGATCTTTTTTATTGTCTGCGTGAAGGGAACCGGAATGCAAGTACGCGTTTACAGCGGGCATTTGCACGCCTCCTCAAAAGGTCCATCGCTGCCCGTTTTCGGACAACAAACGGGTTTGCGGGCGGCGCGCCACCGCCGGTTTCAGGGCTGGAATGTCCTGAATCGCCCTTGCGGACCACTGCGCCGCAAGGGCCGGCCGCAGATTTCACATTTGCGACTCTCTGGCACGGGTTGTGCAAGCAGCTTTATTGGGGGAGCCATGCTTGCGAAGAACTCCGAGTTTACGCGGGGAACGGACGCAGCAGCCGGCGTGGGGCATGCGGGCGGCGCAAATGGCAAGCGCAGCCTCAATCAAATTCTACTGCCCGTCGATTTTACAGAACGGTCCCTTACGGCGGCGCGGCGTGCAGCCGATCTTGCGCGGCGGTTTGAGGCGGAAGTGCTGCTGGTTCACGTCGGCGCGCCGGCGCGGCCGGGCAGCGATAGCCCGCTGACCCCGGAAGAAGGCAAGATAGAGCGGGCCGTGTCCGAAGTGCTGGAGACCGTTCCCTTCCGGCGTTACTCCCTGAGGGGCGATCCGGCGCAGCGAATTCTCGACCATGCCCGGCGGGAGAACATCCGGCTCATCGTGATGCCCACGCGCGGCAGAAAGCGCTTTCTCGGATTGCTCCACGACTCTCTCACGGCGCGGATCATTCAAGACGCCCCCTGCCCTGTATGGACGTGGGTCGGAGACGCCGCTGGACCGCTCGACATCCAACGGGTGCTCTGCGCTCTGGCGCTCGGGCCGAGCAGCGGCAGGGTTCTGCGGTGGGCGGCGCGGCTGGCGGAACGCTTCGAGGCCAGCCTGTCGATTGTGCACTGCGACTCCGGCTTCGGGGCCGCCCCGGGCATCTGGCATTACGAGGAGCTGCACGCGGCCAGGAGAACCTGGGCCCGGCAGGACATCGCCAGCCTGCAAAACGCCGTGGGAACTCGAGCCGATGTCTGGCTGGAGGCGGGCCCGCCCGAGCAGGCAATCGCGGCGGTGGCCCGCGGCCTCGGGGCGGACCTGGTGGTGATCGGAAAGGGCCACGGGCGCTGGCGCCCGGCAAAGCTGTGCTTCCGGGCGTACGACATCGTGTGCGAGGCGCCCTGCCCGGTCGCGGTTTGTTGAGCGCCTGGAGTTGCTCAGTGCTCGAGGCCGGAGTCTCTCAACTCATCGATCATAGTATAGGGCGTCAATCGGATGCCCGCCCAATAGGCGGCGCGTCCCAGCATGTTTCCGGTCACCGGGGCGCTGATTAACTGAAGTACAGCCGCCAGGAAAAGCTTCAACAGGTCGGGAACCGCCTCGACCCTCAGGGCGGCGGCGGCGACCACAAAAAGAACCCCGAGCGTAGTCGCCTTGGTGGCGGCATGGATCCGGGAATAGAAATCGTCAAACCGCCAGAGCCCGAGACTGGCCAGCAGAACGAAGGCCGAGCCGGCCAACAGCAAAATCGCGGCAATCCCATCTGTCACGCTCATTGCGCGCCTCTCCGCTCGATGAACCGCGCCACCGCGACGGTGCCGACGAAAGCCACCAGGGCGACCACGAGCAGCACATCCAGGTAGACGCCGGATCTGGTTCTGGCCGCCTCCACCGCCACGCCCACCGCGCCGGTGGTGAGCAGGGTGTCCACCGCCAGGACGCGATCCGGGAGCGAAGGCCCGCGCATCACGCGCAGAGCGCAAAGTATGGCGCTGATAGCCAGCGCTGCATAACAGATCGTGGTAACGATTTCCATACGCTCTCCCTCACACGAGAGGCTCGGCCGCCACCTGAGCCATTAGTTCCTCGACCCGTTCGACGGACCCGGGCGGGCCGAAGCCCAGCAGCACGCGCCGCTCGAGGTCGAGTATGTCCAGCCGGGCCTGGCGCAAGCTGTTCAGTTGCAGGACATGTACGTACATGGTGGGCGGATCGCGCCTCATCTCCAGAATGAAGGTGCCCGGAGTGAGCATGACGGCGTCCGCCAGCAGAGTAATCGTGGTCTCCGTGGCCGCCACCATCGGAACTGCAATGACAGCGCGTTTGCAGCGCACGCGCTCCGGCTGGATTACCGCCATGGCGACCTCTATGCCGGCCTTTACGAGTTTCACGAAGAAATAGGCGAAGAAGAGCGCGGCATACCACGGCCGGAAGCGGCCGCTGGCGGCCCGGCGGGCTGGACGAAAGAACAGCAGCAGCGTCACACTCGCCGCTACGCCAAGGGTCACGTTCAGCACGGACAGACTTCCGGTCAGCACCAGCCAGACGACCAGCAGCCAGACCAGAGTTGCGACCCGTCTTTTCATTGCCCCAATACCGCCGAAATGTATGCCGTCCGGGGATCGAGCAGTTCCTGGGCGGCGCGCTCGCACAGGCGCCAGATTGGCTGGACCATAACTCCGACGGCCAGGGTCACGGCGGCCAGGCCGATGGTGGAGACGTTCATCAGACCCGGAGCCCGCAGCGGTCCCGTCCCCCGTGCCGAGGGCAGCGGCGGCTCCTCCTGCGCCTCGCCCCAGAACACCGCGGCCCAAATCTTGCTCATAGAAAATAGCGTCAGCAGCCCGACCGCCAGGCTGATTCCGGTCACGGTCCAGGCGCCCGAGGCGAAACCTGCCTGCACGAGCAGGAGTTTTCCGAAGAACCCCGACAGCGGCGGCACGCCCGCCAGGCTCAGGCCCGCCACCATAAATGCGATGGCAGCCAGCGGCGAGCGCCGCAGCAGTCCCCCGAGGCTGCGCAGCGCGGCCGTTCCGGTCATGGTTTCGATCAGCCCGGCGACCAGAAACAGCGTGGTCTTGACCGGGATGTGGTGGATCATGTAAAAAATACCCGCCGCCACCCCGCTTACGCTGTACAGGCCCAAACCGAACAGCATGTACCCGATCTGGCTGACGATGTGGAAGCTGAGAATGCGCTTCATATCGTCCTGTGCAATGGCGCCCAGCACCCCCGCAATCATTGTGGCGGCGGCGGCGAACAGCACCACGGCGGTCGTGACCTGATCGCCTGGAAACAGCAGGGTCTGGGTTCTGATGATCGCATACACCCCGACTTTGGTGAGCAGGCCCGCGAAGACGGCGGTGACGGTGACCGGCGCCGTCGGATAGGAGTCCGGCAGCCAGAAAAAGAGCGGGAAGATGGCCGCCTTGATCCCGAAGGTGATGAACAGCATGATGCCGAACAGGTCGCGCAGGCCGGGGGAGACATCCCGCAACCGGACCGCGACATCGGCCATGTTTACCGACCCGGTGGCCCCGTAAATGAGTGCGATGGTGGTCACAAGGAAGGTGGAAGCGGCCAGGTTGATAATCACGTAAGTCATGCCGGAGCGCACCTGGTCGCTCCTGCCGCCGAGCGTGAGCAGAACGTAGCTCGCGCTGAGCATGATCTCGAACGCCACGTAGAGGTTGAACAGGTCACCGGTGAGGAACGAGGCGGAGACGCCCGCGGTCAACAGAAGAAAGAGCGGGTGGAAGTAATACGCGGCTTTGTCGTACCGGGGCTGTCCGATGGCGAACAGGAACACGGCCAGCACCGTTGCCAGCGAGATGGTAAGCAGCAGCGAAGAGAACACATCCGCCACCAGCGTGATGCCGATCGGCGCCTTCCAACCGCCAATGTGAACGACCAGCGGGCCCTGTTCGGCCGCCTGGAAGACCAGCACCAGGGCGCCGATTACGGTTGCGCCGAGCACCGCGACGCCGAGAGCCTGCTGGATCCACACGCGGCGCCAGATGGCGATGGAAACGCCCGCGGCGAGAACCGGCAGCACAACCATGGCTGGAATCAGGACGTTCATCCTTCTTCCTCCTCTGCGGTCACCTCAACCGGGCGCTCGTGCGCCAGTGCGGCAATGCGGCGGTCCTCGATATCGTCCTCGGCCTCGTCGTTTCCGGTGTGCGTCCAGCTCCGGTAAGCCAGGGCCAGCAGGAAGGCCGTCATGCCGAAACCGATGACGATGGCGGTGAGGATCATGGCCTGCGGCAGCGGGTCGGCAAAACCGGATGCGCGTTCCCCGTCGACGAGCGGAGGGCGCCCGGCGCGTCCGCCGGAAAGCAGCAGCAGGGCATTGGCGGCATAAGTCCACAGCCCAATCCCCAGCGCCAGGCGGGTGAGCGTGCGATGGAGGACCAAATACGTCCCGGCGCCGAACAAAACCCCTATGACGATGACTAAAACCAGAATCATGACACCAGCGTCTCCTCACGTCCGGCGGAGCGGAGCAGGGCCGTAACCAGGCCTACTACGACGAGGTAGACGCCGAGGTCGAAGAACAACACCGAGGAGATCTCTACGGTTCCCACGACAGGCAGGCTCGCCGAGAACAGCAGGGCTTGAAGGAACTCGCCGCCGGCCAGCCATCCCGCAACGCCCGCCGTGCCGGCGAGCACGATTCCGCTTCCAAGATACAGCTCCGGCGAAGCCGGTTCCGCGCGGCGCACCCGGGGCGTGCCGCCGGCGAGATAGACCAGGGTGAAGGCGGCGCCGGCGACCAGGCCTCCGATGAAGCCGCCTCCCGGACGGTCATGCCCGATTACCAGCAGGACGATGGAAACCACGAGCATGGTGTGGAAGAGTATGCGGACCGCGCCGTCGAGAATGGGCGAGGGGCGGTAGGGCCGCCGCGGGACCGGGACGCGCGCGGCTCCCCTATCGCGTTGGGCCGCGCGGATCAGACCGATCACTCCGAGCACCGCCACCGTGAGCACAAGAATCTCGCCAAACGTGTCGAAGGCCCGGAAGTCAACCAGAATCACGTTCACCACGTTATGGCCGTGGCCCTCGGGCAACGCCAGCTTCAGATACTCGTCTGACACCGGCGCCTGCTTACGCGCGGTGACCGAAACCATCGCCGCGGCGGCAGCGAATGCGCCGACGCCGATGGCCAGCAGCACCCGCATGGTTTGCCAGGTAGCCGTCCCGCGCGTCCTGAACGTGGTGGGCAGATGGCGCAGAATAAGGACGAACAGCACCAGCGCCATGGACTCGACAAGCAGTTGGGTGAGCGCGAGGTCCGGCGCCCCCTGAATAACGAACAGGAAGGCGATGCCATAGCCCACCATGTAGCTGGCAACGACGGCCGTCATGCGGCGGGTGGCGCGGGTGGTCACGAAAGCCGCCACAATCATGACCAGCGCGACGGCGAGCTGCATGGGGCGGTCCACGATGAGAACCTCGCGGTGCGCATTCACCAATTTCCACAGGAACACCGCGGGGCCGGCGATGGCGATGCTCAGGATCACCACCAGGTACATCGGCAGCGAACCTGTCTGCAGATGCCCGGTCAGAGCGTCGGCGAGGTGCAGGAAGTAGGCCACCGCGCGATCGTGCAGGCGCATGCCGTCCAGCGGCAACCGGAACCGGCGTTGAACGTCTGCGACACGCCGGCGGAACCCCCACAGCAGCGCGCCGCCCGCGATGGCGAGCGCCGAAAAGACCAGCGCCCTGTTGAATCCGTGCCAGAGCGCAAGCGGTTCGGCAAGCACGCGGGGATCGAGAGACCGGGCTCCGGAAACCACCAGCCCGCTCCACAGCGAGGGCGCCACGCCCAACGCCACCGTGAACAGCGCCAGCAGAGCGGCAGGCGCCAAAAACCCGCGCGCTGGAGAAGCTACTTCCGTCACCACCGAACGGGGATCGAGGTCGCGCGGGTCCTTGGGCGCGAAAGCGCCCCACAGGAACCGCGCGCTGTAAGCGAAGGTAAGGATGGATCCCAAGACGAGCAGCAGCGGCAGGAGCCATTCCCATGCACCCCACGGCGCCCCGTCGAACGCTCCAAAGGCGGCCTCCTTGGCCACAAACCCCGCCAGCGGGGGCAAACCCGCCATGGACGCGGCGCTGATCGCAGCCACGATGAAGGCGGCGCGCAGCGGCCTGTAAAGACCGCTGAGCCGGGTCAGGTCGCGGCTCCCGGCCTGGTGATCCACGATGCCGGTGACCATGAAAAGCGCGGCTTTGAAAATGCCGTGCGCCAGGATCCAGGCTGTTCCGGCCAGGGTAGCCGCGGGCAGCCCCGCGCCGAACAGCACTATCAAAATTCCAAGCTGGCCGACCGTTCCGTAAGCGAGCAGCAGTTTCAGATCGCGTTGAGCCAGAGCGCGCCATCCGCCGATCATCATTGTTGCCAGCCCCACCCCCATCACCAGCGGCTGCCAGAACGAAACGTCATAGAATGCCGGCGCCAGCCGCGCCACCAGGTAGACTCCCGCCTTCACCATGGTGGCGGAGTGCAGGTAGGCGCTCACCGGCGTGGGCGCCGCCATCGCGCCCGGAAGCCAGAAATGGAAAGGCGCCTGGGCGGATTTCGTGAAGGCCCCGAACAGCACGAGCAGGAGCGCGATCTCGTGGGCCGGGCCCCGAGGCGCGGCGGCGAGCAGTTCCGAAAGCGTGTACGTGCCCGCGTCTCCGGCGAGCAGCACGAAACCGGCGAGCATCGCCAGGCCGCCGATCGCCGTGATCAGCAGGGCGCGGAGCGCCGCGGCGCGCGCGGTGGCGGAACGGTCCTCAAATCCGATCAGCAGGTACGAAGTGATTGAGGTGAGCTCCCAGAAAAGGAACAGGGCGATCAGGTTGTCCGCGACCACCAGCCCCAGCATGGCGCCGCCGAACCCCGCCAGCAGCGCCGCGAAGCGCCCGATTTCGGGTCCCTCCCGGAGGTACCAGCGGGAGTACGCAAATATAAGGACGCCGATCCCCGAAACCAGCGCGATCATCACGAGAGCGAAGGCATCTACCCGCACCCGGAGATCGAAGCCGATCGCCGGCGCCCACGGCAAGATCTCGACAATGGCGTTGCCGGCCAGAATCGCGGAGCTATGCCAGGCAGCCCATATCACCGTGGCGGCCGGCGGCAGCGCGCCGAGCAGGAACACGCGCCTGCCGAGCCGGGAACTCAACCAGGGCAGGATTACGGCGGCGGCCAGGTGGCACGCAAGCAGTGCGATCATGAGCTGCGCCCCAGGGTTCGCCTCGAGCACCGGTGCGTCCGGCAAACGCCATCTGCCAGGGCTTTCGATACGCTGAGACCGTCCATCGCAGATTCAAACATTAAGCACACGAGGGGTGGCCTGGCCTGCGGCGGCGTCTTCCCGGTTCGCAGGCGAGGTAATATCCCTTGCACGTTTTGTTCCCGCGCCCGCGCCCGTACCGGCGGCATATTTCGGCCCTGCAGGGCCTCAGGCCGGATTTCGGTTCCGTCGCAGTGCCCCAAAACGCACACCTTGCCAGTTTTTGGGCAGCCTGGCTTCTCTCGCGAACGGGAGTTCAATGGGCGAAAAAACTGGCTGGAGCTGGCGGAGGGATTCGAACCCACGACCCTCTGATTACAAATCAGATGCTCTACCAACTGAGCTACGCCAGCACAACCGCGGTCATGGGAGCAGCCGGAGTCTGGAGCGGGAGACGGGAATCGAACCCGCAACCAACAGCTTGGAAGGCTGTGACTCTACCATTGAGTTACTCCCGCCCGTAACCAGAACTATTGTACGGAATCGGTTGCGGGGGGGTCAATTGAGGCCGGGGCGGGCCGGCAAACATATGCACGTTAAAATGTTTCAATTATTTTTAATCAGACATCAACCTCGCGGTTGACAAGCGCCACCGCCTCGGATAAGATTCTTAAAGTACTGATCTATCAAGTATTTGTCGTTACCGGGTCGAGGTGGAAAGCGGAGTTGCTCACTGGGAAAGAAGCTGTTGATTCTCATGGCTCGGCGAAATCCCCCCGCCGAAGGGCCGCGCCGACCCAGTATGCGGCGAGAGCCCTGATAGAGCGGTAGCCCCGGAGATTTGGCCATGGCCAACAAGCAAGATGACCCACAAATGAGACCTCAGCCTGCCCCACCTGAGGAGGACTACGAGCATCTGCTCGAGGACTACAGTCATTTTGCTCCGCCATCCGAGGGGGAGGTCTTCGAAGGCCGGGTCCTGAAGGTCACCGAAAAGGAGGTGATCGTCGATTTCGGCTACAAGTCCGAAGGCCTGGTGCCAATCGAGCAGCTTCTGACGCCGGAAGGGCATGTCACAGTGCAGCCGGGCGACGTGATCGACGTGATGATCGACCGCCACGGCCCGGAGCCCGAAGGCTACGTCCTGCTTTCCCACGAGAAGGCCAGCCGCATTCGCGCGTGGCACAACCTGGAGAAAGCCTACCGCGAGGGCTTGATGGTTTCGGGGCGCGTTCTGGGGCGCGTGAAGGGCGGTCTTTCGGTCGACGTCGGCGTGAAAGCGTTCATGCCGAGTTCCCAGGTGGACGTCCGGCCGGTGCACAACCTGGATGTGTTCATTGGCCAGGACATCCCGGTCAAGGTTGTGAAGGTGAACCGGCGGCGGGGCAACGTCGTAGTGTCGCGCAAGCTGGCCGTGGAAGAGGAAGTGGCGGCGCGCAAGGCGGCGACGCTCGCAATCCTTGAGGAAGGCGCCGTGGTCACGGGCGTGGTGAAGAACCTCACCGAGTACGGCGCGTTTGTCGACCTGGGCGGCATCGATGGCCTGCTGCACGTCAGCGATATGTCGTACGGCCGCGTGAATCACCCGTCCGAGGTGGTCAACGTAGGCGACGAGATCACGGTGAAGGTGCTGAAGTTCGATCGCGAGAAGGAGCGCGTCTCGCTGAGCCTGAAGGAACTGATGCCGGATCCGTGGGAGACCGTCGCGGAGCGCTACCAGGTGAATTCGCGCGTCGTGGGGCAGGTAGTCAGCGTCACCGATTACGGCGCTTTCGTCGAGCTGGAGCCCGGCGTGGAAGGGCTGATCCATATTTCGGAGATGACCTGGTCGCGGCGGATGAAGCACCCATCCAAGGTCGTGAAGCCGGGCGATCAGGTGGAAGCAGTGGTGCTCGACGTAAAGCCGCAGGACCGGCGGATTTCGCTCGGCATCAAGCAACTCGAGCCCGACCCGTGGACGACAGTCGAGCAGCGTTACAGCGTCGGTTCGGTGGTGGAGGGCCGGGTTCGCAAGCTGACCGATTTTGGGGCGTTTGTTGAAATCGAGGAAGGCATCGACGGCCTGGTGCACATCTCCGACATCTCGTGGACCAAGCGGATCAAGCATCCTTCGGAAGTGCTGAAAAAGGGCCAGCTCGTGCAGGCCGCGGTGCTGCACATCAACGCGGCGCAGCGGCGGCTCTCGCTCGGCATCAAGCAGCTTCAGCCGGACGCGTGGGAGGTCTTCTTCCGTACCCACCAGGTTGGAGACACGGTGCGGGGGCGCGTGTGCCGCGCGGCGAATTTCGGCGTCTTTGTGGAACTGGCCGAGGGGGTCGAGGGGCTGTGCCACAATTCGGAGATACCGGGTGCGCTCGACAGGAGCAAGGACGAGCCGCCGCTGGAGATCTCCCGGGAATACGACTTTAAGATTATCAAGATGAGCGAGGCGGAAAAGAAGATCGGCCTCAGCATACGGGCCTTGGGAGAAGACGAAGAGAGGACCCGTCTGGAAGAGTACCAGCGCCGCGCCGCCGCCGCTACGATGACGATCGAAGAGGTCATGAACCTGAAAGGGCAGGGGGAGGCCCGATCGCAGTCCTGACCGCAACGCTCTCCGTTTTCAGGGACATGCTGTTGCGTGTCCGCCCGCTTGAGCGGTTGACAGCCGCTTCCCATACTAGGAGAATGACAACGTATGACTAAAGCGGAACTAATCGAAGAAGTTTCCCGCGTGGTTGAGATGAGTCGAAAAGACTCCGAGGTCATTGTCGAAACGATCTTCGACAGCATCGTGCGGGCGTTGCGCGCCAACGAGAAGATCGAGATCCGCGGTTTCGGCAGCTTCCGCACACGCCAGCGCCAGGCCCGCATCGGCCGCAACCCGAAGACCGGGGCACGGGTTGAAGTGCCGGCCAAGCGGATTCCGTTCTTCAAGCCGAGCAAGGAACTCAAGGATCTGGTGAACAGCTCATGCGCGCCGTCCGCTGGCGAAGCTGCTCCGCCCGCGGCGCCCGCGGCGCCCGTCACTGAAGTCCCTCCGGCACTGTAGGCCGAACCCGAACCGGCATGGATTACCTCTGGAGTCCGTGGCGCTATAAATACGTCAGCCAGGCAGCACCAACGGATGCCTGCATCTTCTGCGCCGCGGCCGCGGGGAACGACCAGGAAACGCTCGTCGTACACCGGGCGGAGCACAATTTCGTTATCCTGAACCGGTTCCCTTACACCACCGGACACCTGATGATCGCTCCTTACCGCCACGTGGCGATGCTCTGCGAAGCCGACCAGGAAACTGCCGCGGAGATGATGCTGCTGGCGCGTGAAGCGGAGAAACACCTGCGCGCCATATACCGCCCCGAGGGGCTGAACGTGGGGATGAACCTCGGAGAATGCGCGGGCGCGGGCGTTGCCGGGCATATCCACATGCATGTTCTTCCGCGCTGGTGCGGCGATTCGAACTTCATGACGGTGATCGGAGAGACACGGGTGCTGCCGGAAGAGCTCGCGACCACCTGGACAAGGCTGCGCGAGGCGTGGCGGAAAGGCGCGGCGTGAAACACAAGCTGCGGGCGGAACTCTCGGCCGCCAACGCAGCGATGACTTCCCGCAGATCGAAGCCGCAGCGGGTTGACTCAAACCCAATGGCTATGCTATCGTCAATCGACGATAGGCTATGACAGCTAAAGACGACCCGATCTTCTGCCCGACGTCCGAAGCGAAGGTGCCCGGCGCAATTCCCGGGCTAGAGGGTCCGGAAGCGGACGAGGAGTTGGCAAAGCTCGCGAAAGCCATCGGCCATCCGGCTCGCGTCCGGATCCTGCGCATGTTGTCGCAGAAGGAAGCCCGTGTTTGTAGCCAGATTGTTGACGAACTGCCGCTGGCGCAGTCGACAGTCTCGGAGCACCTGCGGATCTTGAAGGATGCCGGGTTGGTGCGCAGCAGCCAGGACGGGCCCCGAATTGGGTACTGCATCAACTATGGAACGCTTCGAAAGCTGAAGGCTTTGGTAGCCATCATCTGAACGGATCCGGAACCCAAAGATCGCCATTCATCGATGGCGATGTTGTGCTCACCGGACCGTTTCAGGGAACTGGCGACCAGCTCACACGCAAGCGCAGAAGCACTGAAAGGCTGAATAAAAATGGAGAATGCAGCGAGTCCCCGGCTTTCCTTCCTCGACCGTTATCTCACCCTGTGGATCTTCGGCGCCATGGCGTTTGGCGTTGGACTTGGGTGCCTTGTCCCCGGCGTCGTGCCATTTCTGGACCGCTTCAGCGTCGGTACGACATCCATACCGATCGCCATCGGGCTGATCCTCATGATGTACCCACCGCTGGCGAAGGTGAAGTATGAAGAGATGGGGCGGGTGTTCCAGCACCGCCGCGTCCTTCTGCTGTCATTGATCCAGAACTGGGTGGTCGGACCGATTCTGATGTTCGCGCTGGCGGTGCTGCTGTTGCGCGACAAACCGGAATACATGACCGGCCTGATTCTGATCGGTCTGGCGCGCTGTATCGCCATGGTAATTGTTTGGAATGACCTGGCGCGGGGCGACCGCGAGTACGCGGCTGGCCTGGTCGCATTCAACTCGGTCTTCCAGGTGTTGTTCTTCTCCGTCTATTCGTACTTCTTCCTCGCTACCGTTCCACGCTGGCTGGGGCTCACCGCGGTCGAAGTGGATATCTCGATGCGCGAGATCGCCACGAGCGTGTTCATCTACCTAGGCATCCCATTCATCGCGGGGATGCTCACCCGCTTCGTGATGCTGAAAGTCAAGAGCCGTGAGTGGTACGAAAAGGCATTCATCCCGAAAATCAGCCCGATCACGCTGATCTCGCTACTCTTTACGATCGTGGTGATGTTCAGCCTGAAGGGCGGGATGATCGTGCAATTACCTTTTGACGTGGTTCGGGTCGCGATTCCGCTCACGATCTACTTCGTGTTCATGTTCTTCGTTTCCTTCTGGATGAGCAAGAGGGTGGGCGCAAACTATCCCGAAGCGACAACGCTCTCGTTCACGGCGGCTTCGAACAACTTCGAACTCGCCATCGCGGTCGCGATCGCGACTTTCGGTATACATCACGGCGCCGCATTTGCAGCCGTGATCGGGCCATTAGTGGAGGTGCCCGTACTGATTTCACTGGTGAACGTCGCGCTCTGGATCAATCGCCGATGGTTCCGGGGTGTATTTTCCAGTGTCGATACGTGCCAAACGCAGCGAGTGTAGCTGAGGCGATCTCCCTCTGGACGAAGTTTCCCGAATTGCCTTACATCGGCTTCGTGGACCAGGTGATCGGGACCGCGCTGCTCCTGATGCGGCATCCGGCGTTACCTGCCGCGATAGGCCGGAGTTGTCCTGCGATATAATTAAGTTTTTAACCCTCCCTGGATCCGAGAGCGCAGTATGTTTTTCAACATCAGACAATTGGAGCGGGGGAAGATGCGTTTTGAAAAAGCGTACGCCCCCGGCGTGATCGATTTCTTCGATCCGCAGCAGCGGCAGACCGCTCCCCTGATATCCTCCGGTACTGCCGAACTGAAGGAAGCGCTGATGGAGATCCACGTGGAGGGGCACCTCAAGACACAGATGGAGGTCTTTTGCGACCGCTGTCTGGAACCGATCTCGCTGCCCATTGACACCGACTTCGACGTCCTCTACCGGTCGGCGGAGTATATGCCCACGTCCGAAGAGGTCGAGGTAATCGATCGGGAGGCGGAAGTCGGGTTCTACGAGGGTGACGGGCTCGACCTCAAGGATCTTCTTCGGGAACAGGTCTTGTTAGCTCTGCCGATGCATCAGGTCTGCCGCGAGGATTGCCGGGGAATCTGTCCGGTTTGCGGCCAGAACCGGAACAAGACCGAGTGCGGATGCCGTCAGGAACTGACGGTGGACGACCGCTGGGCCGGGCTGAAAGACCTCTAGCCGTAAATCTTTTAAATCGTGAGAAGCGAATAGAATTCAGTACAATAGGAACTTACCATGCCGAATCCGAAAAGACGACATTCCGTGCGGCGGCGGGGAAATCGCCGGAGCCACGATGCGTTGAGAGCGCCCGGGTTGTCCGAGTGCCCGAATTGCCACGAGCCGAAACAGCCGCACCGCGTTTGCCCCCATTGCGGGCAGTACAAGGGCCGCGAGGTGATCGAAGTAGCGGAGACGTAGCCGGCCGAGTACTTCCATGGTGACGATCGCTGTTGACGCTATGGGGGGCGACAACGCCCCGAAAGTAGAAGTCGAGGGAGCGATCCGGGCAGCGCGGAGCCTGGGCATCCGCGTGGTGCTCGTCGGACGGGAAGACGTCCTGAAAAAGGAGCTTGCACAGCAGAACGGCAACCTGGGCTTGCCGATCGAAATTGTCCACGCCTCGGAGCAAGTCACCATGCAGGACAGCGCCGCGCGCGCGGTGCGGACCAAACGGGACAGCTCCATCCGCGTCGCGTCGCGCCTGGTGCGCGACGGCGTGGCGCAAGGTTGGGTGTCCGCGGGCAACACCGGCGCGGCCATGGCCACCGCCAAGATGGTGCAGGGCATGGTGCCGGGCGTCGACCGTCCCGCGCTGGCTTCCACATTTCCAACGATCAAAGGCACGCCCGCCGTCATGATGGACGTGGGCGCCAACGTGGACTGCAGCCCGCAGATGCTCGCGCAGTTCGCCTTGATGGGCGAGATTTACGCGCGCATCATCCTGCACACGCAAAACCCGCGCGTGGGCTTGCTGTCGATCGGCGAAGAAGAGCACAAGGGCAACGAGCTGACGCGGAACGCGACGCCGCTGTTGAAGTCCCTGCCCATCAACTTCATCGGCAACGTGGAGGGGCGCGACCTCTACACGGGAAAAGCCGACGTGGTGATTTGCGACGGATTCATCGGGAATGTGGCGCTGAAAGTCAGCGAAGGCCTGATCGAAGTGATCAAGCAGATGCTGAGGGAGTCGCTCCAGGCGACCATCACCCGGAAGATCGGCTACGTGCTCTCCCGAACCGCCTTTGACGATTTCAAAAAGCGCGTGGACTATTCAGAGTACGGAGGGGCGCTGCTTCTGGGCGTTCGCGGCGTGTGCATTATTTGCCACGGCCGCTCGAACGCCAATGCAATCAAGAACGCGATCCGCGTAGCGGCAGAGTTCGCTGAAAACCGTATCAACGACCGGATTGAAAACGAACTCCGCCGCTGGACTGAAAGCACAAAAGAAGCAGCCATTCCATTGAAGTGAAATTGCGGGTTTCCATCCTGGCGTTGGCGGGCCTGCTCGGCGTGGGGTGGAAACCGCTTCCCGCACAGCAACTGAACCCCGTGCGGTGGAGCGCCGAGGCGGAGCCCGCACGGGTAGCGCCCGGTTCGCGCACAACCATCCGGGTGACGGCCCGGCTGGACCCCGGCTGGCACCTCTACTCGCTGGCCGTGCCGGAGCCGATCATTCCCACCTCCATCACGCTGGCCGAGAATCCGGCCGTTGAATCCTTCCAGCTCTATCAGCCGCAGGCAGCAGTCGCCTTCGACCCCAATTTCGGCTTCGACGTGGCGACGTACGAAGACGAGGCGGTTTTTCTGCTCGACGTGCGGATTGCGAAGAACGCTCCTCCGGGCACGGTGGAACTCACCGCCGGCGTGCGATACCAGACCTGCAATAACAAGATGTGCCTGCCTCCGCGGCGTGTGACGGCGCCGGTGAGCATAACGATTGACCCCAAGGCGGAGACGGCGCAGTTCGTTCCGCCGGCAGGATACACCCTGTTCGATCCCGCAGCGCCTCGCCCGCAGGCGCAGGCAGCCGCGGCGCCCGCAGTTGCAGAGACCACGGCCGGGGTGCCGCTTCAAACGACGGCCTCTTCGCAAGGACTGCTCCTCTTCATGGCGGTGGCCTTCGGCGTCGGAGTGGCCGCCATCTTCACTCCCTGCGTGTTTCCGATGATCCCGATCACGGTCTCGTACTTTTTGAACAAGCCGGAAGCGGGGCGCGGCCGGGGCGTCTTCGACGCGGTGGTGTTCTGCCTCGGAATCATCGTGCTGTTCACGACGCTGGGCGCGGTGGCGACGGCGGCGCTGGGAGCGTCCGGCATGGTGCAGCTTGGCTCCAATGTCTGGGTGAACGCCTTCATCGCTCTCGTGTTTTTGGTGTTCGGCCTGAGCCTGCTGGGCGCATTTGAAATCACCATCCCCTCGGGGATTCTGACGCGGCTGGACCGCGCTTCGCAGGGCGGCGGGATCGCGGGCACGCTGTTAATGGGCCTGACGTTTTCGCTCACCGCGTTTGCCTGCGTCGGACCGTTTGTGGGCACGCTGCTGGCGGCTTCGGTTACAGGCGGAGGAGTGCGCCCGCTGGCCGGGATGCTCTCGTTCGCAACCGGACTGGCCACGCCGTTTTTCTTCCTGGCAGCCTTTCCCTCGTATCTGAAACGCCTGCCGCGAAGCGGCGGCTGGCTGGAGAGGGTGAAGGTGGTGATGGGGTTCCTGATCCTGGCGGCGATGCTCAAGTACCTGAGCTCCGTGGACAAGGTGATGCAGTGGAACGTGATCACCCGCGAGCGGTTTCTGGCGGTCTGGATCGTGCTGTTCTCGCTGGCCGGGCTGTACCTGCTCGGGTTCCTGCGAATGCACGGGATCAAGCCCGACGAGCCGCTCGGGATATGGCGGCTGTTGACCGGCGCCGCGCTGGTGACGTTCGCCATCAGCCTTGTGCCGGGCATGCTCGGCGGCCATCTCGGCGAACTGGAGGCCTTTATTCCGCCTCCCGCGCAGGGCCGCAGCGGCGAGGTCGCGTGGATGAAAAACCAGTACGAGGAAGCGCTCGCGCGGGCGCGCGCGGAAAACAAACTCGTGCTGATCAGCTTCACAGGGTACGCTTGCACGAACTGCCAGTGGATGAAGGCCAACATGTTCACGCGGCCGGAAATCGCCGCCGCGATGAATGACTTCGTGGCGGTGGAGCTTTACACGGACGGCACGGACGCAGCTTCCGAGGCGAACCAGAAGCTCCAGGAGTCCCGGTTCCGCACCGTCGCCATTCCCTACTACGCCATTCTGACCCCGGATGAGAAGGTGGTCGCGACTTTTCCGGGATTAACGCGTAATCCGGCCGAGTTTCTGGCGTTTCTGAAGACCAGATAGAAGCGCGCGTTCGGCGAATCGCTGCACTTCCCTGCCCCGGCCCACCTGCACCTTTGCTGTACGCGCCATCGAGCGCGTGATCGCTCTGTAGTACGCGCCCGCCCGGTAGCAAACCCCGCCAAACCGCCGCCGGAAATGCACTACCCTGGAACTAGACAGAGACTCCGCGGGGGCAAGGGAGGGGTCGCAGGTATGGGCCTACGTGCGCCCGGACACATACGGGCTGGCTTCACCAGAACTACCGCAGCAGCGTTTCTTTGTGCCGCTCTTGTGTGTGGCGCGGCCAACGCGAACGCCCAGAGTCAAGCCGGCAGGCCGGCGAGTGACTGGGAATTTCGACTCACGCCGTATCTGTGGTTTGCGGGCTTTACAGGGACCGTTGGGGCCGGCGGACGCACGGCAGACATCGACGCGCCGTTTCGGGATGTCTTCGACGAGTTGAATTTCGGCGCCATGGTGAATTTTGAAGCGCGGAAAAACAGGTTCACAACCTTGGTGGACGGATTCTATGTGAGTCTCACGGACGAGAAGTCGATCTCCATTCCGTCCGGGTTGAACCTAAAGGCCAACTCGAAGACGTTCGTTTTGAACCCCGATGTTGGGTTCCGGCTTTTGGGTGGGGACAAAGCCTCGGTCGATTTCCTGACCGGAATCCGATACTGGCACATCAAGAACTCGCTGGAGATCGAGTCTGAGGTTTTGCCGGGCGCGCCGGAGGTCTCGGGAAGCAAGGACTGGGTGGATCCGGTGCTCGGAGCACAGATAGGGTTGAAGCTTCCGGGGCGCTGGCGGGCGCGGCTGCAGGGCGATGCCGGGGGATTCGGCGCAGGTTCGGACTTGACATGGCAGGTGGTTGCCTCGCTGGGATACGAACTCTCGAACAAAACTGCCGTGAACGCCGGCTACCGCTATCTTGACGTCGATTACAGAAGCGGAGATTTTCGTTTCGACACCGCCCTCAGCGGCTTCCTGCTGGGCGTGTCGTTCCGGTTCTGAACCAGCCCCAGACAGCGGCCGGGAGAGTGATGCCTGAAGGACGCCAAAACGAAGGGGGCACTCACGCCAGCGCGAGAGATCATCTGGCGAACGAGCGAACGTTCCTGGCATGGCTGCGCACAGCGGTTGCGCTGATCAGTCTGGGGATTGCGATCAATCGCTTCAGCCTGTATCTCAGCCGGTTGGAGGAGACCACTGCGAAGCGTCTGGGCGAAGGGTCGTTCGTCGATGCAGAGCGGCTTGGACTCGGCTTGATTCTGTTCGGAATGCTCGGGTTGGTATTGTCGGCGTTCCGGTATAAGCGGACTTACGACAGTCTGGAGCGCGGAACATACAAGCCCGATCCGGTCATCATCTGGGTCACTACGGGGGCGGTTCTGATCCTGGGCGGGCTGACCACGGCGTGGCTGTTCCAGAGGTGATCCGTCAGCGGGAATCTTCGCTCCGCCGTTTCGCCAGGAGCGCAGCATGCTCCGCGCACACTGCTGCGCGAATTCTCAGTGCGGGCAAGACTCCCAACGTCTCGACGGCCAGATTCGGGCAACCGGGCCAGTCGCACAAGTACCCCGAGAGAGTCTCTTCGCGACCCTCGACCGTGGTTCGGATTGTTGCGTGAGGCATCGTCGTTCCAGGATCCCGCGTGGTGCTTCGGGCTCGAACGTCTCATTATCGCCAATTCCGGACAGAACGCGCCGGCCTGAGGCTAACCCGCTTTTCCACCTATCGTCCCGCTCTTCGATTGCAAGAAATGAACGGGCTGTTCTGAATTGGTACGTCCGTACACAGGTGCTCCTCGATCGCTGGCGTGGCCAAGTCGTTGAATGCCTGAAAGACAAACTTGGATCCGCCTGATTCCTCTAGGCGTCTACGTAAGCAGGGGCATTCACTCCGCGATCCTGCTCGAAGATGAGGGATGCGTCAGCAGCAGGAGGGGATCCAGACACGCGCGACATCGCGGAAAAATCACAGGGGATCATCCATGGCAAGAAAATTCAATGGTGTCATCAAGCTCGACGTCCGCGACTCTAAACCGGATTGGAAGCCATATGAGCTGAAGAAAGCGCCGGCGGGCGCGCCGAATGTTTTGATCGTGTTGTTCGACGACACGGGAATGGCTGCGTGGTCGCCGTTCGGCGGCCGCATCAACATGCCCACGTTGCAAAGACTGGCCGACAACGGTCTGATGTACTCGCAATGGCACACCACCGCGCTGTGCTCGCCGACCCGGTCGTGTTTCCTCACGGGACGCAATCACCACGTGAACCGCTTTGCGTCCATCACCGAAGCAGCCGACGGATTTCCCGGCGCGGCCGGGCGGCTCCCAGCCGAGTGCGCCACCATCGCCCAGGTGCTTCAGGACAATGGCTACAGCACCTTCTGGTTGGGGAAGAACCACAACGTCCCCACGGAGGATATTTCGAGCGGCGGCAGCAAGTCCGAGTGGCCGCTCCAGAAAGGGTTCGACCGTTTCTACGGGTTCCTCGGCGGCGAGACCAACAACTGGTATCCCGACCTTGTCGAGGACAACCGGTTCATCGAGCAGCCGTATACTCCGGAGCAGGGCTACCACCTCTCGAAAGACCTCGCCGACCAGGCGCTCAAGATGCTGCTCGATCAGCAGTCGGCGAACCCTTCCAAACCGTGGTTCATGTGGTTTTGTCCAGGCGCCAACCACGCGCCGCACCACAGCCCCCGGGAATACGCGGACAAGTACAAAGGCATGTTCGACGACGGCTACGAAGCATATCGCGAGTGGGTGCTGAAGCGCATGATCGAGAAAGGAGTTCTGCCGGAAGGGACAGTACTGACTCCGATCAATCCGATGCCGGGGGACGTTGCGAATCCGGCCGACTACGTCCGGCCATGGAGCACGCTGAGTGCCGACGAGAAGAGGCTCTTCGCGCGCATGGCGGAAGTGTATGCCGGTTTTTCCGAATACACGGACGTTCAGGTGGGGCGCATCATCGATTATCTCGAGCAGACCGGGCAGCTCGACAATACGCTGATTTTCTATTGCGCGGATAATGGGGCATCCGGCGAAGGCAGCCCGAACGGATCCGTGAACGAGAACAAGTTTTTTAACGGGTACCCGGACGACTTGTCCGAAAACCTCAAGTATCTCGACGTTTTGGGTGGACCGGATACTTACAATCACTATCCCACCGGCTGGGCCGTGGCGTTCAGCACTCCGTTCCAGATGTTCAAGCGGTACTCGCAGTTTGCGGGCGGGACCTGCGATCCGCTCGTGATCCACTGGCCCAAGGGCATCAAGGCGAAGGGAGAAGTACGCCACCAGTACCACCATTGCACGGACATCGTGCCCACGATCCTGGATGTCACCGGCCTGGAGATGCCGAAGGTTTACCGCGGCGTCGAACAGTACCCGCTCAGCGGAGTTTCGATGCGATACTCGTTCGACGATGCGGAGACCCCCACACGGAAAAAGCGGCAGTATTACGCAATGCTCGGCACGCGCGGCATCTGGCAGGACGGGTGGAAGGCCGCCGCGCTCCACGCGCCACTCAGTGGAAAAGGCGAGTTCGAGAAGGACCGGTGGGAGTTGTATCACGTGGACAGCGACCGGTCCGAGTCGAAGAACCTCGCCAGTGAACATCCCGAGAAGCTGAAGGAGCTCATAGCGGCATGGTTCGAGGAAGCGGACAAGAACTTCGTGCTGCCGCTGGACGATCGTTCCGCTCCGGAACTACTAACAATCCAGCGTCCGCAACCGGAGCCACCTCGCACGCGCTTCATCTACTATCCCGGTACGACGCCCGTTCCGGAGGCCGTTGCGGTTAACATCCGCGGGCGGTCTTACAAAATCATTGCCGACGTAGACCTTACATCCGACTCTCGCGGCGTGATCTTCGCGCATGGCTCGCGCTTTGGCGGCCACGCTCTGTTCATCAAAAATCGAAAGCTGTACTACGTGTACAACTTTCTCGGCATCAAGCCGGAGCAGAAGTTCGTCTCCGGAGAGCTCCCTACCGGCAAGCACGCGCTTGGCATGGCGTTCATTCGGGAGAAGCCGGGCCAGTACGGCGAGTCGCTTGGCAGAACGCAGCTCTATGTCGACGACAAGGTCGTAGCGGAAGGCCCGATGCGGGCACAGACCGGACATTTCACGCTCTGCGGCGACGGGCTCTGCATCGGATTCGACAGCGCAGACAGGGTGAGCGAGGAATACGAAGCCCCGTACTTCTTCACCGGCGGCAAGATTCTCGGGGTTGCCGTTGACGTGAGCGACGAGGTTTACCTTGACCTCGAGCGTGAGGCAGTTGCCGCTCTCGCACGTGATTAGATCAGTTACATTTCAGGGGCGGGAGGAGCATTCAGCACTCCCGCCCATGAAATCCAGCAGGCAGCGCCTTCCTAAATCTCGAACACCGCGCCGGTATCCGCGCTGGTGACGTGCAGCAGATAGCGGGCGAGCCAGCCGCGTTTCACCTTGGGCTCGAAGGGCGGCAGCGCGGCCAGGCGCCGCTCGATCTCCTCATCGCTCACCTTCAACTCCAGCCGGCACGTGTTGGCGTTGATGTAGATGCGGTCGCCGGGCTGGACGATCGCGATCGGACCGCGGGCCGCCGCCTCCGGCGCCACGTGCCCTATGCACAAGCCGCGCGTGCCGCCTGAAAAGCGCCCGTCGGTGATCAGAGCCGCGCGCACGCCCGCGCCGACCAGCGCCGACGTCGGCGAGAGCATCTCCTGCATTCCCGGACCGCCGCGGGGGCCTTCGTAGCGGATCACCACCACGTCCCCGTCCTTCACCTCGCCCGCAAGAATGCCGGTCAGCGCGTCTTCCTGCGATTCGTAGATTTTCGCAGGGCCCTCGAACTCCATCATCGAGGGATCGACGCCGGCCACCTTCACCACCGCGCCTTTCGGCGCAAGGTTTCCGAACAGCACCGCCAGCCCGCCGGTCTTGGAGAACGGCGCGGAGACTTTCCGGATCACGTCTCCGTCCGCGTCGGGAGCGCAGGCGACGGCATCGGCCAGTTTGCCCCAGACGGTCGGGACATCGAGCTTGAGGCCGGTGTTCGCGTTGCGGTCCAGCTCCTTGAGGATCGCGGGGATCCCTCCCATGCGGTGCACATCCTCGACGTGCACTTCGGGGCGGCTGGGAGACACCTTGCAGATGTTCGGCGTGACGGCCGCAATCTCGTTCAGCCGCGCCAGATCGAACTTAATTCCGGCGGAGTGCGCCAGCGCGAGCGCGTGCAGGATCGTGTTGCTGGAGCCGCCCATGGCCATATCGAGAATGAAGGCGTTTACCAGCGCCTGCTCGGTCACGATGTCCAGCGGGCGAATGTTGTTCTCCAGGCACCGTTTCAAAGTGCGCGCCGCATTCTTGGCCAGTTCGATGCGTTCGGGGTTGGGCTCGGTGGAATCGCCGGCCCAGCGCTCCGCCGGTATGGTCCCGTTGCCGGGCAGCGCCAGCCCGATGACCTCACCCAGGCAGTTCATCGAGTTCGCGGTGAACATTCCGGAGCAACTGCCGCAGCCGGGGCAGGCTTTTTCCGCCAGGGCGCGCAGTTCGGCATCGCTCATCTTGCCGACGCTGTTCTTGCCCACGCCCTCGAAAACGGTGATGAGGTCCGTGTTGCCCCGGCCGGCGAGCATCGGCCCACCGCTCACGTATACCGCGGGTATATTGATCCGCACCATGGCGTTGTACATCGCCGGAACGATCTTGTCGCAGTTCGCGATGCCGATCCAGGCGTCGCAGGGATGCGCGCCGATAATCGATTCGATCTGATCCGCGATCAATTCGCGAGACGCCAGCGAGTACTTCATCCCGAAGTGCCCCATCGCGATGCCGTCGCAGATGGCGCCGCCCACGTTTACGTACCAGACGTTGAATCCGAGGGCCTTCAACTCATCCCGCACGACCGCGCCGATCTTATCCAGGTGCGCGTGTCCGGGGATCTGGTTTGTATATGAGTTGATGACGGTAACGAAGGGACGCTTCAGATCATCCAATGAGCGAATGACGCCTTCGGCAATCATCAGCGACGCGGCAGGAAGCATGTGTTTGCCTTCGGCGATGATACGGCTACCACGTTTACGGATGTTCTCGATGCCTGCGTTCATGATTTTTCTATTTTGGCAGAAGCAATCCGTCGCGTGTGAACCGCTGGATGGGAGTTGCGCTCTTACCTTCCTTTAGCAAGCAGGACAGGTATGTCCAAAATTCGTGTTGCACGGGTCCGGGGTTGGTGCTAGGTTGGAACTGCGGAGGGGATTATGGCGGTGAGACCTCCACCCCTCGTTCTGAATGCCGCCGTATCCGCGAAGCTGAGAAGAACCCGCACAGAAATACTGCAGAAAGCGGGCTTTCAAGTGGAGGAAACAGCCGGTTTTTCCGGCATCTTGGATGCCATTGCCCGCACCGCTCCCGATCTGATCCTTGTAGAAAATCCCCGCGACGGCTCCGGAATCGCGGTCTGCCAGCAGATCGAAGACAACCCCGCCAACGCGGCGATTCCGGTCATCTGCATCTCGGAGAAAGGAGTGGACCCCCGGATAGCGGCCCGGGCGCCCGGCGCTGAAGCGCATTTCGTCGAGCCGCTCAGCCCGGAAAATCTGATTGCCGCCGTCCACTCCCTGCTCCGCTTCCGCGGCTCATGGCGGCTCAACGAGTCTCTGAACCGGATCAATGCGGCCATCAGTTCCACCCTGGATTTCGACGAGATCATGCGGCGCGTAGTGGTCGAGGCGGCGCGGGAGATGGGCACCGAAAGCGCCGGAATCGCTCTGCTGGAAAACAACGAATGGGTGATCCGGTACACCTCCAATCTGCCGCAACTGGTTGGGATGCGGTTTCCCGATACGCCCGAACTGCCGGAATCGATCGCCGCTCAGGCCAGAGGGGGCAAGCCTTTCGTCGTACACGGCAATCTCCTGCTCCCGCCCGATTTGCGCGAAGTCCTGGAGAGGAGCTCGGTCAGCACGAAGCTGTTTGTCCCCCTCGGACTCAAGGGCCGGCTGGCGGGCCTGCTCGCGTTCCACCAACACAGCGTGCGGGAGTTTGAACCGGCGCAGATCGATTTCGCCGGCAAGCTCGCCGCCGCGCTGTCGCTGGCGCTGGACAACGCCCGTCTTTATAGCGAGGCGGAGGAAGGCCGGAGGCTGCTCGAACTACTCATGAGGCATGCCCCGCACGGGATCGGCATCGCGGACACGACCGGGACGCTGCGCGTGATGAGCAGCCACGGCCAGCACATGACCGGCTTCGTCTCCGGCGACCCTCACAATCGCTGCGAGATCGCGCTCTCGAGCTGGCGGCTCTTTCGGCCGGACAGCTCCGCGCCGGCGGAAATATCCGAGCTGCCGCTGGCCCGCGCCATACGTGCCAACGCCCCGGTTACCGGCGAGGAATGGCTGCTTGAGACGGCCCGCGGCGACCGCATCCCCGTTCTGATTGACGTGGAACCCGTACGCGACGCCGGGGGAACGATCACCGGCGCCGTTCTCGTCTGGCAGGACCTCTCCGCGCGCAAGCGGCTCGAGAACGAACTGCTGAATGCCAGGAAGATGGAAGCCACCGCGTTGCTCGCCGGAGGACTCGCCCACGAGTTCAACAACATGCTGACGGTGATCACGGGGCACTGCCAGCTCCTGATCGAAAGATCGGCCGACACGAAGGTCCGCGAGCACGTCACTCCGGTGCTCAACGCCGCTCAGCGGCTGACGTCGCTCACATCGGAGTTGCTCAGTTTTGCGGGGCGCCAGATCATCCGGCCCGCTCCAGTCTGCCTGAACACCCTGATTGAACGGATGAAGGGGCCGCTCCAGCGGCTTCTGGGCGGCGCCTTCCTCCTGCGCACGGAACTGGATTCGGATCTCGGCGACGTTCACGCGGACTCCGGCCAGATGGAACACATCATCCTGACGCTGGTTCTGCGCGCGCGGGATTCCATGCCCGAGGGCGGCGTCATCGAGATCACGACGCGCAACATTGCGGTGAGCAAAGACGAACACGGCCCCTGGCTGATGCCTCCCGGCAACTATGTGCTGCTGTCCATCTCCGACACGGGCCCCGGGATCGACCCCCTCACGGCCGAGCGGCTCTTCGAACCCTTCTTTCGTGGCAAACAGGTTGGCGAGTCCGCAGGCCTGGCTTTGAGTTCCGTCTACGGCGCGGTGAAGCAGAACCGGGGCGGCATTCGGGTCTGTGACGCGCCGGGCGGCGGCGCCTGCTTCGAGATCTGCCTGCCGCGGCTGGAGCGCCGCAACGCGGCCGGGTAGCGAAGGCTGCAAACGCTACGCAATCCCGAGCCGCTCGAAGATGCGGTCCACGTTGCGCAACTGGCGCTCGAGCGAAAAGCTGGCAGCGATTTGCTCCGGCGTGAGGACGGCGCGGATAGCCGGGTCCGCTTCGATGGCCGCGCGGAAATCGGAGCCATCCTCCCAGCAGCGCATGGCGTGCGCCTGGACGATCCGGTAGGCCTCTTCGCGAAGCATGCCGGCGGCTGCCAGGTCCAGCAGAAGCTGGCCGGAGAAGATCAGCCCGCGCGTAAGCTCCAGGTTCCGTTTCATGCGCTCCGGATAGACGCGCATCCCGCGCACGAGACTGGTGGTGCGCGCCAGCAGGTAGTCCGTCAGGATGGTGGAATCGGGCAGGATGACGCGCTCGACCGAAGAGTGCGAGATATCGCGCTCGTGCCAGAGAGCGATGTTCTCGAACGCCGCCTGGGCGTTCGCGCGCACTACCCTGGCCAGCCCGCAGATCTGCTCGCAGGTGATCGGGTTCCGCTTGTGCGGCATGGCCGAGCTTCCCTTCTGCCCGGCGGAAAAAGCCTCTTCGGCCTCGCGGACTTCAGTGCGCTGGAGATGCCGCACCTCGAGCGCGATCTTTTCGAGCAGCGCCGTCACCAGCGCCAGCGCGGAGATGTACGCGGCGTGTCGGTCGCGGGAGATGACCTGCGAGGTGATGGGCGCGGCTTTCAGGCCGAGCTTCGCGCAGATGCGCTCCTCGACCTCCGGACCGATGTGAGCGAAGGTGCCGACCGCGCCGTTGATCTTCCCGACCGCCATCTCCTCGGCCGCCGCTTTCAGGCGCGTGAGGTTGCGGTTCGCCTCGTCGTACCAGAGGGCGAACTTGAGTCCGAAAGTGACGGGCTCGGCGTGAACGCCGTGCGTGCGGCCCACCTGCACGGTGTGGCGGTACTCCCGCGCCTTCTCCTTGAGCGCATCGCGGAGAGCTTCGAGGCCGGCGATCAGAAGCCGCGAGGCCTGGCACACCAGGAGCGCCTGCGCGGTGTCCACGACGTCGTTCGACGTCAGGCCGTAATGCAGCCAGCGCGAGGCGTCCGGGTGGCCGGCTGCTTTCACGCTCTCGGCAACCGCGGTGGTAAACGCGATAACGTCGTGCTTGACTTCCTGTTCAATTTCCAGAATGCGTGCAACGTCGATCCTGGCGTGCTCGCGCAGCAGGCGCGCGGCATCCGCCGGAATCTCGCCCGCTTCGGCGAGGGCGTCGGCGGCGGCGAGTTCCACCTCCAGCCAGGCGCGGTACTTGTTTTCGTCGCTCCAAATTCGGCCCATTTCAGGCCGGGTATATCGAGGAATCATAGGATGTCAGAACTCAAATACTTCGGTGGGCTGACGCTGGCTTGCAATCACAAGCCGCGTGAAAACGCTGCGGCCCTCCAGCGCCTGCTCGGCCGCGAGCCTCACGATTTCCGGATGATTGTTGTGCTCGCTGAGATGGCCCAGCACCAGCGTCGAGGTGGAGGTGTCCAGCTCCTTGCGAATGAAGTCGCAGACCACTTCGTTCGAGAGGTGGCCCTTTCGCCCCATCACGCGCTGCTTGACCGACCACGGATACGGCCCCACCTTCAGCATCTCGGTGTCGTGGTTCGATTCCAGGATGAGCAGGTCGACGCCGCGCAGATGATACTTGATCGATTCCGGAATGTAACCGAGGTCGGTCACCAAACCGATCTTCACGCCTTCGGCACGAAAGCAGAAGCCGATGGGATCGACGGCATCGTGCGGGACGGTGAACGTGTCGATGTCGATGTCGCCGATCGTGACGCGTGAGCCCGCCTGAAAGGTCTCGATTTTGGGATCGTAGCCGTTCCAGGTGAGGCTCGGCGCGGTCAGGTGGGTGAGATAAACCGGAATATCGAGGGTCCGGGCAAGCACGGGCAGCCCCATCACGTGGTCGCTGTGCTCGTGCGACACGATGACGGCGCTGATCTCCTCCGGCTTCTGGCCGGCTTCGCACAGCCGACGGCAAATCTCACGGCGGCTGAGGCCTGCGTCGACAAGCAGTTTCGTGCGCTCAGTGGCGATCAGGGTGCAGTTCCCGGAACTTCCGCTGGCCAGCACGCAGATCTTTACGATGGCGTCCTCCCGGAATTTCAGTTGTAGCATATCCGGATCAGACTGCGCCTGCTAGAATAGTGCTTTCATGAAAGCTCGCGTGTACGTCTCGCTCAAACCGACCGTGCTTGACCCCCAGGGTCAGACGATTCGCTCCGCGCTGGCGGGGCTTGGCCATCAAAGCATCACCGATGTGCGGCAGGGGAAGTTTTTTGATATCCAGTTCGCCCCCGGCACCGCCCGCGCCCAGGCGGAACCGGAATTGCAGCAGATCGCCCGCGACGTGCTGGCAAACCCGGTGATCGAGGACTACCGGGTGGAGTTTCTCGACTAGCCCCGCCCAGGCAAGTGACACGGGCGCCCCGGATAGTCTACAATCAAAATTTCTGCCCGAGGGGCGCGTAGCTCAGTTGGTTAGAGCGCCTGCTTCACACGCAGGAGGTCACAGGTTCGAGTCCTGTCGCGCCCACCATCCCCTTCTACTGAATGGAAAAGCTAGGGCTCTACGCCATTAATGGGGGCACCCCGCTGCTGAGGCTCTACGCCCAAAACCGGGGGCTGAGGCGGATCCCATTTCAGTTAACTGCATATGACCTTGACTCGAAGTCTGTTGTTGTTGAAGTTGCCGCTCCACGACTGGCGCAGGAGTTGCGGATCTTGCACCGGAAACGTGGCAACAAGAGGGGATTCCTACGCCGCTGGCCGCTTCCGCACGGTGCGCTCGATCTCCGGCCCGAGCGTTCGCCGTGCCTGGCGCAGATCGTAGTCTGACTGCAAATTGAGCCAGAGTTCTGCCGGGGTTCCGAAGTAGGCTGACAGCCGTAGCGCCGTGTCGGCGGTGATCGAACGCTGCCCGTGCACGATCGCGTGGATGCGGTTTGGCGGCACATGAAGGTCGCGAGCCAGGGCGTTGGTGCTAATACCGAGGGGCTTCATGAACTCCTCGGCCAGAATCTCGCCGGGATGGTCCTCGCCGATGCCGAGAAGGTGTTCCTGGCTCCCGGAGAATACCCCGAGGTGATTGCCGCTGCGGCATCGGCAATTGCGGAAACGGCCGGCAGCAAGGCGTTGCGGCTGTTTGAGACCGCTCTGGATTCGGATCGACCGCCTGTGCGCATTGCCGCCGCGATCGAGCTGCTGCGGGCTGTCCGCCTCCCGCCGAACCAGTAAGGATATCCGGGATCACCTGCCTCCGCCAGTTCCGTCACAGCCTGGCGCCGCAGGTCATGGAACCGGAAGCACGCAAACGGCAGTGATTATCTCTGCCTGCCAGCAACGACGCGGATGGTAACCGTTGCGGTGCTCGATTTTCCGCCCTTATCGAAAGCCCGGGCGCTGAGCGTGTGAGTCCCTTCGGTTAATTGATCGAAGGTGTATTCGTACGGCTCCTCACGGTCGACAAACAGCACCGTTTCGCCAACGCGGAACTCGACCCTCTCGATCGCTCCCTCCGGATCCGTTGCCTTCACCGTTGCTTTCACCGGACTTGTGTACGGCAGCTCGAGTTGCAGCGGCCGTATGAACCGGACCGTGGGAGCAGCGTTGCCATCGTTGACTTGAGAATAGAACCAGTCGGCCAGTTCGGGCAGTTGCTGGGTGCGTGCCATCGCCCCACCGTGATCCGTGCTGGGGAAGATGGTGAGCCTGGGATTCACTCCCGTGACCCACGTCAGGGCTCCCCGCGGATCTCCGTTGGCTGCCCGGATCCGAGCCACATTGGCTATCAAGCTTTCGAGTCTGCTGTCGTTGTCATTGATGCCCATGGTTGCCCAAATCGGCGTGTGCTTGACCACCTCCGGGTCCACCGTACGCGCGACGGAACCCTGAACGTTGGCGGCCGCAAAAAAGCCGGGCCGCTCGTGCAAGTAGCTCCACACGCCGCCGCCGCCCATGGAAAAGCCCATGAGATAGATTCTCTGCTTGTCGATTGGAAACTCCTCGATCAGGCCGTCGATGATTGCAAATACGGCCTTGCGCCGCGCCTCTCCCGTCCATCCGCCTCTTCCGCCCGCGGGCGCGAGCAAAAAGGTGGGTTCCCGCTGCACGTTTTTTTCATATCCGTGCCACCATTGCAGGTCGCTCTCCATGAGGATCCGTTCGTGCGTGGTGCACTCCTGGCAACTCCCGTGTAAATAGATTGCCAGCGGATATTTGCGGCCCTGCTCGAGGTTTCGGGGCACATAAACTACGTACTTGAGCGTATCGCCGCCTGAACTGTGTTCCCGGAATTGATACTCACTCGGCCATTTGGCAGTCTGCGCCGCGGCCTGGGAAATCATAAGGCCGGCCAGCAACGGGATGGCTAAAAGAAATTGTGGAATGCGTGATTTCATAGCAGGTTATTTTCTCACTATGTTCGCAAAATCCACCTCGCGATGGTCGTGGCTGGCTTCAGTTCCCGGTTTTTCGGCGGCTTCGTTCGAGCGCAGGGCGGCGTCTTCCTGGCATCGCTGGCACGGAAGAAGCCCCTCACGATCATCGTGATGTGCCCATCGTGCCGGAGAACATTCGTTTCGCAGCAGCCGCCCGCGGACGGGCGGGTATTGGTGACTGTTGAATCGCTGATGTTGTCCAGGAAAGCGCTGACTTAGAGCGCCCAGTTGCGCCAGTCCGGACTGGCGCAACTGGTGGCGGTTAAGCTATTCTTGCCCCGCCTGGGCTTCGCAGAAGGCCTGGAGATCCGCTGGGTTATCGATCCCCACGCCTGGGAATTGCTTCTCTTCGAGGAATGCTCCGGTCTCCGCATCGAAGTACACGCAGACGGTGTAGGAACTCCCGTTCCCTGTCGTCTTGCTGCTCCCAGTAATGAAAAGATCGCCGGACTCGAAGCTGACTTTCACGACTCCCGCGATCAACAGACCGGCGCTGATGAGCGTTGCAATCAGAATTCTCATCGTGATCCCTCCAAAACTGTGAATTCCCTCTGACACTCTAGACGTACTATTACCACGCGCCCGTCGAAGCGCCAATATGTGCGCCGTGTAAATTTTGGCAGCGGCGTTTTTGTTTCATCCGACTTGCCGCGCCCGCCATCTTGGATCAAGCAGCCCGCGTTGACTGCGCCTAACGTTCCTCCGGTCTCAGGCAGCCGCGAACTGCGAGCGCAGCTACCGTGAGCCAGGCTACGTATACGAGGAGGAGCACTCGTTCCGAGAGGCCGAGCAGATATGGCGGGCCGCCGGCGAAGACAGGCGCCAGAGAGGCGAAGAAGATCACCGCCGTCGCCAGACTGGCAATCCCGAGCGCCCGCAATGCCCGTTGGATGGCGCGCGAGCCCGATGTGGCTGCGATTCGCTTCGAAAGCAGCAGCGCCGCAACCGGAAGCGCCAGCAGCGCGACCATCGCCGTGTTGGCGTGAATCATCCCGGAAATTGACGGCGGTTTGTCCCACGACCCCGCGCGGGTCCGGCGGGAAAATGCCGCCGACTATAGCTCCGATCGCCCAAACTACCAGCGCCGCCTGCCCAGCCGCGCTTTTCAGGTGTACGCGCCGCACAGCCAGCCACAAGGCCAGCGAGCCGGTCCCGATGGCGATCAATCCGAAGCCGAGGACCCACCCAAACGGGCCGTTCATGTAATAGCTGACAGCATCGTTCAGAACGCTCAGCTCCGGCTGAACGCCATGCATGAACAGAGTGGCAGCGACGAACAACGCCGGGCCAGTCATACCGGCGTAAACACACCGGACCACGTCTTTACCCAGCCGCATCGCCTTCCACAGACGCAGCGGATGAGCAGTTTGTTCCGGCGATACCGCGTGCAGGAGAAAAAACGAGGGGGCGTCTTTGGAGGGGACCCGGCCAGTCCCGAGCGGGAGCTCAGGCTGGCCGGGCAAAGCGTGCTACGAATGCGCTTACCAGGTAAGCCGCATGCTGAGCTGGGCGGTCCGGGCATCCTGGCCGGAGTTGTTCGTACTCAGGATTCCCTCCTGGCTGATGCTGACCGGGTTGCCGGGGGTGTTAAACACATTGAAGAAATCAATGTTGAACCGGCACTTCAGAACCTCTCCGATGTTGAAGTTCTTCACCAGCCCCGCGTCCATCACCCACTGGCGGTTTGCAGGAAGATACTGCTGCCTCCAGGGGTGCAGGTTGTTGTTGTAGCCAACCTGCTGCGTGCTTCCGTCCTTCATCGTCACCCACACGGTGTTGGTACCCTGCAGGTTCGAAGGATAGCCCGGGGTGTTGTGCGGGATCAGCGGCTGACCCGCCGGCTTGTAATCAGCCGGAACACCCATAATGCCGTTGGGTTTCCCGTTGGCATCCACACTGTTGATCAAGTGCGACGGAATGTAGCCGTTCCACCACAGGTAGCCGGGCCGGCAGACGCCGCTGCGGCAGTCCTGGATGGGGTACTTGTAGCCGTAGATCTCGATGGGAGTGCCGGTGGGATAAATTCCCGTCGGCAGGCTGAAGTAGTTGCTGCGGATGGTCCCGATTCCGGAAATCTGCCATCCACCCACAATCTTGTCCAGCACGGAATTCGCGCTGCCAAGAAGCGGCTTGCCCTTGCCGAACGGCAGGTCCACCAGGAAGTTCCATTTCACACGGTGCTTGGGAATCCCGGTGTCGCGCCGGTAGGTGAGGAAGCGGTTCCGCTTATCGAAATCCTCCGGAACTGCGCCGGGCAGGAAGTCGTGCACGGAGCCGACCGAGCCCTGATTGGATAGCGTGGTGGCCAGGGTGTTGCCCACCACGTAGGCCAATTGAAACGCCACGCCCTTGTAATAACGCCGGTCGATTTCAAACTCCATACCGCTGAAGTTGGAGTACCCGGTCTTGCGGAACTCGTTCAGCGTACCGAACGTGGTGTTATCGAAGGGCCTCATCGCCACGGGCGCATACTCACCCGTCGGCTTGGGAACTCCCCGCGTGACATACCAGATGTAGTCCGTGGGGTTGTTGTTGTAGGCGTAGAACTGCTCCAGGTTTGCGCCGTGGTTGCCCACGTAGCGAACACGAGCCGCCGTGTACTGCATCACTTCCTTCTCAATGGTCAGGTTCCATTGATGCACACGGGACGTCGGCTGGTCAGGGCCGAAGTACTGCATGCCGCCGGAACCACGGGAAATTCCCTGGGGCTGGTCGAAGGTGATCACGTCGCGCGAGTTCACCCCGGCGATTACGTGGGGAGCACTGCGGATGGTCCAGTTCGGCAGCCCGTCAGGGGTCTGCGCGGCCGAGTTCATGTTGTACACGAAGTTGGCATTGAACGGGACGTTGCCGCGGTCGTAATCCATCCACCGGGTCTGGGGGATCGGATAGTACGACAGGCTGTAGCCGCCGCGCACGACAAACGCCTTCTTGCCATCACCCACACGGTAAGCGAAGCCCACGCGCGGTCCGAAGTCTCCCTTCGACCCGGTCATGAGCTCTTTGGGGAAACCCACGTCCTTCCAATAAGCGAACTTCGCGCCCAATTCCTGGTAGCGAGCCACCACCGAAGGAACCGTGACGAGCTTGCTGTAAAGCGTGTCCAGGGGCTGGCCCAGCACGACGGACTTGGTGTTAGGATCATACGTCGCCAAGATATTGTCCTTTTCCGTAAGGACCGGCCAGTACTCCCAGCGCAGCCCGATATTCACCGTCAGGCGCGGCGTGACTTTGTAGGTGTCGTTGATGTACAGGGCATAATCGCGCTCGCGCAGGTTGTACCATCCGCGGTTCAACTGGTTTTGATAGTTGAGGACGCCGATGAACAGGTTCGCCAGTTCGTGGCCGGTCTTGCCCAGCGGAACCGGATTGGTCGGCGTGCTCGCGACAGGATCGTACACCGACGTCGCAGCGCTCGAAGCGTTGTGAATGCCCTCGGCAAACCACTGCTGGGGAAGCTGGTTGGACTGGTTGTAGCGGACGTGGAAGCCGAACTGGAGCTCGTGCTTGCCCACCAGCTTGGTGGCGTTGTCCTCGAGCACGATGTAAGCCGCCCGGTAGTTCTGTGGCGCATTGTTCCGGAAGGCGTAGTTGCTGATGCCCAGCGACTGGAACATCGGGAAGTACTGCGAATTGAACGGATTGGGAAGGCCCAGATACTCCTGCCAGGTCGAACCCGATGGGGGAGCGATCACGGGCGGTTCGTTGAAGTACTTGTTGTAGTAGCCGCTGACGTTCAGTTCATTGAAAAACGTCGGCGAGATGGTGCGCACGTAGTTGAACGACAGCGTCTTGGTCGGCGCCGAACCGTACGACCAGCCGGTTGCGTCGTTCAACATCGTCTGGTAGCTGAATGGAGTGCGGCTGTTGCTATTGTTCTGCGACCAGCGGACGTACACCTGGTCCCGTTCCGAAAAGTGGTGGTCGAAACGCATGGACAGGTTGTAACTGGCGCTCGTGCTCTTGAATATGCCGTACCAGTTGCTCCTTACGAGCGGGTTGTCCGCGGTGGTCGGCTCCGGAGTGATGCTGAACAGGTATTTAGCCACTGGACTGAGCCTGCTCAGTGGGATCTTGTTCAACACCCCGCCGTCACTGAAGGGCACCCGCGCGTAATTCTCCTCCTTCGTCCCTGTGGACCACGGATCGTACAGCACCGGCCTGGTGCCATCGCTGAGCACCAGGTCGCTGAAATCCCCCTGGCGCATGGCCATAGTGGGCACCCCGAAGTTCTGGTTGGTTCCCTGGACGAGCCGGGCGCCCTCCCAGGCTACGAACCAAAAGGTCCGGTTGCGGCCATCGTAAATCTTCGGCAGGTAAACGGGACCGCCGCCCGACAGGCCGTACTCGTTTCGTATCAACTGCGGCGGCTTGTCGAAGTACTGCTCCCTCCTGCGGGCAACGCCAAACGCGCTGTTGCGGTGCGTTTCAAAGGCCGTGCCGTGGAACTCGTTCGTTCCGCTCTTGGTGGACATGACCAGCGTGACCGGCCTGCTGTACTTGGCCGAGGAGGCGTTGGTTTCCACCTTGAATTCCTGGATCGAATCGAGCATGCCCTGCATGGTGGCGTGGTTGCCCCAGCGGCGGTTGATGCTGGGCGCGCCGTCCAGCACAAATTCCATCGAGCCCTCGGGAGCCCCAAAAGCGCGAACGTTTTCGATTTCAGGGAGGGTCCCCAGAAGGATCTTCAAACCGCGACCGTTGATCGGCAGCTGCTCGACGCGCTCGCGTTCGAGCACGTGCGCCACAGTCGCGTTATCGACGGTGACCACGGGCGTAACGTCGGTCACCTCTATGGTCGTGGTGGTCTCGCCTGGAACGAGCACCGGATCGATCACGACACTCTGTTGAACCTGAACCGTTAAGGCTGCCTCGTACTTCCTCATGCCGGGGAACTCAACCGACAGCTTGTATGAGCCGGGGATAACCCCAGGGAAGTAATAGCGGCCGGCCTCGTTGGTCCGTCCAGGAATGCTAACGTTGGTCCCCGTGTTGGTGAGCAACACCGGGGCATTAGGAATTACTGCACCACTCTGATCGCGGACGGTACCCGAAACGGTGCCCGTGCTGGCCTGCGGCCAGGCACACAGGCTCGTTAGGAGTACGGCCACGAGCAGAAGAACTAGAGACCTCATTCAACTTCTCCTTCGATCAATGTCTGGTTTGCTGTTGATGGCCAAACCGATCTTGTGTACCTTTGACGGTGGGCCGGGGAGGCGGACAGTCCGGGAGTGGTTAGGACCCCCGATCTGGCCGTGGCACTGGCCCACATTGACCTCTTAAGCAAAGACCTGTGATATTATCAGTTACAAAACTGAACCATGTCAAGCGCCGCTTCTGGTGATAAATCAGCAACTTCGCTCTCCCAAAAGGCTTATTCCACGATCCGCACGCTGATTATGAAGGGGACCTACCCCCTCGGTACGACTCTGGTGCGCGGGGAACTGGCAAGCCAATTCGGCATGAGCACTGTGCCGGTTGCGGAGGCTCTGGCCCGGTTGGAGGCGGAAGGTCTGGTCGAGAACCGGCCGCGCGTGGGCACGATTGTCAGAGTGCCGACGCCTGCCGAAATCCGCGGCCAGTGGGTGGTTCGGGAAGCGTTGGAAGTCCAGGCCGCCCGGATGTTTGCCCTGAGGGCCAACTCCGAGGAGCGCGCGAAGCTGTGGCGCCTGGCGCAGGAGTTCGATCTCGAGCAAGAGCGGCTCAGCGGTCAGGCGGATGCCGATCCGGAGGCTCTGTTTGAACACCGCTGCCGGCACATGCACCTGCACCTTCAAGTAGCTGAGAGCGCGGGGCTGCCGGAGCTCCGGAAAGCGATCGAGATGAATCACGTCTTGCTGTTTCCCTGGATGCACAACCGGAAGCTGTACGGCGGGACCCCGATGCCCAGCCGCTGGCATCGCGACCTTGTAGAGGTGCTCTGCCGCGGAAACGCGGAGGAGGCGGCAGAGGCGATGCGGCGCCACGTCAACGATCGTCTGGAGGTGCTCATGAGAAACCTCGAGGCGTTCCTGACGATCAACCTTGACCGCATGGGAAGGGTTCTCAGCGGCAAGGCGGTACGGCCGTGACCAGGAAAATCGCCGTTCTCACGTTGATAGCGCTATGTGTATCCGCCCGCCCGGCGCTCCCACAGTCTCAGGCCACCCTGAACCTTCCCAAAGACGAATACATCGATCGTGTGCATGCCGCCTGGATGGGCCAGGTCCTCGGCATGCTGATGGGCTATCAGTTCGAGCACAAGCAAGGGGCAGTTGCCCCTGTGGACCGGTTGCCCGAAATCTTCCGCGGGCAGCGCCTCGACTTTGTGCCGCTCGACGACGACTGGTATTACGAGATCGTCGCGCTTCGCGCGTTTGAGAAGCACGGCATCGGGCTCACCGTCCGGCAGCTCGGTGAACAGTGGCTGGAAAACAAGGCCGGTTTCTGGTCGTGCAGCCGTGAGGCCCTCCGTTTACTGGAGCGGGGGATTCAAGCCCCCGATACAGGACATCCCCGCTACAACCGCTCGTGGTTCACCATTGGCGCGCAGTTCAGCGCCGAGATCTACGGAATGGTGGCTCCGGGCATGCCCAACCTGGCGGCGCGCCTCGGGAGGGAGATGGGCCATGTTCAGGGCTATGCGGAGGCTGCCGACGGTTCGGCGTTTGTCGCCGGGCTGTTGAGTCTGGCCTTTGCCGAAAACGACCCGAAGCAGGTGGTGCGGCAGGCGGCCCGGCTTATCGATCCAAGCTCTCCGTATCGCCAGGCGCTCGATCAAACCATAGCCATGGCCGAGCGTGGGCGGCCCTACGGTGAGATCGCCCGGGAGATCCAGGACCGCTGGGGCGTGGAATACCAGACCACGAACAGCGCGGTGATCAACGGAGCGATAACCGCGCTGGCAGTGTGGTTCGGCGAAGGCGATTTTTCCCGGTCGGTAAACGTTGCTCTTCAGGCCGCCGACTTCACCGACGCGGACTGCAACGCAGCCACCGCCGCCGCCGTCGTGGGCGTGATGCACGGCATGCGGGCTCTGCCCCAAAAGCTCGTCGCCCAGTTCAACGATCGTGTGCGCGGCGACGAGCTGGCCGGCATCCGGATCACTCCTCCGCTGGATGAGAGCATGAGCGGACTGGCGCGGCGGACGGCCGCAATCGGAGAGAAATTCGTAGTCGCGAATGGAGGGGCGGTCGATGGCCGAGTGCTGCGGATCCGGCGGCAGTCGCCCGTGGCCTTGCCTCCGGAGCTTTTTCGCGTCTCCGACCTGATGCGGTACTGGAATCCTGCGTGGGAACTGATCGGCGCCGGGTTGGGCAACGAGGGTGACGAGCTGCGCCTCTCCAGAGGGTCGACCTATCTGGATGGAGATGTTCTGGTGACGTTTCCGCGGGACGAGATTCGCGGGGTGATGCTGCGGCGGACTCTGCGGTTGAGCGGAACGCCCAAGCTCTATCTGGAAGTGAGCGCCGAGGCGGGAAAGGCGTGGCATCTGGAGATTTTTGCCGGGAACGATCGTATCTTGTCGCAACGCATCGTGGGCGCCAAAGGGGAGCGCGCGTGGCAACAGATTCAGGTTGGCCTTGAGCAGTATGCCGGGCAAGATCTGCAGCTACGCATTTACCAGCGGACTCTGGTTTTCGGCCGCCTGCCGAGCAAAGCGTTTTGGCGAAAAATCGAGGTTCAGTAGATCCCCCGCCGGGGGCGTTCGCCTGGCCACCGGCGGCGGAATCCGGCTCACTCCCTCCGGAGATACGCGCTCAGAACTGAACGCGCAGACCGAGGCGCACCAGCCGCGGCACGCTGTTTTCGGTGTTCACCTGGCCGAAGTTGGCGTTAACTGACTTGCGTCGACCAAGAGGATGGTTTACGCTTTCGGATACCAGACACGAACGGCCTGTTGACCCCACACGCCCACGTACTCCAGTACCCGGCAGCGCAGGCGCCGCCTGTCATCGTGGAATCATAATCCCGTTTTGTGGCCGGTCACCAAAACTTTCAATCCTTCAATCCGGGGAAGGCCGGTTCGCCATCTTGCCCACTTAAACCCAAGAGTCTCGATACCGATCCGCCGTAGTGCGCTCTGAAGGTTAGGGCTGATACCGTCGGGAGTTACAAGAATCAACCGCGATCGTGGGTTCACGTTTGCACTGTGTAAGAGAAGCTGTCCTACTGCCGAATAAATACTCTGCCTGTCCGCCGAGGGTTTCACCTCAAAGAGTGAAGTGACCTTCCTCCCGTGGTAGACGTAGAGATCCCGAAGCTTGTCTTTACCGGTTGAGTAGCCTCGACTGCGAAGCAGTTTCCGCAACTTCTCAACGATTGGACCATGGTCGCAAACCGCATTCACTTCGCGGTTGATCCTGTAGGTCTTAATACCCTCGAACTCCTTTCCAAGGGATTTGAGCTCAAATCTTGCTGAACCGGTGTGGCCGCTTCTTCCGGTCGATTGCCCATCCGAAAGATCGCGCGCGGCCAGAGCTTTGATTCGCTCCACTTCATAAACGAAAAACTGGATCTGCCGAAGGAATCTTGGAGAGCCGATTTCGGCAACCGCGGCGACCTCTGTCTCTCGGTCGCCATCCCAGACTGTCAGGCGCTTCCCGTCGTAATTTGACCAGAACAACTCGGAACCGATGTTCTTTCGTCCCCCGCCGATCCGGCCTCGATGAGCAAGAAGAGTGCGCCCCTGCTCGTCAACCACAGCAATTCCACCAACACGCCGGTTAATTCCATGAGAGGAAGGTTTATCTCACAGGTAATCGGAACGGAGCCACGGCTAGGGTCCTTCGTTCCGAACGCATTCCAGTAGCGGTTTCCGGAAGGACGCGGAAGTAGCAAGTCAGATACCGAAGTCTTCCAGTCACAGTACCCGGACGTCCACGTTCTTGCCCCGGAACCCCAGGTTCGCACGCACCAGTTTTGCCCATGGTTTCGAAAGGCCGTGATGATTTTTTCTCGCACCTGCTCGATTTCGGCCGCTCGCTCCAAGACTTGGTATGCCATCGCACTCTCCTGTTTCAGGCGCTGCGTCCTGTGCTGATCAGGTTATTTGTGTACCGCATCGGGAGCACAATATCTTCAGATCTTCCTGTGGTTTTCAGAGATTTTCGCCGCTACGTCGAGGATGGCGTTATAACCGATGGGGCTCTTCTCATCGCACCGAAGGGCGAGTCTCGATCCTGCTGGGGCACACCAGCCTCAAGGTGACCGAGAAGCCCTACCCGCCCTGGGTGAAGACACGGCAGGAGCAGGTTGAGACCGAGCTAAGGAAAACTGGAGCCGCGGTCCGATCCCGCATCTGCCGGAGGAAAGGGTACACAAAAGGTGCACGGCAAGGCGGGTCTGGTTATCTGATTGATTCCAATAGTCTTTATTCTGTGGTGGTGAGGGTGGGATTCGGAGTTTCGAAATCAGGTAACTTGCTAATTTTTCTTACCCGCCTGTTCCACCGATCCAACCCTCGCCACGGAGCGTTGCAACCAATTACACCCGAGGACCCTAGTCTGCACGGGGGCGACTGCTTGTTGGTTCGCCGGGCTTCGTGCCCCCTTCGGCTACTTTTCAAACAGAGCCTTTTTCATCTGCTTCACGATTCGATCGGCAACTTTACGCTGGCCGCCGCGTCGGAGTCCACCCCACCAGAGCGACCTGTCGCCAGCTTCACCTGCCCAGACCACCTGTTTGTCTTTCACGCTGATTAGCTGCACATTGCCTTCGTTCTTGTCCTTGCCGCCGAAGACAGAGTAGTACCACTTGTCATCGGCTTTGATCGAGGCTCCAGTCAAGGTCTAATCTAATCAACTCAGATTGGATCCGTCTCGGCCCCCGCTTTTGGCGTGAAGCCCGGACTTCATGGCAAGCGTGGATGGCGCGGTCAATTGCCGGTGGGGCTGACTGGCGGTGAGGGTGGGATTCGAACCCACGGACGGGTTGCCCCGTCAACGGTTTTCGAGACCGCCCGATTCAACCACTCTCGCACCTCACCGCTTTTCGGATGGTCTTCTTTCTTAATATACCCTGAGCGGCGGCCGATGGGGGGCTCCCGGAATGGCGCCGCGAGATAAGCTATATCCATGCGTGTTGCCGCTCTGCTCACCTTGCCCGTTCTGCTGGCCGGCCTCTGTGCGGGCCAGCGCCGCGTGGTCTTCGTGGTTGGCGACCAGGAGTACCGCTCCGAGGAGTCCATGCCGGCGTTCGCCCAGATTCTCGAGCGGCACGGGTTCCAATGCACCGTCCTGCTGCCCATCAACCGGCAGACGGGGGAGGTCGACCCCGCCACAACCGACAACATCCCCGGACTCGAAGCGCTGCGCGCGGCCGACCTCATGGTCCTCTTCACCCGTTTTCTCGAACTGCCCGACGAGCAGATGAAAGAGATCATCGACTACACCAACTCAGGCCGGCCCATCGTCGCGCTCCGCACCTCGACGCACGCCTTCAACTACCGCACGCGCAAGGACAGCCCGTACGCGAAATACAGCTTTCGCAGCACCGCGCCAGCGGGTGGCTACGGCCGGCTGGTTCTCGGAGAAACCTGGATCGATCACTACGGCGCGCACCAGAAGGAAAGCACGCGCGGGATCCCCGCTGCTGGCATGGAGCGCCACCCCATCCTCACCGGCGTGAAGGACATCTGGGGCGAGTCGGACGTCTATGAGATCACCACGCTCAGCGGGGACAGCAAGCCTATCGTGATGGGGCAGGTGCTCGCCGGGATGACGCCCGATTCCCCGCCCCGCCCCGATAAGAAACTCATGCCCATAGCGTGGATAAAGACCTACACGGGGGAGTCGAATAAGACCGCGCGCGTGTTCGTCACGACGATGGGGCACGCGGAGGACTTTAAGAACGAGGGCTTCCGGCGGCTTTTGCTGAACGGCTGCTATTGGGCCATGGGGCTGGAAGACCGGATCAACGCCGCCCTCAACGTCGATCTGCCGCCGGGGTACAATCCGAACCCGATCGGGACCGGAAAGCACAAGCGGGGAATCAAGCCTCCGCCCCGGTCTTGAGCAGTTGTTCGGCGTGCTTCATGGCCTCGCGCGTGAGGCGCTCGCCGGAAAGCATGCGGGCGATCTCCCGCGTGCGCGCCTCGCCCGTCAATTCCTCGATAACGGCGACCGTGCGGCCGTTTGATTCCCGCTTCTCAACAGAGAAATGATGGTCGGCAAAGCCGGCGATCTGCGGCAGGTGGGTCACACAGAGAACCTGGCACGAGGCGGCAAGCTGCTTCAGGCGCCGGCCCACGGTCTCGGCCGCGCGGCCGCCGATTCCCGCGTCCACTTCATCGAAGACGAGGGTCCGTGGCGCGGACGTGCGGGCCGGGCGCTCCCTTCCCGCGATGCAGGTCTTCAGCGCCAGCGCGATGCGGGAGATTTCTCCCCCGGAAGCAACCTTTTCCAGCGGGCGCGGCTCTTCGCCAAGATTCGGCGAGACCAGGAAGCGAACGGAATCGGCACCGCGCTCGGACCAGGCGGCGGGTTCAATCAGTACTTTAAAGCGCGTCCGCTCCATCGCCAGCGCGGCCAGCTCGGCCTCGACCCGTTTTTCGAGTTCAAGCGCGGCCTCCTTGCGCCGGGCGGAAAGGGCGTCCGCGGCGGCCTGGTAGCGGGCGGCCAGCTCCTTCCGCCGCTGTTCAAGGCTCTGGCGGCGCTCACCGGCGGTTTCCACGGCCGCGATCTTGGCGCGAACGTCGTCGAGAAACGCAAGGATGTCTTCCACCGTCGCGCCGTACTTGCGCTTGAGGCGATCCAGGGCAGCAAGCCGGTTCTCGATTTCCTCGAGGCGCGCGGGATTGGCTTCCAGCCGGGATAGATAGTCGCGCACCGCGTAAGAGGCCTCTTCGACGGCGATGGCGGCCGGGCCGAGGCTTTCGCGGACGGAGTCCAGCCGCGGGTCGATTCGGGAAAGCTCTTCGAGCTTGCGGATGGCGGCGCGCAGCCTGGCGGCGGCCGAGTCGGGGGCGTCGTATAGCGCAGTCCAGGCGGCGCCGGCCGCTTCCTCGAGCCGGACGGAATTCTGTAGGACGCGGCGTTCCTGTTCGAGCGCGGCGTCCTCGCCCGGCTTGGGCGCAACCGCTTCGATCTCCTTGCGCTGGAAGTTCCAAATGTCCAGGAGGCGGAGCGTTTCCTGCTCGGTGCGATCCAGTTCTTCCAGTTCCCGGGTAACGCCCCGCCAGCAGCGGTACAGCTCGCCGGCCTCGGCTACAGCGGCGCCCGTGCCGGCGAATGCGTCGAGCATTTCCAGTTGCGCGGCGGGGGAGAAGAGCATCTGCTGATCGTGCTGGCCGTGAATATCGCCAAGAAACGGCGCCAGGTCCCGGAGCAGAGCCGCGGTAATGGGGCGGCTGCCGGCAAAGGCGCGGGATTTTCCCTCGGCGAGGATCTCGCGCTCCAGCAGCAGTTCGCCGTCCTCCACTTCGATGCCGGCCGATTCCAGGATCTGCCGGAGGCGTTCATCGTCCGGGATCTCGAAAAGGCCGGAAACGCGCGCCCGCGCGGCGCCGGAGCGCACGGATTCCTGCGACGCGCGGCTGCCAAAGAGCAGCGCCAGGGCGTCCACGATGATCGATTTGCCGCTGCCCGTTTCGCCGGTCAGAAGGTTGAGGCCGGGATGAAAGCGTACCCGCACGCGCTCGATGACGGCGTAGTTTTCGACCACCAGATCCAGGAGCATTCGAGGCAATTATAACCGGGGAGCCGGCGGCCGAAATTGAATCGGCAGTCACTTGCCACACGTCATAAATATTCTGTGTAAGACTGTGATGTTACGGCTTTTTACCGGCGCAAAACCATTGTGCCTCGTTTATGATGGTAGCTTGGGGGAAGGAACCATATTGAATCTCTTTAATCCCGCCAACCTAATTCTGCAATACAGCGTTTGGGACATGATAAGCGGCGCCGGGCCGCTGCCGATAGCCGTCCTGATTGTGCTGTTGATTTTTTCGGTGGTGTCCTGGGCCATTATCTTCGCGAAGTGGAGGGCATTCGGGCGGGCACGCACGTCGAATGCGCGCTTTCTGCGCGCGTTCCGCAAGTCGGCGGGCCTGAACGCGGTGGCGGTGGTGGCGGAGCAGTTCCGTCCCTGCCCGCTGGCCACGGTGTTCGACTTCGGGTACGAGGAGGTAACGCGCCAGATCAAGTCGCGGGGCACGGTGAAAAACCTGGGGGCGCTGGAGCGCACACTCCAGCTTGGGGTGAGCCAGGAAATCGCGAAGCTCGAGCGGCACATGAACTGGCTCGCCACCACGGCGACGGTAACGCCGTTCATCGGATTGTTCGGAACGGTGTGGGGAATCATCGATGCCTTCCAGGGCCTGGGCCTGGCCGGCAGCGCGAGCCTGCGCGCGGTTGCGCCCGGCATTTCGCATGCGCTGGTGGCGACGGCGATGGGGTTGGGCGCCGCGATTCCAGCCGCCATTTTCTACAACCACTACGCCCACGTAATCCGGGAAATCGGAGCGCGAATGGAGGATTTTGCTCTCGAGTTTCTGAACGCGTCGGAAAGGAACTTCGAGGAGTAAACCATGGCATTCTCTTTCGACGGCGGCTTGGGGCGGAGCCGGTTCCGCGGCACGGGTTCGCTGGCGGAAATCAACATCATTCCGCTGGTGGACGTGGTTCTGGTGCTGCTGGTGATTTTCATGCTGACGGCGCACGTGATGGAGTTCGGCATGGAAGTCGAAGTGCCGAAGGTAAGGCAGACCAGGGATACCGCGGAGGAGCTGCCGGTGATTACAGTCACCAAGAACGGCATGCTCTACCTGAACGATCAGGCAGTGAACATCAACGAGCTGGGGAAACAAGTGCGCGCCAAGTTTCAATCCGCCGACGCGGTTTACGTCCGGGCGGATAAGGACACTATCTGGGACGTCATTGCGCAGGTAGTCAGCGAGCTGAACGAGGCGAAGTTCAAAGTGAACATGGTGACCCAGCCGGTGGACGAAGCGGAAAGAAAGCGCTGAGCGCGAGACTGTTTGTATGCCAGTCCAGATGGCAGGTCATGTCGATGTTCTGGAACAGCGCGAGTCGCTGCGCAGGCCGCTGGTGATTTCGGCGATTGCGCACGCGGCATTTTTCGCTTCCATAGCGCTGTACGCTTCCATGGAGGGGAGCGGGCTTCTTTGGGGCGACCCGCACGCGGTCGGGGGCGGAGGTGCGGTGGGCATCACCGCAGTGAGCCAGATTCCTCTTCCGGGACGTGCCTCCGGGCAGCAGAACCCGCTGGCGGACGACACGGAGTCGCGGGTCCCGCGCCCGCCCAAGCCGCAGCCGAGAGCCGTCAAACCACCCGAGCCGGACGCCATCCCGCTGCGCGCGCGGAAGGCGGACGCTCCGGCGAAGCCAAAACCGGCGAGGCAGACCGCGCAGCAGTTCCGGCCGCAAGCGGACGCCCCGAACCAGCTTTACAGCAGCGCCGGGCAGCGGCTGACTTCGGGCATGTATGGGCAGGCCGGCGGCATGAGCGGCAGGGTCGGCGTGGGCCCTCGCGGCAGCTTCGGCCACCGCTACGGCTGGTACAGCGCTCTGCTGGAGCAGCGCGTCGCCCAGAAATGGCGCACCGACGAAGTGGACCCGAGAGTGCAGACCGCGCCTCCGGTCATTATTACGTTCGAGATTCTGAGGGATGGTTCGGCGCGCAACGTCCGCATCCTGCAAAGCAGCGGGAACCGGACGCTGGATTACTCGGCCCAGCGCGCGATCTATGAGGCGTCTCCGTTCCCTCCGCTTCCGCAGGATTTCGAACGGAACAGCGCCCAGATTGAATTCTGGTTTCACTTAAAGAGATGACAAAGAAGACTGTCTGGATCGGATCGTGCGTCGTAGTGGCGGTCATCGTGCTGGCCGCCCAGGACGTAAAGATCGAGCTCACCAGGGGGGACCGGGCGTCGATTGCCGTCCCGGACTTCCGCGGCGCCGGCGAAGCCCAGCAATACATGAACGTGTTCAACCAGACGCTGTGGAGCGATCTGGAGGAGTCGGGGCTGTACAGAATGGCGCCGAAGAGCTTGTACCCCCTGCAAGTGCCGCAACGGCCCGAGGACTTCCGGCCGCCGGTGATGCCGTCGAAGCCCGCGCGGCGAGGAGAGCCGCCGCCGCGGCCGGTTTCGCGCGGTCCCTGGCTGACGGACTGGTCCGACCCGCCCGTGAACGCCAACTACCTGGCGTTCGGGTATACGGCCGCGCAGGCCGGGCAGTTCGTGCTGCGGGGCTGGCTGTACAACGTCCGGCAGGCCGACCTGACGAACGCGCAGGTGTTCGGGAAGACGTATCTGGCGCCGCTCAGTGAAGAAGGCGCGCGCAAGGTGGCGCACGAATTCGCGGCCGACATTCTCAAACAGTTCGGCGGCACGAGCCTTGCGGGCACCAAGATCTACTTCGTCTCGTCGCGCGGCGGAAAGGGGACCAAGGAGATCTGGGTGATGGATTACGACGGCTCGAATCAGAGGCCGATCACTCAGTACGGCTCCACGTCAATCACACCCGCGGTGTCGCCCGACGGCACAAAGCTCGCTTTTACTACCTACCAAAGAGGTAATCCTGCTATATTTGTATTCTCTTTGGAGACGGGAAGGCGTCTGCCGTTCTATAGCCCGGTGTCTTCGATGGTGGCAACACCGGACTTCACACCGGACGGGCAGCGGATAGTGTTTTCGTCTTCCGTGGGTGGGTGGCCCCAGATCTATATCGCCAACACGGACGGCAGCGGGTTGCGGCGCATCAGCTATTCATCTTCGATCGACATGGAACCGGCGGTAAATCCGAAGACCGGAACCGATATAGTCTTTGTTTCCGGGCGCTCGGGGCCGCCGCAAATCTACCGCATGAACATCGAAGGCGCCGACGTGCAGCGGCTGACAACCGGCGAAGGCGAAGCGGTGAATCCCGCCTGGCATCCCAACGGACAGCATATTGCGTTTGCCTGGACGCGCGGCTATGCGCCGGGCAATTACAACATTTTCGTCATGGATGTCGCGACGCGGCAATTCACGCAGCTCACGCACGGCGCCGGGCGAAACGAAAATCCGAGTTGGGCGCCCGATGGCCGGCATATCGTTTTCTCGTCTAACCGAAGCGGTTCCAACCAGATCTGGACGATGCTGGCGGATGGGACCCAGCTCAAGCAACTCACCACACAGGGTCAGAACGAGATGCCGGTGTGGGCTAATAAATGATAAAAGGATTTGATTGGGAAGACTAGGAGGCAAAGTCCGTAGATGACCAAACGAAATATCGGTGTAGTGCTGTTAACCTTATCCCTGTTTTTTATAGCGGCAGGCTGCAAGAAGAAGGTGCCGCCGCCGCCACCGCCGCCGCCACCGCCGGCCGAGACGCCTGCTCCACCGCCGGCTAAGCCCAGCATCCAGTTCTCGGCTGAGCCCAGCACAATCGAGCGGGGCAATGCCGCCACGCTGAACTGGACAGTCAGCGACGCGACCGATGTGTCGATCACGCCGGGGGTCGGCACGGTAACGGCTCGGGGCAGCCGCCAGGTGTACCCCACCGAAACCACCACCTACACGCTGACGGCTAAGGGCCCGGGTGGCACCTCAACGGCAACGGCGACTGTTACCGTAACGGTTCCGCCGCCGCCACCGCCACCGCCGGCGCCGCCCAAGAAGAGCCTGAGCGAACTGCTCTCGACCGAAGTCCAGGACGTGTACTTCGACTACGATAAGAGCGACATCCGCGAGGATGCCCGCGCCACGCTCACCCGGAACGCCGATGCTCTGAAGAGGATCTTCGCGGAGTTGCCGGACGCCGTGGTGGTCATGGAGGGCCATTGCGACGAGCGCGGATCGTCTGAGTACAACCTCGGACTGGGCGATCGCCGCGCCACTTCGGCCAAGGAGTTCCTCGTGCAGTTGGGAGTGGCCGCCGACAAGCTGAGAACAATCAGCTATGGTAAAGAGAGGCCGGTGTGCACTGAGTCGAACGAGGACTGCTGGCAGAAGAATCGCCGCGTGCACTTCTCGGCGGCGCAGTAATACGGCGCACCAAGGTTGTAGGCTGGACCCGACAGCTTAGCTGTGCTTTCAGCCGTCATGAAACGCGGGCGCGGCGCGATCCGCGCCCGCTTCACTATGCAGGAGAGTGACCATGAATTGGCTGCGGCTCGCTTTATCGGCTGTATTGATCTCGCCGCTCGCGTTCGGGCAAAAGCGGGAGTTGGTGGAGCTGCAACGCGACGTGGCGACGCTCCAGGACCAGATCCGGAGTCTGGAGCGCTCGTTTAACGAAAAGATGGGAGGGCTCACGACGCTCCTCCAGCAGTCGATCGACGCCATACACAAGTTGAACACCACCATCGCGGTGCTGGATACTTCGCTGCGCGACCGCGAGAAGAATCTGGCTGCGCCGGTGACAACCGTAGGCACCAAGGTGGACCAGATGGCGTCCGAGTTCCAGGCGGTTCGGGTGTCGATTGACGACATGACGGCGCGGCTCGGGAGACTGGAAAGGAGCCTGGTGGACCTGAACAATACGATCAAAGTGATTCAGGCCCCGCCCGCTCCGCCTTCCGCTTCCCTGCCCCCGCAGGGCCTCTCGGCCGAAGACCTCTACGCCAACGCCTTGCGCGACAAGGCCGCGGGCAACTTCGACATGGCGATCGCGGAATTCACCGATTATTTGAGGTACTACGGCGACACGGAAAGCGCGCCGAATGCGCAATACTACATCGGCGAGATCGCCTTCGCCCGCAAGGATTACGAGACCGCGCTGGAAGCCTTCAATCTGGTGCTGGAGCGGTTCCCGGAGGATAGGAACACCAAGATCCTCGACGCCCTCTTCATGAAGGGCCGGACGCTTGTGGAGATGGGCCAGCCGAACAAAGCGGCAGAGGAATTCCGGGCGGTCATCAAGCGCAGCCCGCGCTCCGATCTGGCCGCGAAAGCCAAGGACCAGCTCGCGGCGCTCAAACTGCCCGTCAACCCGCCCACGACGCGCAAAGCCAAGAGCCGCTAAGGCTACCGCTTTCCACCGCCGCGAGAGGAGACTGGGATTGGGCAATTACGGCGCCGCCTCGGCCAGGATGGCGCCGGAGAGTGGATCGCGCCACAGAAGGCGCAAGCCGAGCCGGTTCAGAAAGTCCTGGTGCGTCGATTCCAGGATCAGGAACCGGCATCCGCTCTGTGGTTCAGGGGTTCTCTTCATCTCTTCGATCCAGGTGAGCCTGTAGCGAAGCCGGTAGTAGTTAACCGTCGGCTCGAAACGCCAGCTACCCCCGATGCAGGCGGGCCTGCCGGAATCGATCGTGCTCACACGCCGCATCATGGCGTTCACCTGGGCGTCATCCCGGAAATCGTAGTAATAGCGGGTCTCGAATTGCGCGACAAACATCCCCGCCAGCAGCACGCAAACCGTTCCAAATACTAGCGGTAGCAAGCCGCGGAAGCCCCGCTCCCGCGCGGTCGCCTCCCACAACGTGAGGCAGAGCACCAGGAACAGCCAGATGAGGTAAAGGCCGGTGCGCGTCCACGGGTACGGCACGCCTAGGATCTGGTGGGCCGCGACCAGTGTCAGCGTACTTAGGAGGAGCGCGCCGGCGGCCATCGTCACATGGAAGGCACGCTCCCGAGCCGTTCTGATGCCCCACAGGAGCATGGCGGCGGCCAAGAGGGGCAACACGGCGCGTGCGGTGGTGCCGGCCCATGCCGGTGGGGCCGCATCGCCATGCGCCAGAGAGGATTCAACCAGCGTGTTGAGCGAGGTGCCGAAATCGGGCGCGCCGTAGTAGAAGTTCGAGGGTTCGGCGTGCAAGAGCGGAACGGCGAGAATCGGAATCGCAATGGCGAAAAACGGCAGGGCGAGCTTTTTCACAAGCGGCACGATCTGCTCTCCGGCACGCGCCCGGTACACGAGGTAGACCGCGCTAGCGGCTGCTGCGGGCACTAGAAAAGTCAGATTGCAGGCGACGCTGAGCGCCATCAGCGCACTGGCGCGAGCGGGACGGTGGGACAGCAGCGCGTCGAAGGCCCACACGAAAAAAGCGAGGGCGGCTCCATAGCCGCGCGCCGCGGACAGATAATCGGCCACCAGGGGATTGGCGCTGAGCAGCACAACAGCCGCCAGGAAGCGCCACCGGTCTGCCGTAATCCGCTTGCACAGCACCCCGACTCCCACCAGGTAAAACAGCCCGGCCACCATGCTTGGAAGCCGCAGAATCGCCTCCGACTTTCCGAACTTGTGCACCGCGAGCCAGGAGGCCCAGGTGTGCAGGACATGATAGGCGGCGTCGTATTTTTCAAACAGAACGGCGGCCTTTTGATTCAGGAACAAATGGTAGGCATAGGCCTCGTCGGTCGTCAGGGATTGGGTGAGCCCCCGGTAGACAACGGTTACGGCTCCAGCGAACAGCAGCCATAACCAGCCGGGAAACAAGGGGTTGCTGAAAAGCGTAATAAGCCGGCTGCGGGAGACTCGCTCCTGGGTAATGGGCAACACCCAGTGTAGTGCCGGGCGGAGCGCCGCCACAAGCGTCCGCATTGCAAACTTATTGACCACTCGAACCGCACGGCGCGCCGGCAGGGGATCGGTGGCCCCCACACGTTTCGGTTCTGGATATGGTACACCCAGTCTTAGGAGACCGAAAATGAGATTCGTAATTCTCTCGATTCTGGCGGGTATGCTCTACGCCGCGGAGGACCCGGACGCAGAGCGCCTGAAACGGTCGGCCGAGGTGTTTCAGGAGATTATGCAAGCGCCCGACAGCGGCGTGCCGCAACCGCTGCTGGACAAATCCGAGTGCGTGGTGATTGTGCCAGGCCTGAAAAAGGGCGCGTTTATCATTGGGGCTAAGTACGGGCGGGGATTCGTCTCCTGCCGCAAGGGCAATGTTGGCTGGGGCGCTCCCGGCGCGGTGCGGGTGGAAGGCGGCAGCATCGGCTTCCAGATTGGCGGCTCCGAGACAGACGTTGTCATGCTCGTGATGAACGAGCGGGGCGCGAAGCGGCTTATGAACAGCAAGTTCACCCTGGGTGGGGACGCGTCGGTCGCCGCGGGTCCGGTCGGGCGGACGGCAACGGCTGAAACCGATGCCTACATGACGGCCGAAATCCTGACGTGGTCGCGCTCGCGGGGCGTTTTCGCGGGGGTGTCGCTCTCGGGCGCCACGCTGCGGCAAGACCTGGACGTAAACCGCAAGCTTTACGGAAAAACTTTAGAAAACAAAGAGGTTGTTTTCGGCGACGTACCTCCTCCGGAGGCGGCCGCGGATCTGCTGAAGCTGTTGAACAAGTATTCGAGCCGCAAGTAGCGCCGCCGGTCTAGAGGGGCCAGTCGGTGGGCTCGGCGGTCGAAATCTCCAGCCAGCCCTGCTGGGGGATGGCATCGAGCGGAAGCCCTTCTTTCCAGATGGATAGCTGCATCCTGAGCGCGTGGCCGGAGGGAACCTCAAGCGCCGCGAGGGAGAACCGCGCTTCCAGCACCTTGTGAAACGCGTACTCCACGGCGTCCGGCCCCGCGTCCTTCTTCGCCAGCCGGAGATCGGCGGCGTGGACCGCCCCGTTGCGGAAACTCAGCACGATGAAGCTGGAGCGCGAGGGGTCGGCCGCCGGCTGCACCGTGAAATGCGCATCCACGCCGGATAGAGCGGCCAAGGCGGAGGCTTCGAAGTCGATGCGCACAAAGAGGTTCTGGCCGTCGCTGCCGTAGCAGAGTTCCTGGATCACAAGCTTCTTGCCGTGCATGGCGCCGGAGCGCGGATCCACGCGGTAAATTCCGGCGCCCAGCCATTCGAAATACGACGTCACCACCCCATCGATCTTGGGGCGGACGGGCCCGGTAGGCGGCGTGTGAAGCTCCGCCACCTCCACCTTCAGAATCGGGCGCGATAACTCCTCGGGCGGCGTGAGCTGAAGCGCGCGATAGACGTTGGCGAGGTGGGCGCGGTAAAGCTGGTCGAACTCGGCGCGGAAATCCGAATGATGCTCAGGGCCGTACCACCAGCACCAGTCGCTGCCCTCGGAAATCAGCAGTTCCTCGTAAGCGAGCTTCCGCGCCTCTTCGGGGACGGAGGCAACGGCGCGGTCGTAGGTCTGGCGTGCGCGGAGCAGGTATTCCCAGGCGCGGTTGTCCTCCTCGGCGCCGATCCAAACGTCGAAGTTCGCGTTGATCCAGGAGCCGGGGAAGATGCCATCGAGCGGCTGCGGCTCGATGCGCTTCAGCGCTTCCGAGACGGTGAGGGCGCAAAAGGACGGGTCATTGACAATTCCCCGGTAAAGCTCGCGTAGAAACGGCCGGCCGTTCTGGTCGTAGGACTCCCAGGCATTCTCGCCGTCGAGAATGATGGGAACGAAGGCGTCGCGACCCGAACTCAGGATGCCGCGGCAGTTCTCGCGGATGCGGCCGAGGAAATCCGCTGCGGCTTCGGCCGCGCCCAGGCGTTGGTACACGAAGCCGATCAAATCGCTGAGATAGTGGTCGCGAAAGATCATATGGAGCTCGCGGCCGCCGTGGCGCCAGAGATACGGGCGGTAGGTTTCGTCAACGCCCGCGGCCCGGCCCAGCGTGCGGCTGAGCACGCCGTTGTCCGTAGCGGCCCATTGGAACCCGGTTTCGGCGGCGATGGACAGCGCCTCGTCGGAAACGGACCCCTCCGAAGGCCAGAGGCCGGCGGGCGCGGCGCCGAAACGTTCGCGGCAGAACTCCCGCGAGCGCTCAAGCTGCGTGCGCGCGTCCTGGGGATAGCGGAAGCGGGAAGGCAGCGGGACGTTGGGATGCGAAACGCCGGCGATGTTGGAATCGCAGATGAGCGGCAGGATGGGATGGTAAAAGGGCGTGGTCGAGATTTCGATTTGGCCGCGCGAGGCGAATTCCTGATAGACCGGGAGCACTTTGCGGAGGAACTCGGTTTGCTTTCGGGCAACAAGCGCCTGGTCCTCCAGGGTAAAGGAACGGCCGCGGAGCACGAGTTCGTGGATTTCCGGGTCGTGGGCAAGAATCTCCTCGTCGAACCAGGCGAGCTGGGAGAGCACCTGTAAGTCCCGGAAGGCCTGCGTGCTGAACAGACGCAGCGCGCGCCCGACGTTGCGGTCCGCCGCCTGCCACGCCTGGCAAAGCTCCACGTAGCGCGGGAAACGCGCCACGATCTTCGTCGGGCTGAGCGGGATGAAGTTGCGGAGTATGTACTCCTGCTCGGCTTGCGTGAGGTTTTCCGCCGGCTTCGTGGCGATACGCAGGTGGGGATCGACGGCATTGCCGGCGGCGTACTCCTCCACTTGCACCATCAGCGAGGGAACAAGATTGAATGTCTGGTGGATCTCGGGAAACTCTTCGAGGATCTGCACCATGCCGTAGTAGTCCTTCAGCGCGTGCAGGCGCGTCCAGGGCATTTTGTACTCGCCCGATATGAGGTCCTTGTAGAAGGGCTGGTGCATGTGCCAGAGGACGCAAAGATAAATCTGAGGCATTTGTTCAACTCGCTATCTGAATTTGTTTGTACGTCTGCCCGGGCCCAATGCTTCTCAATTCGCCGATTCCACTCCCGCTCCCACGCCGGTCTGCTGGGAGCTGTATCTACGGTGCATGGTTGTCTCCCCGACGGGTCCCCGGGTTACGCTCGTTCAGCGGGATACGGGGCTTCTCGGCGGTGTAGGGGCGGGTGTCGGGCGTGTTTTGCATCGCGTTGAACATCGGGCGGGCGGCGGCATCGAACATCGTCATCGGCCGCAAGCCGAGAATCAGCTCGATGGTGCGCAGCATTGAAGTGGTATTGTACATCGTGCTGTCGACAGCTCCGCGCCGCGAGTAGGGGGAAATGACAAAGGCCACCGAGCGGTGGGAATCCACGTGGTCCGGGCCGTTCTGCGCGTTGTCTTCCATGACGAAAATCGCCGTCTGCGGCCAGAAGCGGCTCTTCGAGATCCCCTCGACGATCATGCCGAGAGCGGCGTCATTGTCCGCGAACGCCGAGAGCGGAGCGACCTTTCCGGGCGCAAGGCCCGAGGTGCGATCGTTGCCCAGGCGCATGAGCAGCAAAGAGGGCATCTGGCCGGTTTTCTCGAACTCGGCGAGATCCGCAAGAAACACCTTCGCGCGTTCGACGTCAGGGTAATCGGGATCCAGACCGCGAAAACGGAGGTTGGTGACGCGGTTGAGCACTGGCTCTCTGACCACCTCCACGTGGATGCCGTCCTGCACTTTGTCCAGCGGCCGGTTCACGACGAAGTGCCCGTAGTTCCTCATGGAAATGCCGGCCGCCGCGGCTTGCGTCCACAGGTAGCCCGTGGGCGGCATCGCGGCCGGATCTCCGCCCTCGAAATCGTGATAGTTGCGGCGCCGCCCGTAAGTGTTTGGCCAGAGCTTCTGAACGTAATCGGGGGCGATGGCGGCGATAGACCAGTTGTATCCGTCGGCGTTGGTATCCCCGTTCACGTAGAAATTGTCGAGCAGAACGAACTCACGCGCCAGCTTCCGGTGGTTCGGCGCAGCGGCCTCGTTAAACAGAACGAGCGAAGGGTCGCCCTTGCCGGGCTTCAAATCGCCGAAAACCTGGTCGTACGTGCGGTTCTCCTTCAGGATGTAGACCACGTGCTTGATCGGCGAGGGGTCGCCGGGGCGGGACGGGATTGGGGAGTTCCCGCCGCCACCAGCGTCCTCGAGCAGTTCGTCACGGTAGGGCGTGTTCTCGAAAACCGTTTGTGAGTACTTTTCGAGCTGTTCTTCCGAAGGCGGATCGATGAACGATACCGTGCCCGTCTGCATACGCGCGACGTATTGCACCGATTCGCCCGCCTGTTCAGTTTCCGGCCTGGTGGGATTGGGCCCGCGCGGATTCGGAAACGAGCGCAGGCCGCGGCCGTTCAACACGACGATGCGGTTATCGGAAAGCACGCGGACGGCCGTCGGGTACCAGCCCGTAGGGATGAAGCCCAGCGGCACCGAGCGCACGCCGGAAATGTCGGCCACGGCGACGGCGTTGGCATCCGAACAAACGATATAAAGGCGCTTGCCGTCTGGGCTGAGGGCTAGCGCGCTCGGCGTCATACCGGCGGGCTGCCAGGCCCCCATGGAAACGTTGATCACTTCGACTCGCCGAATCTCGCCGCTTTCCGTGGCCCCGAGTACATACACGTTGTTCGTATTCGACGCGGTCACGAACAGGCGCGCGGTGACCCAATCAAACGGCAGTTCGGCCTGCTCCACCTCCGCTTCTCCGGGCAGTGCGGCTGGCTTTCCAGGCACCCAGAGCATGTCTGTCGTGTGCTGGCCGAGGCGGAAGCGGTCGATCACCGTGCCCTTGGCGGTGTCGTGCTGGTAGACGGTGCCGTCAGCCCAACTGGAAACGAAGAACGACTGGCCGCCGGGCGGGAAGAGAATGCGGTAAGGGCGCCTTCCGGTGCGGAATCGGTCGATCACTTTGCCGGACTGCGGATTGATCACGGCGATGACGTTGTTGAACAGGTCGGCGGCGTAGAGCAGGCGTCCGGCGGGATCGAGAGTCACGTCGCCGATGAAGTCCCTGTGGGTGCGCTTTTCGGGAGCGGCGACCGGGAAAACGCGGCTCGGGGCGAGCTTGCCGCCGTCAAACACGAATTCGAAGACCGCGGCTTGGCACCCGCCGCCGACGTAAACGCGGTCGCCTTTCGGTGAAAAAGCCAGGCCGAGCCAGGCGTCGGGAACCGGGGTGCGGCCGACTTCGCGTTCCGTGGCGGTATCGATCACCGAAATCGACGGCGGCAGATAGCCCCCATTGAGAACCAGCAGATACTTGCCGTCGGGCGAAACGGCGGCCGACATCGGCAGCGTGCTCGCCGGGACCTGCCGGCCCGCGGGACGCAGTTGCCATCCGCTGCCCAGGAGGAAACCGCCGTTCGGAAGCGGGCCGGGCTGCTCGCGCGGCACAGGCTGCGAGGAAAGCACAACCGCCAGAGCAACCAGCGGTATCACTGCTGCGAATCTCATTCGTAGAACCTTTGGGCGATGGGGAAGCGGCGGCCGATGCCGAACGCTTTCGATGTCACCTTCAGGCCCGGCGCGGCCTGCTGGCGCTTGTACTCGTTGCGGTCCACCTTGTTGACCACGTCGCTGATGAAGCCCACCGGAAGATTTAGCGAGGCGGCGATCTCTTTCGGCGTCTTGTAATCCTCGACGTAGGCGCTGAGAATGCGGTCCAGCACTTCGTAGGGCGGCAGCGAGTCCTGATCCGTCTGGTTGGGGCGGAGCTCGGCGGAAGGCGCCTTGGTGAACACGGCCTCCGGTATGGCGCCGGGATGGCGGCGGTTGGCTACGCGGGCAAGTTCGTAGACCAGTGTCTTCGGCACGTCGCTGAGGACGGCCAGCCCCCCGCACATGTCTCCGTAGAGCGTGCAGTAGCCGACCGCAAGCTCGCTCTTGTTGCCGGTGGTGAGCACGAGCGCGCCCCACTTGTTCGAAAGCGCCATCAGAATCGCGCCGCGCACACGCGCCTGAATGTTTTCCTCCGTAACATCGCGGGGCTGGCCCGCGAACAGCGGATCAAGCACACGGAGGTAGCTCTCATAGATTTCGGTGATCTTCACCACCTCGAAACGAATGCCAAGCGACTCGGCGAGCGCGCGGGCGTCCCGGACGCTGCCCTCCGAGGAAAACGGACCGGGCATGCCGATGCCGACGACGTTTTCGCGCCCGACCGCGTCCACGGCGATGACGGCGACGAGCGAAGAATCGATGCCGCCGCTCAAGCCGAGCAGCACGCGGCTGAAGCCGCACTTGCGGATGTAGTCGCGCGTGCCGAGCACCAGCGCTTCGTAGACGGCTTCGCACTCGTCTGGGAGATTCTCGCGAAGATCGCCCTCGCCGCTGTCCGTATCGGCAAACACCAGGTCCTCGCTGAAGGACGCGGCGGAGGCTATGACGCGGGCATCGGCATCCATCACGAAACTGGAGCCGTCAAAGATGAGGGAATCGTTGCCGCCCACCTGGTTTACGTAAACGACGGGCAACTTGTAGCGGCGCGCGGTATTGGCGAAAATGCTGCGGCGCAGCTCGCGCTTTCCCATGTGGTACGGCGAGGCGTTGATGCTGATGATCAGGCGCGCTCCGGATTGCGCGAGCTCCTCGACCGGGTCGCGGCGGTACAGGCGGCGCTCCCAGAACTGCTTGTCGTTCCACGCGTCCTCGCAGATGGTGAGTGCGACAGGGAGGCCGTCCAGCACCCAGAGCGACTGGCTCTCGGCCGGCTGGAAGTAGCGCGCCTCATCGAAAACGTCGTAGGTGGGCAGCAGGACTTTGGTCTGAGTGAAAACAACGCGCCCGCGCTCGATGACCGCGGCGCTGTTGGTGGCGTGCTTGCCCGCCGACGCGTTGGAGCGCCCCACGTAGCCGCAGATCAGGGCCAGCGGGAGGTCCGCGGTTTCCGCCGCCAGGCGCTTGAGCTGCTCGGCCGTACGCTCTAAAAAGCTGGGTTTTTCGACAAGGTCGCGCGGAGGATAGCCGGTCAGCGAGAGTTCGGGAAACACGACCAGGCGCGCGCCTCCGGCGGCGGCCTTTTGGGCCGTGCGAACCATCAGATCCGTGTTGCCAGCGAGGTCACCTACAGTGGTGTTGATCTGCCCCAGGGCTATCCGCATGCAAAATCTTATTGTAGTGGTTCGCCAATTCGGGATGCATAAGTTCACGCGCGCATGCGGTAGCCTGTGAACAGATGAAGTTTCGACGGTCGTGCGGGATCATTTTGCATCCGACTTCCCTGCCCGGGCGCTTCGGGATCGGCGAGATGGGGGCTGAAGCGTACCGGTTCATTGACTGGCTGGCCGCGGCGGGACAGAAGATCTGGCAGGTGCTGCCGCTGGGACCGACTGGCTACGGCGACTCCCCCTATCAGTGCTTTTCAGCTTTCGCGGGAAATCCTCTGCTGATCGATCTCGAACCCCTGGTGGAGGAGGGGCTGCTCGAAGGCGGAGACCTCGATTCCGCGCCCTCTTTTCCCGAGGATGAGGTCGACTATGGCCGCGTGATCGAGTTCAAGATTCCGCTGCTCAACAAGGCATCGCGCGCATTCCATGCTCGCGCTTCCGGCAGCGAGCGCGAAGACTACGACGACTTCACCGCGAGGCACGCCGACTGGCTCGACGATTTCGCCCTCTTCATGGCCGTCAAGGGGGCGCACAAGGGGGCAGTCTGGACCCGCTGGGAGCGCGGCATCGCGCAACGGGAACCCGCCGCAATGGAGGCGTGGCGGCGCCGGCTGCGCGAGGAAGTGGAGGCGCAAAAATTCCAGCAGTACCTTTTCTTTAAACAGTGGGAGGCGCTGCGGAACTACTGCCACGAACGCGGGATCGTGATCATGGGCGACCTGCCGATCTACGTCGCGCACGACAGCTCCGACGTGTGGGCCGATCCCGAACTTTTTCTGCTGGACGAGAACGGCGACCCGGCGTACGTCGCCGGCGTGCCGCCCGATTACTTCAGCGCGACGGGGCAGTTGTGGGGCAACCCCATTTACCGCTGGGACGTGATGGCGCGCCGCGGTTATGGCTGGTGGATGGAGCGGTTCCAGGCGACCCTCGGCATGGTGGACATGGTGCGCGTGGATCATTTTCGCGGCTTCGAGGCCTACTGGCAGGTTCCGGCGGGCGAATCGACGGCCATGAACGGCGAGTGGGTGAAGGGGCCCGGCGCGCAGTTGTTCGAAGTGGTGGAAGCGGCGCTCGGCAGGCTGCCGATCGTGGCGGAAAACCTGGGAGTGATCACGCCGGAGGTCGAGGCCATACGCAAGCGCTTCGGCTACCCGGGCATGAGCATTTTGCAGTTCGCCTTCGGCAACGATCCGCAAGGCCCCGACTTTCGGCCGCACAATTACCCGCGCGAGCGCGTGGCTTACACCGGCACGCACGACAACGACACCACCGTGGGCTGGTGGAACTCAACCGCCGCCACGGGCAGCGTCCGCACCGCCGAGGACATCCGCAAAGAGCGCGAGTTCGCGAGCAAGTATCTGGCCACGGACGGCACGGAGATCAACTGGGTGCTCATCCGGACGGTGCTGGCCTCGGTGGCGGATATTGCGCTTTACCCGATGCAGGACGTGCTCGGGCTGGGAACCGAAGCGCGCATGAACCTGCCGGGACGGCCAACCGGAAACTGGCGCTGGCGCTGCCGCCGCGACGCGATGACACCCGCCCTCGCCGCGCGGTTAAAGGAACTCGTCACTCTGTACGACCGATAAGCGGGGCGGTGTCTCTCTCCCGCGGTTAAGAGCTGCGGGCGGCCAGCTTTCGCGCGGCTGCCGCGGATGTTTCACTCCGCTGCGGCTTTCGCGGGCCGATTCCCAGCCGGCGGACCTGGTCGCTCACGCAGACCAGGAACATGGGCTGGCGGGCGTTCTTGAGGATATTGATGATCCGCTCGTGGCTGTCTTCCAGGTAGATGGTCTTGCCGTCCGTGAGGAGGTGAAGATCCGAGTCCACCGAGAGGACGTCGGAGAGGCGGCGGTCCATCTCGCGCTGGAGATAACGGAGCACCCGGCGGATCTTCTGGAGGGAAAACCCTTTCCGGCGCAGCTCGGCGATCACGCTGACTTCGACGACCTGTTCTGGGGTGTAAACCCGCTTATGGCCCTCGTGCCGCGGAGATACTACGTGGCGCTCGTCCCACCACTGCAACTGGCGCAGGGTGATATTGGCCACCCGGGCGACATCACTGGAGGAGTAGGTTTCTTCGGGCGAAATCGGAGCAGGCCGGGCCTTTTTTGTTTTGAACATCGGGTGAAGCTTCCGTTTAAAAAAATGCTTGCCTATAGGATTGTACTTCGCTGAGCGGCGGTGTCAATGACTAATTTCCAGCAGCCGCGAGACAGGGCGGGCGCCGAACCCCGAAAGCTAGCCTCCCCCCACAAAATGAACGATTTCCAGACGGGCGCCGGACTCGAGCGTGCGGTGCGGCCACTCGGGCTTTTTCACGATCTGGGTATTCAGTTCGACGGCGACGCGGCTGGGGTCCAGGCCGAGGGATTCCAGCAGTTGGAGCACGGTGATGCCGTCAGCCACCTCGCGGGGTTCGCCATTCACTACAATCCGCATGGAAACAACACTCAGGGCGCCGTTCTTGGACCGAACAGGTGCATTTTGCAGTAGCATTCCGCAACCCGCGGATTTGACACCCTGTTTCGTCCCTCATTATAGTCGAGTTTTGCCCCCTCCGCCGGAGGGAGCAGTGTAGGCGTGGATGCCGGCGGCGGGGATCATGGCACGTAAGAGGGTTTAGTAAGAGGGTTTAAGGGAGGCTGATTGCCCACATCGGTCGCGGAGGAGTATTTCCCGGTTGTTCTTCAGGTTCTCGTGGCGATGGCCATCGCCGGCGGCATGATCGCCGCGTCGGCGCTGCTCGGCCACCGCGTGCGGAACCCCGTGAAAGACCAGCCTTACGAGTGCGGCATCCAACCGGAGGGTTCACCGCGGGAGAGGTTCAGCGTCAAGTTCTACCTGGTGGCGATGATCTTCATCCTGCTCGATATCGAGACCGTGTTTTTGTACCCCTGGGCGGTGGTGTACCGCGAGCTGCGTCTGTTCGCGTTTTTCGAAATGCTGGTCTTCGTTGTGCTGATTCTCTCGGGTTTTTTCTACATCTGGAAGAAAGGGGCTCTGGCTTGGTCGATGGAAGAAAAGCCGCGGGAGAAACAGTAGCCCGATGAATCCGGAACAGTTTGTGGAAATTCTGAACGACTGGAACGCCGGCGCCGTGCTCGCCTGGAAGTTCGACCGGGGAGAGCTGACGGTGGAAGTGGCGCCCGAACAAATCGTGCCCCTGTGCCGGTTTCTCAAGAGCGAACAGGGCTTCATCCGATTGAGCGCCGTGACGGCGGTGGATCGCTATCCGATGGAACCCCGCTTCGAGGTCCTCTACCTGCTGCACTCGATCGAGCCAAGCCGACGCCTGCGCGTGAAATGCCGGCTCGGCGGCGAGCAGCCCGAAATCGATTCCGTGACGTGCGTGTGGCGCTCGGCGAACTGGTACGAGCGCGAGGTATTCGATCTATTCGGCGTGCGCTTCCGGAATCACCCCGACCTGCGCCGGATCCTGCTGCCGGAGGGCTGGAAGGGCCACCCTCTCCGCAAAGACTACCCGGTGACGGGCGAGAAATACACCTACAGCGAGTGATATGGGAACGACCGCGCGGCGAATGACGCTGAACATGGGACCGCAGCACCCATCCACGCATGGTGTGCTCCGGATGGTCCTCGAGCTGGACGGCGAGACGGTCACCAACGTTGAGTGCGACATCGGCTATCTGCACACGGGAATCGAGAAGGAGTTCGAGCAGAAGACCTGGCAGCAGGCGGTGACGCTGACGGACCGCATCGATTACCTCTGCCCGCTGACCAATAATCTCTGCTATTGCCTCGCGGTTGAAAAGCTGCTTGGCCTGGAAATTCCGCTCGCCGCTCAGTGGATGCGTGTGCTGTTGAACGAACTGACGCGCATTAACAGCCACCTGGTGTGGCTCGGCACACACGCGATGGACCTCGGCGCCATGTCGGTATTCCTTTACTGTTTCCGCGAGCGCGAGGACATCCTGCGGATCTTCGAGATGTTTGCGGGCCAGCGCATGATGACGAGTTACTTCCGGATCGGCGGGCTGGCTCTGGATCCGCCGCGCGGGTGGCAGCACGCGGTCAAGAAGTTCATCGACGCATTTCCCAGCCGCGTGGACCAGTACGAAGACCTGTTGACCAACAACCCCATCTGGCTGAAACGGACCAAAGGCGTGGGGTACGCGCCGCTCGAAGACCTGCTCGACTGCGGGGTCACCGGACCCATAATTCGCGCCGCCGGGCTGGCTTGGGACATCCGCAAGTCCGAACCGTATTCCAGCTACGACAAGTTCGACTTCGATGTTCCGGTGCGGACCGAAAGCGACGTGTACGCGCGCTACCAGGTGCGGGTGGAGGAAATGCGGCAGAGCGCGCGGATCGTGAAGCAAGCGCTGGAAGGCATGCCGCCGGGACCGTGGAAGGCCGATGCGCCTCACGTGGTGCTGCCCGACAGAGAAAAAATGAAGACGCAGATCGAGGCCCTCATCTATCACTTCAAGATTGTGACCGAGGGTTTCCGCGTGCCGGAAGGCGAGGTCTACCAGGTGGTGGAATCGCCGCGGGGCGAGATGGGCTACCACGTGGTGAGCGATGGCACCTCGAAACCGTATCGCGTGTTCATCCACGGGCCCAGCTTCGGCAACCTTCAGGGTCTGCCGCTGATGATCAAGGGCCGGCTGGTCTCGGATGCCATAGCCGCCCTGGGCTCTACGGATTTTGTGCTCGGAGACGTCGACAGATAATGACTTTCTCGCCGGAACTCGAAGCGAAGTTTGAGAAGCTGCTGAAGAGCTATCCTCCCGGCCGCCAGCGGTCGGCGGTGGTGCCGATGCTGTTGTACGCGCAGGACGAGCTGGGGTCTGTGACCGGTGAGCTTGTCGAAGAAGTGGCGCGGCGCACGGGCATCACGCCGCTCGAAGTGAACGAGGTGGTCAGCTACTACTCGATGCTGAGCCGCCAGCCGCGCGGCAAATATCACATACAGATCTGCACCAACATCAGTTGCCTTCTCACCGGCGGGGAGGAGCTCTGGGAGCATGCCTGCCGCAAGCTCGGCATCGGCAACAAGGAAGTCACACCGGACGGGCAGTTCTCGCTTGAGGAAGTGGAGTGCATCGGAGCGTGCTCGTGGGCTCCGGCGCTTCAGGTCAACTACGAGTTTCATCACCACATGACGCCGGAGAAGCTGGACCGGCTGATCGACAATCTGCGGAAGGCTGTCTGATGCTGTACAACGAACCGAGTCCGCTGGAAGTGAAGGTGCTCACGCGGCGCTTTGGGCTGCCGAACTCGCAATCGCTGGACACCTATCTCGCCTCGGACGGATACAAGGCGTTCCGCAAAGCGGTCGAGATGGGGCCGGAGAAAGTCCTGGAAGAATTGAAGGTGTCGAACCTGCGCGGGCGCGGCGGCGCAGGCTTCCCCACCGGCATGAAATGGGGATTCGTCCCGCGCAACTCCCCGAAGCCGAAGTACGTGGTGGTGAACGCGGACGAAGGCGAACCGGGCACGTGCAAGGACCGGCTGCTGATGGAAAACGACCCGCACCAGTTGCTCGAGGGCATGCTCATCGCCGGTTTCGTCGTGGACGCGCACGTGGGCTACATCTATGTGCGCGGCGAATACCGCTATGTGATCGAGATCCTGGACCGCGCCATCGCCGAAGCCTACGAGCGCGGCTATCTCGGAAAAAACATTCTGGGCACGGGTTTCGATTTCGACGTCTACACGCATACGGGCGCGGGATCTTATGAGTGCGGGGAGGAATCGGCGCTGCTGGAGTCGCTCGAAGGCAAACGCGGCGTCCCGCGCATACGCCCTCCCTTCCCTGCTGTGGCGGGACTCTACCAGTGCCCGACGGTGCTGAACAACGTGGAAAGCTTTTCGGCCGTGCCCGCGATCATTCGCGACGGCGGGGCCGCGTTCGCCGCGCTCGGCACGCCGAAGAACGGCGGCACGCGGCTGTTCTGCATTTCCGGGCACGTGAACAAGCCCGGAGTGTACGAGCTGCCGATGGGATTCAACCTGCTGCGGATGATCAACGAAGTCGCCGGCGGAGTGCGCGGCGGCAAGAAGCTGAAGGCGGTGATTCCGGGCGGGTCATCGTGTCCGGTGCTGAAGGCCGAGGAATGCGACATCTCCATGGATTTCGATTCGCTCGCCAAGGCGAAAAGCATGCTGGGCTCCGGCGGCGTGATCGTGATGGACGAGGACACGTGCATGGTGAAGGCGGCGCTGCGCATCATGCGTTTCTACCAGCACGAAAGCTGCGGCTGGTGCATCCCTTGCCGCGAGGGGACGCTGTGGCTGCGGAAACTGCTGGCCCGGGTGCACGAGGGCGGGGGGACGCAAAGCGACGTGCCGCTGATCGGCGAACTGGCGAAGAACATGCTCGGGCGCACGTTCTGCCCTTTGGGCGACGCGGCGGCCATGCCCACCATCGCGTTCGTCGAAAAATTCCGGGAAGAGTTTGAAGCGCACCTCAACGGAGCGCCGTGCCCGTTTGAATCCAAGCCGGTGAGCGCGTAAATGGCGAACGTTAAACTCACGATCGACGGAAAGACGGTGGAAGCGCCCGCGAATACGCTGCTGATCGAAGCGGCGCGGCGCGCGGGGATCGAGATTCCCGCGTTCTGCTACTACGAAGGGCTGGCGCTTCAGGCGGCCTGCCGCATGTGCCTGGTCGAAGTCGAGAAAGCACCGAAGCTGATGACCGCCTGCACGCTGCCGGTCGCCGAAGGCATGGTGGTGCGCACCAATACGCCGCAGGTGGCCCAGGCGCGCAAGAGTATGCTGGAGTTTGTCCTGACAAACCATCCACTCGACTGCCCGGTGTGCGACAAGGGCGGCGAGTGCGAACTCCAGGACATGGTGTTCCGCTACGGCGCGGGCGAGAGCCGGTTCCTCGAAGTCAAGCAGCACGTGGACGAGCGCGAGTGGTCGCCGGTGGTGTTCTATGACAGGCCGCGCTGCATCCTCTGCTTCCGCTGCGTGCGGATCTGCGCGGAGGGCATGGGCGTGGCGGCGCTCGGCGTGGTGAACCGCGGCGCGTCGTCGGAGATTGCGCCGAACCGCGGCGATCATCTCGAGTGCGACGAGTGCGGCATGTGCATCGATATCTGCCCCGTCGGCGCGCTGACCAGCGGTACGTACCGTTACCGGACGCGGCCCTGGGAGATGCAGCACGTGGGCACCATCTGCACGCACTGCGCCGATGGCTGCAAGACCACGCTCGGCATCCGGAACAATCGCATACACCGCGGGAACAACCGCGACCGCTCGGGCGTCAACGGCGAGTTCCTTTGCATCAAGGGGCGCTATGCGGGCGACTTCGCGCACCATGAAGAGCGGCTGCTCACTCCGTTGGTGCGGTCCCAAGACGGTTTCAAACCGGTCTCGTGGGCAGAAGCGATAAAAACCGTGGCCGGCCGCTTCGCGGAAATCAGGCAGCGCGGCGGGAAGTTCGGCGTCATCGGGTCGAACCACACCACGAACGAAGAGAATTACTACCTGCAAAAGCTGGCGCGGACAGGACTGGGGACCAACAACATCGACCACCATCGCACGGGCGACGTGCTGAGCCTGCTGCGGGCGCGCGTGCCGCTGGCAACCACCGCGGACCTCTACCACAGCAAAGCCGTGCTCATCGTGGGCGTAGACCTTGCGCAGCAGCATTCGTTTCTCGCGTATCAGATCCGGGCGAACTGGCGGCACCACCAGGCGCGCGTGTACACGGTGCGGCGCGGCCCGGTGCGCGAGGACAAGATCGCGGCGAGGATCGTATCCGTGGAGCCGGGCGGCGAGCTGGCCGGAGTCGAGACGCTGCGGGATGACCTCGCGAAGGAACCCGAACTGGTGATCCTTTTCGGCGACGCGATCCAGGGCGAAGCCGTGGCGCGCCTGACGGAGTTCGGAAGTTCGCTCGGCATTCCGGTGAAGTACGTCTGCCTCGTGGATTATTCGAATTCGCGCGGGGCGGTGGAGATGGGCGTGCTGCCGGCTGAAGGCGGAATGACGCTTCCGGAGATGATGGCCGCGGGCGATCTCGACGCGCTGTGGGTCGTCGGGGCGAATCCCTTGAGGCGGCACGCGCTGGCGGGCAAGCCGTTCCTCGTGGTTCAGGACCTGTTCCTGACGGAAACGGCGCAAGCCGCCGACGTGGTGCTGCCCGCGGCATCCGCATACGAAAAATCGGGCACGGTGACCAACGTCTGCGGCGAGGTGCAGCGGCTTCAGAAGGCGTTCGAGACGCCGGGGACGAAGACGGATCTTGAGATTTTCGGGCTGATCGCCAGGGAAATGGGCCTTGATCTCAAGCAACTCGGCCCGTGGACTCCGTCCGCGGTCTTCGCCGAGATTGCGCGGACCGTGCCCGGCTACGATCTGCCCGTGGAGGTGCTGGAGGCGGGCGGCGCGGTGCAGGCGGGCCCATCGGACGGCCTGCCGGATGCGGTCTGGGCGCCGGTGCAATCGGCCGGCGATACGCTGTTCACTTCAGGCACGCTGGGCCGCTACTCGAAGATGCTGAATGCGGTGCGGGAAGCCCCCGGGGAGCTGTATCGGGCATGAACTTCTTCCTGCTGAGCGCGATCAAGATGGCGATGGTGATGGGCGTGCTGATGCTCACGCTGCTGTACCTGCAGTGGGCGGAGCGAAAAGTGGTCGCGCACATACAGGTGCGGCTCGGACCGTACCGCGTTGGCCCGCACGGCCTGTTGCAGCCCATCGCGGACACTCTCAAACTGCTCCTCAAGGAAGACCTCACCCCGCCCGGCGTGAACAAAGGGCTGTACGTGTTTGCGCCGTTTCTGGCGATCACGCTGTCGCTGATCTCGATCGTAGTGATCCCGTTCGGGCCGGCGATCGAAGTGGCGGGCGTCCAGACGTGGATGCAGTTGACGGATTTGAACGTCGGCGTGGTTTTCGTGCTGGCCATTTCTTCGCTGGCGGTGTATGGCATCGTGCTGGCCGGCTGGGCGTCGAACAGCAAGTACCCGCTGCTGGGGAGCCTGCGGAGCGCCGCGCAGATGATCAGCTACGAGCTGCCCCTGGGCTTGACGATAGCGGCGCCGCTGCTGATGGCGAACACGTTGAGCCTGCGCGAAATCGTGCTGTCGCAGTCGCACTATTACTGGGGCTGGATCCCGGCATGGAATGTGTTGCATGGCCCGCTGCCGCAAGTGATCGCGTTCGTGGTCTTTATGATCGCCGCGTTCGCCGAAACCAACCGCATACCGTTCGATCTGCCCGAGGCCGAGACCGAACTGGTGGCAGGCTTCCACACCGAATACAGCAGCATGAAATTCGCCGGCTTCTTCATGGCCGAATACGCCAACATGTTCACGGTTTGCTCGATGGCGACGGTGCTGTTTCTTGGCGGATGGCTGCCGCCGTGGCCGGCGGAGAAGGGGTCGGTATTCTTCCCCTCGGTAATGTTCGCCGCCGCTGGCCTGATCGCGCTGCGGCACGGGCTGTATCGCGCGCGCCCGCGGGACCGGCGGAGCTTTCAGGTCATCGCGATGGTGTCGTTCGGCCTCGCGGCGCTGTTTTTGATTCCGGCGTTCGCGCAGTTTTTCAGCCCGCTGTTCTGGTTCGGCCTGAAAACGGGCCTGCTGCTGTTCACGTTCATTTGGGTACGCGGGACGCTGCCGCGCTTCCGGTACGACCAGTTGATGCGCTTCGCCTGGAGCTTCCTGTTCCCGGTGGCGGCGGTCAACTTGATGGCGACGGCACTGCTGGTGGCGATTTTTGGGTAGGCGATGGACGCGATCATATTTCTCATCTTTGCGGCGGCGGCGGTGATCTTCGGGATCAACGTCGTGCTGCGGACGCACCCGGTATCGAGCGCGCTGGCGCTGATCGGCGTGATGGCGTCGCTGGCGGTGATTTACCTGCTTCTCGGCGCGCCGTTTCTGGCGGCGGTTCAGGTGCTCGTCTATGCGGGCGCCATCATGGTCCTGTTTCTGTTCGTGATCATGCTGCTGAACGCGGGCTCGGAGAAGAAATCGCGCGGCGCGTGGATGGCGAGGTTGGCAGGCGTGCCTTTGCTGGTGGCCCTGCTCACCATCCTGAGCTTCGTCATCTTCCGCATGTACCCGCGCTCGGTGGGCGTGAAGTTCGGCTCGTTCGCCGCCGGCACGGTGGAGCGGGTGGGCAGCGCGCTTTTCACTACCTACCTGCTGCCGTTTGAGATCACGTCTCTGCTGGTGCTGATCGCGATCCTCGGCGCGGTAGTGCTGGGCTACAAGGAGTTGGACTAGATGCCGCAGACCATTCCGCTCTCCTGGTATCTGGTGTTGAGCGCGGTGCTGTTTGCGCTTGGCGCGGCGGGTTTCGTGTTCCGGCGCAACATCATCACGATGTTCATGTCGATCGAGCTGATGCTGAACGCCGTGAACCTGACGTTCATCGCCTTCGCCTATCACCTGAGGCAGGTGGACGGGCAGGTGTTCGCCTTCTTCGTGATGGTGGTGGCGGCGGCGGAAGCGGCGGTCGGTCTGGCAATCATACTGACGGTGTTTAAGAACCGCGCGACGCTGCAAGTGGACGAAATCGCTTCGATGAAGAACTAGCCGATGGAGCAACAACTCTGGATCATTCCCGCGCTTCCGCTCGCCGGTTTCCTCGTGAACGGGCTGTTGGGGAGGCGTCTCCCGAAAGCGGCCGTTACCGCGGTGGCCATCACATCGGTGGCGCTGTCTTTCCTCTGGGTGTTGAAGACGGTCACCGGTTTGATGCCGCTCGATGCCGCTTACGTCGAGCGCTACTTCGACTGGATTCGGGTGGGCAGCCTGAGGATCGGCTGCGACCTGATGATGGACCGCCTGACGGCCGTGATGGTGCTCGTGGTGACCGGCGTGGGCCTGCTGATCCACATTTACGCGGCGGGCTACATGGCGCACGACACCGGCTACGCGCGCTTCTTCGCCTACCTCAACCTGTTCATGTTCTTCATGCTCACGCTGGTGCTGGCCGCCAACTACCTGCTGATGTTCGTCGGCTGGGAAGGCGTGGGGCTGTGCAGCTACCTGCTGATCGGCTTCTGGTTCCTGCGGAAGAGCGCAACGAATGCGGGAAACAAGGCATTCATCGTGAACCGCGTCGGCGATTTCGGATTTTCGCTGGCGATTTTCCTGCTCGTGATCAACTTCAACACGCTCGATTTCGGAGAAGTGTTCGCGAAGCTGAGCGGGTGGCCGGTGGAGAACACCGTGGGGACGCTGACGCTGGTGGGCCTCCTGCTTCTTCTCGGCGCAACGGGAAAATCCGCGCAGGTTCCCCTCTACGTCTGGCTGCCCGATGCGATGGAAGGTCCCACTCCCGTTTCCGCGCTGATTCACGCTGCGACTATGGTGACCGCGGGCGTCTACATGGTGGCGCGCACGGCGCCGCTTTACCTCAAGGCGCCGATGGCGCTCGAAATGGTTGCGCTGATCGGCCTCGTGACAGCTTTCTTCGCGGCCACCATCGGGCTGGTGCAGAACGATATTAAGAAGGTCTTCGCCTACTCCACGGTTTCGCAGCTTGGCTACATGTTCCTGGGCGTGGGGACGGGAGCGTTCGCGGCCGGCATCTTCCACCTGGTGACGCACGCGTTTTTCAAGGCGCTGCTGTTCTTGGGCGCAGGCAGCGTGATTCACGCTCTGAGCGGCGAGCAGGACCTGCGGATAATGGGCGGCCTGCGGAAGAAAACTCCGTGGACGTTCTGGACGCTGGCGTGCGCCTCGGTATCGATTGCGGGCGTGCCGTTCACCGCCGGTTTCTTCAGCAAGGACGAAATTCTCGTCGCGGCCTACCACCACGCGCCGTGGATGTACTGGGTGGGAACACTTGCGGCCGGGATGACGGCGTTCTACGTGTTCCGCGCGTTCTTCCTTGCGTTCTTCGGTGAGTACCGCGGCGAGGGACATCCGCACGAATCGCCCGCAGTGATGACGCTGCCGCTGGCGGCGCTGGCCCTGCTCTCGCTCGCCGGCGGATTCATTCCGGTGCCGGGCTGGCTGGAGCCGCTGTTTGGCGCGCCGTCCGCGCATCATAACCCGGTGCTGGTAGCTGTCTCGGTCTCTTTCGGCCTGGCGGGCATCTTTCTGGCATGGCTGTTCTATGTGGCGCGGCCCGAGCTGCCCGGCGCGCTTGCCACAAGGTTCAGCGGCATTTACCGAACGGTTTTGAACAAGTACTACGTGGACGAAATCTATAACGCAGCCATCGTGAAGCCGGTGGTGGAAGGGTCGCGCTCGCTGCTGTGGAAGGGCATCGACGTCGAGCTGATCGACGCCAGCGTGAACGGCATTGCCGCGCGGGCGCGAGGCGTCGGAGACATGCTGCGCCGCATGCAGTCGGGCTACATCAGAAACTACGCCGCGTGGGTGCTGCTCGGCGCGGTGGTGTTGATGCTGGCGATCGGAGGCACGAGATGAACCTGCTGGATGCGGTCCTTTGGCTTCCGCTGGCGGGATTCGTCCTGCTGCTGCTTATCCCGCGCGAGAGGGTGCGTGCTATCCGGCAGTTTGCGCTCGGCATCACGACCGCAACGTTCCTGCTCTCGCTCGCGCTGCTGGTTGGCTTCGATCGCACAAGCGCAGCCTTCCAGTACGAGACGAACCTGCCCTGGATTTCTTCTCCCGAAATCCGCTATCACATCGGCATCGACGGAATCAGCCTGTGGCTCGTGCTGTTGACCACGCTGCTGAGCCCCATCGGCGTGCTGATTTCATGGCAACACATCGACAGGCGCGTGAAGGAATTCTTCGCGCTCTTCCTGGCGATGGAATTCGGCCTGATCGGCGTGTTCGTCGCGCTGGACCTGTTCCTGTTCTACGTGTTCTGGGAAGTGTCGCTGGTCCCGATGTACTTCTTGATCGGCGTCTGGGGGCACGAGCGGCGCATCTACGCGGCGGTGAAGTTTTTCATCTACACCATGACCGGTTCGATGTTGATGCTGGCCGGCATCATCTACCTCTACATTCGCGCGGGCACGTTCGATTACCCCGCGCTGATCGAGATGATGATGAACGGCAGCCTCATGCTGGACCGCATGGAGCAAAACCTGCTGTTCGCGGGGTTCTTCGCGGCGTTCGCGATCAAGGTGCCGCTCTTCCCGCTGCACACCTGGCTGCCGGACGCCCACGTGGAAGCGCCGACGGCCGGCTCGGTGATGCTGGCCTCCGTCATGCTGAAGATGGGCTGCTACGGGCTGCTGCGGTTCTGCCTGCCGATGTTTCCTGCGGCAGCACGCGGCGCCGCCCCGTGGATTGTGATGCTGGCAATCGCCGGAATCCTCTACGGCGCGCTGGTGGCGATGGTGCAGCCGAACATGAAGAAACTGGTAGCCTACACCTCCGTCAGCCACCTGGGGTTCGTAGTGCTCGGGCTTTTTACGTTCACCGAGTTGGGCACGAACGGCGCGGTGTACCAGATGCTGAATCACGGCATCTCGACCGGCGCTCTGTTCGCGCTGGTGGGCTTCCTCTACGAGCGGCGGCATTCGCTCGAAATTGAAGACTACGGCGGCGTGGCGACGCCCGCCCCGGTGCTGGCCACCATGTTCCTGATCACGTCGCTGGCGAGCATGGGACTGCCGGTGCTCAACAACTTCGTCGGCGAGTATCTGGTGCTTCAGGGCGCCGCGCAGGTGAATTTCCGCTGGGCGGTTTTCGCCGCCATCGGCGTGATTCTTGCCGCGTGCTACATGCTCTGGATGTACCAGCGCGTCTTTTACGGCGAGGCGCGCAAAGATTTTTCCATGCGCGATGCGAATCTGCGCGAGTGGGCCGTAATGTCTCCGCTGATCATTCTCATGGTGTGGATGGGAACCTACACGCAGACGTTCCTGCCGCCGATCACGGCGTCCAGCGCCGCGATCCTTGAACAGACCAAGGTGAACGTGGAGTTTCACGTCGAGCGGCAGATGCCCCGCCAGGAGTTGGCCAATGCCCGCTAACTTCGTTCCCCCGAGCGGCGTCGAGTACATCCGCGTTCTGCCGGAGATCATTCTGGCCGCAGTGGCGACCCTCATCATGGTGCTCGAACCTTTGACGCCGGCGCCGCGGAAACGCGCCCTCGGCTACCTGGCGCTTGCAGGGTTCGCAGGGGCGCTGGCGGGGGCGGCGGCGGCAGGGTGGCGGACCGGTCCGGCTTTCAGCGGCATGCTCGAGGTGGACGGCTTCGCCACGTTCTTCCGGCTCCTGGTGATCCTGGCGGGCCTGCTCGTAACGCTCGTGTCATTCCCCTATCTCCGGCGCGAGGAGGCCGAGAGCGGCGAATATTACGCGCTGCTGCTGTACTCGGTAGCCGGGCAAACCATCATGGTTTCCGCCGCGGATCTGATCGTCCTGTTCATCGGGCTGGAAATCTCCTCGATTGCAAGCTATGTGCTCGCAGGCTACATGCGGCGCGAGAAGCTGGCCAACGAAGCCGCGGCAAAGTACTTCCTGCTCGGGTCTTTCGCTACGGCTTTTCTGCTATACGGCATCGCGCTGATCTACGGCGCAACCGGCACCACGCGCCTGAACGGGATTGCCCAGGTGCTTTCCGATCCGCGCATGGCGCCGGCGGGAATCCTCACCGGCACCGCCGTGGCGCTGATGCTGGTCGGGTTCGCTTTCAAGATTTCCGCCGCGCCGTTCCAGGTGTGGGCTCCCGACGTATACCAGGGAGCGCCGTCGCCGGTGGCCGCATTTCTCGCCGCGGGCCCGAAAGCCGCGGCGTTCGCCGTGCTGCTGCGCGTCTTCATGACGGCGTTCGCGCCCCTCACTGGGCGGTGGCTCGCGATCATGTGGAGCTTGTCGCTGCTCACCATGATCGTCGGCAACTTTGCCGCGCTCTTACAGACAAACATTAAGCGGCTGCTGGCGTACAGCTCCATCGCTCACGCTGGATACGTGCTGGTGGCGGTAACGGCGCACTCGGAAGAGGGCGTCCAGGCGGCGATGTTCTACCTTACGGTCTACGTGTTCATGAACATCGGCGCCTTCGCCGTTGTGGCTTATTTCTCGCGGAAGGGCGAGCGGTACGTGGAGATTGAGGATCTGGCGGGTCTCGGCGTGCGCCAGCCCGTGCTTGCCGCGCTGTTCGCCGTGATTCTGCTTTCGCTGATCGGCGTGCCCCCGACCGCCGGCTTCCTGGGAAAGTTCTACATCTTCCAGGCGGCGGTGAAAGCGGACCTGTTGTGGCTTACGGTGCTCGGCCTGCTGAACAGCGCGGTGGCGGCGTATTACTACCTGCGGCTGATCGTCATCATGTACATGAAGGAGCCGGGCGATTCGTTGCTGGAACTGCCCGGCATGGCCGTCTCCACCCGCGCCGCGCTCTGGACCTCAGCCGCCGCCGTGGTGGTTCTGGGCCTCTTCCCCGCCCTGATCCGGTGATTCCGGCCGGCCGGGTTGACACTATTCTGCAGCAATCACGCAATCGCGTATTTGGGGGTCCGCTCTGGTTGCAGGGGATCTTGGCTGGCCGGACGGAAACAATTCCGCCCGGCCGGCACTACCAAGACCACCGTGTTCGCCTTCTATTTCTTTTCGGTTTTCCGGCTTTGAATTTTAGAAATAACAGCACAATTCCTTGAATGAGTTCAAAATAAGCAGGCGGCCGTTTCCGTTGCGGATTTCCTCTTCTTCGAGCGACCACGTTCGCGGGTGGGGGATGTACACGGCTCCCAGGCCGATTTCGAGCGCCGGATTGATGTCCGAGCGGGGTGAATTACCGATCATCCAGCACCGGTCCGGATCGAGGCCCCGTTCGCACACCAGGCGGCGGTACGACTCGCAGTCCTTTTCCTTCACGATGGCGAAGTGGCGGAAATAGCGGCCGAGGCCGGACCGGTCTATCTTCAGCTTCTGCTCGTCCGGGTGCCCCTTGGTGAACAGCAGCAGTTCGTGCCGCTCGGAAAGCTGCCGCAGGGTTTCCTCCACGCCGTCGATCAGTTGGATGGGCTGCTCGAGAATCCGCTCGGCGAACGACATCACGCGGGCAAGGTCCTCGTCCGAGATGTCCCGCTCGCAGAGATGCTGGTAGCACTGCATGAGGTTGCGGCCGAAATTGATCGAGCCATAACCGTAAATTTCGCGGTTCGTGAGCTCAATTTCGTCGAGCACATTGCGGATTTCCTCCGCCGAGAGCGTCGAATGGTCGAGAAATTCGACGAATTGCTCGAAGGCCGCCTCGAAATAGATATTGTTCTCCCAGAGCGTATCGTCGGCGTCGAAGATGAGCTGCTGGGGCTGCCGGCCACTCATTTCGAACCGGGAAAGCGGAGCCGGCTGTGGCCATTCAACGGCTGAACACGCCTGAGGCCCGCGATCATCCGCTGGCGTGGAATGTAGGTATCGCAAAACCGCACGAACTGCCGGAGACGCTCGGCCTCGGAGCGAATCCGGAGGAGGCTCTGACGAAAGTCGACGTCCTCGATAACCTGCGCAAGCTGGAAACTGAGCTGGGGATCCTCGAGCTCGGGTTCCGCGCCCGAGCCTTCGATTTCGCGGAGAACCCGGCAAGCCTCGATCGCCCGCTCGCGCACGTCCCCGGCGGGTCTTTCGGCGGGCTCGTCGTCGTCAAAGAATTCGACCGCGCCGCGGAGGTAGGATTTTTCGTCGTTCAGCTCGAGGATTTCAAACCTGCGGCGGCCGACGGTCAGGATGTCCATACGGCCGTCCGGATGCTGCGCCAAGACCTCGACGACGACCGCGGTACAACCCGCGTTCAAAATCCCGTTTTCCCTGGCCAGGACGACGCCAAACTCGGAACGGTCAGGGAGAACGTCGCCGATCATCTCCTTGTACCGGTCCTCGAAAATATGGAGCGGCAGCGGCGTCCTGGGGAACAGGACAACGGGGAGTGGAAACAACGGCAAGAGCCCCGGCTGCATGTTAATATTATGGCTCATCGCTCGCTCCGGGCTGTGATCCGGCATGGATATCGCTGGCAAAGTTGTGTTGATTACAGGCGCCTCGCACGGCATCGGGGCGGCGTGCGCCGCGGCGTTTCGAAAGCGGGGCGCGCTGCTGTCGCTCGCCGCGCGGTCGGAGGCGCTGCTTAAGGAAGCGGGCGGGCCGGACGCGCTGGTGACGGCCGGCGATCTCACCGACGCCGAAGTGCGCCAGCGCGTTGTCGAGCGAACGCTAGAAAGATTCGGGCGCGTCGACATTCTAATCAACAACGCCGGCGTAGGGCTGTACGCGCCGGCATCGTCCGCCCCGCTCCCCGAAGTGCGCCAGATCTTCGAACTGAATCTTTTCGCCGCCCTCGATCTGGCCCAACTTGTCATCCCCGGCATAAAGGAGCGCGGCAGCGGCGCGATCGTCATGGTGACGTCCATCGCCGGAATGATGAGTCTGCCCTGGCTGAGTTTGTACTCGGCATCCAAGGCGGCCATGGATTCGATGGCCGACGCCATGAGGATCGAGCTCCGGCCGCACGGCATCCACGTGATCAAAGTCGCGCCCGGCTATGTGCGGACCGGCTTTCACGACCGCGCTCTCGGCGGCAAACCGCCGGCCGGCCTGGCCCGATACAATAAGTTCGCTATATCGGCTGCGGATTGCGCGGAGGCGATTGTCCGCGCAGTCGAGCGAAATGCGCGCAACGTGCTGGCGCCGAAGTCCGGCTGGTGCGCCGTGATGGCAGCGCGGTTCTTCCCGTGGCTGACGGACCGGGTGCTCGCGCGCGTGAATCGGGGTCTCTGATGATACTCAAGCTCGTGCGAACTCCAGGCATCTACCTCGTCGGCTTCATGGGCAGCGGGAAGAGCACCGTGGGCAGGCTGCTTGCGGACAGACTGGGATGGACGTTCGTCGACCTCGACGAAGAGATCGAGGCGGAACAGAATGCAACCATCGCGGAAATTTTCGAAAAATACGGCGAGGAGCACTTCCGGAACCTGGAAACCGAGGCGATCCGCAAGCGGGTGAAGATGGTGCGCTGCGGCCGGCCCATGGTGATCGCGCTGGGCGGAGGAGCGTTCGTTCGCAAGGAAAATTCCGAACTGCTGAACGACAACGGCGTGACGGTGTGGCTCGATTGCCCGCTCGAAATCGCGTGGAGGCGCGTTGCGCAGTGCCAGAACCGGCCGCTGGCGAAGGACTGCGCCCGCTTCGCCGAGCTGCTCGAAGCGCGGCGGCCGGCATACGCCCGCGCCGAATACAGGATCGAAATCACAGACGACGACGCCGAAAAGGTGGTAGACGCAATCTGCGCGCTGCCCATCTTTTGAGCGCCGGATTTGGTGCGGAGGATGGCTTGTCCACTCAGGCTCTCAGAAAAAAAGCAGTGGCGATTTTTCGCGCCGCACTTGCGGCGGCGGACCCGGTTCAGGCGGTTCTGCGCCACGTCCAGGTAAAAGGCAATACGCTGATTGCCGGTAAGAAGCGGTACCGGCTCGACGCGTTCGACAACATTCGCGTCATCGGCGCCGGAAAGGCAAGCGCGGCGATGGCGCTGGCCGTAGAACGCCTGCTCGGCTCCCGCATCCGCGGCGGACTGGTAAACGTGAAGTACGGACACCTCGCCAAGCTCCGGCGCGTTGAACTCAACGAGTGCGGCCATCCCGTGCCCGACCCCGCCGGCATACGGGGCGCGGAGCGCATCGCGGAAATCGCGCGCAGCTCGGGTGAACGCGATCTTCTGATCGTCGTCATTTCGGGAGGCGGATCGGCGCTGCTGCCGATGCCCGCCGCGCCCATCACCCTCGAGGAGAAGCAGGAGACGACGAAGCTTCTCTTGGCTTGCGGCGCCAATATTCATGAAATCAATGCCGTGCGGAAGCATATCTCCGGGATCAAGGGCGGCCAACTGGCGCGGCTGGCCTATCCGGCGACCGTGCTTTCGCTGCTGCTCTCCGACGTGATCGGAGACGACCTCGATGTGATCGGCTCCGGGCCCACCGCGCCCGACGCTTCCACCTTCTCCGGCGCGCGCGCGATTCTCGAAAAGTACGGACTCCTCGACCGCATCCCCGCTTCCGTGCGCGAGCGCATCGAGCGCGGGATCGCGGGCGAAATCCCGGAAACGCCCAAGGCGGACGACCCGGCGTTCGAGCGCACCGTCAACCTGGTGGCCGGCAGCAACCGGCTCGCGGTGGATGCGGCGGCGCGAAAAGCAAAGGAACTCGGGCTGCGGCCGCTCGTGCTTTCCACGCTCATCGAAGGCGAGACGCGCGACGTGGCGCGGATGCATGCCGCCATCGCCCGCGAAGTGCTGCTTTCAGGACGCCCGGCGCGCCCGCCGCTGTGCCTGATCTCGGGCGGCGAAACCACGGTCACGCTGCGGGGCAACGGACTGGGCGGCCGAAACCAGGAGTTCGTGCTGGCCGCCGCAATCGATCTGGCGGGCGCTGACAACGTAGTGGTGCTCAGCGGCGGCACGGACGGCACCGACGGGCCCACCGACGCGGCGGGCGCCATCGCCGATGGCATGACCCTGTGCCGCGCCGAACGCCTGGGTCTGGACGCCCGGCAATTCCTCGCGGCCAACGATTCGTATCATTTCTTCGAGCCGCTGGGCGACCTGCTCAAGACTGGGCCAACCAACACCAACGTGATGGACGTCAGGCTCGTTCTCGTGGGCTGACCGCAGCGATACGGCGCGCGCATGGCGACCGGCTAATGCGCCTACTGCTGTTTCACGTATTTGTCGAACCAGGAGATCATCTCGTACAGGGTGTGCTCCACAGACTCGCGGGCCACGTAGCCGTGCGACTCGTGCGGCAGCATCACCAGCCGCACATTGCCCCCATTCCCGCGAATCGCCTGGTACAAGCGCTCGGACTGCATCGGGAAGGTACCCGAATTGTTGTCCGCTTCGCCGTGAATCAACAGAATCGGCTCCTTGATCTTGTCGGCGTACATGAACGGCGACATTCTCAGGTAGACCTCCGGCGCCTCCCATAGCGTGCGGCGCTCGCTTTGGAAACCGAACGGCGTGAGCGTGCGGTTATAGGCGCCGCTGCGGGCTATGCCGGCGCGGAACAGGTCGCTGTGAGCAAGCAGGTTGGCCGTCATGAACGCGCCATAGCTGTGCCCGCCCACGCCGACGCGGTTGGGATCGGTCACGCCCATTTCCACCGCCTTGTCGATGGCCGCTTTCGCGCTGGCGACAATCTGCTCGATGTAGGTGTTGTTGGCGGTCTTGAAGTCGCCTACCACCGGCATGGTGGCGTTGTCGAGCACCGCGTAGCCGCGCAGCAGGAAGAACAGGTGCGACGTGCCGGTGATCCGGGTGAAGCGCCGGTCCGAGCCGGCGACTTGTCCCGCCGTCGCGGGATCGTTGTATTCCAGCGGATACGCCCAGAGGACCGTTGGCAGGCGGGTCCCCGGCTTGTAGCCGGGCGGCAGGTAGAGCGTGAAGGAAAGCTGGACTCCGTCCGGGCGCTGGTACTTCACCAGTTGCTTGGTGATGCCGCGAAGCTGCGGGGTGGGGTCCGGGAAGCTGGTGACGGCCTTGGGCGGCGTGTCCGCTTTCAGCGTCCGTATGAAGTAGTTCGGAGGATCAGCAGGCGACTCGCGCATGGTGAGGATGGTTCCGGCGGCCGGGTCCAGTACCGCCGCCACTTCCTCGTATTCGTTCGTTCCGCAGCGGAAAAGGCGTTCGGTTTCCAGCGTCTTCAGGCTGAGGCGGTCCAGAAACGGGCGGTCGCCTTCGGGCGAGGAGCCCTGACCGGAAAGGTAGAGATATTCGCCGTGCTGGAGCAGCACACGGTAGCCGTTCGGAAGCGGGCGGGTGAGCGGCGTGCCGGGATCGTTGTAGCGGTCGCGCGAATCGCGGCTGGAAATCACCCGGGGCGGCTCGGAAGGCTTGTCGACGTTGATCGCGAGAACACGCACCCAGCGCCGGCCGCGCTCGTAATCGCGAACCAGGGCCAAGCCGCCCTCCGCGCCCCACTGTATGCCCATGAAGCGCTGCTCGGTCTTCACCACCTCGATGGGATCCGCCGAAAAGGGCGCTCTGAGCATGAGCACGCGGTCGCGGAAGGGAACGTCTACCCTGGGGTCGCCCTTATCGAGCGCTTCGACCCAAACCAGCGTGGCCGGCTCCGTGGGCCTCCAACCATACTGCCGCGGGCCGGTGGGCACCCCGTCGACAGGGACCGCGTCGGCCAGCGGCAGACTGGCGAGCTTGTACACGACGTTGCCCGCGCGGTCCCAGACTTCCACGTCTTTCGGGAACGAATCCAGTTGGTAAAGGTACGAATACGGGCGATGGATGCGCGCCACGAGCAGATGCCGTCCGCCGGGCGCCGGAGAAGCGGTCTCGAACACCGCCGGCTTGCCTACCAGCGTTGCCGTTCCGGTCGCGCTATCGACGAATGCAAGCTGGCACTGGGCGTAGTAGTCGAACAGGTCCTCGTCGTGCGGGTTCTTGAGCAGGTCCTGCAAGGTCCAGACGGGCGCGCCCTTGCCGTAGCTTTCCTGAATCACGGGCCCCGCCGGCTGGCGCGATGCCTCCGGCGGTTTCCCGCGGCCGGAGGGGATGAGGCGCGCCAGCAGGGTGCGGCTGTCCGGCATCCACCGGAACGCGCTCCCCATGACGGTGTTCAGCTTTGCCGTCCCGAGCCTGCGGGCTTTGGCCGTGGCCGTGTCGCCGACCCACAGCTCCGCACCGCCCTCCGCGACAACGGTAAAGGCGAACTGCCTCCCGTCGGGGCTGAATTGCGGCATTCCCGGCCGCGCGCCGGCGGGCAGCGCCACTTTAACCGCTGGCCCGCCCGTTATCTTCTGCACCGCGAGCGATGCCATCGTGGTCGCTCCGTGCGGGCCGTTCGTCACCGGACTGATGCGCAGCCCGGCCAGCCGGAGCATGGGCTGTGCGAGGTCGGCAATCGGGGGATACCGAACCGGCTCGGCCAGCAGCAGGTAATCGTTCGTGGGGCTGAGCACCACATAGGGAGTGGCGGGCGCGTGCAGCACATCCAGGATTTCCTTCGGAGGTTTTTGGTAGACCTGCGCGGAAAACCCGGCCCAGGCGAATATCAAGAGCAGCGGAAACAAGACAGCCCGGCGCATACGCGGCATTGTACACCGCCCGGAACTCCTCTCCGGGAAGCGGATCACCGCACGGCGGCCGCGTCCAGCGATCGCCGCTGCTCCGGCGTGTAACGGCAGTTTTTGCCCGGCCCCATCCGCAAGTTCAATCGCGCTTCAAAGAGGCAAGGATCCAGTTCGAGCGCCCGCTTGAAATCCGCCGCGGCGGCATCCTTCTGCCCGAGCGCGAGCAGGGCCGTGCCGCGGTTGTTTAAAGCCCGCGGATCGGACGGGGCCAGCGCCAGCGCCCGCCCGAAGCACTCCAGGGCCTTGACCGGGTCCCCTGCTTCGAGGTAAATCCGCCCCATCTCCGAAGGCACTTCAGGCGCTTCCGGCGCTAACTCCGCAGCCTCGCGGAGAAGCTCCAGGGCACGGTCGCCGCCAACGGCGCGGGCAAGCTGAATCTTAGGACGCACGGCGCGCGGCGAAGCCCGTACCGCTTCCTCCCACAGCGAGCGCTCCGTCTGCCACACTCGCATCCGCCCCACGCTGAGCAGAATCAGCGCGGCCGCGATCCCAGCAATCCAGGGCCGCCGCAGCCGGCTCAACAGAACTCCGCCGCCCGCGGCAAGCGCCAGCATCGGCACGTACATCCGGCGGTCCGCCGCCAGGTCCGCCGCGGGAAAAATCGAAGAGGATGGCAGCAGCAACACCAGAGCGATTCCAAGAAACCGCCAGTTGCGTTTCCAGGAAAACCATACGAGCGCGCCCAGCAGCGGCCAGGCGAGCAGGTTGATCCAGGTGCGTTGGATCTCCGGCTCCACGGTGAACCCCCAGGGCAAGACAACCAGCCGCAAATACCGCAGAATGACCGCGCCCTGGTGCGAAAAATAGCTCCAGGGAGAGAATCCCGATCCCGCCCCGACGGATTCTCCCAGCGCCGCGGCCACCCACATCACGTGCAGCCCGGCGGCGAGCGCGAGCAGGAGCATCGCAAGCAGGGGCAGCTTGAATTGCCGCGCCCGTGCCCTATCGAGCAGCCACAGGGCGAGCGGAAACGCCGCGGCTTCCTCCTTCCCTAACAGGGCCAGGGCGAAAAAGCACACCGCAAGCCACGGGCGGCCGCGAATCCACGCCAGGGCGGCAAGCAGGCAAAACAGCGCGGCAATGATGATGGCGCGCGCGAACACGTACGCCACCGGCTCGCTCTGAATCGGATGGATCGCAAACACCAGCGCCGCAATCCATGCGGCACGCGCTGGAAGCACCCGGCGCAGCAACTCCCACAGCAGCAGAACCACTCCGATGTGCAGCGCGAGATTGACCGCGTGATAGCCCACCGGCGCGTGCGAACCGAGCTGATAGTTGAGCCAGAAACTCAGATAAGTGAGCGGCCTTGTGCGCAGCGGTCCCCAGACTTCGCGCCACCCGGACGGCGAGGTCGCCGCCGGGTCCGAGAAAATGCCGTAGTCGTCAAAGTGAAACGAGCATGTCAGCGAGGCCCCGAACGCTGCGAGCGCCGCGGCGATGAGCAGGAGCGGTTCGCGATATCGATGCGCCGCTGTGGCTGTTCCCGTGTGCACCTTTTCGTCATCTTAGTGCGATTCCGAGCGGCGGATCACGGAATTGCGGTCTTTGCCTGAACCCTTGCTGAAATCCATTGCTGATGACATAATGAGTTTTCCCCGCGTCCCGCTGGTCTGTGCCGGTTCTTTCCCCACCGTCTCAGGCTCATCTTCGACCGGCGTCAATTCTGATGCGTGAAGGTTTGTCACAAATGTCGAAGAGAAGTCATGTTCTGTTCATCCCGGTAGTCTTGCTCGCGCTGGCCGCATCTCCGGCCGCCGCATCGCTGGTGTGCGTGTCTTCCGCCGCGCCCGTCCTGGTGCGCTCGGAAGGCCTTTCCGAGCAGATGGGCGATATCGTGCTGAACTGCTCGGGCGGCGTCCCCAACGGCAGCCTGAAAGGCGCGCTCTCGGTCTTCCTTTCCGTCCCGGTCACCAATCGTGTGTCGCCCTCGGGTGCGGTGGACGCCGTGCTTACGGTGGATAACGGCAGCGGCACACCGGGTTCCGCGGGAGCCATCCCGACGCTTGTCGGCAACGGGATCACATTCAGCGGGATCAACACGACCTTGTCGCCGGAGGGCACGATAACCCTCCGCATTTCGAACCTGCGGGGCGCGGTCGCGTCCCAGGGAGTCGACAACACGGCGCCCATCCAGGCCGCTCTTGGCTACATGGGCGACGATGTGCTGTTCACCCAGACAGTGCTCACCGTTGGCCTGCCCAGGCGCGCGCTGCTGGTTGGTGCGGCGGCGGCCAGCATCCAGTGCTACGCTTCGCCCGCGCCCAAAACCGTCTCCATGGAGGGCCTGTTCGCCGCCGGAACCCGGTCTGCAACCATGCGACTGACACCAGGGTTCAACGGCGCGTTTCAGAAGCGTGTTCCGGGAGCGGATTCGGGCGTCCGGTTCGTGTTTAACCTCTCGGGATTCCCACTCGGCGCGCGCGTGTTTGTTCCCGACGCGATCGCTGGGTCCGACGCCAGCCAGCCCACGGGAGGCGGCGGCCTGGTGGCCCCGCGCGCGGCAGGCGCGTACACTCCAACGCTTGAGGGTTCGCTGCTGCTCGCACGGGTCGAAGGCGCGGATGCGAACGGCGCCGGCGGGGTGCCCGTTTTCACTCCCGGCGCTCCGGGCTCCGGGACCGTGGTTCTGAACGGCGCATCCGAAGTGCCGCTGGTCTCCGGCGCCGGGCAGGTCGTCTTCGAGGTGGTCGACGCTAATCCGCTGACACGCGCTTCGGTCGAGGTTCCGATCTTCCTTGCCATACCTTATGTCAGCGGCAACTTCGCCCCGCAGGCCAAGGTGTCCGTGACGCTCGGTCCGGTTTCCACCGTCGCGCGGGCGGCCGAAGCCGAACCCGTGCCCCGCTTCCTGGCCGTGACGCCTCCGGCCGATTGCCCGTCCGGCACGGAATGCGCCGCCCTGTTCCCTAAGCTCAGAGTGAAAGCGCCGCCGTTCGAGTACACGGCAAAGAGCGGCGATCCCGAGAAAGGCGACTGGTTCCTCATCATCAACGACGGCGGCGGAGTGCTCGCCTACAGCATGTACGTCACCTACAAGACCGGCTCCAACTGGATCCGGCTCCAGAACGACCCCTGGGGCAACGGCTGGATCTGGGTGAAGCCAAAGGACCTCGCTCCAGGAGTTTACGAGGCTATCCTGCACGTCGATGCCGGCGTTTACGCGGGGACAGTAGACCTGCCGGTGAAGCTGACCGTCACACCGGCCACGCCGCCCGGCCCGAAGATCGACCTCGTCGCGCACTCGGCCACCTACGAGCCAACGCCGCTCGCGCCTGGTTCGATCGCCATGGTGAAGGGGAGCGGGCTGGCAGGAGAGACCGTTTCGGCCAGCTTCGACGGGCTGCCGTCCGCGCTGTTCTATGTCAGCGAGGAGCAGATCAACCTGCTCGTGCCCGCCGAGCTCGGATTGCGCACGTCGGCGCAGTTGGTCGTCACGGTGGACGGGGTTGCGAGCGATCCCGTAACCGTCCCGCTGGCCGAAGTCAGTCCCGGCATTTTCCCGGGCGGCATTCTGAACCAGAACGGCTCTTTGAACAGCGCCGAAAATCCGGCGGAAGTAGGCAGCATCGTCGCGATCTTCGCTACGGGACTGCCGGAGGTGGAGGGCGCCATCACGGCGAAAATCCACGACCGGGAGATCACGCAGCCGGAATATGCCGGGCCTGCCCCAACGCTCACCGGAGTTCAACAGGTGAACATCCGCATCCCGGCCGACCTGCCGCCGATGACGACCGAGGTGGTCCTCTGCGGCCGGAACTCCGCGGGCCAGAACGTGTGCAGCCCGCCGGCGAAGATCACGCTGCGGCACTAAGAAGCCGCCTGCGGGCGCCGGCGCCGTTCCGGACGCGCGTCAATCGCCCTAAGATTGGAGGAGATGCGCGTCCGAATCATCGTGGGGACGGCGGTGGCGTTTGTGCTGGCGGCAATTTACGCGGCGCCGCTGCTGCCCGCCCTCGGCCTCGCGCTCCAGGCCGTTTGTCATCAGGCTCCCGAGCGGTGCTTCGAATGGCTGGGACGTCCGCTGCCGGTGTGCGCCCGGTGCCTGGCTCTGTATTCGGGCGTGCTGGCGGCGGCGCTGCGTCCGTCTTCGCGGCCATATCCTCGATTGTTCGTCTCGCTCGCCGTCCTGAACGGGCTGGACTGGCTCGGCGGCTTCACCGGCAACGAGGCGCGCTTTCTGCTCGCGTTGCCGCTATTCTGGCTTGCCGCGTCATACATGATGACGCTTGATTCGCACGAGCGCGCTGCGTCAAACTGAACATGTGCCTGATTTTTGCACCTGCGGTGCACAACTGCCACCAGATGCCCGGTTTTGTCACAAGTGCGGCAAGCCACAGCGGGAAGAGGATCTAAACCTCGAGCCGGCAGCGGAAGTCGTTCAGCCCACGCCCGCGCCCACCCAGTTGCCTGCCCCCACGGCGGTGGCTGAGGCTCCGATCGATTTCCGCAATGCAATGGCCGTACGCGTCGGTTTCCTCACGGCGCTGCTGGCCAGCCTGTTCAACGCGATGCTTGTCTACGCGTGCCCGGTGTGGCTCTTGATGGCCGGCTTCCTTTGCGTCTACTTCTACCAGCGCCGCACGGGCCAGGTCTTGACGGTGAGCAACGGCGCGAGAATGGGCTGGATCACCGGACTGTTCAGCTTTGTGATCTTCACCGTTCTCTTCACCTTGAGTTTCGTCGCCCAGGTGCGCAGCGGAGAGCTTCTGAAGAATTTGAGCGACGTTCCCTTTTTCCAGGGCAGCGCCGACCAGTTGCGGGAACTGTTCGCGAACCCTCTCTACCTGGCCTTCAATGTCCTGGTGAGCCTGGCCGTTCTCTTCGTGGTCTTCACTACGCTCTCGATCGCCGGCGGCGCCCTCGGCGCAAAAATGTTGAGCCGCCCGAGAAACGCCTCATAATTCGCACGCCGGCGCGGGTGGTCTCGCACCGACGGCAGCCTGGTTATCCGCGGCCTTCCGATCCTTCCAGCTTCACCAGCTTGTTATAAAGCCCTAAGATCAACAACACGGGCGCCCAGTGGCCCAAAAAGTTGGCGTCCTCGGTTTTCCCCATCATGCGGAGAGCAAGCGCTCCGAAGATCGAGCCCGCGGCGCCCCACAGGAAGAAATCCGAAGGCAGCTTTGCCGTCCGCTCCTCGATCGCTCGCGCGATGCGGCCCTCCCGGTATTCAGGATGCGGTTCCTGTTGCATGTGTGTGCCCATGGAAACACCCCTCCTCTCCGGAAAACGGTGCAATTGGCTCGCCAGCGCCTTGAGTGATGACACGATTGGGAAGGGCCTGCGCGGGCGTGAAGTCTTTACACGAGGGTGAGTGGACTTCTCAAAAGTCGATCGCTCCAAGCTGCCGGCGGTGCGTGCGGGCGCGAAAAACTTCAAACGGCCGGCCCGAGACATCGAACGTGTGCTCCGGCGCCGAAAGGCCGCGGTAAATCTTCATTTCGACCCACCGGCCGTCCCAGACCGCGGTCTCGAACCCCGCCCGCGGGGCCACTCCCAGCAACAGGCTGAGCACCACAACGGCGATAATATCCGGGTTGCGTCTGAGTTCGTCGAATAGCGCCCGCATCGAAGGCTCCTGCTCCTCCAAACGGATGAAACCGGCTTTGAAAACGCGCTCTCTTACGGGCAAGTTGCTTGCCAGGATTGTCCCTGACTATCAATAGGTTAGGGCGGGGCGCCGCGCCGGGACTGTCCGCTTCCGGGACGCCGCTGTATGGAACCGGACAGCAAGCCCCTATTTCGGGCGCCAGCGTACGACGGGCCTGCGCGCGGCGGTGACTTCGTCCACCCGGCCGATGCGCGTGTTGTGCGGAGCCTTGGTGACCAGCTCGGGGTTTTCTTCCACCTCGCGGGCAATGGAGATCATCGCGTCGATAAAGGCGTCCAGTTCGCGCTTGCTCTCGGTTTCCGTGGGCTCGATCATCAACGCCCCGTGAACGATCAGCGGAAAGCTGACCGTGTAGGGGTGGAAGCCGTAGTCGATGAGCCGCTTGGCGATGTCGCCGGTACGGACGCCGTGCTTTGCCTGTCGCGCGTCGCTGAACACGCACTCGTGAAGCGAAGGCGCCTCGGCGGCAATCTCGTAATGCGCTTCGAGTTTCTTGCGGATGTAGTTGGCGTTCAGCACGGCGTCGAGCGTTGCGTTGCGCAGGCCTTCGCCCCCGTGCGCCATGATGTAGGCCAGCGCGCGCACCAGCACTCCAAAATTACCGTAAAAAGCGCGGACACGGCCGATTGAGAGCGGGCGCTGGTAATCGAAAACCCACTTGCCGTCTTGCTGCTTCAAGCGCGGCACGGGCAAAAAGGGTTCCAAATGCCGCTTCACCGCCACCGGACCGCTGCCCGGACCGCCGCCTCCGTGCGGGGTCGAGAACGTCTTGTGCAGGTTCAGGTGCATGACGTCCACGCCGTTGTCGCCCGGCCGCGTGATGCCGGCCAGCGCGTTCATGTTCGCGCCATCCATATAGAGCAGCGCGCCTTTGTCGTGCAGAATCTGGGCGATCTTGCGAATGTTCACCTCAAGCACGCCGAGCGTGTTGGGGTTGGTGATCATCAGCGCGGCCACGTCCTCATCGACGATGCGGGCGAGCGCCTCCACGTCCACCATGCCGCGTTCGTTCGAGCGTATGTTCTCGACCGCGTAGCCGGCAATGGCGGCGGTGGCGGGGTTGGTGCCGTGGGCGGAGTCGGGAATCAGCACCTTCTTGCGCGGATTGCCCCTCGATTCCAGCAGCGCGCGGATGAGCAGGATGCCCGTGAGCTCGCCGTGCGCTCCGGCGGCGGGCTGCAACGTTACCGCGTCCATGCCTGTAATTTCAGCGAGGGCGGCTTCCAGGCGCGCCATCACTTCGAGCGCTCCCTGCACCAGCGGCTCGGGCTGATACGGGTGCGCCCAGGCAAGTCCCTCGATCCGCGCTACGGCCTCGTTCACGCGCGGGTTGTACTTCATCGTGCAGGAGCCGAGCGGGTAAACACCGAGGTCGATGGCGTAATTCCAGGTGGAAAGGCGCGTGAAGTGGCGTATGGCCTCCACCTCGCTGACCTCGGGGAAGCCCTCGATTTCCGCGCGCGTGTTTTCCGCGCCGAGAACTTCGGCGGCGTCCACCGGGGGCACGTCCCGCTCGGGAAGCTGGTAGCCCTTCTTGCCGGGGGAACTCAGTTCGAACAGCAGCGGCTCATTCCGGCTGACGTGGGTTCGCGCCTCGCGAATCATTGCGCCTCCACCTCCCGCGGCTCGGCCGCGCTTGCGAAGGCCTCCGCCACTGCATCCATGTCAGGACGCCGGCTCATCTCGGTTGCGCAAAGCAGCATCGCGTTTTTCAGTTCCGGATAGAAGCGGCCCAGCGGAAGGCCGCCAATGATCTTCTTCTCGAGCAGCGCTTCGTTGAGAGCCACGGGGTCTTCCACGGTGGCGACAAACTCGTTGAAGAACGGGCCGTTGAACCGCAGCGGCAGCTTGCCGGCAAGATAGTGCGCCTTCGCCAGGTTCTGCTCGGCAAGTTCGCGCAGGCCCTGCTTGCCATAGACGGTCATGAAAACCGTGGCCATCAGCGCGACCAGCGCCTGGTTGGTGCAGATATTGGATGTGGCCTTCTCGCGGCGTATGTGCTGCTCGCGGGTGGCCAGCGTCAGGCAGTACGCGCGGTTGCCGCGGGTGTCCACGGTCTCGCCTACCAGCCGCCCAGGAATCTGGCGGATATATTTCTCCCGCGTTGCGATCACACCGGCAAATGGACCGCCAAAGCTCGGGGAAATGGCGAACGATTGCAGCTCGCCTGCCACAATGTCCGCAGCCGAAGGCGGAGCGATGATCCCGAGCGCCGTTGCCTCGGTGAACACGTCCACCAGCAGCGCGCCCGCGCCATGCGCGAGCTCCGCCGCCGCTCTGATGTCTTCGATGACGCCGAAGAAGTTCGGCGACTGCACGATCACCGCCGCGGTTGCGCCGTCGAGCTTGCGTTCGAGGTCTTCCAGATCGAGCGCGCCGCTTACGGCGTCGTACCCGAACTCGACCACCTCCAGCCCCTGGTTGCGCGCGTATGTAGCCAGCACTTCGCGGTATTCCGGATGGACGGTCCGTGCCACCAGCGCCCGCTTCCGGCCGGTGATCCGCACGGCCATCATAGCGGCTTCGGCCATCGCCGTAGAGCCGTCGTACATGGACGCGTTGGCCACGTCCATGCCGGTGAGCTGGCACATCATCGTCTGGAACTCGAAGATGGCCGTCAGGGTGCCTTGTGAAATCTCGGCCTGGTAGGGCGTGTACGAAGTGAGGAACTCGCTCCGCGACACCACCGCATCCACCAGCACGGGGCGGTAGTGATAATATGCCCCCGCGCCGAGAAAACACGGAGAACCGGTCACGTTCGCGGCGCCGCGCGCGCGGAACCAGTCGATAATCTCGTACTCCGACTTGCCGCTCTCGAGCGCGAGCGGGCGCGTCAAGCGCTCCTCAGGCGGCAGATGCGCGAACAACTCCTCGATGGAGCTCAAACCGCACGCCGCCAGCATTTCACGGCGCTCGGATTCCGACTTCGGAAGGTAACGCAAATGATTTGCTCCCGGATCTACTCAGCGCCGGCGTAGCTCTTGTACTCGGCCGCGGACATCAGGCCGCTCAACTCGTCCTGGGCGCTGAGCTTGATCTTGACGAGCCAGGCGGCGCCGTGCGGGTCCTGATTCAGTTTCTCGGGCGCGTCGGCGAGCGATTCGTTGACCTCGACCACCTCGCCCGAAACCGGCGAATAAATATCGGAAACGGCTTTTACGGATTCCACCGAACCAAGGGGCTTGCCCTGCTCGACAACCGCGCCGACCTTGGGCAGGTCCACATAGACGATGTCGCCCAGCTCCCGCTGAGCGTGGTCGGTGATGCCTATGGTGCCGATTTCACCATCCACCTGCACCCACTCGTGTTCTTTCGTGTAACGGAACTGCTCTGGATATGTGCTCATTTCGCTCGCTTGTAAAAGGGCGTTGGAACCGTCATCGCCTCGACAAGCTGGCCGCGGATCGAGATCTGGATTTTTCGCCCGGTCGCCGCCAGCTCCGCCGGAAGGTAACAGAGCCCGATGTTCTTGTTCAGTGCCGGCGAAGGCCCTCCGCTGGTGACCCAGCCCGCGGGCGAACCATCGACATACACTTCATAGCCGTCGCGGCCAATACCGCGTCCGGTCATCTCAAAACCTGTCAGCTTTCTTCGGACCCCTTCCCGCTGCTGGCGCTCCAGGCGATCACGCCCCAAAAAATCGCCTTTCTCCATTTTAACGGTCCATCCGAGGCCGGCCTCGAAAGGGGTGATTTCCGCGCTGATTTCGTGTCCGTAGAGCGGCATGGCGGCTTCCAGCCGCAGTGTGTTTCGCGCGCCAAGGCCGCATGGTTTGATGCCGAACTCTTTGCCCGCTTCCAGAATCTTGTCCCAGATGCGCGGCGCCTCCTCGGGCGGAATGTAGATTTCAAAACCGTCCTCGCCGGTGTAACCCGTCCGCGAGATGCGCGCGGGCGTGCCGCAGACCTCGCCGTCGGTGAACCAATAGTAGCGAAGGCTTGCCAGATCCACCGCCGTGAGCTTCTGAAGCGTAGCCGCAGCGTGCGGCCCCTGGATGGCAAGCTGCGCGTAGCGGTCGCTGGAAAGCTCGACCTCGGCATCCCAGCGGTTGTGCGCCTGGATGTGCCGGGCGTCCTTTTCCTGGTTCGAGGCGTTCACGCAAAGGAAGTAGTGGTCGTCGGCAACCTTGTGCACCAGGATGTCGTCGACGTAGCCGCCGTGCTCGTAAAGCAGCCCCGAATACTGAATCTGGCCAGCGCGGAGGCGTGCGAGCGCGTTCGTCGTGACAAAATTTACAAGTTCAAAAGCTTGAGGCCCGCGAACGTCGATCTCTCCCATGTGGCTGACGTCGAACAGGCCAACCGCGCGCCGGACCGTGTTGTGTTCCTCGACGATGCCGGAGTATTGCACCGGCATCTCCCAGCCGCCGAAATCCACCATGCGCGCGCCGTGGCGGCGGTGGACAGAATAAAGCGGCGTCTGCTTCAAACCGGCGGAAGGAGTCATCAAATCAGAAGCCTAACAGGGCGCTGGAAGCGTGTCAAATACAACAAAGCTCTGAGCTTGCGCGGCGCTTACGTCTGTTATTCTGATAACGAAGCGGTAAATTACTGTCAGCAGGAGAACGCGTCCTAATGAAGGGAAACGAGAAAGTCATCGCAGCACTGAACGAAGCTCTAAAGTCCGAGTTGACCGCAATCAATCAATACTTTTTGCACGCGGAGATGCGCCATGACTGGGGATATCAGGGCCTTTACCAGATCACCAAGAAGCAATCGATCGACGAGATGAAGCATGCGGAAAGTCTGATCGAGCGCATCCTGTTTCTGGAAGGCGCCCCGAACATGTCCGAGCTGTTCCCGATCAAGGTAGGGGAGAACGTGAAAGCCCAATTCGAAAACGACCTGGCGCTGGAACTGGAGGCGGTGGCCCGCTACAACGCCAGCATCAAGCTCTGCGCCGAGGTGGGCGACAACGCCAGCCGCGAGCTCTTCGTGAAGCTGCTGAAGGACGAAGAAGAGCACGTGGATTTCCTCGAATCACAGCTCCACCTGATCAGCGAAGTCGGTTTGGAGCGCTATCTCACCGAGCAGATCCGGGGCTAAGATTTCAGGCTGCTTCGGCAGCGGGCGCGCCCCGGCCGAGCCAGGACAGAATGCGAGGGAGGGCGGCCCGCGCCGCCTTCTCGCCCCTCTCGATCAGCTTTTGAGCGTTCGCGAATCCATCCCACTCCATCCCGCTCACATCCGGCTCGATCACCACATTCGCAAACCTCCGCCACTCGCGTTCAGCGCGCGACTGCATGATCTGAAAACAGCGGTTCACCACTTGCAGCATGTTACGCGGGTCGAAGCCGTCGCCGTTCACGGGAAGGCTGACCGCAATAACGTGAGTCGCGCCCATCCGGCGGAGCGAATGCGCGGGCACCTCCATGGTCATGGCCCCGTCCACGAGGTAATGGCCGCGATACCGCACGGGCTGGAAAAGGCCCGGGTAGGAGCAGCTCGCGCGGATCGGCAGCACCACGTCGCCGTAGTCGCGAAAGACGATCGGCCTGCCGGTGTTGAGGTCGGTGGCCGCGATGGCCAGCGGAATGCGCATCTCTTCAAACCGGTAGACCTTGAGCAGGCGGGCGATAAAATCCACCATGCGGTCGCTGCCGGCAAGGCCCAACCGGCTGATGGTCCACCGCCCTATGTCCCGGAACTTCATCTCCTTCGCGATGGCGGCGATCGTGCCCACTTCCGCGCCGCTGGCATAAGCCGATGCGACAACCGCACCGGCGCTCACCCCTGCAATCATCGCGACAGGGACCTGGTATTCCTCCAAAACCTTCAGAATGCCCAGATGAGCGATGCCGCGTGCAAAGCCGCCGCCCAGGGCAAGCCCGATCACCGGACCGGACCCGGAGGGCGATTGCCGCGCCCATCTGCGAATTCTTGTAAGTATCCCCTGTGCCCTTCCCATCCCCGCGGGGCCCTCGTGAAATCGTCTACTATTATTGATTTAGATGTGCGCAAGCGGCTGTGGGGTTTCCGTGCGTGCAACAGCAAAGGGAGGGGCGTGTTTGGGCAGGCTGCTTCTGCTGATTCTCTGCGTTGCGTTGGGCGCGGGCGCCCAGCCGAACCTGTCCGGCGAAGCTCGTATCCGCCTCGCGCTCAAGAGGCTGAACACGCTTGGCAGCGTGCTGATGATCGGGGCCCATCCCGACGATGAACACACGGCAACGCTCGCGTACCTGGCGCGCGGCAGGGGCATTCGCACTGCTTATCTCTCGCTGACGCGCGGCGAGGGCGGGCAGAACCTGATCGGTCCGGAGCGCGGCCATTTGCTCGGCCTGATCCGCACGGAAGAATTGCTCGCTGCTCGGGAGATCGACGGCGCGGAGCAGTACTTCACGCGAGCGATCGATTTCGGCTTCAGCAAGAGCGTTGACGAAGCGCTGGCCAAGTGGGGGCGCGAAACAATCCTCGCCGATGTCGTCTGGAACATACGGCGTTTCCGTCCCGATGTGATCATCCTGTGCTTCTCCGACACCTCCTCGAGCGGCCACGGGCATCACCAGGCCTCGGCCGTTCTGGGCAAGGAAGCCTTCAACGCCGCGGCGGACCCAAATCGTTTCCCCGAGCAACTCAAGTTCGCCGGACCTTGGCACGCCAAACGGCTGCTGTGGAATGTGTTCGGGCGCGCGCCGGGCGGCTCGTCCAGGGTGCTGGAGATCGAAACCGGCGCTTACAACCCCGTGCTCGGCTATTCCTACAACGAGATCGCCGGGATGAGCCGCAGCATGCACCGTTCGCAGGCGATGGGCAGCCCTCAGCGGCGCGGCGCCGCCACGGCCAACCTCGTTCTTGTAGCTGGAGAACCGGCCACGAAGGACATCTTCGAGAACATCGACACGAGCTGGAACCGCGTCGAGGGCGGAGCGGAAGCCGGCCGCATTCTGGCCGAGGCGGAGCGGTCGTTTGATCCAGCGCAGCCCGAGAAGATCGTTCCTCTATTGCTCGACGCGCGGCGGCGAATCGCTGGGCTCAAAGACTTCTGGGCGCGCGAGAAGCTACGCGAACTGGACGAGGTCATCGCGCTGTGCGCGGGCCTTTGGTTGGACGCCTCGGCTGACCGCTACGAGGCGGCGCCCGGCTCGACGGTAACCATCCGCGCCACTGCGCTGAACCGTTCTTCGGTTCCCATCCGGCTCGCGGCCGTGACGCTGAAAGACACTGCGCTCGTCGACGCCGAGTTGCCTTTCAACCAGCCGGTAGTCCGCGAATTCCAATGGAAAGTGCCCGAGGACGCCGCGTATTCACAGCCATACTGGCTGCGCGAGGCGCCGAAGGGCGAAGTCTACTCGATCCCCGATCAGCAGTTGGTGGGAGCGCCGGAAAATCCGCCGGAGCTGGAGGTGCGCTTCAAACTGCGCATCGGCGCCGAGGAGATCGAGTTCACCCGACCGGTGATCCACCGCTACGTAGACCGGCTGAGGGGCGAGCTGACGCGGCCGTTCGTGATCGCGCCTCCGATCGCGCTGCGATTCGCCGAGCCCGTCCTGGTCCTGCCCGGCCCGCAGCGGCGCAAATTCGAAGTGGTAGTCCGGGGAAGTGTGCCGGGGGCATCCGGCGAGGTCACGCTTGATGCTCCAAGAGGCTGGAAGATCGAGCCGGCAGCGAGAAAATTCCAGTTGGGCGAAGCCGGCCAGGAGCAGACGTTGTCCTTCGAAGCGGCTGCGGAGGCGGAAGCGGCGCCAGGCTGGATCCGCGCAACCGCACTATACGGATCGCAGCGGATCTCTTCCGGTATCGAAGTGATTGCCCATCCGCACATACGAACCCAAACGGTCTTTCCGGAAGCGGCACTGAAAGCCGTGCGTGTGGATGCCGCCGTGCTCGTGAAAAACGTCGGCTACGTGGCGGGCGCCGGAGACGAGGTGCCGCAAGCCCTGCGGCAGCTTGGCTGTGACGTGACGTTCCTGGAGGCGGAAGACCTCGCGAAGGCGGACCTGAGCCGCTTCGACGCAATCGTGACCGGCATACGCGCCTACAATGTGCGGCCCGATCTCCGGGCGAACCAGCAGCGGCTGCTCGAATACGTCAGAAACGGCGGCACGCTGGTGGTGCAGTACGTCACACCAGAGGGTCAAACGATCCGCAACATCGGGCCCTTCCCGCTGCAAATATCGCGAGACCGCGTGAGCGTGGAAGAAGCGCCGGTGACGTTCCCGAATCCGGAAAGCCCATTGCTCCGGCAGCCAAACCGCATCACTGCGGCCGATTTCGACGGATGGGTTCAGGAGCGCGGCCTGTATTTCGCCGCGGAGTGGGACCCGCGGTACAACACTCTCTTTGAGTCTCACGACCCTGGCGAACCGCCGCGTCCGGGCGGCACGCTGTATGCGCGGTATGGCAAGGGCGTGTACGTCTTCACGGCCTACTCATGGTTCCGGCAGCTTCCTGCCGGTGTGCCCGGCGCGTTTCGCATCTTTGCGAATCTGCTGAGCGCGGGAAAGGTGCTTCCATGAACGCGAATCGCTCCGAACGGCCCGACGCCGACGAACCACCGCCCTTTCTGGGAACCTGGCGCCGCGTGTATGCCGCCGTCCTGCTCTACCTGGCTTCGCTGATCCTGCTGTTCTACATCTTCACGCGGGTGTTTTCCATATGAGAGCGCTCGACTGGATTGTTCTGGGCGCTTCGCTCGTCTTCATAGCCGTTTACGGCGTTTACAAGGGGCGCGGCAGCAACACGGTAAACAAGTACCTGCTTGCCGGCAAGACGATGCCGTGGTGGGCCGTCGCGCTCTCGATCATGGCGACGCAGGCCAGCGCCATCACCTTCATCTCCACCACCGGGCAGTCCTACGTGGACGGCATGCGATTCGTGCAGTTCTACTTCGGCCTGCCGGTCGCAATGGTGATCCTGGCGGCCACAGCCGTTCCCGCCTTCCACCGCACCAATGTCTACACGGCATACGAGTACCTGGAGAAGCGGTTCGACGCGAAAACCCGGGCGCTGGTGACGGTGATCTTCCTGATCCAGCGCGGCCTCGGCGCGGGCTTCACAATCTATGCCCCCGCGATCGTGCTCACCGTGCTTCTGGGCTGGCCCGATCAGATTACGACGCTGGTGATGGGAGGGATTGTAATCCTCTATACCGTGCTGGGCGGTATCAAGGCGGTGACCTGGACCGATGTGCAGCAGATGGCCATCGTGATGGGCGGGCTGCTGGTGGCGCTGGTCACGGCGATCCGGCTGCTGCCTCCGGAGGTTTCACTGCTCGATGCCGTGTCGCTCGCCGGAGCGGCGGGCAAGCTCAATGCCGTCGATCTCAGTTTCGACCTGCAAAACCGCTACAACATCTGGAGCGGACTTATCGGCGGGACGTTCCTCGCCCTGGCCTATTTCGGGACCGATCAGTCGCAGGTGCAGCGGTATCTTTCGGGGAAGTCGATCACCCACAGCCGCATCAGCCTGTTGTTCAACGGGATCGCGAAAATTCCGATGCAATTCATCATCCTGTTCACCGGGGCGATGGTGTTTGTGTTCTACATCTACCAGCAGCCGCCGCTGCTTTTTCAGCCTGTCGAGCTGAATAACATACAGGCGCTCGAAGAGTACGGCCCGCTGGCCGAACGCTACCGTCAGGCTTTCGAGGAACGCAAAGCGGCGGCGACAGAGTTGATCCAGGCGCGCCGCAGCGGCGACCGGGCGTACGAACAGGAGAGCCTCGAGCGCTACAGGCAGGCGCACAGCAAGCTCAATGAGGCCCGCGCCGAGGGCGCCGAGCTTGTCAAAAAGGCGAGCGGCAGCTCCGGGTTTAACGACACGAACTACATCTTCCTCTCGTTCGTCACCAAGTATATGCCCGCCGGACTCGTGGGGCTGGTCATGGCGATGATATTCGCGGCGGCGATGTCCAGCACCTCAGCGGAGATCAATTCACTGGCCACTGTCACGGTCATCGATCTCTATAAGCGGCACATCCGGCGCGAGGGCTCGGACCGGCACTACTTGTGGGTTTCCCGCCTGGCGACCGCTTTCTGGGGGGTGTACGCGGTCCTGTTCGCGCAGTTCGTGAAAAGCATGGGATCGCTGGTGGAGGCGGTGAACGTCGTGGGTTCGCTGTTCTATGGCGGAATGCTGGGCGTCTTCGTGCTGGCGTTCTACTTCCCCCGCGTGCGCGGGAACGCGGCCTTCATCGGTGTTCTTGCTGGGGAAGCGGCCATTTTCTATTCGCACTGGTTCACCCAGATTTCCTTCCTCTGGTACAACGTCATCGGCTGCGCCATCGTGGTGGGGACCGGCCTGCTGATCTCGCGTTTCGAGCGGCGCCCGGCGGTTTTATAGCAGCCTGACCGGCGCCGGAACCCGCCCCGCAAACACGCCCCTCGAGTCCGAACAAAAAAAACTTCCCGGCCCGGCCGAAGCCGGACCGCGAAGGTCACTGAACGCTATCATCCGTCGAACACGAGAAAAAATTCCCGGCCCGGCCGGAGCCGGACCGGGAAGGCCAGTAAGCGTTATTGCCCCACGAACACGAACGGAAGCGAAACGCTGCTTTGGATGCCCGAGGCGTCTGTCACCGTGAGTTGGACGTTGAACGGACCGGATGTGGGGAACGTGACCGTCGGCGTCGGCGTATTCGCATTGGCGATCGAGGCGCCACTTGGGCTGGTCCAGGAGAACGTGAGCGGGCCGCCGGTCGGGCTGAACGACTGGCTGGCGTCCAGCATGATCATGCGCGATGTCGCCGCCAGGCTGACGGGAACGATCCTGATCACAGGGAAGTTCATCGTGTCGGGTGTCCCGACGGCGCTGGTGGTGGTGACATCCACGGTGGCGAAACCGCTGGGTCCTGCCAGCACATAAGCGCCCGCGACCATCTCGCTGTAGAAGGATGTTGTCGCGATGTCGGGTGTTCCGAACGGACCCGTTTCCGTCAGGCCCGGGAATGGGAAGCTGGCCTGAAACGCCATGGAAATAGCCGCGGCGTTGTTGTCCAGGTCACCGAACAGGTTGGGAACCAAAGGAGTCTGCCCGTTCGATCCCGCCGTTGAGTCGGAAGGAAGGACGGTGCCCGACAGCATCATCGTGGTGTGCTGCCCGCGCGTTACGGTGATGTTGCTCACCTGGATGCGGACCTGGTTGATCAGCGTGCCGGTCGGTATCGCCAGCGAGGCGGTGCCGCCCGGAAGCACGGGGCCCACCGTCGGGAAGGGAGCATTCGCCTGGACGGCGATCAGACTCGACGAAAGGATACCGCCCGCAAGCCGGACAAACTTACGCAGTTCCAATGTGCCCAGGCTGAGACCGTTGAAGATATCCGGCGGCAACAGCGGCGCACGGCCGGAGAGAACAAACGTGGGCGGCACCACCGTTTCGGCGGCGAATCGAACGTCCAGCAAGGTCGGTGTGATACCGGGGGCCGAGCAGCGCACCGTAAGCGAGCCGTCGGCGTTGGCGCTGCCGGTCACGCCCGTGCCATTCTCCGTGCCTGTTCCGTTGTCGGTGCCGTTGCCTGTTCCATTGCCACTCCCCGCGCCCGCGCTGTTGTCTACGTTGTCCGACAGGCCGGGAACGGCGCAATATACAGCGCTCGGAAGGTCTGTGCCGTTGTCACCGGGGACAACCTGCGGCAGCGCCGGCATGCAAAGTGCCAGAGTCAACACGATCGGCGCCAAACCTTTGAAAAAGGCAGGGACGATTGGAATAGAGTCGTTTTGCCCTCTGAGTTTTACCCGCATTTCCTTCCTCCTTGTGATGTGTACACAGCGACATCTGCGGTAAACGAGAAACGAGATACGAGATACGGCTGAAATCGGCAAGTCAACCCGGAGCGCGCGTCCCCTCTTCACGCGAAAGTTAAATTCAGCTTACCACAGTTATTCAAATTAATAAATGGGAAAAATCAGTTTGAATTAGAACTGTTTATGCCGGAGAAAAGCTTAGAATAAGACGCAGGATCCAGCCTCTCGCGCGCGTCTTTGCGGCGGTTGCAAACCCGGAAATCCGCCGAACACCGAATCAAATAGTCACCGTGGAAAGCTCCACGCGCGAACGCGTGCCCTCGACCACGACAATCCCGCTCTCGGTGACGTGGTGGTATTTGCGGTCGTGCTCGAGGTCGTAGCCGATCGTGGCGCCTTCGGGTACGCGCGTGTTTTTATCAAGGATAGCCCTGCGGATGCGCGCGCCGCGGCCGATATCGCACCCATCAAAGATGATCGAACTCTCGACCAGCGCGCCGGAGTGCACGTGCACGTAGCGGCCGATGACCGAGTCGCGAACCGTTCCGCCGGATAGAATGGTTCCGCCCGCCACCACCGAGTTGATTGCCTGCCCGCGCCGGCCTTCCTCGTCGAAAACCGTCTTCGCCGGCGGATCGGAGTAACCCGCGGTAATAAGCGGCCACTGGCGGTTATAAAGATTCAATTCGGGCTCGACCGCGCGGATATCCATGTTCGCTTCGTAATAGGCGTCGATGGTTCCGACATCGCGCCAATAGGGGGGCTTGCCGGGAGGCTCCCCCGGAATGACGTTAGTCTGGAAATCGTAAGCGTACACCGCCGCGCGTCCGATGAGGGACGGCAGAATGTCGCGGCCGAAATCGTGAGTGCTGTGCTCGTTGGCGGCGTCCTGATATAGCTCCTGCAACAGCACGCGCGTGGAAAAGATGTAGTTGCCCATCGACGCGAAGACGCGCTCGGGATCGCCGGGAATATGAGGCGCATCGGCCCGCTTCTCGTGGAAGCCCAGAATGCGGCCGTCGGGGGCCGCCTCGATGACTCCGAACTCGCGGGCGTGGCGCCGCGGCGCGGGGATGGCCGCCACCGTGACGTCGGCGCGCTTCCGCTCGTGGAACTCGATCATGTCGCGGATATTCATCCGGTAGATGTGATCGGCGCCGAAGATCACCACCACGTGCGGATCCGCCTGCTCGATGAGATTGACGTTCTGAAAAATGGCGTCGGCCGTGCCCTGGTACCACGTCTCGCCCGCCGAGCGCATCTGCGCGGGGACCGGAATGATGAACTGGCTTTTCAGCAGTCCGGCGAACTGCCAGGCGTCGCGCAGGTGTTGCAGCAGCGACTGGCTCTTGAACTGGATGAGAACGTATATCGAATAAATTCCCGAGTTGATCAGATTGCTCAGAACGAAGTCGATGATCCTGTACTTGCCTCCAAAAGGAACCGCCGGCTTGGCGCGCTCCTTGGTGAGCGGATAAAGGCGGGTCCCTTTGCCGCCGGCGAGCACAAACGCGAGTACGCGAAGCTGCATTCGATCACTCCTCGGCACAACCCTAAAAGACTCATTCCTGCGAAAACTATTGTGTCACGGGTTGCGGTGTCCGATGACCGAAATTCCGACTGGGGCGGCGGCCCGGCCGGTGTGATATGTATAGCAGACATGTCCGCAGCCCCACAGCCGCAGCCTGCCCCGATTTCTTCCCGCATGCGGTGGACGATCATCGGCCTGCTGTGCCTCGGCATGATGATCGCCTACTTCGACCGCGTAAACCTCTCCGTCGCGCTGGCCGACAGCGATTCGGACACGCCGCTTAAAACCTTTCTGAATCTCACCGACTACGACCGCGGCGCGCTGAACTCGGCCTTCTTCTGGACCTACGCGGCTCTGCAAATACCCGCCGGATGGGTAGTGGACCGCTACGGCGTAAAATTCCCGTTCGCTTTGGGATTGCTGTTCTGGAGCCTGACCTCCGCGGGCACGGCGCTGGTGACTTCGGTGCGGCAGTTGTTTGCGTTGCGCCTGCTGCTGGGAGTCGGCGAATCCATCACGACCCCGGCTGGGATGCGGTGGATCCGGTATCACTGCTCGGAGAGCCAGCGCGGGCTGGCGGTGGGCCTGTACATGGCTGCGGCCAAGATCGGGCCGGGCGTGGGCGCTCCCTTGGCCGCCTGGCTGATCGCTCTTTACGGCTGGCGCATGATGTTCGTCGTGCTCGGACTGGGCGGCCTGATCTGGCTGCTCCCCTGGATGAAGCTGGTCAAGAACGACGACCGCCAGATCGAGGCGCTCCAGGCAAAGAAATCTCCCGGAACGCAGGTCCCCTTCTCCAAGGTGCTGGCCAGCCCGGTGATCTGGGGCACCGTCATCGGCACGTTCTGCTACCAGTACTTCGTTTACTTCTGTATGACGTGGATGCCCGCCTATTTCGTCGAGCGCAGGAACCTTTCGCTCAACTCGATGGGGTTGTACACTATGTTCAGCTTCATGGGGATGGCGGTAGTAGCTACGCTCGCCGGATGGGCGGCCGATCGCATGATCGCGCGCGGCGGCGACCCCGTGAGGGTTCGTAAGGGCTTTACCATCGCGGGCTTTCTGGTGGCTTCCACCGAGCTGATCGGCGCAATGTCGGATTCCTCTTCCGTGGCTCTGTTCTTCGCCGTGTTCTCGCTGAGCGGCCTCGGGCTGATGACCGCGAACTACTGGGCGCTGACGCAGACCCTGATTCCGGGCGCCGCCGTCGGGCGCATCGTGGGAATCCAGAACTGCGCCGCAAACATCCCGGGCATCGTCGCGCCGCTGCTGACCGGATGGCTGAAGGAGACCACCGGAAGCTACGACGCGCCGATGCAGGCGATCTGGGTCTTTTTGCTCGCCGGAGTGGCGGCATACGTGTTCCTGGTCAGGAAGAAGTACGCGCCCGGAGGGGCGGAGGCAAGATGACAATATCGTTCAACACGGCGGCGGTGATCGGAACGGGCATGATGGGCCCCGGAATCGCCGCCACGCTGGCGCTGGGAGGCCTGCGCACCACGATTCTCAGCCGCAGTGAAAGCGGCGCGCGGGAGGGCCTCGATAAGGCGCTCTCGCTGGTGCGCTTCCTGAAAGACAACGGCATCGTCGGGCACGCGCGGGCGCAGGCCGCCATCATGGACCTCGGCGCAGGCACGCTGTTCGAAGAGGCGGTCGCGCAGGCCGACCTCGTCGTCGAATCCGTGCCCGAGGACCTCGGCATCAAACAGCAATTGTTCGCGAAACTCGACTGCGCTGCGCCGCCGCACGCCGTGCTGGCAAGCAACACGTCCTCGCTGAGCATCACCGCGGTGGCATCCCGCTGCGCGCATCCGGAACGCGTGCTCTCCATGCATTTCTGGAACCCACCCCACCTCATGCCCCTGGTGGAGATCGTAAAGGGCGAAAAGACCTCCCAGGAAGCGGCCGACGCCGTACGCGAGCTGCTGATCTCCTGCGGCAAGACGCCCGTGCTGGTGAAGAAGGACCGCCCCGGACAGCTCGGCAACCGCTTGCAACACGCCCTGCTTCGCGAGGCGGTGAATATCGTCGCCGAAGGGATCGCCGATGCCGAGGACGTGGACCTGGCCGCGAAGAAGGGCTTCGGATTGAGGCTGCCGGCCTACGGCATACTCGAGCACGCGGATGCCGTCGGGCTCGAGATGGCCTTCGCCATCAACGACTACATCGCGAAGGATTTGTACAACAAGCCACAGGCGCCCGAGCTGCTGAGGCAAATGGTAACGAACGGCGAAACCGGGGCGCGCGCCGGCAAGGGATTTTACGACTGGTCGGAGCGGGATTTCGAGGACCTGATCAGGCGCCGCGATCAGTTCGTTCTGGAGATGGTCCGCCGCTTCAAGTAGAGCCGCAAGCGGCGCGTCCGGCCGGGGACATCAGCCCTGCCCGGCCCAGCACACCGCCAGCTCGGTCAGCGTCCGGACGCCCACTCCCGACGGCCCTTTCGCCAAAAACGGCTTGGCATCGTCGAGCCAGGCGGTCCCGGCGATATCCAAGTGGACCCACGGGACCGAGTCCGTGAACTCTTTCAGAAACATGGCTGCGGTGATCGCGCCGCCCCAGCGTGGGCCTACGTTCGGCAGGTCGGCGAACGGGCTCTTGAGCAGCTCCTTGTATTCGTCGTCGAGCGGCATCAGCCACATCTTTTCGCCCTTGCGCCGCGCGGCGGCCATCACGCGCCCGAGCAGCGCGTCGTCGCTCGCGAACACCCCGGTGTGCACGTGCCCGAGCGCCACCACGATCGCTCCCGTCAGCGTGGCCGCATCGACCAGGTGCGTGCAGCCGAGCGAACGGGCGTAGGTCAGCGCGTCGGCCAGAATCAGGCGGCCTTCCGCATCCGTATTCAAAACTTCCACTGTCTTGCCCGAAAGCGTGGTGACGATGTCGCCGGGCCGCTGCGCGCGGCTGCCGGGCATGTTCTCGACCGCGGGGATCAGGGCGGTGACCGGAATGGGCGGGCGCAACTGCGCGATGGCGCGCATGGCGCCGATTACCGCCGCGCCACCGCACATGTCGAACTTCATCTTGTCCATGTCTTCGGAAGGCTTGATCGAGATGCCGCCGCTGTCGAAAGTGACTCCCTTGCCGACCAGTCCGAGATGGGTGTTCCCCGTTTCCTCGAGCGGGCGGTAGCGTAAGATGATGAGCACCGGAGGCTCGGCGCTGCCCTGCGCCACCCCCAGCAGGGCGCCCATGCCCAGTTGCGCCATGCGCTCTTTGTCCAGCACCTCGCACTCGAGGCCGAACTGCGCCGCCATCTCGTGCGCCCTCGCGGCGAGGGCAGAGGGCGTGAGGCGGTTGGCCGGCTCATTCGCCAGGGCGCGCGCGAAGTTCTGCGACTCGGCGACGATGCGGGCGCGATCCAGGGTGTCCTCCAGGCCCGCGTCCCCGCCCGGAACCATCACGGCGAACGATTCAACGGACTTCGAGTCCTTCTTGTCCGTTTTCATCTGATCCGGCTCGAAGTCCCCCACGATGGCGCCCTCCACGGCGGCTCCTGCGCGCTCCGCTATGCCCGCCCCGGCATCGAGGAGGAAACCGATCGACGCCACCGCCTTCGGCTTGAGGAAACGCAGCGCGGCGCCGGCGACGTTCCTGAGGACCGCCGGCGTGAAGCGGTCGCTCCTGCCCGCGCCCACCACCACGAGGCGCCTGGCTTTGAGCCCCGGCGGCCGGTAGAGCATCGCGGTTTCGAAAAGCTCGCCGGAAAACTCGCCGCTGCGATACAGCTCCTCGATCCAGCCGCCTGCCAGGTCGTTCGCCGCCTGCGCGATCTCCGAGGTCAGGCCGCCTCCGGGGCTATTCTTATCGAATACCGGCGCCACAATGGCGTCCGCTTCCACCTGCTCGATGGATTGAACTTCCAGTCTGATTTGCATCTGATCTTAAGATTTCCGCGCTCTGTGCATTGCTTCGCGCGCCTCAGCCGCGGCCGTGCGCTCCCGCTCGGCGGCGCGCTTGTCGTGCAGCTTCTTGGCGCGTGCTAAAGCCAGCTCACACTTGATCAACCCGCCTTTCAAGTATACCCGGGTGGGGATCAGCGTTAAGCCTTTTTCACGGGTTTTCCCCAGGAGCTTATCGATTTCCTGGCGGTGAAGCAAGAGCTTCCGGTTGCGTAGAGGATCGTGGTTCTGCCGGTTGCCGTGTGAATAAGGGCTAATGTGGGCATTCACGAGCCACGCTTCGTTGCCCTTGACCTCGGCGTAGCTGTCGGTGAGCTGGATTTTGCCGGCGCGTGCCGCCTTCACTTCGGTTCCGGTGAGTACAAGTCCCGCCTCGAACCGGTCCAGGAAGAAATAATTATGTCCGGCGCGCCGGTTGGCGGCCAGAATTTTGATGTCGTTCCCCTGTTTCTGCAAGTTTGTTCTACACGCGCCGAAACCAGTGCTCGTCAAGAGTTGTATGGCATGGGTTGCGTCGCCGCAACTATATTAACACAACCTTTGCAAAACCAATAAGATGCACATCCGCAAGCGCTCAGCCATTTGGATTGCCGCAGTCGCCCTGGTGCTGGCGACCTGCAACGGTATCGACGCGAGAACCAAAAAGGGTGACAAATTCTTTAACGAAGGCCGCAAGGCGGAGCAGAGCAAGCAGTGGGACAAGGCTCTGGAGCTGTATGAAAACGCCTTAGCCGAAGATCCGAACGACGTCGGCTATCAGATGGCCGTGCGGCGTGTGCGCTTCCAGGCCGCCCAGGCCCATGTCCAGGAGGGCCAGAAGCTCCGCGAAAGCGGGCAACTCGAGCAGGCGCTGGCCGAGTTTCAAAAGGCCTACGCCATGGACCCCTCCTCGGCGGTCGCCATCCAGGAGATCAGGGAGACCGTCGAAATGATCGAGCGCAACAAGAAGGCCGCTGAACGGGGCGCCGAGCTTCCGCCGGAAGCGCGGAAACTGACCGCGGCCGAACTCGCGCGCCAGCAGGAGTTGGAGCGGATCTCGCGCATCCAGCCGCCCCCGGAGCTGAAACCGCTTTCGCGGCAACCGCTCAATCTCCGCATGTCCAACCAGCCTCCGAGGGTGCTGTTTGAGACCGTCGGCAAGCTGGCGGGCATCAACGTCCTCTTCGATCCGGACTATAGGAACGATCCCAACGCGCAGCGCCCCGCGAGCATCGAGCTGAACAACTCGACTCTCGAAGACGCGCTCAACTATCTCTCGGTGATCACCAAGTCCTTCTGGAAGCCGCTTTCCGAAAACGCCATTCTCGTCACCAACGATAACCAGGCCAAGCGCCGGGACTACGAAGAGTCGGTGGTGAAGGTGTTCTATCTGAGCAATCTCACCACGCCGCAGGAGCTTCAGGAAATCACCACCACACTCCGCACCGTGGGCAACCTGCGGAAGGTGTTCACGTACAACGCCCTGAACGCGATCGTCGTGCGCGGAACCACGGACGAGGTGAGGCTGGCCGAAAAACTCGTGGCTGACCTCGACAAACCGAAAGCAGAGGTGGTCGTGGACGTGATCGTGATGGAGGCCAGCAAAAACAAGACTCGCGACCTGGCGGCCACCATCGCGTCGCAAGGCGTGCCGGGCATCAACGCCCCGATCCTGTTCACTCCGCGCAACCCGGTGTTGCTGGGAGGAGACGACAAGAATGGCGACGGCGACGGCGACGGCAACCCTAACCCCAGCAGCGTGCTTTCCGGAATCGGCAGCCTGAGCGCGGGCAAGACGCAGCAGTTGATTTCGCTGGCGCGCATCGGAAGGATTTCAACCAACGATTTCTCGATCACCCTGCCCGGCGCGCTGCTTCAGGCGATGATGCAGGACAGCCAGACCAAGATCCTGCAATCTCCTCAGGTACGCGCGGCCAACGGCCAGAAGGCGAGCCTGCGCATCGGCGATAAGGTGCCGATCGCCTCGGGCGGCGTGCAACCGTTCGGCGGCACGGGCATCGGCTACGGCTCGCTCTATTCGCAATTCCAGTTCGTCGATGTCGGCGTGAACGTGGACGTCACGCCAATCGTGCACGGGGACAAGGAAGTCACGTTGAAGACCGTACTGGAGATATCCAGTGTCCGGGACCGCATCGATATCGGCGGCATCTCGCAGCCGATCATCGGCCAGCGCAAGATAGAACTCGAACTGCGGCTCCGCGAGGGCGAGGTGAGCCTGCTCGGCGGGCTCATGCAGGACCAGGACTCCAAATCCGTTTCCGGCGTGCCCGGTTTGATGAACGTGCCGGGATTGGGCCGGCTGTTTTCCAGCCACAACACGGTCCGCAGCAGCAACGAGCTGCTGATCGCTCTGGTGCCGCACATCGTGCGGACGCCGGGAATCACCGACGTGAACCTGCGGCCGGTGGCTGCGGGCAACGATACATTCACCAAGCTGAGCTTCGCTCCTCCCCAGGAGACCCAGCCTCCGGCGCCCGAGGAAGCCAAGCCCGCCGCTCCTGCTCCCGCGCCCGCAGCTCCCGCACAGCAGCCGGGCGCACCGGCGCAGGAAGCGCCTCAAGCGGCACAGCCCGCGCCCCAGCCTGACGGCGCATTGCGTCTCTCGCTGCGGCCCCCGGTCGTGCAGCCGCAGGTGGGAGGCACTTTCACGATTGTGCTTGAAGCCGAAAACGCGAGAGACTTGTTCGCCGCGCCGTTCCGCCTGAAGTTCGATCCGCAGGTTCTGCGGTTGAACGAGATTCAGGCCGGCGGGCTTCTCGGCGGCGACGGCCAGAAGATCATCTTCACGCGTAACATCCTGAACGACACCGGTGATGCCACCGTCAATCTCAACCGCATGCCGGGCACCGGCGGAGTGAGCGGATCGGGAACCCTGGCCGTATTCACGTTCCAGGCGTTGAAGCCGGGCAACGCCACCATCACGTTCACGGACCTGACGCCGCGGAACTCGCAGCTTCAGCCGATTCAGGTGAGCATTCCGCAGGCGGTCGTAAACGTCAAGTAAGATGCGGAGCAGGCGTCGCAATCAGCGTGGATTGACTTTGGTGGAGCTGATCGTGGCCTTTACGATCATGTCATTGCTTGCGGGGATGGCGGTTCCGCTCGCGCGTACCAAGGTGAGGCGCGAGAAGGAGCGCGAGCTGCGCCAGGCGCTGCGCGAGATCCGGACCGCGATCGACAAGTACAAGGACGCCTCCGACTATAAGTTGATTCCTCCGGGCAAGATCGACAGCGACGGCTACCCGGAAAGCCTGGAGCAACTCGTCGAGGGCGTCAGGATGATGAACAGCCCCGACAAGAAAATCCGGTTTCTGCGGCGGATCCCGAAAGACCCGATGACCAATTCGACCGATTGGGGCTTGCGCAGCACCCGCGACGACCCCAACTCGCTGAGCTGGGGTGGACAAAACGTCTTTGACGTCTATACAAAGAGCACGGAGAGAGCGCTCGATGGAACGCCGTATTCGGAGTGGTAGCGGCGTACCGCGGTCCCGGCGCGGATTCACGCTGATCGAGATCATGATCGTGATGGCGATCGTCTCGATCCTGGTCTCGATCGCCGTGCCGATGTATCAGAAAGCCATTCTGCGGGCCAAGGAGAGCCTGCTGAAGAACAACCTGTTCACCCTGCGGATGGTGATCGACCAGTACACCTACGACAAGCAGAAAGCGCCGCAGACGCTGCAAGACCTGGTGACCGAAGGCTATCTGTCGAAGATACCGGTGGACCCGATCACCGGCTCGAACACCACCTGGCAAGTGGTGATGGAAGATGCGATGACGAGCATCAATCAGATGGAGCCGGGCATCTTCGACGTGCGCAGCGGCTCCGACCAGATAAGCCCGCTGGAGGGGACCCCCTACTCCGACTGGTAGCTATTGCCGGCGGCGCGGGTACAGCGACCTCACGGCCAGTATCCGCGAAACGCCGTCGCCGTTGTAAAAGCCCACCGTGCAGTTGAGGCGGAAGAAGAACGCATCGCCGGGCTTGACCGGGTGGCGGCCCTCTACGCCGTCCATGCCGCCGCCCGCCACCATCTGCCCTTCCCCTTCGAGCAGCAGGTAGATCTCCTCCTCCGAATCGTGATGGTGCGGGAAGTTGGTCCCGCCCGGCTTGAATTCCATGATGAAGAGGCTGGTCAGCAGATGGCCGGCGGCGATGCGGTCGCGCGTGCTGGTGGCCGGGCCCACCATGAGCTGGTAAAGCACCGTATCCGGGTGCCCGGCCACCGTCTGTTTCGGAACTTCGGAGAGGTTGGCGATCAGCAGCTTCGGCGGAGGCGGCGTACCTTGGGGGATCCGGAATCCCATCACAATCAGCCGCAATGGCGCAGCGCCGGGGTTCGAAACGCCGTGCCTGACGCCCGCCGGCAGGTACATGAAGTCGTCTTTCTTTACGGGCGCGGTTTCATCGCCGTAGAGCAGCGTGCCGGCGCCCTCCATGATGACGTACACCTGCTCCTCGGCCGGGTAGGTGACGGGATTACAGCTTCCCCCGGGTGATACCGTGATCTCGCCGAACCGAGCCACCCCGCGCACGACCGAGGTGTCCGTATCGCCTGCGCCGAACACCGGCTTGTAAAGACACGTATCCGTGGATACGTCCATCTGTTTCGGTTGGATGCCGGACAGGTGCCGGCGCAGAAAGGTGGGGTCCACTTTTCTCGGCGCCGCGTTCAGCGCCAGCGCACCCGCCACCGCCAGGAGCAATAGTTGTGTCATAGGGAGAGCACTCCTCGGGTGTCTAGTTTATCCGAGAAGTGCTCCCCGGAGCAGCTGGAAACTATCCTCTCAACGCGTAAGAGTTGAGGACCTTCAGGTAATTCGCACGCAGGAACGCATTCGGATGGGCCACGGAACGCTGGCTCATGCTGCCCTGCATTTGCCTGATCGATTCGTATTCGTGGTCTTCCATCCAGTTGGTCAGCTCGGTTTTCAACGTGCTGAGGTAGTCGATCCCACGCTTGAGAATCGCCGAGGCCATCTCGACCACCTGCGCGCCGGCCATCATCGCCTTCAACACGTCGTAGGAGGTGTGGACGCCGCCCGTGACCGCCAGGTCCAGCTTCACGCGGCCGTAAAGGATCGCCACCCAGTGCAGCCGCGTCAGCAGGTCGTAGGAGTTGCTGAGTTGCAGCGAGGGCACGACCTCCAGCGCCTCCAGGTCGAAGTCCGGCTGATAGAAGCGGTTGAACAGCACCAGCCCGTTCGCGCCGGCCTGCTGAAGCCGGCAGGCGAGATTGGCCATGGCGGTGAAGTATGGACCGAGCTTAACCGCCACAGGAATGTTCACGCTCGCCCTCACCCGGCTCACCAGGTCCACGTACATCTGTTCCACTTCCGCGCTGGTGACGTTCCCGTCGGTGGGGATCGTATAGATGTTCAGCTCGAGCGCCTCGGCGCCCGCCTGTTCGATCTTCTTCGCGAAGCTCGTCCAGCCGCCAACGGACGTGCCGTTCAGGCTGGCGATGATGGGAATCTTCACCGCCGCCTTCGCCTTCGCGATGTGTTCCAGGTAGCCATCCGGCCCCAAGTTGTAGGTGGAGAAATCGGGGAAGTAGGAGAGCGATTCGGCGTAGCTCTCGCCGAGGGAGAGATTGCGGTCGAGCTCCGTGCTCTCGACCGCAATCTGTTCTTCAAAGAGCGAATGCAACACCACGGCGGCAGCGCCTGAATCTTCCATCTTTCGGATGTTGCCGATGTCCTCCGAAAGCGGGGAAGCCGCAACCACCAGAGGGTTCGCAAGGTTTAAACCGAGGTACTTCGTTGTCAGGTCGATCATTTCTTTTCTTCCCTGGTGCCGGCCGGAACCGGGTTTGCCGCAGGCTCGCCGCCATTACCTGGACCTGGCATTGAGGCCAAGTATTCGTACAGCTTCCAGCGCCTGCGCACGTCCTGCTCGGCGAGTTCATAAAGCGCCTTAGCCACTTCCGGCTGGCCGTGCCGCAACATCGAGTAACGCGTCTCGTTGTAGATGTACTTGTCAAGGCTCAGGGTCGGAGCCCGCGAATCGAGTTGCAGCGGGTTCTTGCCCTGCTTAACGAGGTCGGGATTGTAGCGCATCAGAGGCCAGTAGCCGCTCTGCACCGCCGCTTTCTGCTGGTCGAGCCCGTGGATCAGGTCGTAGCCGTGCGCGATGCAATGGCAGTAGCAGATCAGCAGCGAGGGGCCGTCGTAGGCCTCGGCCTCGAGGAACGCCTTGATGGTCTGGCTATCGTTGGCGCCGAAGGCGACCCGCGCCACGTAGACGTTGCCGTAGCTCATCGCCATCATGGCGAGGTCCTTCTTCGGCCGCGGCTTGCCGCCGAAGGCGAACTTCGCCACCGCGCCGAGCGGAGTGGCCTTGGACATCTGGCCGCCGGTGTTGGAGTACACCTCGGTGTCGAGCACCAGGATATTCACGTTCTCGCCAGAGGCGAGCACGTGGTCCAGCCCGCCGTAGCCGATGTCGTACGCCCAACCGTCGCCGCCGATCGCCCACACGCTCTTCTTCACCAGCATGTCGGCCACGGCCATCAGGTCCAGCGCCTCCGCTGTGCGCAGGCCCGCGATCTTCTGCTTCAGCAGAGCAACACGCTGGCGCTGCTCCTCAATACCCTTCTCTCCGGTCTGATCGGCATTGAGCAGCGCCTCAGCCAACTCGTCGCCGATCACCGAGGAGAGCTTCTTCACCAGCTCCCGGGCATAGGCGGTCTGCTGGTTGACGGCAAGCCGCATGCCGAGCGCGAACTCGGCGGCGTCCTCAAACAGCGAGTTCGACCACGTCGGACCGCGCCCGTCCCTGTTGACCGCGTAAGGCGTAGTCGGCAGATTGCCGCCGTAGATCGACGAGCAGCCGGTCGCGTTCCCGCAGATGGCGCGGTCGCCGAACAACTGGGTCATCAGCTTGAGATACGGCGTCTCGCCGCAACCCGCGCACGCGCCGGAGAACTCAAACAGCGGCTGAAGCAACTGCGAGTCCTTCACCTGCGCCAGGCTGAGCACCTTGCGGTCGGTCTCAGGCAGCGACTTGAAGAACTCCCAGTTCACACGCTCCTGCTCGCGCAGCGGTTCCTGCGGCGCCATATTGAGGGCCTTGTGCTTCACCTCGGTCTTGCTCTTGACCGGGCAGACTTCCACGCACAGCGCGCAGCCGGTGCAGTCTTCCGGCGCCACCTGGAGCGTGTACTTCATGTCCTTGAAATCGCGCCAGCGGGCGGGCGCGGACTTGAAAGTCTCCGGAGCATTGGCAAGCAGCGCTCCATCGTAAACCTTCGCGCGGATGCTGGCGTGCGGGCACACCAGCACGCACTTGCCGCACTGTATGCAGAGCGCCTCGTCCCAGACCGGGATTTCCAGGGCGATATTGCGACGCTCCCACTGCGCCGTGGCGGTCGGGAACGTGCCGTCGACCGGGAGAGCGCTCACCGGGAGGTCGTCGCCTTTGCCTTCCACGATGCGGGCCGTGACCTTCTGGACGAACTCGGGAGCTTCCTCCGGAACGGGGCGCCGCATATCGAAGGTGCTCGTCACGGCATCGGGCACCTTTACCTCATGCAGGTGGTCCAGCGCCGCATCCACCGCGGCGTAGTTTTTCTGCACCACCGCTTCGCCGCGCTTGCCGTAGGTCTTCGCGATGGCTTTCTTGATCGCGGCAATGGCCTCATCGCGCGGAAGAATGCCGCTGATGGCAAAGAAGCAGGTCTGCATGATGGTGTTGATGCGCCTGCCCATGCCGGTCTGTTCGGCCACCTTGTAGCCGTCGATGACGTAGAACTTCAGCTTTTTCTCGATGATCTGGCGCTGTACGGTGCGCGGCAGATGGTCCCAGACCTCGTCCGGGCCGTAGAGGCTGTTCAGCAGGAACACGGCCCCGGGCTCGGCCGCCTTCAGCACGTCGTAGCGCTCCAGGAACGAGAACTGATGGCACGCCACGAAGCTGGCCTTGCTGATCAGGTAGGTGGAGCGGATCGGCTTCGGACCGAAGCGCAGGTGGGAAATCGTAATCGCGCCCGCTTTCTTCGAGTCGTACACGAAGTAGCCCTGGGCGTAGTTGTCCGTGTCCTCGCCGATGATCTTCACCGAGTTCTTGTTCGCGCCCACGGTGCCGTCCGAACCCAGCCCGTAGAACAGCGCGCGCACGGTCTGCGGATCCTCGGTGGAGAACTCCGGATCGTAGTCGAGGCTCGTGTTGGTCACGTCGTCGACGATGCCAACCGTGAAGTGGTTCTTCGGGTTCGGCTTCGCGAGCTCGTCGAACACGGCCTTCACCATCGCGGGCGTGAATTCCTTCGACGAGAGCCCGTAGCGCCCGCCGATGATCTTCGGGAACGTCTTGAACGGCGCTGTGCCGGCCGCAATGGCCTCGGCTGTCGCCGTAACCACGTCGCAGTACAGCGGCTCGCCGGCTGCGCCCGGTTCCTTGGTGCGGTCCAGCACGGCGATGCTCTTCACCGTGGCAGGCAGGGCTTTGATGAAGTGCTCCACCGAGAACGGCCGGAAAAGCCGGACTTTCAGAACCCCGAGCTTCTCGCCGCGTGCGTTCAGGTACTCAATCGTCTCCTGCGCGGCTTCGGCGCCGGAACCCATAAGGATGAGCACCCGCTCCGCGTCGGGCGCGCCCACGTAGTCGAACAGCTTGTACTGCCGCCCGACCACGCTGGCAAACCTGTCCATGACGTTCTGCACGATGGAGGGACAGGCCAGATAATACGGGTTGACGGTCTCGCGCGCCTGGAAGAAGACGTCCGGGTTCTGAGCGGTTCCGCGCAGCACCGGGCGGTCCGGCGACATCGAGCGCTCGCGGTGCGCGCGCACCAGCTCGTTGGGGATCATCGCCCGCATGTCGTCAAAGGTGAGCTGCTCGACCTTGGCCACTTCGTGCGAAGTGCGGAACCCGTCGAAGAAGTGCAGGAACGGCACCCGCGATTCCAGGGTGGCCGCGTGCGCAATGAGCGCGAGGTCCATGGCTTCCTGCACGGAGTTGGACGCCAGCAACGCGAAGCCGGTCTGCCGCGTCGCCATCACGTCGCTGTGATCGCCAAAAATCGACAGAGCGTGCGTGGCCACCGCCCGCGCCGTGACGTGGATTACGCCCGACGTAAGCTCGCCCGCAATCTTATACATGTTGGGGATCATCAACAGCAGACCCTGCGACGCCGTGAAGGTCGCCCCGAGCGCACCGGCCTGCAGTGCGCCGTGCAACGCACCGGCGGCGCCCCCTTCGCTCTGCATCTCGACAACCGTGGGGACGGTACCCCAAATGTTGGGCTTTCCCTTGGCGGACCACTCATCCGCCCACTCGCCCATCGGCGAGGAGGGTGTAATCGGGTATATAGCGCAAACCTCACTCACGTGGTACGCCGAGTAAGCAGCAGCTTCGTTCCCGTCGATGGTTACTTTTGCTCTTGTCATTGGGTTTCGATCTTCTTCTGGAATATTCCTTCGGTGGCGCGAACCGTGCGTCCGCCCCACGGCGTGGAAGGGAAGTAGACAACCATTATAGGACTTTTTCGTCCGATATAGCCGCTTCGCCCCACGGCGGCAGCTCCCGCCGCGGGCGAACACAGCCGGTTCCGTCTTGACCGCCTTGCAGTGGACATTGACGCGCCTACAGCAAACCTGGAGAGTCCCCGTCTGCCATGAATTAATCTGCACGCCTGGGGCCAGCCCTTGGATGGCGGGAGGACCGCCGTTAACATTGCAAAAGAAAAGGCTCGCCCTCACACCGTCATCGCGCCGGCGGCAAACATCTCTGGGGGAAAACCCCCAATCGGGCGAGAAATCGCACCAAAGAGGGTGAATGTATCTTCATCCGTTGGGTGGAAAAACGCGGTTCCTGCCGAGTGGTTGTACGCCGTCTACGCGGTTACAAGGGCCGGCCCGCCGCGGTAGAGGTCAGACGGCTTTTTCGGCCGGCTGCTGGGAGGACGTGTCCTGTCCCGCGTCTTGAGCCGAGTCGAGGGGAACCTCGCACTCGCAGCAGTCGCTGCATCGCTTGCACTTGCAGCAAAGGTGGTTCGGGCACGCGTCCTTCGTGCAGTAGACGCAAATCTGGGTGGATGGTTCGCCGCAGATACTGCAATCGAAAGTACGGGCGTCGCTCATTTCTTCTCCTCGGTTTTCGTGCGAGCCGGGGGCCTCTGAACGCTTTGGGGCTGGCGGGCAATCTGTCCGCGGCAGCGCTGCGCCTCCTCGTCGATAACGCGGAATTGCGCCTCCTTGTCGGCCGCCAGATCGATTACGTACTGTTGCAGCTTCTCGCGGTCGGCCGCTGCGGTGGAAACGGCGCCCAGCAGAAGTTCCGCCAGCGCGGCGTTCTGGTATTTTCGGATCCCGTCGGCGTAGGAGCGCAGCATGAGATCCAGCGACTGCAAGCGGAAATACGTGGTCAGAGCATTGGTGAGCCCGTCGGGACGCTCGGCCAGAGCCTTGCTCGTAGTGATGAGGTAATCGATCTCGGCATCGATGCGCTTGCCCTGCTCTGCGTAGGCGGCAGGCGCGCTCTCCCACTGCTGCGGCGTCACCTTCGCCAGAATGGGTTTGAACGCCTCCACGTGCTCGACGAGCGTTGTGATGTCCTTTCGTATCTCCCACTCCGGCGGGAGGCCGCCCGACTGGCCGGCCGCGGCCCGCGAGAGCAACACAAGCGAGAATCCGAGAAGCGCCGTCCGCATGCTCAAAGCCTTTCCGTTTTGTACCCTCAAGTGCCAGTTTCGCACACGGTGAGCGCGCAAAGTTCGGCACTTACGGAAAAAGCGGCGCCTACTTTCCGGGAGGCGGCGGTGGCGGCGGCGGGCCGGTACTACCGCCCGCTGGAGGAGGCGGCGGCGCAGGCGGAGTGTCGGAACCGCCTGGCGGCGGGGGTTCCGTCTGGCCGTGATCGCCCGGCAGGCCTCCCGGGGTCCCTCCACCACCCACGGGCGGTGGAGCGCCGCTACCAGTAGTAACCCGCGGGCTCCTGTAGATGCTGGCGTAGATCGCGTCAGCCGCGGCGCGCAGCGCGTTCTGCAGGACCGAGCCTTTGTCCAACGACTTTTGCGCAAGCCGTTCGTTCCTGTAAATCCGCAGCCACTCGCCGGGGTTCAGCAGTTTCGAGCCGGACGGGATCACCCGGTGCTGGACTTCCACCTGGCCCTCTTCCACCAGCACGAGGGTCGTGTCGCTGTCCTCGACGGTGATATCGAATACGGTGCCCCGCACCGAAATGATGGCCGTGGGAGTGTGAACGCGGCTGGGGTTCGGCTGCCCGCCCAGCCTCTGGATATGGACCTTTATGCGGCCCAGCAGCAGGTCCAATAAGTCCTTCCAGTTGCCCGGATTTGCGCGGAAGGATACGCGCGAATTCGGGAAAACCTCGAACGTGCTGCCGTCGGAAATGCGGAAAAGCGCGTACCCGTCCTCGCCGGTGATAATCAGTTGGCCAGGACGAATCTGATCGCCGGCCGCAAGGGCCCAGGGGGTGGAATCGCGCATTACGCTGACGCGCCCGCCGACAGTGACAACGGTCGCAGCCGCGTCAGGTGATAGTAAAGAGGACGGCGCCTGGGCGTAACACACCCCAACTACTGCCAACGCCAGCAGCAGGCGACACGGTTTACACCCCATCCACCTTAACATTGCAAGCCTCTGGCACGGTTCGGACCGACCCGGGCCATTTCGGAGACTTTAGTCTATCACCTTTAATTGCATAGCAAAAGGTAGACCATTGAGTTTTTTTCTCGAAATACTTGTGATGGAAGAAGTTTCATATGCCGATATCTTACGGGCGGCCTTTGGCCGGGTTAGAATGGACTCAATTCATGTGTCATAGTGCCACAGGGTCGGGCTGGCTGGGACGGCGGGTCCTGTTTCTCCTCGTAATCATTCTTCCGGTCGCCGCACCGGCGCAGACGCAAGAGGGCAGGGATGGCACGCGCCCGGACTGGAGACGTATCGGCAATTCGGCCATAGATCTTGCGCTGGCTTCCCCGGCGACGGGCCCGGTGGCAAGAGTATGGTTCTCCGAGGACGGCGCGCGGCTGTTTGTCCGGACAGCGGCCGGACGCGTCTATGTGACCTCGGACTTCGAGAAATGGCAACCCTCCAACGCGGTTCCGCCCCCTGCCGACGACCCTGCCGGGACGCCGTTGCCGGAAGGCGTCCGCGCCATCAAGTCCAGTCCTTCACGCTCATCGCGGCTTTACGCCCTGGGGCGGCAGGTCCTCCGGTCGGATGACGGCGGCGGCTCCTGGATGGATCTGACGGCCTACAAGCAGCGGTCGATCATCGGCGGCGGCATGCGGGACCTGGCGGTTTCGCCTGTGGACGGCGATGAGGTGGTCGTGGCGAACGACCGCGGCGTATGGCGGTCGCTCGACGGAGGCGTCACCTGGACCGGCCTGAACGAAGTGCTGCCGAACCTCCCCGCCCGCAGACTGGCGGCCCTCCCGGAAGGTGGCAGAGGCATCCGCCTGATTGCGGACGGGATTGGCGTCATCGAGTGGGCCCCCGGCGAGAAACTCGCCTGGCGTCCCGTCCTGGACCCGGCAGCCCGCGAGCAGATCATGGCCCGGGTCGCGGCTTCCGAGGCTCTCGGCGCCCAGATCACCGCGTTGACGGCGGCCGGAGACACGGTTTACGCGGGCGCTTCCGACGGGCGCATTTGGGTTTCGCAGGACAAAGGCCGGACCTGGGGGCTCCCTTCGTTCGCGGGCCGCGGCCCTGTCGAAAGCATCTGGGTGGACCCGAGGGACCCCAGAACGGCACTAGCGGCGCTCAGCGGCTTGAGGCCTCCTTTTGTGCTGCGAACGATCAACGGCGGCCAGTACTGGGATGATTTGACCGCGGATCTCCCCCACAGCCCGGCCTGGGGCATCACGGCCGACCGCTCCAGCGGTGCCGTTTACGTCGCTACCGGCCGGGGCGTATTCTTCACGCGCGCGGATTTGAACGCCGCTGCGGCGGCGACGAACTGGTCGCCCCTGCGAGGACTCCCCGAAGCTGCGGCGCTCGACGTCCGGCTCGACCCGGAAGGCAACCAGTTGTTCGTAACGGTTCAGGGCTACGGCGTTTACGCCGCGCTGGCCCCGCACCGCCTGGGAGACCTCCGCCTCGTGAGTGCGGCCGACTTCAGCGGCCGTCCGGCGGCCCCCGGTTCGCTGCTGAGCGTTCTGGGCGGGCGGGTCCGGACGGCGCGCGCCGGAGAGTTGAATTTCCCGGTGCTGGCGGCCAATGACCGCGAGACGCAGATTCAGGTCCCGTTTGCAGTCTCCCCCGGGTCTCTTTCGGTGGCTCTCGACACGGCGCAGGGCAGCCTACGGCTGGCGTTGCCGGTCGAAAACGTTTCGCCCGCAATCTTTATCGACCGCGACGGCACCCCGCTGATTCTGGACGCCGACAGCGGCGTGCTTCTTGACGCCATGAACCCGGCGCGGTCGAACGGCAGGATCCAGGTCCTGGCGACGGGGCTCGGCAGGGTTCGTCCGGACTGGCCCGCGGGCATGCCGGGTCCAGTGGACGATCCCCCCACTGTGATCGAGCCGGTTCGAGCCTACCTGGACCGCGCTCCCGTGGAGGTCACCCGCGCGATCCTGGCCCCCGGCTACATCGGCCTGTATCTCGTTGAAATCCAGCTGCCCGCCATCGTAAACGCCGGTCCCGCCGAGCTTTACCTGGAAAGCGGAGGCCGCGAAAGCAACCGTACACGCATCTGGCTGGAACCCTGAGCGCCAGCCACGGCGCCGCCGGGACAAGCCTGGCGGCCCCCGCCCCACTGGCAAGCCACCCCCGGAAAGTGGGACAATTCAGGTAGTAAAAACAGTTCGTTACCTTCATGCCTGCTTCCGTGCCTTCCGGTGGTGAAATTCGAAAGACAGTACTCCCCAACGGCCTGCGCATCGTAAGCGAGCGTATGCCGCAGGTACGATCCGTCGCCGTCGGCATCTGGATCTGCTCGGGTTCACGGAGGGAAACGCCCGAAGAGAACGGCATCTGCCACTTCATCGAGCACATGCTGTTCAAAGGGACCACTACGCGCTCCGCCGAAGACATTGCGCGTTCCGTGGATTCCATCGGCGGAAACCTCGATGCGTTCACCGCCAAGGAACTGGTCAGCTTCAACACCAAGGTTCTCGACGAGCATCTGCCGCAAGCCTTGGACGTGCTTTCGGACCTGGTGCTCCACCCCGTGTTCCGCCCCGAAGACATCGAGAAGGAAAAGAGGGTGATCCTCGAAGAGCTGAAGATGGACATGGACAACCCGGAGTACCTCGTCCATGAAATCTTCACCAGCAACTTCTGGATGGGGCACGCGCTCGGGAAACCGATCCTGGGCACAAAGGAGACGGTGAAGGCGTTCTCCCAGGAGCTGGTCTGGAAGCATTACGGCAGGCATTATGTTGCGTCGAACATGCTCGTTACCGCCGCCGGGAACCTGACGCACGAACGGCTGGTGGAACTGGTGAGCGAGCTTTTTGACGGCGTGCCCGCGAGCGCGGAGGTTCCCTCCGACCCCGTTCCCGCGACTCATGCCCGAATCGCGGTGCGCAAGAAGAAGTCGCTCGAACAGACACACCTTTGCCTGGGGGTTCCTTCCTATCCGTTTCCGCACAGCGACCGTTTCGCTTGCTACGTTCTCAACACGGTGCTCGGCGGAGGGATGAGCTCCCGGCTGTTTCAGAACATTCGCGAGCGCCGCGGGCTGGCCTACGCGGTGTTTTCCGAGTTGAACCCCTACCGTGACACCGGGTGCCTGTCGGTTTATGCGGGCACGTCGGCCGAATCGGCGGGCCGCGTCGTTCAGTTGATCCTCTCCGAGTTCACCCGCCTCAAGCAGGAGCGCGTGGATGAAGAGGAGCTGCGGCGTGCGAAGGATTATCTGAAAGGCTCGCTGATGCTCGGGTTGGAATCCACCACCAGCCGCATGGCCAACCTGGCGCGGCAGGAGATGTACTTCGGCCGCTTCTTCAGCCTGGACGAACTGGTGGCCAGCATCGACCGGGTCTCCGCGGACGACGTCCAGCGCCTCGCGCAGCGGTTCTTCGACCCCAGCCAGGTGGCGCTCACCGTGCTGGGTAACCTCAAGAATTTCCGCATAGCGCGCGAAGATCTCGCCTGTTAAAGCGTCCTTTCAAGGTAGTAAACTAATCGTTTGCGCACAGAGACGCCAATTCGCCGCCTTGTGCTCGCGCTTTTGCTGTGCGCTGCGGCGGCACTCGCGGCGGATTTCGCCGCCCTGAAACCCCAGGGCTACGTGAGCGATTTCGCCGGGGTGATCGATCCCGCCAGCCGCGCGCAACTGGAGCGGTATTGCGCCAACCTCGAGCGCGTCACCGGCGCTGAGCTTGCCCTGGTGACGCTGCCGTCGCTTCAGGATGAACCGATTGAGGATGTCGCCAATGCGCTCTTCCGTGCCTGGGGCATCGGCAAGAAGGGCGAAAACAACGGCGTGCTGCTGCTGTTGTCGATCGGCGATCGCCGGAGCCGGCTGGAAGTGGGCTACGGCCTGGAACCAATCATCACGGACGGCACGGCAGGCAGTCTGCTCCGGGCGATGGCGCCCGACCTCCGCGCGGGGCGATACGGCCCGGCGCTGTTGACGGCATCCGCGGAAATCGGCTCGCGCATTGCCCGGGCGAAAAACGTATCGCTCGATCAGCCCGCTCCTGTGCGTCCCCGCCGCCGCAGCCGGGAAGCTCCCGTGCTGCCTGGAATCGCTTTTGCGGCCATCATATTCGCCCTGCTCGTGCTCAATTCCCATTCCCGCGGCCGCGTCCGAAGCCGCGGCCATGGCGCAATGGGTGACCTGCTTACCGGCATGTTGATCGGTGCGCTGATGAACCGTCCGGGTGGCCATTACCGCGGAGGCGGAGGCGGATTCGGAGGGTACGACTCCTGGGGCGGCGGCTTCGGCGGATTCGGCGGCGGCGATTCCGGAGGCGGCGGAGCCTCCAGCAGGTGGTGACCGGAGACATGGCCGTGGACATGGAAAAAAAGCTGAACCAGTTGGTGGATCGCTTGAAGAAGGCGCACGGAGAGAGCCTGACTTCGGTGATCCTATACGGCTCGGCGGCGGCGGGCGATTACGACGGGAAGTTCTCCGATTTGAATATTCTATGCGTGCTGAAGCAGGTGACCCCGCACGAGCTGGCTGCTTCCACGCCGGTCGTGCGCTGGTGGCACGAGCAGGGTAACCCCTCGCCGCTCATGCTGAGCGATGAGGAAGTGCGCGGCGCCACCGACTGCTTCGCTATCGAATTCCACGACATCCGGGAGCGCCATCGCGTGCTCTACGGAGAGGATGTCGTGCGGAACCTGGAAATCGACGACAGCTTCTACCGCGCCCAGGTGGAGTATGAGCTCCGCGCCAAGCTGCTGCGGCTGCGGCACAAGGCCGCCGAAGCACTGGCCGATTCCGGCCTGCTCCGCAGCCTGATGAGCGATTCCGTTTCCACGTTCTGCGTCCTGTTCCGGCATGCGCTGCGGCTGGTCGGGGTTGAGGCGAGTTTCGAGAAGCGGGCGGTGATCCACCAGGCGCAAGAGCGGTTCGGAATCTCGGCCGCGCCATTCGAGAAGCTTCTCGACTTGCGCGAGGATAAGATCAAGCCGCGGGAAGTCGATCCCGTGCCCCTGCTGGAGGAATACATGAAGCAGATCCAGGTGGTGATCAACGCGGTCGACGGCCTGGAAAAATAGTAGGAGGAGAGGCGGAGGAATGAGAGTCGGTCTCATCATTGGATTGGTGGTCCTGCTTGTTGCCGGGCTGGCAATCGGTGGCAAGCTGATCAGCGTGAGAAACGACCTCGTGAGGGAGCGCGAGGCGATCACGGCGCAATGGTCCCAGGTGGACGTGGCATTGAACCGCCGCGCCGACCTCATCCCGAATCTCGTGGAGACGGTGAAGGGCTACGCGAGACACGAGGAATCCACAATCGCCGCGGTCGCCGACGCCCGGGCGGCGCTCGCCAGCGCGCGTACGCCGCAAGAAAAGATTCAGGCCAACAACCAGCTGGATAGCGCGCTTGCCCGCCTGCTGGTTGTGGTGGAGAACTACCCGAATTTGAAAGCGAACGAAAACTTCCTGCGGTTGCAGGACGAACTGGCCGGCACGGAAAACCGCATCGCCGTCGAACGCCGGAAGTACAACGAGGCGGTCCAGCGCTACAACACCGATATCGAACTGTTCCCCAACAACCTGGCGGCGGCGCTGTTCGGCTTCCAGCGAAACGACGCCTATTTCCGTACCGAAGGCGCGGCGCGCGAAGCGCCGCGGGTGGAGTTCTAGCCGCGCCCCCGGCGATTTGCGCCTGGTTAGAAGGGCATTTTCCGGACGGTTGGCGCTAGCGCCATTGCATCATGCGTTTTGGACAAATACGATTTGAGAACAACATCGCCGCTGCTCTGTTCGAAGGCGACCAGGCGCGGCCGATTCCCGGCTACACGACGGCTTCCCTAATCCGCAAGGCTGACGCCGAGGGCGTCTCCCTCATCGACCTGGCCCGGGAGATGGCCATTCACCACAGCCAGCCGTCCACACCCGCGATTCCGATCTTTCCGGTGGAGGTCTGGGGCTGCGGTTGTACGCATCCCGACGAGCCGCGCTCCCATGCCGGAGAACCCGGCGAAGCACTGTACGAACAGGCCTATGCGGGTTCGCGGCCCCAGTTCTTCTTCAAGGGCACCGCGCGCATCTGCGTGGGACCGGGACAGCCCGCTGGGATTCGTCCGGATTCCTCCCTTACCGGACCGGCGCCCTGTCTGGCCGTGGTGCTGGGCCGCAACGGGACCGTACTCGGCTACACGCTGGGCAACGATATTTCCGCGTGGGACATCGCGCGCGCGAACCCGCTCTACCTCACGCAGGCCAAGTTCTACAAGGGCGCGTGCGCCCTCGGCCCGGTCATCGTCACTCCCGACGAGCTTCCGGACCTCAGTTGCCTTCAAATCACCTGCTCCATCGAGAGAGACGGGGTCCAGCGGTTTTCCGAGACCATTCCGCTGGCGCGGCTTTCCAGGAGTGTAAACACTTTGATCGAACACTTGCTGCGCGCCAACCCTCTGCCGGCCGGCTCGGTGCTGCTGACCGGAACGGGGCTGCGCATCCAGGAGGAGGCGGCGCTGGCGCCGGGAGACACCGTGGTGATCCGGGTTCCGGAGATTGGCGAGCTTTCGAATCCGGTTGCTCTGGCCGAATAACTCTTCGTCCGCTGGGAACAGCAAAAAGACGAGGAACAGTCATGAAGACGGCGTTCCTACGTTTCTACGCGGAGCTGAACGACTTCCTGCCGCGCGAGCGGCGCATGGTCTCCTTTCCCTACCGGTTTTGCGTTCCGGCGCCGGTACGCGACGTGATTGAGTCGGCCGGCGTTCCCCACACGGAGGTCGATCTCATCCTGGTGAACGGCCGCTCGGTGGGATTTTCCCACGTGATCGAAGACGGCGACCGCATCAGCGTGTACCCCGTGTTCGAATCGATTGACATCACTCCGGTACTGCAGGTGCGGCCGCGGCCGCTGCGGCAGCCGCGCTTCGTGCTCGACGTTCACCTCGGACGGCTGGCGGCCTACTTGAGGATGGTGGGATTCGACACGCTGTACCGGAACAGCTTCACGGACGCCGAGCTCGCGGCCGTGGCCGGCGGCGAAGACAGGATTCTGCTGACCCGCGACCGCGGGCTCCTCAAACGCACCGCAGTGTCCCGCGGCTACTGCGTGCGTGAGACCAGCCCGCGCCGGCAGCTCGAGGAAGTGCTGCGCCGCTTCGACCTGTTCAGGCTGATCGCGCCTTTCTCCCGCTGCATGGTCTGCAACGGCGTGCTCCGGCCCGTGGAGAGGGAAGCCGTGAAAGACGCGGTTCCTACGAAAATCGCCGAAACACAAACGGAATTCCTGCGGTGCGAATCCTGCGCGCGAGTCTACTGGAAAGGATCGCACTACGACCGCATGCGTAATCTGATCGAGAGCCTAAGAGAAAGAAGCGTTTTATAGGTCCACAGGACCTTGTGCGCTCAAGTCCCCTGGTCTTCGTCCGCTTCTTCCGTTTCCAGAGAATCCAGCAGCTCCGGCTCGGCCGCAAAGCGCTTCAACACGCGAATCGAGTTCGAGGCCGTGAAGCCGGCGGTGCGCAGCTTCCGGTAGGCTGCGGCGAGATTTTTGGGCTCCGCCAGCCAGGTATCGAGTTGCTTGCCCCTGTATTTGCGCTGAAGATAGGCCTCGATCAACTCGATCTCGTCGGTGCCGCTGTAGACTTCGCGCACAGCCTCGGCGGCCGTGGCGGGCGCGACGCGCCTCCGGCGGAGATCGCGCAGCACGCGGGCTTTCCCGAAACCCTGGTTCTCAAGGCGCGCGGCCGAGTAGGCTTCGGCGAAACGCCGGTCATCCAGATATCCACGCTCCTTCAGGCGCAGCAGGATGGGTTCCACGTCGCCGGCGCACTCGGCGCGGCGCAAGAGTCTCTCCCGGAGCTCTCCAGTCGAGTGGGCGCGCGATCCGAGCAGACGCAGCGCGTAATCCCACAACGAGTCAGCCGCGAGACGGCGCGGCACGCGTGCAGCCATGGCGAAGTCGCGGTGAAAAAGGATGCGCACGTCGCTTAAAACGTGGCATTCCCTTTCACATCTCAGTTAGTATGTTAGTATGCAGTTGAGCCGAAAAGCATAGGAGGGTGCTAAATGGCGGAAGAAGGCAGCAAGTTTTCGTACTTTGCATTTGGATTGGGATTGGGCATCGCGATTGGCGTCCTGTTCGCTCCGAAATCCGGCGAAGAAACGCGCGAATTCATCCGCTCGAAAGCCGATGAGGGCAAGGGTTACATTCGCAAGCGGAGCGACGAGTTGCGTTCGCAGGCTTCCGAACTCGTCGAACGCGGCAAGACCGTGGTGAGCCGGCAGCGCGACCATCTGGCGGCGGCGGTAGAGGCAGGCAAGCAGGCCTACCGAGACGCAGTCGCGGGACGTACGGAGGCGGAAACTCAAGGATAATCATCGAGACTTCCCGTTCATGACCTCAGAGACGCTTGTATATGTGATGACAGCCGCTATCGTGGTGGCGGCGGTTGCCATCGTGGTTCAGACTGCCCTGCTGATTGCGATGTTCCTGACGTCGCGGAGGCTGAAGCAACGGATCCTCGAGTTTCTCGCCAAGGTGGAGCCGATGGCCGAGAGCGGGCAGCGCTTTCTGGAAGAGGCGCGGGCCACTTTTGGGGATCTGTCCACCAGGACAAGCGATCTGCTGGAACTAACCCGCAAGCAGTTGGGGCGCGTCGATGAGGTCCTGGCCGAAGCGACCACGCGGACGCGCGTCCAAATGGATCGAATGGAAATGGTGCTCGACGACACGGTGAACCGCTTTCAGGAAACGACCTCCCTGCTTCAGAACGGCATCATGAAACCTCTCAGGCAGATCAGCGGGCTCACCATTGGCGTCCGGACTGCGCTGTCCGCCCTGCTTGGGGCGCGCCGGACCGTCGAGCAGGCCACCCACGACGAAGAGATGTTCATTTAACTCCGGGATCGCGGCAGGAGCCGGCCGCGGCCCGGAGCCATGCCCACCATGATCGACATTCACTCCCATGTCCTTCCAGGTCTGGACGACGGCTCACCCGATCTCAAAGAGAGCCTGCGGATGCTGGAAATTGCGGCCGCAGCGGGCACGACGGATCTGGTCGCCACCCCCCACGCGAACCTCCAGTACGGGTTCGATCCCTCGATTGTCACCCGCAAGCTCGCCGAGCTTCAGGCCTCCGCGCCGCCAACGATTCGCCTGCACTACGGGTGCGATCTGCACCTGACTCCCGACAACGTTCGTGACGCCCTGGCCAACCCCGAGCGGTACACAATCAACCACCGCCGCTACCTGCTGGTCGAATTTCCCGACATCCTGATTCCAAAGACGACCGCCGGCATATTCTCGTCCATGCTGGAAGCGGGAATTGTTCCGGTTATTACGCATCCCGAGCGGAATTTTCTGCTGCATAGCAGGCTGGACGAGCTGGCCGGCTGGGTCGCGCAGGGCTGCCTGGTCCAGGTCACCGCGCAGTCGTTTCTCGGGCGCTTTGGCTCGGAAGCCCGGGCTGTGTGCAAGGAGCTGATGAAACGAGGCCTGGTGCATATCGTCGCCAGCGACGCGCACGACAGCAAGGACCGCCCGCCGCGCCTCGATCTCGCCCGCCGGCATGTCGCGAAGAAGTACGGCGAGGCAGCCGCCGAGCGGCTGTTCGTGTCGAACCCGCGGGCGGTGCTCGAAGGAGAGCCGTTCCCGGAACCCGGCCGCCCCTGGCCGGAGCGCCGGCGCACCTGGCTGAAGTTGTGGCCGCAAAGCTCTCTCCCCTAAAGGTTTTTGATTTTTCGACGATGAATTCACGTGTCCGCATCGGCCGGCCAAAATTCGTTCCGCGAGCGCCTGAAAGCGAACCTGGACCGCTTTGAGGACGACCCCTCGACCGCCCGCAACGGCCTGCGCCTTCTGCTGAACGAGAATCCCGAGGAATTCTGCGCGGCTGCCGCCCCCTTTCTCATTGAGGGCAAGGAAACCGCCGCCGGCCAGTTCCTGCTTGAGCTGCTTGCCGGAAAAAGTCTTTTGCCGCTTTGTAATCCCCTTCTGCTCAGCCTGGAGGAGGAAATCGTGATCGCCCGGGCGGTCCTGGAGAAGGACCCGCTGCTGGACGTCAAGCTGGCGCGGCGCATTTCTGCGCTGGTGGCGAATCCCACCCGCGGGCAGACGGAAGTCGCCATCGCGCAGAGGATTCTGGACATCCTGGCCGCCATCACGGACGGCGCGCGCATTCTGCCAATTCTGATCCAGGTGCTTCGGGATCCGGACGGGCGGCTGCGCTCGAAGGCGGCCTTGCTGGTCGGCAGGACCAACAAGAGCGCCCAGTGGGTGGAGCAAATTCTGCGGGAGCCGGACGCCCGCGTGCGGGCCAACAGCATCGAGGCGCTCTGGGGCGTGGACACCGAGGCGGTCCGCAACGTGCTCCGCACGGCCACCAAGGACCCGAATAACCGTGTGCTGGGCAATGCGCTGTTGGGACTCTACCGGCTGGGTGATATGTCCATTGTGAGCCGTGTGCTCAGCCTCGCCGTAAACCCAGCGCCCTTGTTCCGGGCCACCGCCGCCTGGGTCATGGGAGAAAGCAACGATCCCCGCTTCCTGCCCATTCTGGCGCAGATGGTCCGGGAGACGGACGCCCGGGCCAGGCACAACGTCTTCCGCGCGATTGCCCGCATCAAGGCCGCCGTGGCGCGGTACGCCGAATCGCCACCGGCTCTCGTTCGGATCTGCCAGGTCTCCGATGAGCCGGACGGCTCCCGGCTGGTGAAGGTCGCCATCGCGCGGGCCGATGGTGGTGAAATTCCTGGGCTGCGGCCCACCAACGTGGTGCTGTGGGATGGCAAGAGGATAGTCGCCGACTACAGTTTCCGCCGAACCCGCGCCGCCGACTGGATGGCGCTCGGTATTGCCATGCCCGCCGCCCGCACCTGCCCTCACCCCCACGGGGAAGTGCTGGAGGAGACCGTGCGGGGCTGCCTCCGCGCCAAACGGCCCCTGGACCGCTGGGCCATCCTCCGCTTCGGGGCCCCGCGGGATGAAGATGCGCCGCCCCTCGACACGGACGTGCTTCCGCCCTGCGTTTTGACTCCGGAAACAGCAGCGCTGGCCGCCGCCCTGGACAACCCGGAAAACCGCTACGGCTATGTCCAAACCGTGCAGTCGTTCTTGAACACGCTGGCACAATCCAGCGGCAACCGCAACCTGCTGTTGATCGAAGACCGCACCGCCCAGTCCACGCTGCCGGAGATTCCGGCCTCCCGCTGGACATCCCTGGTTGCCGACGCTGAGGCCGCGTCAATCGCCATTCACGCGGTTGTCCTCACCGACTCGGGCAAACCCCCGGGAACGCTCGCCGAAGTGTGCGCCCAGACCGGCGGCACCTGCATGGGCGCCAACGATCTCAGCGGGCTGTCGGCGCTTTTCGAACGAATTCATCTCCGGCTGGTGAACCCGTACGACCTCTCCTACCGGCCCGAGCGGCCGCAGAGCGGGGTGCCGATCAAGCTCCAGGTTTACTCCGAGCACGGCTGCGGCGAAGATTCCGCTCAACCCCAATAATCCGCTCTCGGGGCCTTTTCCCGGAGAAAACATTGTCCTACTCTGGAGGGGTGAAGCGTCTGGGCGCGATTCTGGGACTTCTGCTGCCCCTTTCCCTTTCCGGAGCCGAAGGCGCCGCTGCGGGACTCGCGCGCCAGATCATCGACGCAGGACTTGACCCCGAGGAGTGCTATCGCGTCCGCGACCTGCAGTTTGCAAGGGAGGACCTGCGCATCTACCTCACCGAGGGCCTGTTGATCTTCGGCAAAGCGGTCAATGGCGCCCGGCTCACGGCCGTTTTCAGCAGCGACGTGGAACACGGCGATGCGGAAATCCTCGTAATGCCCCCGTCGCGGGCCGAACGCATGTCGCTGGCCTCCTTCGCGCGGACGCCCAACCTGGCCGAACATTTCCGCTCCGGCGTCATGGTTTTCACCGACGAGACCCACGCCGAACTGATGAAACAGATTCTGGCGCGCGGAGAGCCGCGGAAAGAGCCGGACCAAGGTGCTCTCCTCGCGGAGACGTGGAATGAAGTCGTTCGCAACTTCGTCTCCAGCTTCCAGGTCCGCCTGGTGAGGGATTTGTACCGCAATGACCGGAGCACGATCGGGTTCTTCTACATGGCGGTCATGGGGCGAACTCTCGGCAATTTCGACATGGTGTACGACCCGATGGCGCGGGAGCAGATCAGCATCGGGCGCGTGGTCTTCCGCGAGGAGCAGTCCTTTTTCGATATCTGGACGCGGTTCCAGGCGCGCTCCTTCCGCACCGGCGCGCGGCCGCTGCCGTCCCCGGACCTGCAGGTGGACAGCTACCGCATCGACGCCACGCTCGAACCCGATCTTCGCCTCCGGGTGGTGACGCAGGCTTCCGTTACTCCCACGGAGGGCGCTCGCCGGGTGCTTCCCTTCGACATTTCATCCTCCATGCGCGTCACCGAGGTGCGGATCGACGGCGAGCCGGCGGAGGTGTTCCAGCCCGCTTCGCTGCGTTCCACCCTGATCCGCGGCGACCAGAATGAGACCTTCCTGGTGATGCCCGCCAGGCCGCTGGAGCCGGGCCGCGCATATCCGATCGAGTTCCGCCACGAGGGCGAGGTGATTACCGATGCCGGCAACGGCGTTTACTACGTCGGCGCGCGCGGCTCGTGGTATCCGAAGATCTTCGCACAGTTCGCGAAATACGAACTCACGTTCCGCTATCCGAAGGAACTCGCTCTGGTCGCCACAGGCACGACTGTCGGCGAGGAGAGCGACGGGCCGTGGCGCGTCACCCGGTACCGTATCGACTCGCCGGTGCGGATGGTGGGTTTCAACCTCGGCAACTATGAGCACAGAACGGTGAACCGCCGCGGCTACTCGGTTGAGGTCTATGCGAATCGCCGTGTCGAAACCGCGCTGGAGCCCAAACCGCAGGTCGTCCTCGTGCCCAGGTCCCCGACGAGGTCGCCGAGAATCGGCCTGCCCGGCGATCAGCGCTGGACGGTGGACCTGGAACCCGTGCCAATTGAGCGGCCCGAAATCGACCCGGCCGCGCGGCTGGAGCACCTCGCGGAAGAGGTCACGGGCGCGCTGGAATTCATGGCGTCGCATTTCGGCCCGCCGGTCCTCAACCGGCTGACGATTGCGCCGATCCCCGGGACCTTTGGGCAGGGCTTTCCCGGATTGATCTACCTTTCCACGCTTGCTTATCTGGATCCGAAGCAACGCCCGGTTGGAGCCCGCAGCACGATTCAGGAACTCTTTTATTCGGAAATTCTGCACGCGCACGAAACAGCGCACCAGTGGTGGGGCAACGTGGTCGCGTCGGCCAGCTACGAAGACGACTGGATCATGGAGGCGCTCGCCAACTACTCCGCTCTGCTCTACCTGGAAAAACGCAAAGGCGCCCGCGCCCTCGACCTGGTGCTGGCCGAGTACAAGAAACATCTGCTCCAGAGGACCGAAAGCGGCGAGCCGGTCGATTCCGCCGGGCCCATTATCTGGGGACCGCGCCTGTCGACTTCCCAGGCACCGGACGCCTGGCGCGTCATCACTTACGAGAAAGGGTCGTGGATCATTCACATGCTTCGCCGCCGCATGGGCGACCAGCGGTTCCTGGAGATGCTCGGCCAGTTCCGCCGGAAGTACCAGTTCCAGCCCGTCACCACCGACCAGTTCCGCCGGGTCGCAGCTGAGGCTCTGCCGCCGGGATTCCCGGACCGGGACCTGGAACTTTTCTTCGATCACTGGGTGTACGGCACGGGAATTCCTTCCCTGAAGCTTTCCTATAACGTGCGGGGCAAAGCGCCGGCGGTGCGCGTGACCGGAACCGTCACGCAGAGCGGCGTCAGCGGGGAGTTCAGCACCCTGGTTCCGATCGAAATCCAGATGCGCAATGGCCCGCCAGTGATTCACTGGGTGAGAACGGCCAACGAACCGGTTTCCTTTTCCGTGACCGTGAAGCAGGCGCCCGTCAGAGTGGTGCTGGACCCGAATAACAGCGTGCTGCGGCGGTAGCTATCCCCCAATGGAGTACATGGGGCGCGGCGGCGCGACGAAGCGGGCGCTGTTGATTGCGTGGCCTTCCCACTTCCCCGAGACTACGCGGCGGATGAATTCCTCGATCGCCTCATCCGAGGCGCCGCCCCGAAGCAGCGGCTTCACGTCGCTTTCCTCGATGGCGAAAAGGCAGTAGCGCAGATGGCCGTCGGCGGTAAGACGGATGCGGTTGCAATTGAGGCAGAAGGGGCGGCTCACGGAGGCGATGAAGCCGACGGTGCCGGCGCCGTCTGCGTAGCGATACTCGGTGGCGGGCGCGCGGGGATCGGCGTCGGGGACCTCAACGAGCGGGCAGATCTCGCGCGAGAGGATTTCGATGATATCGCTGGCCAGCAGGACGCGGCTGCGGTCCCACAGTCCCTGGGCGTCCAGGGGCATGAACTCGATGAAGCGGACCTCGAGGCCGTTTTCACGCCCGAAACGGGCCAGCGGCACGATGTCCGGCTCGATCAGGTTTTTCACGGCCACCGCATTGATCTTGATCGGGTGGAAACCGGCCCGCTTCGCCGTTTCAAGACCGGCGAGCACGCGATCGAGGCTGTCGTGGCGAGTGATCTGGCGGAAGCGCTCGCGGTCCAGGGTGTCGAGGTGCAGGTTGATGCGGCGCAGTCCCGCCTCGTACAGCGGCTCGGCGAGTTCGCTGAGAAACACTCCGTTGGTCGTAAGCGCGAGGTCCTGGATTTCGGGAATCGCCGCGAGCTTGCGAACCAGTTCAGGAAGATCGCGGCGCACCAGCGGCTCGCCCCCGGTGATGCGGAGCTTGGTGATGCCGAGCCGCACCGCGATCCGCACGAACCGCTCTATTTCCTCGTAAGTCAAAATCTCCGCGCGCGGGACGAAAGCCGCGTCGCGCTCGGGCATGCAGTAGAAGCAGCGGATATTGCACCGGTCGGTAACGCTGACCCTCAGATTGTTGTGCAGGCGCCCGAAGTTGTCCCGCAATCCGGAGACGTTCATTGGATGGCAAGCATTCGTTCGAGCGGGACGAGCGCGCGCCTCATGAGGTCTTCAGAGACTTCGACGCGGGGCTCGAGGTTTTGGAGGCAGTCGCGCAGCTTCTCGAGCGTGTTGCGCTTCATGTACGGGCACTCGCTGCAGTTGCAGTTGTCGTTGGGCAGGAAGTAGAAGCGCTTCTCGGGGGCGAGTCTCTTCAGCGAATGCGCGACTCCGCTCTCCGTCATGACGATGAACTCGTCGCCCTTGGTCTCGACGCAGTACTTGATGATTGCCGTGGTGGAGCCGACGAAGTCGGCCTGCTCCAGCACTTCCGGCGGACACTCGGGGTGCGCGGCCACAAGAGCGTTGGGGTGCTCCATGCGCGCGGCGGCGAGTCGGCGTGCCGCGAAGGTGGCGTGCACGACGCAGGTGCCCTGCCAGATGCTCATGTTCTTGCGTCCCGTCATGCGCTGGACGTAGTTGCCCAGATTGCGGTCGGGGAGGAACAGGATGTGCTTCTCCGGCGGAATGGAATTGACTACCTGCACCGCGTTGCGGGAGGTGCACAGGATGTCGCTTTCCGCCTTCACTTCCACGGAGGTGTTGATGTAGCTGACAATGACGTGGTCCGGGTGCCTCTGCCGGTAAGCGCGGATGGGCTCCACCGGACAGCTTTCCACCAGGCTGCAGCTTGCCTCGCGGTCCGGCACCACGACGATCCGGCCAGGGTTGAGGACCTTGGCGGTTTCGGCCATGAACCAGACGCCGCAGAAAGCGATGACGTCGCCGTCGAACTCCCGCGCACGGCGCGCAAGCTCCAGGCTGTCCCCCACGCAGTCGGCCAGATCCTGGATCTCGGCTTCCTGGTAGTGGTGCGCGAGCAGGATCGCGCGGCGGTCCCGCTTCAACTGAAGAATCTCGTCCTGTACGCTTAAGCTCGCCGGCATTGGAATGGTGCTTCTTATTTTAGCAGGCGCGGGGCTTATTTACGCGTGCGCGGCGCGCGCTGGACGCACCCAAGCCAGGCGGCTTATTCTTGTTGGTGCGATGACAAACCTGGTGCTTCTGGGGATTGGACTGGTAGCTGGCGTGTTTGCCGGAATGTTCGGGATCGGGGGAGGGCTCATCATCGTTCCGGCTCTCCTGCTGTTGCTGAAGCTGAAGGAGGCTGAAGCGATCGGCACGAGCCTCGCGGCTCTCATCCCGCCCGTGGGGCTGCTCGGCGCGCTCGAGTATTACAACAACGGCTATATCAACATTCGATACGCCGCACTCGTCGCGGCCGGGCTGTTCATGGGAGCGTATTTCGGAGCCAAGATCACGATCAGCCTGCCGCCGGATGTGGTCCGGCGGGTTTACGCCGGCTTTCTCTTCGTGATGGCGGCCCGGATGATGTTCGGAGGCAAGTAATTGCACGCCTCAGAGGGGGCCACCACTGCGGCCTGCGGTGAAGCAAAGCCGGAGGCGCCGGCGATTTCGCGCTCCATCCATCCGGTGAGCGGGATGTTGCGGAAGCAGACGCGCTCCTGCAGTACGAGGGAGCGGCGGCGCGTGGCGGTTTCCCGCACAAGCTGGCGCTGCTCGACACGGATGTCCGCCATGAACTCGTCGAGCGCCTGCCGCCGCACCGCTTCTTCGACCGCACGCATCCGGTCGGCCATGGCGCGGTGCTGCGCGGCGAGCATGGCGCGCGCCTCGGCTATGGTTTCCCGCTGGCGCGAAATCTCGGCCTCGGCGCGGGCCTGCATGACGACGGCGGTGACGAAGGCCGCGCCGGCTGCAATCAGCATGGGCATGAGAACCCACAGGAAGACGGGGGATGTCTCGTCCATCAGGTATTTCATCGGGCGGAGACCGCCCAAGGATGCGAGAGTAAGGTAAGAAGCTCGCGCGGCTTAGGGCAAGGGCCTTACCGCCCGCCTACATGGCGCGCTGGGTGCCGTCGATTTTCTGCCCGCTCAGCAAATTGAAGAACCGCGAAAAGCGGAATTGCAGGTCGCTGAAAGTGAGCAACCCGGCGAGTGCGTGCAGGATCGCAAAGAGCCGCACCTTCACACCGGCCAGAAACCCGAAATGTTTGCTCGCGTAAACCGCGGCGCCGAGCGCCCAGTCCGAGGCCAGCAGCGCGCGCACGGCGGGCGGCGCGGGCCGCTCAGGTTCTTCCTCGCGGCGGCTGATGGCCCGAATTTTCGGGTACAGCAGAATCTTGCGGTTCGCGCGCCGGATCTGAATCGCCAGCTCCGCATCGGCCCAGGACTGCGCGTAGCGCTTGTCGATGTAGCGCAGGCCCTTGAGGAAGTAGCTGCGCACCATGTAGGCGCCGAGGCCGGCAAACGGCACAGCGACGTTTTCCTGTTCGAGATCTGGAATGGCGGCGGGGACGAAAGCGCCGGCGCGCGCCACTGCTGCCACGGTCGAGGCATCGGGAAGCTGGTACAGCTCCGGCACGGGCCTGCCGTCCGGCGTCACAAGAAGCGGACAGACCGCGACGGCGTCGGTCTGTTCGGTGAGCCGCGCCGCCAGATCCGGGATGGTGCGGGGTAGCACCTCAACGCGCGGGTTGAGATAGAAATAGAGCTCGGCCTTGGCGGTGCGCATGCCGATGTTCAGCGCCTGCACGAAGCCGAAGTTGCGCGGCAGCGTGAGCAGGACCACCTGGGGAAACTCGCGCACCACTTCCGCGCTCCCGTCAACCGATCCCGAATCGATCACGATGACTTCTATCTTTTCGCGATCCTCGGAAGCCTCCACCGCCTGGAGGCACCTGCGCAGAGCGTCTGCGCAGTTGTAGGACACGATCAGCACAGACACTTGGGGAACGGTTTGAGTCTCTTCCATCCGAATTGCAATGATACCTCACGAGCGCGGCGTGGGCGCATCAACTCAGTACCGGCGGTCAATTCCAACCACTTCCATGCCGCTCTTGCCCGTGCGGAAATAGACGGTAACTGACTTGTGCTGCGCGGGGCCGCGGATTTCAGCGCCGAAATAGGACCCCGGCGGCAGGTGCGCCAGTTCGCGCGGCAAGCTGACGGACCGCGCGCGCGGCAGCATAGTTTTCTTGCCGGAGAGATTGTCGAAGGAGAACCACTGGATCGAGTATTGCCGCGGCGGGCTGAAGCCGAACTCCACCCCGAGGTCCTCGAACTCGAGCGTGCCGTTTTCGAACCGGAAGTTATCCAGCGGCAGCACGTCTTCCCAGAAAGTAGCCCCGATTTTGTCGCGGCGCGCAATTAGGGTTCTCACAAGCCATTCGCGCGCCTTCGGGTCGCTGTACTCGCCGACTTCGACGATGGCGCGGATGTCCTGGTCCGTGAACGCCATCACCTTCTTTGCGGCCCAGTAGGTGTCATCCGGACGCGCGTTGCGGAAGGCTGGGTTGGGGTAAATGGGCTTCCACTGGCGGGGATCGAAGGTAGCGTAGCCGAATTCTCCGAGTTCCGGGTGGTAGGGATCGGGGGTGACCTGCCAGGGGCGCGGCGCAAGCCCCAGAGTGAGCAACTGCCTCGCCGCGAAAGGAAGATCGAAAATGTACGCATTTCCCGACCGCAATACCCGCGGCCCGAGAGCGCTCGCACCAAGCGTGGAGCCGAAGTCGAGCAGGTAATGCTTGACGAACCGCAGCCCGTTCTCCTCGACTACCGTGTCGAGCGTGTTGATCGCGACCGCATCGTAATGATTCAACCAGGCGCAAAACACGTAGAGCCCGCGCAGGTCGCGCCGGTTCTCGTGTGGGACGATGTCGTTCGGATCGTCGGACCGCGTGCCGAAATACTGGAATGGCCCAATGATTTCACCGCCGATGAACCGGCTCGCCATGGCCCGGTAGCGGCCGTCCCTGGAGACACTCGTGCTTTTCAGGATGCGGACCAGATCGACGTGCGTCATCAGCCGTTCCCTTCCCTCGGGCTCGAAGTATTTTGCGTCCGGGGCGAGAACGAGCTGGCTGGCCCGGAACCGCACGATGTAAGTCTCCGGCACGTTGTAGCCGATGGCGTGGAAAAACCGCGAGGAAATCACCTCGGCGGCGGTGGTGATGGACGGGTTCGAGGCGGGATCAAACTTGATGAGGAACTTGTCCCCGCGCGCGTCCTCGATAATCAGGCCGGGGGTGGCGCCGATGCCCTTCGCGCTGACGATTTTCCAGGGCCCGGCGGTAGAGGGAGGCCCGGCGGCGGTGGCGCCGCGGACCAGTTCAGTGACGCTCATCGGGCGGTTGAGGTCATGGCGGTTCTGATACCACGCGCTGTCGGGAACCTCGCCGAGCGTGTTGATGGCGCCCGAGGCCGCATCGGGGTTGCGCCCGGGCCGGAGGACGATCTGCTGCATCATGTCGTACGAGTCGCTGATTTTGCGCGCCTTGAGCTTTCCCACACGCAGCGGGGGCGGCTCGCGCCACAGCGGGTCGTCGGGGAAGAAAGACTGGGCCGGCGCAGACGCCACGAAGATGAACGCGGTCAGAAGCGCACCGGAACCCTTCAAAACAGATCACCAAAGATCAACCAGACTTGCGGCCCCTCGCGGCTGAAACCCACGTCGAAACGCCAGGTTACAACGTTGCCCTGGCGGATGCGCACGCCGAATCCGTAGGAGGTGCTCAATTCCTGAAAGGGACGGATCTGTCCGAGGCTGGGAAAGACTTTTCCGGCGTCGACGAACAGGGCGGCGTCGGTTTGATCCGCGATTTCCCAACGGTACTCCCCGTTCAGGACGAACATGTTGTTGTCGTAAAACCTGCGGTTGCGAAAACCTCGGAGAGTCTCCGCGCCGCCGAGCCGGGGCTGGATGTAGAACGGCACGCCCTCCGAGCCAAACGGGTCGGCGAAGGCCGCCCTTGCGCGCAGCAACACTTCGCGCTGTCCGTTCAGCAGAGCGAAGTAGCGGCGGATATCAACATCGAACCGGCCGAATGTAAATCCTGCCGCCCCGGTGTCGAAGAACACCGCGTATTCCGTGAGGAGCCTCGTGCCGCTGCGCCGGCCCCTCGGATAGCGGACCCAATTGAAATCCAGGAATACGCCAGGATTGATGAAGTTTGTCTGCTGGTCCAGCCCGGGAGTTGTGGCGGGCGTGAAGACCTCGTCGGTGGAAGCGAATTTGTCCTTGCGCCCCGGGCCGACGTTGAACAACAGATATCGGGTCAGCCCGCCGGTGCTGATGTTCCTGGAGAGATTGTAGCCGCTGCGAACCTCGAAACCCGTGTTCTCGAATGAGTAGGCGGTGCGCCCGCTCTTCTGTGAGCCGGGGCCAGGCCCGTAGTAATCGAGGTAAGGCGACCACTGGCGCAGCGCCAGGAATTCGAGCGACGCGCGGCCGCCGGCGAGGTTCGGAAAGCCGAACGCCGCATCCGCCAGATAGAAAGCCTCGGTGGTGCCCACCACCGAAGTGCGCACCTCGCCCCGTCCGCCAAACAAGCCGCGCCTGAGATACTGCGGACCGGCGGCGAACCCGCCGCCCGGAGCGTCAAAGCGTATGCTCACCTCCGGGGTCGGAGACGTGATCCGGTAATACAGGCGGTTCTCCTCGAAATAGAGAAAACCCCGGTGCAAAGCGGGCAGCCGTTCCGGTGTGAGGTGAGCGGCTTTTTCTACCCGCTTCGCCTCTATCTGAGCGGCGCGCGTGGCCGGGGGTGGATTGGCGGAAGCGTGCAGAAGGGTCGCGGCGGCAAGGAAACATGGGGCGCGTGTACGGGTGTGTTTCACAGCTCTCCCCGGAAGCCGGAAAATCGCGGAACGTCAACCCGGCCCGAGCGGCCCGGTTCCCAGTTACCCACATTATCCCTGAAAACACGGAGATTCCGCGACTCCACGAGCACCTGCCCCCCTTATTTTTCAGCTTCTTGCGTCCACTCGGGGCCAATGGGAACCTGAACATAGACCGGCTGCGGTACTGGCTCCGGGGTCTTCATCGCGTTGCGGGGGCCAATGGGAACCTGAACATAGACCGGCTGCGGTAGGACTGCACAACCGCGCCGGTGCGGATTCCTGCGGCAGGGGCGATGCGTTGGCTTCGGGCGATCTTCGTCAGGCAGTACTCAAGCATCCGGCCGGAGGAATGGCCGAAAGCCCTGCTTCTTTCGGCCTACTTTTTCTTGCTGATCGCCACCTATTGGGTGCTGAAGCCCGTCAAGCGCGGTCTTCTGATCGATCACTTCAGCCACGATCCGCTCCACATCCTGGGATTCAGCCTGGGCGGCGCGGAAGCCGAGCAGGTAGCGAAAGTCATGAATGTGGTGGGCGCCTACCTGGCCGTGATCCTCTTCACATGGATGGCGCGCAGGCTGCGGCGCGAGCGGCTGGTGCTGGTCTTCACAGCTCTCTTCGCCGCAGTGTTCGCGGCTTACTCGCAAGCCGTCGATCATCCCGGCGAGTTTACCGTCTGGTCGCTCTACATGTTAGGCGACCTGTTCAACACGCTCATGGTCGGGTTGTTCTGGGCGTACACCAACGATCTCACGACGGCGGGCGGCGCAAAGCGCACGTACAACGTGATCGGGTTGGGCGGCGTGCTGGGCGGCTTTGCCGGAGCCTCGATGGTCAGCATCCTGGTCCAGGATTTCGGAAGGGCCCCTCTGATGCTGCTATGCATCGTGCCCATGGCCGGGATCGCAGTGATCGCGGTCCTGATGCGGCGCCTGGACAGAAGCCCTCGGCCGGTCGCGCCGCCTCCGCAGCCACACAACATCAGCGCAGCCATTGAAGGCGGGCAGCTGGTTCTTCGGTCGTGGTATCTGGTGTCGATCGCGGGCCTGGTGGCGAGCTATGAGCTGGTCTCGAGCGTGGTCGACTTCCAATTGGCGGTCACGGTGGAGCGCACTATCTCAGACGCGCTTGCCAAGGACGCGTTCTTCGCCACCGTGGGACAGGCGATCGGCATTATGTCGGTCCTGGTTCAGTTGCTGCTCACCGGCTTCGTAATGCAGAAGTACGGATTGCGCGCCGCTCTGCTGTTTCTGCCGGTGGCCGTGGCCCTGGGCTCGTTGGGATTCCTCGCGATGCCGGCCCTGGCGTTCGCCGCGGCCATTTCCGTCAGCGACAACGCGCTGAATTACTCGATCAACCAGTCGGCCAAAGAGGCGCTTTACACGCCGACCTCGGCCGACGAGAAGTACAAGGCGAAGGCGTTCATCGACATGTTCGTGCAGCGAATGGCCAAGTCCGGCTCCGTGGTGTTCAACCTCGGTTTAAGTGCCGTCGCGGTGACGGCGGTGCGCTGGCTTTCGCTGGTCACGCTGGCCATCGTCGCGATCTGGCTCATCATGGTTTTCGCGGCGTCGCGCGGCTTCCGGCGCCTGACGGAGCGGAGCACGAAGCGAGACGACTCTCCCGTATGGGGAGAGGGAAGCGAGGCGGCATAGGTCCTCCCCGCCGCTGCGCCAACTCACGGATTCCAGGTCAGAGAGAGTGCGTACGTACGCGTGCTCGGGCTGAACGTGATGCCGGGCGTCGGGATGGCACGCGACCGCTCCCGAATGGGCGCGCCGCCCAGAGACGGATCGTGGTGCCTTCGATAAATGAAGGCGCCGATCAGGTTTCCAATCACCGCCCCAGCGATCACGTCCGAAGCAAAATGGCGCCGGGCGGCGATCCGCGACGCGCTCACCGTGACCGGAAGCGCATAGATGCCGTAGCGGATCCATTTGTTGTCGTAGTATTCGCGCGAAATGATGGCCGCCACTGCCCACGTGCCGGCCGCGTGCCCGGAGGGAAACGACTGCTGGCCGCTAAAAAAATTTCCTTTGCCCGCGCCGTAATCCGGACGCTCTCTTCCGAACGCCCACTTCGACATCTGAACGACGGACTCCGTATGGAGCAGCGCCGCGGCCGACAACAGGCCGGTTTCCGTCGCGCGGCGGTTGCCGCCGAGCTTTCCGGCCAGCAGGAAAGATGCCGTGAGCCCGCCCAGTGCGTAGTACGTGCCGGCGTGCGACACTGCACGCCCGACGTTTACCTGAGTGGAAGAGTTCGGCAGAGCGCCGGCCACGCGGTGGTCAAACTGGCTCATCGCCACGGTAGCGCCGATCGCCGGCAACAGCCACGGCAGATGGCTCTTTTGGACTTTCATCGGGGCCAGCCAGATGTCCCTTTGATCCTTCAGCAGCGTGTTGATCGCGGAAGCCCACGCGGGACCGTCCAGTCCGAGAGACGATGACGCTTTCGGAACGGGCGGAGGCGCCTCGTCACTACCAGAAGGCCATCCCGGAGAGCTTGCGGGCTGCGGCAATTGCGTATCAAGCGGCGCTGCGAGGCGGGAAGGTGGAACAAAAAACTCCGTCCGGCTTGTTACGGTGCTGCTTTCGAGGCCGCTTTGCGCCGCGGCCGGCTCCCCAAACTGCACTCCGGCCGCGTTGGATGAGAACGAGATCGCGAGCAGGAAGAACGGCAGGAGGGAAACAAAACTGCATTTCCCTGAATACAACATTTTTCAGCATACAACGAAGCGGTAATTTGCCGTCTTAAGATTTCTCCACGTAACGGGAACACGCCGTTTCCGCGCCCGCGGCTATTGGAAATTGCAGCTCAAATTGCCCGCTTTTTCGCCTCTTCGGGTGTTAAAATCGGCCATTCATACGACTCTGTGCGCGCGCTCGCCATGATCTCCGTAATGCGCCGGACGACATCCGGATGCCGCGCCGCCACGTTGTTGCGCTCGCCGGGATCGCTCTCGAGATCGTAGAGCTCCACCGGTTCTTTCGGCCCGAGGCGAATTCCTTTCCAGTTCCCCATCCGCACGGCCTGATGGAAGCCCGCCTCGTGGAACTCCCAGTAGAAATACTCGTGCGGCTTTTGCGAACCGCCCAGCAACACCGGAACGATGGATTGCCCGTCAATTCCGCGCGGCGTCTCCGCGCCCGCCAGTTCCGCCGCCGTGGGCAGGAAATCCCAGAACGCCCAGGGGAACGAGCTGACCGAACCGGGCTTGATGCGTCCCGGCCACCGCGCCAGCATCGGAACGCGGATGCCGCCTTCGGTCAGGTCGCGCTTGATGCCTCGGAACGGGCCGCTGCTCTGGAAGAATTCCGCCGAGTGCCCGCCTTCTTTGTGCGGGCCGTTGTCGCTCGCAAAAATCACCAGCGTGTTATCGTCGAAGCCGCGCTGCCGGATCGCCTCCATCACTTTCCCGATGTCCGCGTCCATGCGCGTGATCATCGCGGCGAAATTCTTCTCCGGCTGCGGCCACGGCCTGTTTGTGTAGGGCTCGTCGCTGGGCACTTCCATGCCATTGCCGGTGTCGCGGCCGAGTTCGTTATTGGCGTGCGGAGCCGTGTAGCAGAGGTGGAGGAAAAACGGTTGTCCCGCGGGCTGCCGCTCGATGAACTCTACGGCTCGCCGGGTGAACAGGTCGGGGGCGTAGTCCTTCTTCTGCGTCCCCATGTTTCCGCGGCAGATATAGGCGGTCTCGTTCTCAAGCAGGTGCTCCGGATAGTAGTTGTGGGCGTGGAGCTGGCTGAAGTATCCGAACCACTCGTCGAAGCCCTTGCGGGTCGGGTAGCCGCTGGAGCCGAGCTGCCCGAGCGACCACTTGCCGATCAGGGCCGTGCGGTAACCGGCTCTCTTCAGCACCTCGGCAACGGTGATGTCGGTCGGGCGCAAAGGCAGATCCGGGTACTTGTTGCCCCGCGTGCGCGCGTGGCCGGTGTGGAGGCCCGTCATCAGGCAGCATCGGGAAGGAGCGCAAACCGTGCTGCCCGCGTAGGCTTGCGTGAACCGCATGCCTTCCGCAGCCATCCTGTCCAGGTTGGGCGTCTGAATCTGCTTCTGTCCGTAACAGCCCAAATCGCCGTACCCGAGATCGTCCGCCAGGATGAGGACGATGTTCGGCCGCCGCGTTTGGGCCGGGGAAACCGCCGGCAATAGCGGGCTCGCAACCGCTAACCTAAGGAACTCGGAGCGTGTCATAAGGCGTATTCTACGCGAATGGCTGCCGCACCACAGCGGCGCCGGATCGAAAGTACACTGCGGTCACACCGGGAAACCAGTCCAACGTGTCGTCGATGGGCCTGCTTCCGCCATACCGGGTATCCTGGTTGCCGGTGAAACACGCGCAATTGCGGCCCATGCCCGCATTCTCCAGGGCGCGGCCGTGACCGGGCGGGCGCATGACCACGCGCTGCTGTGCAAGCGCAGAGGCTGCCAACAAAGCGGCCGGCAGCACGAACATCGTCCCCACCTTCATCAAGTCTCGTTCTTTTCGCTAAACACGACAGCGCAGTAAAAGTCTCACGACGCCGCTCCGCGAATGACGACGGTACCGAGTCGATATCGCTTCTGTCCATCATCGTCGGGCAGCGGCAGCGCGATGGTTGGTGTGCCCGTCCGGTCGCCAATCGAGATGTACAAAGAATACGTGCCTGGCTTCAGAATGTTCGAAGGTGGCAGAGCAAACGGAATCAGCGGCCGGGACGCTTGCGATTGCCCCTTCATCTCCCTCCCTACCGGAACTGCCTGACCCGGGGGGCCGACCGGCAGCATCCGCACGTCAAACTCCTCGTCCACGAAGACGGCGGCGATACCACCTTTCGTGTCCTTCAGAGTCACAGCAGGATGCCCCCCTGGATAGCAAGGTGCAACTCCCGCGTTCCTCCAGCGATACCCCACAAGAAGCGGTTCGCCCGGTTTTACCTCCGCTGGCCAGGAAGCCTCGAGTAGTTGCAAACGGTAACCGAGCCGCATGTTCACCTTGCGCACCAACTCCCGGTTTTTCTCAAGGAACTCACGCGGATACCAGTGAGCGGTCACGTAGCTCGCATGGTACTCCTCGACGGCATCGAGGAACCGGCTGCCATCGCCCCAGTAGCCGCGTTTCATCGAATTTCCCCAATGCTCACCTTCGAGAATTACCGGCAGGTCCGGCCAGAACATGGGCGCAACGTAAGCACTATGGTAAGCTTGTTCGCCCGGCTGAACCAGAATGCTATCGTCCCGCAGCGCCAGCCCCTGACGCCTCGCGTATAACAGCGTCTCAAGCCCGCGGCCCTGGCTTATAAAATCGTCGTTAGCAACCAACAGTGTTTTCTTGAAGTGCTTCTTATGAAGGTCAATGTGAGTCCGAATGGTCTTGGCGCTGTACGGAAGCCGAGACGAGGAGTACGTGTGGCCCTCGCCCCAGACGCCGAAGGATCCAACATCGATGAAAGCAACATGAGGATTGCCGTCGTAACGCGCTGCAGCGGCCGCCAAAAACTTATCCAGCTTTTCAAGAAAGATGGGGTCGTCATAGTCGGGCTCCCAAATCTTGCCTTCCGGATCGATTCCCTTGCCGGGAGTGATGAAATAGCCCTTCGCGCCGGCTTTGCGAACCCACTCCGGCGTCGCGTAAGGCTGGGTCGAGCCCGACTCGGAGCAAGTGAACCGGAACGCCACTTGCTTTCCTTTTGCAACCCAGCGCTGCATCGGAGTGTCCACGATCGCCCAATTGAACTTACCTTCTTCCGGTTCGATATATGACCAAGCCAGCCGCAGGTAGATAGAACTGAGCCCAGGAAAATCGTCCACCGTATCGGACGGCTCGAGTTCAAGCCCGTAACGCCGGATACCATTGTCGTAGTGGTGTAACTGCCACCCCATGCCCGGATTTACGAGAGCGACGCCGGTATCCTTTGGTTGCACGACAATCCGGTTCGCAGACTGCGTTTGGGCTGAGGCCGGCACGATCGCCAACGATAAAGTCAGTGCCGCTATCGGAATTTTCATGGTTCAGTCTCCTCATGTGTAACGGTTTGTCTCCTCAAAACTTCCTGGGTTGCTCGGTGACCCACCAGCGGAAGAGCCAGCAAAGCACACTGAATAAGGACGATCTGCATTTGCCCACGGAAGATATCACAACGCGCGGTTGCTCCTCCACTTCCCGAAATGTCAAGCAGACTCTTCCGTTCTCCATTGCGACCGGCTTCCGGCGGTTCAGGTCGGTTCCGATCGTGTTAGGGAAGTTCTCCGCCTCACCCCGAATCTGAAGCACCGTGCCTTCCCTTCACAGAGCGGAGTCGTTGAGCAGCGAAATGCCCATCTCTGTACGTAGCCCGCTGTGTAGCCGTTTCGGCAAACAATCGAACAACCCGCTGCGCGCCTTCGTCGCTCCGGCCCCAAGACCCGGTGCAAACCTGCCCGAAGAGAGGGGATTGTTTTCAGTCGACGTGCCTGCGGGAAAATTGATCGCTCTCAGTGTCGGACACCATGCGATCGCGACGCTAACGCTGACGGTCTTCTGCTTCAACGTGTCATAGGCGTCACAGCGGCGCTCTTGCCGGGCACAGCCGCGGCGGCGTCTTTCTCTGACTTCGGCGATGCGGCCGAGAGCACCGCTTCGAGCAATGGAAGGCAATGAGAGACACGCCCGGCCCGGATGATCCAGTCCCATAGCCACTCGAACTTCTTCCATCCCGCCGCGTAGGCCAGGTGGCGCAGTCGACCGGTCAGGGTTTCCGTCGTGAGAGCGCCCCGGACGATCGCGCTCCACCGGTAAAACTCGCGGTAAGCCCGCCAGTAGCCCTGTTCGAGCGCTGCCGCCGACATGCGGGCGGGCCGGAACACGGCGTGCCGCGTATCGTACAGATCCCAGTTATTCGTGGCGATGCGCCCCTCGGCCGCGATGCGCCGGTATAGCGCCGTGCCGGGATAGGGGGTCAGGATATGGAAAGTCGCGGTCTCGATTCCCTGCCCCACCGCCCACTCCACCGTGCGGTCGAAGACGCTGCTGTCGTCATCGTCCATGCCGAACACAAAACTCGCGTTCACCATCACGCCGAGGTCGTGGAGACGGCGCACGGCAGCGGCGTAATCCCGCCGCAGGTTCTGGGCCTTGTGCTGCGCCTCCAGGTTCGCACTGCTGAGCGTCTCGAAGCCGACAAACAGGCTGCGCAGCCCGCACCGCGCCGCCTTCTCCAGCAAGTTTCCTTCGAGCACGGAAGCCACCGTGCCGGCAGCCTGCCACAGCCGCCCCATGCCGCTCATGCCGTCGAACAGCGCGGCGGCGAAACGCGCGTTGCCGAAGAGGTGGTCGTCCAGGAAGTAGAGGTGGCGCCCCGGCAGCCGGTCAATCTCCGCGAGCGCCGCATCCACGGTTTGGGTGTAAAAGGACTTTCCGCCCGCGTAGAACGCATCCTTGTAGCAGAAGTCGCAGTGGTGGGGGCACCCGCGCGAAACCACGATCGAGTTCGGCACCAGGTAGAGATGCCGCTTGATGAGGTCCCGGCGCACGGGAGGCACGCCCGCCAGCGTACGGATCCGCGAGCGGTACACCCGTTCCGGACGGCCCGCGCGGAAGTCGGCCAGGAACGCCGGCCACGTATCCTCGCCCGGCCCGATGAACACGGTATCGGCCTACCGCGCGGCTTCCTCCGGCAGCGAGGAGACGTGGGGACCGCCGAGAGCGACGTACGCGCCGCGCAGCCGGTAGTGATCGGCGAGGCATACGCGCGGTAAGCCGAGGTGATGTAGACCTGGATCGCCACCAGGTCCGGCTCATCCTCGAGATGAAGGGTTTCAACGTGTTCGTCCTCGATGATGACTTCATCGGAGGATGATGCATAGGCGGCGAGGGTAGCCAGGCCGAGCGGGGGGAAGAGCGAGTACTTGATGGGGCGCCAGAAAGGGCTTTTGGCCTCGGTGAGAGCGGGGAGGATGAGCTTGATTTTCATTTGTGCAAAGTACTTGTCAGTACAAATGTACATTCGTTCGGCGGTTTTGTAAAGTACTTTTTTGTGTCAAGTGCTCCGGCGGCGGAGGGCCGCACGGAAGGATTCTAAAATGGGCGGAGTGAGCCCCCGCACCGTGAACCGCCTGCTACTACTGCTGACCGCGCTGTTGTTCTCAACCGGCGGCGCGGCGATTAAAGCGACGCAGCTCACGAGCTGGCAGGTGGCCTCATTTCGCTCGGCGGTTGCCGCCGCGGCGGTGATTCTGCTGTTGCCGGAGGCGCGGCGGGGCTGGGATCGCCGCGTGCCGCTGGTGGCGTGCGCCTATGCCGCGACGCTTTTGTGTTTTGTACTGGCGAACAAAGCCACCACGGCCGCCAACGCGATTTACCTGCAAAGCGCTGCGCCCATTTACGTGCTGGCCTTAAGCCCGTGGCTGCTGCGCGAGCGGGTGCACCGCCGCGACGCACTGTTCGGCGCCGTGGTGGCCTGCGGGCTGGTTTTGTTTTTCGTGGGTCACGAAGCACCCGCATCCACCGCGCCGCATCCGCTGCGCGGCAACGTGCTGGCGGTGCTCTCCGGCATCGCGTGGGCGTTCACCATTACGGGGTTGAGGTGGCTCGGCAGGGAATCCAACTTCGGAGCAACCGCGACCGTCGTGGCCGGCAACCTCATCGCGGCAATCGTCGCGCTCCCGATGGCGCTGCCGGTCACGCGCGCCGGATGGAACGACGTTCTGGTAATCCTTTACCTCGGGATATTTCAAATCGGGCTGGCCTACTTCTGCATGACGCGGGCCCTCCGCCACGTGCCCGCGTTCGAGGCGGCCACGCTGCTGATGCTCGAACCCGCGCTGAATCCCGTGTGGGCCTGGCTTGTCCACAACGAGCGCCCTGGCCTGCTCGCGCTCGCCGGAGGAGCGCTGATCCTGAGCGCGAGTCTCGCCAATACGTGGGTGCAGAGCCGCAGGGAGCCGGTTCCCGGCCCGCGCGCGATGGCGCGTTCCGCCGACTAGGACGGAATGCTGTACGCGGCCGTGGGCAGCCCTTGCATCCCGCAGCGCCGCGCTTCCGCTTCCATCAGCCGCGTGAGTTCCTTCTTGGTTTCCGCCGGCAGCCGGGAAGGAACGTGCTTTTCGATGAGCCGCGCCACCTCCCGCGACGCCCGCTCCCGCAGCGTGAGCCGGCCCTCCCTGAACCACCGGTCCCGGTTGGAGCGGTCGATCACCGGTCCCGGAAAGGTGATTTCCCGGCGCAGATAACGCCGTGTGTGGTCCGCGATGAGGAGGTGCTTTTCCCGCAGCAGTTCCTCGAACAACGGGATCGACGGAAAATCTTCGCGCGGCTCGATGCCGTCGAGCAGCCTGTAAGCCATCCCGCAGATCTCGTTGTCGACCACCAGCTTTTCCAGGCTCTGGCAGCTCTCGAAATCGAGCATGCCCGGACCCGAGACGCTGTTGATGCCGGAAAGCGCAGCCAGCACGGCTCCGATTCCGCTCTCCAGGCCCGCCTGCGCATCGAGCTGCTTGGCGTCGCTCAGCGCGATGTAGCCCTGGGTCGGCATTCCCAGCCGTTTGCCGATCTCGCTGTTCGCGCAGTTGAGCATCATCGTTTCGATGGCGCCCATTGGCGTGGTCTCGTACCGCACATCGAAAACCGCGGGGGATCCGCCGTAGAGCACCGGGTGGCCGGGATTCGCAAGCTGGCTGATCACCAGCCCGCTCAGCGTCTCCGCGGTCTGCTGGACGAGGCTGCCCACCAGCGTCACCGGCGCCATGAAGCCGGAGAGCGGCATCGAGATGAACTCCACCGGGATCGACGCCCGGGCGCAGTCCACCAGGTTCTGGCTCGTGACGTCGCTCCACTTGATCGGCGCGGTGGGACAACAGGAAAAGACCGTCAGCGGCTTCTCCCGCAGCGCCTGCTCGCTCCCGCGCACCGCGAGCTGGAGGTCCTTCATGATCTCGAACGCCTCGATCGTGAACGCCCCGGTGACGACAGGCTTTTCGCCGTGCAGAAGGCTGAGATACAGGCGGTAGCTGTCCGAGATCCGCGGCTCGACGTCGGCGGGAATCAGCGCGGTGCTCTGGGACGCGATGTGTTGCAGCCCGGAGGTCACTTTCACGAAGTCCACGTAGTCCGCCGTCTCCGGCCTGCGCATCTCGCCGGTCCGGCCGTCCAGGATGTTGATGGCCGCGGACCCCGGCGTGAAGTACACGTTGTCACCGGCGAAGTCGTGCGTCTCGTTGCCGAGCGCGTCGAAAAGCTTGAACGAGCGCGGAACCGTCTTGAGCGCCCGGTCGATGAGGTCGCCGCCGAGATGCGCGCGCTGCCTGCCTTGACCCACTGAGGCGCCGTGGTCGGCCAGCAGCGAGAGCACTCCCGGGTTGTGGATTTCCACGCCCAGTTTCAAAAGCACGTCGCGGGCTTCGGCGACAATGCGGTCGATCAGTTCCTCATCCAGCAGCTTGAGAGTCGGCCTCATGGCCACGGATGATAGCAGGTTCCGATGCTGGAATCCGGCCTACTGCGCCGGCACCACCGAGGGGACGTCGTCCATCGGGCTCATCCATTCCTCGAGCGGCGCCGTATTGGCCGGAAGAAGGTACTCCTTGCGCGCAGCCGCCAGGGTTTCCCCTCGCAGCTCGATTTTGGCCGGATCGAACTGCCCCAGCCCCGATTGCGCGCAGTACACGAGATGGCCCACCGTCTCCGGCTTGATGCCCATGGCCTCGGCCATTACCCGGTCCGCCGCTATGTAGTCTGTGGATGCCACCGCAACCCGGTGGTCCACAGCGATGCCGGCAACGGGGCCGTTTCGTTCCATTCCCTCAAAGGCATCGATCACGGCGACGCCCCACGAAGGGCGAATCCGCTGGGCCACCAGCATCATGTTGTAGTTGGCGAGGCGGTACGTGGGGTGAATCTTCCACTTGTCGTTCCAGGGCACGGCAAATCCCGCACGCTGCGGGGGCGCCTGCTTCGGCTGAAGCCGCAGCGGAGCGGCCAAAACCACGTTCTTTACCGACAGGGTCACGGTGCAGATCACGTGCGTCTTGGCTTTCGGTATGGAGATCACAAAAGCGTCGGGATCCATGAGGCGCTTGATGAGGCGCACCGGCGTCAGGTGCAGGTTGGCGTCCATGACGTTGATGACCTCGTATTCGCCCTCGTTGAGATCCACCAGGCTGATGTTTCTGGGACGGTGCTCGGAAACGATGGAGGCGTAGCGGAGGTTCTCAAACGCCTCGCGCGTCGTTCGTGAGGCCGAAGACTCGGCGATCAGAATCGGGCCCTTGAACCGCGGGGCGAGATAATCCAGCACCCCGAGAATCGCGTCGCGGTCCGTGCAAGCCGCGGGGAAGTCGGCGGCGACGCAGTTCGGCTTCAGGATGACGTATTTCTTTTCTTTCAGCTTAGGAAGAATCTGGTCATCAATCCCAATGAGCGCTTCGCAAATCAGCTTTCGCCGGTTTTCTCCCTTCACGATGGAGACCACCGACTTGCCCTGGTAATAGGGGTATGGAGTCCCCTGTTCCTCCTGGCTCTTGCCGGCGCCGCTTTGCGCCGGAGGCCGGGCCGCGAGGCCCATACCGGCCGTAAGGGCAGCGGCGCTCCCCGCGGATACACTGTGAACAAACTTCCTCCTGGACAGTTGCGATGCCCTGAAACTCACCTGTGATTGCGCTCCTTTTTATGAATGTCGAGAAATGCTAATCGAAAGCGATCGCACAGGAACCACGTGCGCCGGCAGCAAGCTGCCAGTATATCAGCACAATCGGATCCGATTGTCCTCTGTTAACAGAGGCGCCGCGCGCGCTCAGGAGAACCAGGTTGTGCCAGGTCTCACCATCTTCCGCACCGCCTCGTCGTTGATGTCCAGGCCGATTCCGGGGCGGTCCGGCACGGTGATGTATCCGTTTTCGATAATCTCGCCCTGCTTGACGTACTGCCTCCACCGCTGAAGGCGCGCGGGCGGATGGCTCCAGTGCCACTCGATCACGAGCGCATTGGGGATGGCGGCCATGACGTGGCAGGATGCCATCATGCCGATCGGCGACGCCTGCGCGTGCGGGGCCATCGGCACGTAATAGGTGTGCGCCATGTCCGCGATCTTGCGCGCTTCGAGCAGGCCTCCGCACTTTTGGATATCGGGCATGATGATGTCCACGGCTTGCTTTTCCAAGAGTGGGCGGAATCCGTGGCGCAGGAAAAGGTTCTCCCCGCAGCAAATGGGAGTGTGAGTGGATTGCCTCACATCGCGCAGGGCGTCCACGTTTTCCGGCGGCACGGGTTCTTCAAGCCAGAGCAGCCGGAAGGGTTCCAGCTCTTTGGCCACCCGCTTCGCGGTGCCCAGGTCGTACCGGCCATGCATGTCCACGGCGAGTTCGATCCGGCTGGGCAGCGATTCGCGCATGAACCTCACCTTGTCCACCATGTTGTCAATCTCGGCGTTGCTGGCGGTCCAGTTCACGCGGTCGAACCGCGCCGGGTCGCTGGCGTCGTCGATGTCGATCTTGGCGGCGGTGAAGCCCATTTCAATGATTTGCTGGATGTACTTCGGCGCATTCGGGTCCTTGCGGTCGTTGGTGCCCGAGTCGCAGTACACCCGGACACGGTCGCGCACCTTGCCGCCGAGCAACTGGTAGATGGGCAGGCCCAGCGCCTTGCCAGTAAGATCCCACAGCGCAATCTCTACAGCGCCCAGCGCGGTTACAAATTGTCCGGCCTGAGCGCCGGCGAAGATTCCGGAGGTGCGGATGCGCTCCCAAATGGCTTCCACCCTCAAGGGGTCCTGCCCAATCAGAAATCTCCGGAAGCCCTCAATGATGGCGGCCGCCCCACTGATGGAATCCACACCCTCGCCGTCTCCGGTGATGCCCTGATCGGTATAGATTCGAACATGAAGGTTCTGGGTGTATGCGGTCTTCACGTCCGTGATTTTCAGCCTGGGCCGTTGGTAGGGTGAAGTCGCCGTCTGCACGGCTGCGGACAGTTGGTCCAGACTGAGTAGGCCGGCCAGACCTCCTCCGGCGGCCTGAAGGAATGACCTGCGCTTCAGATGCATGGCTGCTAATCTCCTTAGCAGCCAATTCTATTTCTATTCCCCGGCGCGGATCACGTCTTCCGGAAAATGAAATTTAAGAGCGAAGGATTCTGAAGAAGGTTGAAAAAGCTTCTTTTCCGGCTCGGGGCCTCCGAGACTTCCGGGACCACCCCCATTTTCCGGTTGTACCATTCGAGAATTTCGGACTCGTCATAGTCGATCGCGCGGGCGTATTGCTGGACAAAACTCCGGGCGTAAATTCCCGGCGGCAAAACGGCAAAGTTGCCCTCTTCGATCGCCTGAAGATACGTTATGCCGATCTTGGTGGTCTCGGAGATATCTTTAAGGGAGATCCCCTTTTCGCAGCGCAATGCAGCGAAATCAACCGGTGCTCCCTGGTCCAGGATCATAGAAGTGTTCTGGGGAGCACTTTGTTTGCCACTTTCGGAATGGCCGCGTAAAGCTTTAGCGTACAACGAGCTCGGCCTTCAAATCGGATCCCGCTGTGTAATTTGTTCGTGTATTCCTTACCTGTCTGGCCCGCTTAGGCCAACACCCCGCGTTCGGCGGCTCCGCTCGTTGCGCGCGGCTTATTTCTCGTGCCGGCGATGCCAGAACGATTTGAAGCGGTCCTTGATGTCGTTCCAGGTGCCGGCGTGCTTTTCCTCCCAGGAGCGCCGCATCTCCGGCTCCACCTCGTTCCAGTCCTTGCCGGCGTAGCGTCTGTCGGCCGCAAACTCGCGCCCGAAGCGATCCACCTCCTCGCCCATCCGCTCGACGTCGATCTCGGTTTTCTTTACCGTGTCCTTGATTGTCTCGGTGCGCTCGGTTTCCTCCCGGCCGACCACGACCTCCTCGACCACACGCGCCTCTTTCGACACCACGGGTTCTTCAACCGTCTCCGTGATCTCCGTGACCCCGCTCGCCACGTCGCCCGGGCCGGCTGGACGGTCCACGGGGCGCCTCTCGACCGTTACCCGCTCACTCTTGAGCGTGATGTCTTCTTCGACCGGGACCTCTTCCGTATGGGAGTAGATCCGGACTCCACCGCGGCGTACCGCGCGCTTGCCGACCTTGAGCTCCTCTTCAACAACCGGAATTGTGGCTTCCTCTTTGAGCTCCTCGCGGCCTGCGAAGGCCTCTTCACGAGGCGGGATGGCCTCCACGGGACCTTCCTGGAGAGCTTCTTCTTCCTTCCCCGCTCCGTACCGCATCATGATGTCCGCTGCCTCGCGGGCTCTCTCGCCGGAAGCTTTGGCGATCACGATGCACCTGCCCTCGTTGAGACGCTCTTCGTAGTGGTTGCGCTCGTCCTTGGAAATCTCGATGCCCTCAAACGCCCTTGCCGGATCCGTTGCCATGGCGGCGCCCGCGCCTCCGGCCTGACCGGCCGCCTGCCGGGACAGCGACCGCGTCTCAAATCCGTGCTGGTTGAGATCATCGATCACCGCTTGCGCTTCGGAGAAATCGTCGAATACACCTATCACTGCCTGAGCTTTTGCCATATGTAGGTACCTCCCAGGACGGAGGGTGCAAATGGTCTGCCAGCCGGATGGCGTCTGAAGGCGGAGGAGTAAGCTTCGAAGATGCAGCGCCGTCCCGCACGGGATGGTGTAACAATTGCGTCGCCGCCGCGAAAAAAGGCACGCAGCCGGGCGGGACGCGTCAGCTTGAGGAGGTTCCGGCCTGAATTACTTTGAGCTGAGGTTTGTGGCGGCTGCGCTCGCTGATGCTCAGCGTCTCGCCGCTGCGCTCGAAGCCGCGCAGGAAATCGGGGTCCAGCCAGGCCCCGTCTTCGACGTCCTCCCAGGCGAGCAGCCGGTAATTCCCGGGCGGAATGCCCCGGAGCACAAAGCTCCCGGAATCGTCGGCGACAGCGCTGCGGAACAGATCGGACCTGTGGCGCCGCTCCGAATCGGGCACCAGAACCACGGTCGCGCCCGCGGCGGGTTGCTGATCGTCTCTGAGCACCGTGCCTTCCACCCGCCCGCCGGCCGCACTCAGCACAATTTCGAGCGGACCGGGAACACCACCCTGAGTGAGATTTACGTGGCCACCGGAAACGTCCATTCCTCCCAGCCGGACCGCCTTCAAGTAGCAGTCCTCGGCTAACCCCGTGACTGAAATCCGGTACTCGTCGGCCGGCACGTTTGGGAGTACGAACGTGCCATCTGGCTTCACCTGCGCCATGTTGAATCTTGTTCCAATGCCTCCGCTGCGTGGTCCCAACGTAACACGCAAACCCTCCATCTTCCCCGCCCCGTCTTCAAACCGGACCCTGCCCGTCACCTCCAGGGAAGGGAGAAGCATTAACTGGATGCCGTCGATGGAAGACCCTCCGACCTCGATGGGCAGGCGGGCAAACAGACTGCTCTGCCGGTCGGTTCGAAAGGCAGTCAGAACGTAGGAACCCGGCGCGACGCCCCGGATTTCGAAGTTGCCCTCCTGGTCGATAACCGCGTTCCTGCTGGCTGTGAAGGGGGTCCCGCGCGGATTCAGAAACACCGCGATCCGGCGGTCAACCCGGACATCCGGATCGGACGTCACCACTTTGCCCCGCACGCGCACGGTGGGCATCCGGGCGAGCCGGAAATCGACGCTGTTGATCTCCGCGCCGGCTGCAACTTCGAGCGGCGCGGCCTGGCCGGGATCGGTAACACCCGGATAGTACAACGGAACGTACTGCTCGTCGCCGGAGTCCTCCGCAATGTTTTCAAAGTTCGACGAAGGGGTTGCACTGACGTAATACTTGCCTGGAGCCAGGCCAAAAATGCGGTACTGGCCGCGATCGTCGGTGGTGGCGACTGAGCCCCCCGACCTCAGTTCGCGGCGGCCGTTCTCGTAGCCCAAACGCAGCGCCGCCATGCGGACGCGCGCCACGGGTTCGTCATGCTCATCCACCACCCGTCCCGTGATGACTCCAAACGGGACCAGATTAAGAACAATGTTTTCCACGCGCTGGCCGGGTTCCAGCGTCAGGACGCTGGCCGGCTGGTTCAGGCGGCGCTGGCCGTAATACGCCCGCAGATAGCCGTTGCGCTCCGCGCCCAAGCGGTAACGGCCCGGTGCGACGTTCTGTATGACGAACCGGCCGCTTTCGTTCGTCGACGCAGAATAGCCATCGCGGCTGTTGACTTTCTGGAGCAGGACTCTCGCCCTGCTCAGCGGTTCCCCACTTCCGGCCTTAACCACTCTCCCCTCAACCGTGCAGAGCTCCTGCTGTTGTGCCGCTCCGGTGAGGCAGGCAGCGATGAGCAGCCCACAGGCGAGCAGCGGTTTCATGGCTTCAATTTTAGTACGTCGTACTCCCGGCCATTCTGGTCGAGTAACATGTGCGCAACCTTGCCTTTGCCGTCCTTCACGACCAGGCCAGCCCCCCGCTGCTTCCGCCAGAAGCTTGCGCAAGCCGTTCATACTCCGCCTGCAGGCCGGTTCGTGTGTTCAAGAAGCGCCTTGCGCGAGGATTTCCGGATACGTACGAATACGACCCTCAGCGTCGCCAGCACGGGAACCGACAAGAACATCCCGGGAACGCCCGCGAGCGCCTCTCCCGCCAGCGCGCCGAAGATCACCACTATGGGATGCAGCGCCACCCCCGAACTCATCAGGTGCGGGCTCAGGATATAGTCCTGGAAAACCCTGTACGCGCCCAGAAAAATCAGAATGGCGAGTATGTGGGGATAGCCGGCGAAAATCGCCACCGTGACAATGATGACCGCCGCGCTGAGCGGCCCGAAAACGGGAATAAACTCGAGCGCGCCCGCGATGGTGGCCAGCAGCACAGCGTACGGCATGCGGGCAACGGCGAAGAACGCGGCATAGAAAACGAATGTCGCGATCGACAGAATCACAAGCGCGCGGATGAACTGGCCGAGCAGGTTGTGCACGTCGGCCGAGATATCCAGCCACACTTCGCGGCGCTCCTCGCTGAGGAGTCCGAGCGCGCTCTCCAGCATCTCCTTGCCGTCCTTAAGAAAAAAGAAGCTCAGAATGGGAATGAGCACGACGAACAATATGCTGCTGAGCAGCGAGAACGCGTGGCTGACCGCTTTCTGCACAACCGGCACCAGCACCCCGCTGAAGCTCTGGCCATGCTCGCGGATCTGCGTCAGCAGGTAATTCTTAACCGGCTGGATCCATGCGGGTCCGGGTTCGGAAAGGCGCTGCTCCAGTGTTTGTTCCAGCTTCGGAAAGCCTTGGGCCAGGTTCGACGCTTCCTGGGCGACGCGGTCTCCCACCAGGGCTCCAGCCAGGACCAGCACGCCGACGAACGCGGTGTAAACAATGGCGAGAGCCCACACCCGCCGCGCGCGCAGACGGAACCAGCCGCTCACCAGATCCACAACGGGCGCGAGCAGGTAAGCCAGCAGAATCGCCAGCACAAAGACCAGCAGTACCGTGCGGATATAGTAAATTACGACCAGCCCCAGCGCGAACAGGAATATTGTCCAGACCGCTTTCGCCGTTCTCGAATCGAACCCCGACATGCTTGTATGCTAGCGCAGAGCCGCTCGATATCCGGATCTCCGAAAGCGCAACCCCGTAAATAAAACCGCACCTGCGGTTTCCAACGTCACTGCTTTGGATATTCTAGGAGTAAGCCGTGAAAACCGGTTCCCCAGGGCCCGTCCAAGTCGCGCAGAACGTATCTCACATGCGGCGTCTGCTCGAGCGCCTCGAAAAACTCCAGGAGAAGATTCGCGCTGGAGGAGGTCCGGAAAAGATCGAAAAACAGCACCGCGAAGGCAAGCTCACCGCGCGCGAGCGTATTCAACGGCTGATCGATCGGGACTCGATGTTTCTCGAAATCGGCCTGCTCGTGGCCTACGACAAGTACGACGGGCAGGCGCCCGCGGCGGGTGTTGTCACCGGCGTCGCGAGAATCGAGGGCCGGCCCGCCGTCATCGTGGCTAACGACGCCACGGTTAAGGCAGGCGCGTGGTGGCCGGAGACGATCACCAAAATCCTTCGCGCCCAGGAGATCGCGATGCGCAACCGCGTGCCCATCGTGTACCTCGTGGACTCAGCGGGCGTGAACCTGCCGCTTCAGGACGGCATCTTCCCGGGCCAGTACGGCGCCGGGCGCATCTTTTATTACAACTCACTGATGCGGCGCCGCCTGCGCGTTCCGCAGATCGCGGCGGTGATGGGCCCGTGCATCGCCGGCGGCGCATATCTTCCGGCGCTGAGCGACTCCATCATCATGGTCGAGGGGACCAGCTTCATGGGGCTGGGCGGGCCGAACCTGGTTAAGGGCGCCACCGGCGAGGTGGTCGGCGCCGAAGAGCTCGGCGGCGCGAAGCTGCACACGCAAACCAGCGGCGTGGCGCACTACAGGGCGAAAGACGACCCCGCCTGCCTGGAGCTGATCCGCCAGAAATTCCGTGAGCTGCCGCCTGCGCCCGCCGCGCCGCAAGGGACTGCGCCGGCCAGGCCCCCGGAAACGCTTTACGAGTTTATCCCGGCCGATCACCGGCTCCCCTACGACGTCGAGGAAATCATCTTCCGCATCTTCGACGCCGACGACTACCTGGAATTCCAGCCCGAATTCGCCCCGGAGATGCTCTGCGCCGAAGCGCGGCTTGTGGGCCGCCCTGTGGGTGTGATCGCCAACCGCCGCGGCTTCGTCAAGACCACCGAAGGACCGCGTGTCGGCGGCATCGTGTACACCGGCTCGGCGCGCAAGGTGGCTTACTTCGTCGAAATGGCGGAGCGCCAGGGTCTGCCTCTCATCTATCTTCAGGACGTCTCCGGATTCATGGTGGGGGTGGAAGCCGAGGCGAGCGCCATCATCCGCGCGGGCGCCGAAATGGTGGAGAGCATGGCGTGCGCCACGGTCCCCAAGATCGTGCTGACGCTCAACCATGCCAGCGGCGCGGGCTACTACGCCATGGCCGGCCAGGGGTTCGATCCGCACTTCACCTTTAGCTGGCCTACCGCGCGCATCGGAGTGATGGAAGGCGACACGGCAGTTCATGCCCTGCACGGCGCGGAGCTGGAAAAATATCGCGCAGCCGGGCAGCCCGTGCCGCCGGAACTCCAACAGGCCATCTCCCGGACGCGCGCCGATTACGAGCGCTGGCTCGACGCGCTGCATGCCGCCGCCAGGGGCCATTGCGATGCCGTAATCGATCCCAAGCAGTCCAGGGCCGCGCTCGCTTTCGCGCTGGAGGTCGCCTCCTACCGCGCTCACCGGGAACACCGCGTGCTGGAAACGTTATGACAGCCCTATGATTCGCATCGCCAACGGACAGGGCTTCTGGGGGGACTGGCTCGAAGCGCCCGTCCGCCTCATCGAGCAGGGACCCATCGACTACCTCACGCTCGACTACCTCGCCGAAGTCACCATGTCGATTCTCCAGAAGCAAAAGCTCCGGGACCCCAACCTCGGCTATGCGCACGACTTCCCTCCCCTGATCGGGCGGCTGGCCGAACGTATCCGCGAGCGCGGCGTCAAGGTGATCGCGAACGCGGGCGGCGTGAACCCCATGGCGTGCGCGCGCGAGGTGCGAAGGCTCGCGCCGGGTCTCCGGGTGGCGGTCGTGCTCGGCGACGATGTTTTCCCCCGCATCGATGAGCTGCTGGCGGCAGGCTGCGAGATGCGTAACCTGGACACCGGCGAGCCGCTCGCGCGCGTGCGCGACCGCGTGCTCAGCGCGAATGCGTACCTCGGCGCGTTCCCCCTCGCGGCGGCCCTCGATACCGGCGCCGACGTCGTTATCTCCGGGCGCTGCGCCGACGCCGCCCTGGCGCTCGCGCCGATGATCCACCGTTTCGGCTGGCGCGAAGACGACTGGGACCTGCTGGCCGCGGGAACCGTCGCCGGGCACATCATCGAGTGCGGAGCCCAGGCGACAGGCGGCAATTCGCAGCCGGACTGGAGCTCCATTCCCGACCTCGCCAACATCGGATACCCCATCGTGGAAGCGGAACTCGACGGCACGTTTGTCGTCACCAAGCACCCCGGCACGGGCGGGCGCGTGGACGTGCGCACGGTGAAAGAGCAGATCGTCTACGAAATCGGCGATCCCCGGCGCTACATCACGCCCGATGTCATTGCCGATTTCACTTCAATCCGCATCGAACAGGCGGGCGAGGATCGCGTGCGCATCTCGGGAGTGCGCGGCGCGCCCCGCACCGATACGCTGAAGGTTTCCATCACTTACTCGGCCGGTTGGAAGTCCGTCGGAACGCTTGTGTATAGCTGGCCGCAGGCGCTCGAAAAGGCACGCTGCGCCGACGGGATCATCCGCGAGCGGCTGCGGCGGCTCGGACTCGAATTCGAAGTGATCGAGACGCAGTTCGTGGGCGTGGACGCCTGCCACGGTCCCGCTGCGGCGCCCTGCAACGATCCGCCGGAAGTCGAGCTGCGCATCGGCGTGCGCGCGGCGGACCGCGAGACGGTGGAGCGCTTCACGCGGGAAATCGTTCCCCTGGTGCTGAGCGGGCCTCCTTCGGCGACTGGGTACGGAGAGGGCCGCCCCCCGGTGCGCGAAGTGGTCGCTTTTTGGCCGGCTCTGATCCCGCGCGATCGGGTGCGGCCGTCAGTCGAGGTGATCGGGTGAGGATCCCGCTGCTGCGCATCGCATACTGCCGCTCGGGCGACAAGGGCGACACCGCCAACATCGGCGTCATCGCGCTCGAGGAGCGTTACTATCCCATCCTCGTCCGCGAAGTCACCGCCGAGCGCGTGAAAGCGTTTTTCGGATCGCGGGTCAAGGGCCGGGTGGAGCGGTACGAACTCCCGAACCTGGGCGCGCTGAACTTTGTCCTTTATGAAGCGCTAGGCGGCGGCGGAACCGTCTCCCTGCGCCTCGATGCGCAGGCCAAAACACTCGGCGCGGCCCTGCTGCGCATGGAGATTCACGTCGATGAGCACGAACTTGCAGGTTAGTCTGGAAAGGCGCGTCCTGCGCGTCGAGCTGAACCGGCCGGAAAAGCGCAACGCGCTGAGCCTGGCGATGTGCCGCGACCTGATCGAGGCGTTCGATCGCGCGGAGCGGGACGCCGCAATCGGCGCGGTACTGCTCACCGCTACGGGCAGCGTGTTCTGCGCCGGCATGGATCTGGACGAAGCGCTGGAAGGCAGCGCGGCCGAACACAACCGCCTCCACCGCGAACTGTTCACCGCCGGCGCGCGCATGACCACACCGGTGGTGGCGGCGGTCTCCGGGCCCGCGCTCGGCGGTGGCGTTGGCCTCGTCGCGAACGCGCACATCGCAGTGGCCGCGCAGGGTTCCACTTTCGGCCTGACCGAAATCCGTGTGGGCACGTGGCCGTTCATGGTTCACCGGGCCGTCGCGCGGGCCATCGGGGAACGCCGCGCGCTCGAGCTGGCCCTCACGGGCCGCATCTTCAGCGCCACTGAGGCGCTCGAATGGGGGCTCGTGCACCATGTCGTGCCCGCGTTCGAACTCGAGGACCGCGCCTGGGGCATCGCCTTCGGGCTTTCGGTCTCCAGCGCCAGCACGATCCGCCGCGGGATGGCGTTCGTCAACGAGTCCCGCGAGATGAGTTCCGAAGCCGCGCTGGAACTGGCCGAACGCGCCCGCCAAGAGGTGTTCGAAAGCACCGATTTCCGCGAGGGCGTCCGCGCGTTTCACGAAAAGCGCAAGCCGGTGTGGCCTTCTCTGGGGTAAGCTCGACGCACCGGAAGTGGTGGTCCCTTATCCGCAGAGCTTTTTTCCGGGGGAGACTCAACGTAACCCAAAGTGGTGACCCCTTACAAATAGATCCCTCCGGCCCGTGCCGCGCGGCTGCCTAGATTCTTTCTCCGCACGCAGATCTGGTACCAGGCGCCGATCATGAGCAGTTGCCGGATCAGCGGTTCCCAGCGGTCGTCTCCCCGCAGGAACGCGTCCGCTGCGCGGCGGACCATCGGCAGCTCGATCGGCCCGCTGCGCATGGGCTCCATCGACGGCAGCGCCATGACGAGACGCCGCAGCCGGGTAACATTTCGGAGATAGCGCCGCCAGGGGATGCCGGCGCCCCACTTGCGCACCGCCCCGACATGATGCGGCAGCCGCTCCTGCATTGCCCGCCTCAGCAGGCACCGTGCCCGCCTTCCGGCCAGCAGCACCGAAGTGGGCAGAGCCGCCAGCGCCTCCACCAGCCGGTGATCGAGAAATGGCAGCCGGCATTCGACCGAGACGCCCATCGTCATCCGGTCCGTGCGGTCCACCACAGAAGGCAGATACGTGTGGTGGTCCAGATACATGGCCTGCCGGACCGGCTCGTCGGGGTATACGCGGCGGGCCTCCTCCAGCACCTGCTCGCGATACGGGAATTCGCACGGGCCCACACCGAGCAGCTCAATGTCCGGGGGCAGCAATTCGCAGCCGTTGAACAGCACTAGCCGATTCGTGGGGCGAAGCGCGAGCGAGCGGGCGAAACGGCCCGACGGCCCGTTCGGCCACAGTAACCCCATCGCGCGCGGCAGCATGCTCCCGGAGAGCAGCGAGGGCCACCGCAGACGCCAGTAGCGGGCGTATCCGCCCATGATTACGTCCCAGCCCGCGCCCGAGAGCAGCACGCGGGCGCGGCTGCTGGCGTACTCGGCCACCCCCAGCAACTGCATCTCGAAGCCGTGCGCCAGCGGCATATCGTCCAGCCAGGTCGCCGGCTCGATCAGGCCGATGAGCTCACCGGCGGAAAGCGGCAATTCGTGGGAGTCCAGCCCGTAGCGCACGGCGACCGCCTGCGCCCCCATCCCGTCGTCGCAGCCCGGCTCGGTAAGACGCGCGGTGAAGCTGGCCACCCCGGCGGCGCCCGCGGCGGCGAGGGATGCGGCGATGGTTGCTGAACCCAGCCCGCCCGAGAGCAGCAGTCCGGCGGGGACCACGGCGGTGCGGCACAGCCGCACGGCATCGTCGATGGTTTCCACAAGCCATTCGCCCGGCTGCGGAACCAGGCTCTCGCGCCGCGCCCGCGCCCGTTCCCCTAAATTCCACCAGCGCGTGGTCCGGACCTTACCGTCCCGCCAGACCAGATAGTGTCCGGGAAGCAGGCGGGAGACGCCCCGGTAGGGCGTTCGCTCCCCGGCGACGTACCGGAACAGTAGCAGTTCCGGCCAGGCGGCTTCGTCGAATTCGGCCGCGAGCCCGGCGGCGAACAACGCTTTCTCTTCCGAGGCGAAGTAAATGGCCCCGTTCCGCACCGCGTAGCACAGCGGCTTCATTCCGAGCCGGTCCCGCGCCAGGAATAGCTCACCCTCGGCATCGTCCCAAATCGCCAGGGCGAACGCGCCGTTGAGTGAGTCCAGCATCGCCGGACCCCTGCGCACATAGTAGTGCAGCAGCACTTCGGTGTCGGTGTGCGTGCGAAAACCCGGAGGGAGCGGATCGATGCAGCGGCGCAGCGAGCGGTAGTTCAGAACGGCGCCGTCGGAAACGGCCGCATAGCGTCCGCTGAGGGCCGTTACCGGCGCCTGGCCGCTTTCACTGGGATCGAGCAGCGCGAGCCGCCGAGCGGCCAGCGCCGCGCGGCCGGAGACGAATTCGCCCCAGCCGTCCGGGCCGCGGCAAGCCATGCTGTCGCGCATGTTCCGCAGCCGGGCTCGATCGAATCGAAAGTCGAGGTCTCTGTGGATGACGCCGCAGATACCCGGCATCCATCTCTCCCTCGGCTCTCGCGACCGCCCGGATCGCGGCATTCCAGCGGCAAACCGCGCCGTCCCTCAATGCCGTGGAGGACGCCGGCCAGCGACGCTTCGAGGCCGCGACGCTCCCCACGCCATCCACTCGGAAGACACTTCCCTTTCCGCCGGAGCGCCGCGCCCCGGAGCTCGCGTTAGGCCGACTGGCCTGCGGCCTGGGTCTTTTCCACAATGCCGGTATCCGCCGGCTTCTTCGAAAGCCCCGCCGTCTCAACCAGCGCGGAAAGCTCCTTGAACTCGCGCTGTATATCGGCGAGACGCTGGTCTATCTTCCGCAACTTGAGTTCGAGAACGGTTTCCAGGTGACCGTTTTCCCTGATCAGGTTGTGGAACGCCGACCTGACAAAATCGGACAGGCTCCGGGAGCCCTCGTCGGCGCAGAGCCGCTTCATCTCCTGGTACTCCTCCTCGGAGAGCCGGAAACTGATGAGCCGAACCATCGGTGTGGCCATAGAATATTCCCTTCACCGGGGCTTGCCGCCCCGCCCTCGATTCAATACGGAAGCGTTATCGGGTTACGGCTGCCGGCGGTTGCCCGGCCGGGGCCGCTTAAAAACTCAGCAACAGAAACTTTTTCTTACTGGTTGGGCGGTGCGGCTTCACCGCGCGCTGCCGCTTCTGCCCTCAGGCGGCGGCTCGCGACCCGGACCGGCTTTTTCGTCAACCCCTGATCCCCAAGCGATGTGGAGTCCGCGAGGTCCCCGGGCAAAGCTATCCGCATCCTATCCAGCCCCTTTACGGCCGGCCCCTCCAGGCGCGGCGGAAGAACGCCGTCCTTGCCCGCATCCCAGCCAAACCGGCGGGCGCCAGCCCGCGACATCCCTGGCCCCTCCACTAACAGGTGGGGGCCTCCATGTACATTCCCTAATGTTGTCGAATGTATTTAACCGTACACTGGAGGAATTGTCAATAAGCAACCTGAAAATTTTTTAAGACTGATGTAAGTCTCTGCAGGGTAAAGAGCTTAAATGGTTCTTACCGAACCATCCCAAAGTGGGGATTGTTCCACCACCTCCTCCAGGTGTTTCCCCCACCAGAAAGCCTAAGGCTAAAAAATCTCTAAAGTTGCCCACCGCCAAAGCCGATATTCTGCGGAGCACTGCGGTCGCAGCTTCAAACCTGCAAAATCATATGAGACTCCTGTGGGTGTGCGCCGAGGGGACAGCGCCCGGCGACGATGAAAAGCGAGCGCTCGAAAACCTCGGCAAGTTCTCGATCGAGACAGTAAGCGGACCCGTCGCGGCGCTTGACGAGCTGAAAGACTCCGGTTTCGACTGCATTCTGGCAGATTTGCCACTCGGCGAGTGGACTCCGGAAGAGTGGCTGGAGGAGGTGCAGCGCGTGCGCTCCTTCGTCCCCGTGGTGTTGCGGGACCGCCGGGGCTCCATGGACGATGCCGTCCGCCTCACGAAACTCGGGGCCTACCATTTCTTCGGCGAGGGCGCGACCGTCGCCGCCCTGGCCCGCGTGCTGGAGGAAGCCGTCGAGTATAAGCGTACCCGTGAGCTGGCTCTGTTCGGGCAGGCTCTGAACGAGCCCTGGAAAGGTTTGCTGGTAGGCGAGAGCCGGCCCATGCAGGACATCGCGCACATCATCCGGCTGGTTGGGCCGCGGCGGAGTACGGTGCTGATTACCGGTGAGACCGGCACGGGCAAGGAGATGGTCGCCCGCGCCATCCATATGGCCAGCAGCCGCGCCCACCTGCCCATGGTGGCGGTCAACTGCAGCGCGCTCCCCGAGGCGCTCCTTGAGGCCGAGCTGTTCGGCCACGTCAAGGGCGCTTTCACGGGCGCGGTGAACCATCGTATCGGCCGGTTCGAGCAGGCGCATCGCAGCACGCTGTTTCTGGACGAGATCGGCGACATGGCGCTGGATCTGCAAGCCAAGCTCCTGCGCGTGCTCCAGGAACGCGAAATGCAGCGGCTCGGCAGCTCGGAAACCGTGCGCCTGGATGTCCGCGTGATCGCCGCCACGAACGCGGACCTGGCGGAACGCATCCGCGAGAACAGATTCCGCGAGGACCTTTACTACCGGCTCAACGTGGTCCCCATCCGCTTGCCGCCTTTGCGCGAGCGGCTCGAAGACGTGCCGCTGCTGGTCCATCATTTCATTGAGAAGATCTGCCGTCAGGAGGACATCCCGAGCAAGCGAATCTCACAGGAAGCCCTCGACAGGCTTCGCTCGTATCACTGGCCGGGCAACGTGCGGGAACTGGAAAACGCGGTGGAGATGGCGATCGCCCTCAGCGGCGACAGGCGCGAGCTGCACCCGGGCGATTTCCCGCTCCCCTCGAGCGCGCTCCGCAAACCGGTCTGCGTAGCGACGACGCCGTCAATCCGGATTCCCAAGGAAGGGCTGGACTTTGAGCGCACGGTTAGCGATTTCGAGCGGGCCATTCTGGACCAGGCGCTCCAACGGACAGGCGGGAACAAGAAGCTGGCGGCGGAAATGCTTCGCCTGAAACGAACGACGTTCTCGGCGAAGCTTAAGAGCCTGGCGAAGGTTTCGGCTTAGTAATCCGGGCCTTGCCAGCTTGCACAATATACCTGCGCGGCGCCGGCCCCACGGCGTTGAACGGATAGCACGTCACCAGTGTCAGCATGGGGCTGGCGGAAGCCTTCAAAACCTCGACGTTCTCCGGGTCCACCACCCGGATGGATTCGACCCGGTATTCCCAGCTCCCGTCCAGCGTGTCGATGCGGATGATGTCGTTGAGGCGCACATCGCGCAGACCGCGGAAGAACGTATCGCGATGGCCCGCCAGCGCGGCATTGCCGTCCTCGCCCGGCAGCGCAGTCCCCTCCACATGCCCCACGGCACGGCGCAGCGCCTCCGGCGTCGTGCTCTCGACGATGATCGCCTGGAGGCCCACTCGCTCAATCTCGATGCGGCCTATCGGCGAGCCGGGTTTGAGAGGGGGTTTCGTTACCGCCGGTTTCGATGCTGGGTGCAGTTCCCCGAATGTGCCGCCGGGCTCGGCGGAATCACGCGCGCCGGTGCCTGAGCGAACGATGTGGGCGAGAAAGCCGGGCACGTTCGCGGGTTTGCGCTCCAACGCCTGTTGAAAAGACCATTGCTGATAGGCCTGGTAAAGGGAGCGGTCCAGGTACACCAACGCGTAAGCCCCAAGGGCGACCGCCGCCACGCACCAGCAAACGATCTCCAACCAGCGCAGCGCCCTGCCGTGCCGTTTCAAAAAGCCCGGCCGTAACCTGGCGCCCCCATGGGCGCCAGGTTCGCTAGCCTTCTCGATTCGGGGAGTCATGCCTGCGCGAAGGCGCCGCTCGCTGAAGGCTGAACGGCGCTTGTGTCCGGAGTCCCGTCGTAGTCGTAGTTGTTGTTGTAATTGTTGTCGTTGTTGTCGTAGTTGTCCGGGTAGGTGTAGGAATCTGAGCCTGGGCACGCCGGGCAGGGCGGACAGGCCGGCGTGGGCTCGGGAGCCTGCTGCACGAACGACTCATCCGGGCACTGCGGGCACGGCGGACAAGTTGGCGTGGGTTCAGGAGCCTGCTGCACAGAGGGTTCGTGCGGGCACTGCGTGCACGGGCAGGACGGCGCCGGTTCGGGAGCTTGCTGCACAAACGACTCGTCCGGGCACTGCGGGCAAGGCGGGCACGCCGGAGTGGGTTCTGGAGCTTGCTGTGCTTCGGGAGTTACGGTTGCGGGCGGGCAGACAGGCGCCGCCTGGGGCTCAACTTCAAATTCCGGTTCCGGAGCCGGAGCAGGCGGCACGATCACCTCGACGCCGGGCTCGATCTGTGCTTCGGGTGCAGGCCGCGGCTCGATGGGAACGGCCTGCGCTTCGGGTGTCACGGTCTGCGGCGGGCAGGCCTCGGCCGGCGGCGGAGCCGGTGCGATCGGTTCTGGAGCCGCTTGCGCTTCAGGCGGGCACGGCGGGCAAGGCGGGCACTCCGGGACCGCTTGCGCTTCTGGCGGGCAAGCCGGGCACGGCGGGCACTCCGCTGCCGGAGGCGCCATCTGTGCCTCAGGAGCTTGCGCCGGAGGCGTGATTATTACCACTTCGGGTTGCTCCGGAGGCACAACCAGCACTTCGGGTTGCTCGGGAGGCGCAACCTGCACTTCCGGCGCCTCGGCTGGCGGTGCTATCTGGGCTTCGGGCGTCTCCGGGGGCGTTACCCGGGTTTCGGGTGTGGACGGTGGCATAACGGCCACAGGCGGGCAGACCTGCGCCGGAGGCGCCGCCTGGACCTCAGGTTGAGTGGGTGGTAGAGCCTGCGCGGACGGCGGGCATGGCGGGCACGGCGGGCACTCCGGAGCCGGAGGTACTGCCTGGGCTTCCGGCTGGATTGGCGTCACGCTTGCCGGGGGGCACGCCGGCTGCTCCGTCGCCCGCGACGGACACGCCGGGCACGCCGGACAAGCCGCTGCCGCCTCGGCCTGAAAACCCGGCGCGGAAGGCGGTGGGACTCTTCTCACTTCCCCTCCGGCGGCCATGGGCACCGCTTGCCCGTTTGCCGCGGCCAACCGGGTCGCCATGTCTTGCGGATAGGCGAATTCCTGTCCGAAGTTGTCACCCGGGTGATACCATGCTCTCAGCGCAGGAGCTGTGCCGACGGGTTGCTCCCAATATGTGAACACTGTGTCGCTGGACGGCACCAGCCGGTAGATGGGAACTGCCACGATCTCCTGGATCAGCTCCGATTGGTCCTCGTTCCAGATCTGCACGATGCGGCGATTGCTTGGGGTGTCGGCCAGCCGGAGCCAGTATTCGCCTGGTTGGAGCACTTGGCCTGGGATCGCTACTGGCTCGTTCACTGTCAGCTTCGTGAGTTTGTTGAATTCGTCCGCCTTCAAAGTAGGCAGGAAAGCCACTGCGAGCAGCCCCAGGCAGGATCCAATGGTGAGTGCTTTGATGCGATTCATTGTTCCTCCTTCTTCCACTCCGGAGAGCGACAGCCGCTTCCCGGAGCTTGCCGACTGCGCCCATCGGCCATAGGCCCGGTGCCGGCGCAGCCCGCTCTGAGTTCTCGGGTTGGCTCAGCGTCCTTTTCGGACCCGCTGAATCCAACGGCGCAGCAATGGGGCGACATTGCAACTCGCCACTATGGCGGGGGGCATCTTGGGTGCCAAATGGAAAAGACTTTTAGAATGTGCTACTTAAGCCAGCTACCTTGGGCTATTTCTGCAAGTTTTACATGGGCTCGCAGGGATTTAGGACTATCGCTTCAAAGGATCTTCAATCCAGGGCGGAGTGGCTTCTATGAGCCTGCCCAGTTCAGGCTCCAGGCGTTCCATTTGCTGCTTCATCAGCCACGCGATGCGGCGGTAGCTGAAGTGGCCTTTCACGCCGGTTCGCAGCTTGCAAATGTACTCCGCCTCGGCGAAGTCCATCTTGAAGAGGAATCTCGACCGGGCGCCGAAAGGAATCAGGTAATGAGACCCGGGCTCGGGTAGCTCGCCAAGCGCGGCGGAGACCTCCTCCAGCGCGGCCTTGTACGCGCCATCCAGACCGGCGTCGATCAGCGTTTGCGGCGTTTCGAAGCCGAGCCGCACGGTGAACTCCTGCCGGAACTGCTGGCAGCGGCGGTGGCGGTGCAGGTCGCGCCACGCGCCGATATCCATCACGATGTCAAACACGTACAGGCCGCCACGGAACGCCCTCAGCAGCTCGTCGCGGCGCTTGCGCGACCGGAGAGCCAGGTCGAGCACTTCGGCCCGCTGCGCCGCACTCCACCCACAGGCGATCTCGTAGAGTTCGCGGAAGGGCCGGGTGACGACCGGGTACAGCAGCGTCGCAACGATATCGGCGGGCACGTTCGCCGGACGGAGCAGGTCCACGGGTTCGGACGCTTCGGTGGCTGGCGGGGGCAGGTTCTGTTCCGCCCACAGCTTCAGGTCGCGGCGGGACTCCACGGCGTGCGAGTCCACCTCGACGTGACGGGCCAGTGTGGGGCAAAGCGGCTCGCACTCCGCGGCGGGGTCCCAAATGCAGTCGGGCTTTGCCGCGCATGCCTCCGCCAGCTCTACAGCCAGGGATCGAAGTTCGGCGTACTCGGAAGCGCGGAGCCGCCGGATCTGCTTTTCGATCGTGCGGATGCTCACGACCTGGCCGACGTTCGTGGGAACACCGAGGAAAAGCAGGTACCGGGCGCAATCGAACGCTCGCGCCGCGATGTTGCGCTCGTACGCCTGCTCGCTCATCTCAGCGGGGCGCGGCAGGCGCTCTCGCAGGTAGTTCACCACGCCGGCGTGAACGTTCTTGTAGGCCGCCAGCAGCTTCCCGGCAGCCGCCCGGTACGCTGCCGCCTGCGCCGGGTTGAACTCCTCGGGAGTGATGAAACCGGTTCGCGAGAAATCCTGGTAGCGCGACGACTTGGCCTGGCCATCCCAGAGCGGCTCATCTTCTATCTCGGTCGCTGCGAGTTCCGAAATTCCCTCGAAACAGATCGCCGCGTGGCCCAGGTCCGCAATGGAGGCGTGGCCGTACTGGAAATAGTAGTGTTCGAGGAATTTCTGCGAATCGTGAGCCCGCACCCATTCCAGCGACTGGCGGATGGAGTCCGGCGACCGGCTATATCGCGCCAGCGCGTAGGCCGACTTCTCGGGCGGCATCGGAGCGAGTGTAAGGACGCGCTTCGGTGTTTCGGGCATGAACCGCTATGATAGCTAATCAATGCGAGTGAAGATTAAGCGCCTGCGCCCCGACGCTTTCCTGCCAGAATACGCGCACGGCCCCGAAGAAGACGCCGGCATGGACTTGCGGGCAGTGGAACCGGCGGTGCTGCGCCCGGGAGAGCCCGCGCTGGTGGGAACCGGCATCGCCATAGAGCTGCCGCCGGGCTTCGAGGCGCAGGTGCGGCCGCGCAGCGGGCTCGCGCTGAAGCACGCCATCACGCTCCCGAACAGCCCCGCGACCATCGACCCGGGCTATCGCGGCGAAATCCGCGTCATTCTGCTGAACCTGGGACGCAACGACTACTGCATCGAGCGCGGGGACCGCATCGCGCAGCTCGTCATCGCCCGCTACGAGCAGGTGGAATGGGTGGAAGGCCCCTTGAGCGAAACCAACCGCGGCGACGGCGGGTTCGGCTCGTCGGGCCGCTGACAACAGACGCCCGGGCTGCGGGTGGCAACATCCCCCGCGACCTCATGAAGGCTGGTGAAATCCGGCCGCTGACAACAAAAGCCCCGCCCGCCGCTGGGACCCTCTACATCACTCGAACTGAATCTGCGCGATGACGAGGTCGGGCAGGCTCTGGTTCCACGTGTTCGGGATCGTGTCGAAAGGCAGCCGGAAGTCTTTGGTCTCGCCGGGCTTGAGCCCGCCGCCGCGCGCGCTGACAATCGGCAGGCGTTCGCGAAGCACTACCTGTCCGTAGGGATCGCGGAACACACAAGTCACTTCGACCAGCCTCACCGCGCGCTCCCCGGTGTTGGTAATTTTACCGGTGATCTCGACGAGGGTCTGTCCGGCGAAGCTTTCCTTGGCGGACATCTCGACGTCGCTGAGCGGCAGCGCTCCCCTGCGAACATATTCCCGCGCTTCTTCGGTCAGAACCGGCGCTTGCGTCTCAGGACCGGTCCAACGGGAGTTCAGATACGCGAAGACTCCGAGGACTGCAACCGCCACGGCCACCACGCCGATCAGCACGGGGGAAAAGAGACCCCGCCCCGGCCCGTTCCCGCGGCTTTCCGTTAGGATACCCATCCTCATGGATTCTATCCTCTCTTCGAGCGGAAGTGTGAAAAACAGAACATCCCGCAGGCCCGTTCGTGGGCACGGTGCTGAGAAAGGTTTTGAAGTGATCGTGCTCAGTCTATTCCTATGAACTGCTTATCTCTGATAACGATCCGCTTTTTGCAGGCTGGATAATCGACGCCTATGGAGCCGGGTGAACACGTGATTGGAGTGCCGCACCATGGGCAATTCCCCTTCATGTGCCGCACTCCTAGGCCCAGGAGCGGACCCAAAAGCGGCGCCAACAAACCGCTAAGGATAAGCGGAACCCCGAGGATTGTACCAATGCCGGTAAAGCAGAGAAGAATGCCGATGGTAAAAAGCACCCTGCCGCTCCCCACCCTGCGAAACAACCTGCCAGGACACCTTCGCCTTTCGCACTCTCGATGGTAGCTTGTGACGGTACCTTCGGCTCTTCACTTGCCGTCCCACACGCAGGACAGAATCTTGCGCCGGAAGGTGGTAGGCCGGCCGCTGGAAAGCAAACCTCTGCTTCTTCGCGCGTCTCCGCAACGGGTGTCATCTTACCTCAGTCAGAACGCCAAGCAACCTCTGAATCGCTTCGCGGTCCGCAGGGGAACTGAGGGCCGCAATTCACCCTTGCGCGCAGCAGTGGCGGGGAGTAGCATACATTTGGACCTATGACTCGCATTTCTGTTGCTCTTGTGGTTATTCTCGGCGTCGCCGCGGCAACTCTGTACGGCGCCGATTTTTGGGAGAAAAAGAAGTTCACAGAGTGGAACGAAAAAGAAGTCCGGCGGATGCTCACGGACTCACCGTGGGCGCATTCCTATGAAATCATGGGCGGCGGTGGAGGTTTCGCGCCTGGTGGAGGCGGCGGCGGCCGCGGAGGTGGGCGGCGTGGCGGAGGCGGCGGCGGATTTAGCGCCGAGTCCGGCATCGAAGGAGGCGGCGGCGAAGGAGGAGGGAGCATGGGCGGCGGGCCAGCTCGGCCGATTGCAGTGCTTCAGTTCCGGATACTCAGCGCGCTGCCGGTGAAACAGGCGATCGCGAGAGTCCGGTTCGGAACTGAGGTGGAATCGCCCGATGCCGTGAAGCTCCTGTCACGCCAGGAGACCGCCTATATCGTAAGCATCACCGGCCTGCCGGCTCGCATGCTGGAGGGAGCCGATGCCGCTTCACTTAAGAACACCACCCAACTCAAAGTGAAGAACAAGCCTGCCGCGTATCCCCGCGACCTGCAAATCCAAAAAAACGGCCCGATGATCGACGTTTACGCCTTCTTCTCCCGGGAAGACACACCCATCGTCGTCGAGGACAAGGAATTTGAGGTGATCTTCAAGATCCCCAACCGGGAGATTAAACGGACCTTCAAGCTGAAGGACATGGTGTACAACGGCAAGCTCGAGATCTGAGGATCGGGCGGCGCCGCGGGCTTACATCTTGTACAGCATCACGTAAATCGCCACGCCCGTCACACTGACGTAAAGCCACACAGGCAGCGTCCAGCGCGCGATTTTGCGGTGCGCCTGGAAGCGCCCGCGCAAGGCTCGCACGAGCGTCACCACCGCAAGCACGGGCACTGCTGCGGCCAGCACGGTGTGCGTCAGCAGAATCGAGAAGTACACCGTCCGGATGGGGCCTGTCTTCTGAAATCTCACGCTGCCGGCCTGCGAGTGGTAGACCAGGTAGCTGACCAAAAACAGCACGGAGACCGCGAACGCCGCCAGCATGGCGCGCCGGTGCGCATCCTTGCGCCCGCGCCCGATCAGGATGCGCCCCCACACCAGCAGCCCCGCCGCAGTCGCGTTGAGGACCGCGTTCACCGCGGGCAGATCGGATACGTCCATGCTATGTGCCTTCCCTGGCCAGCCGCCGTATGTCGGAGACGAGCTGCTTCAGCCCCTCGTCGTCGTCGGTGTGATAATAGCCGCGGATCCGCCTCTGCCGGTCCACCAGGACGAAGCGGGTCGAGTGCGTCAGGCTGCCATCCACGCCGCCCAGTTTGAAGCCCTCGCGATCGATGTGCTGAAGCACGGATGACGGGCCGGTGAGAAAGTGCCACTGCCCGGGGTCGGCGCCAAAGCGTTTGGCGTACTCCGCCAGCACCGGGGGCGTATCGTGCTCCGGGTCCACAGTGAACGACACCAGGCGCACATCGGGGAGGTCCGCAACCTGCTGGCCGACCCAACGCATTTGAGACGACATGCGCGGGCACGGGCCGGGGCAGGTGGTAAAGATGAAATCGCTCACCCAGATTTTCCCTTCGAGGGACTTGCTGTCGAACGGCTCGCCGTCTTGCGCCGTCAGGGTGAATTCGGGCACTTGCCCCAGCACAGGCAACGGCTTGCGCGAAGCGCAACCGGCCAGCAGGGCGCAGGCGAGAATCAAGCCGGAGTACTTCATACGCGCTCCTAACTATGCAAAGCTATGCAAAACTCCCGGCGCTCGTGCGCCGGGCGAACATGGTGGAAGCGGCGAACAGCAGGATGGCGAACGCCGCCGTGACCAGGACGCTGGTGGAAAGCGGGGGCACTCCCGCCGCGGCGCCGCGCTCGAGCGACTGGCGGAGGGCAGCCACCGTGTACGTAACCGGATTGAGCCGCATCAGCCACTGCACCCAGCCGTGCGCGCTTGCTATCGGAAACAATGCGCCCGACACCAGCCACAACGGCAGCAGCACCAGGTTCATCACGGCGTGAAAGCCCTGCGTGGAATCCATCTGCCAGGCGATGGCAAAGCCCAGTACGGTGAACGTGAATGCGATCAGGAAGATCACCGCAGCCGCCCCCAGGATTCCCGCGGCGCCGGGCCAATAACCCGTCGCCGGCAGGAAACACAGGAAGACCACCCCCTGAATCCACGCCAGTGTCGAGGAGCCCAGGATCTTGCCCAACACCATGGAACTGCGCGGCGCGGGCGAAACCAGCATCGAGAGCAGAAACCCCTCGCGGCGGTCCTCGATCAGCGACATGGTCGAGAACGCCGCCGAAAACATCACGGTCAGAACCAGCGCGCCAGGAAAGAAAAACGCCAGATCGCCGAATCCCGAACCAATCAGCAGCCAGAACACCAGCGGCGAGCCGACGTAGCCCAGCACGCGCGCCTTCTCGCGCCAGAAGCGCACCAGATCGCGGCGCCACAGCGTTCCGACTGCAAGCCAGAAATGCATTCCCTTACGCCCCTCCGAGACCCGACCCGGTTTCATTGAGAAAAACATCTTCGAGCGTCGGCTTGTGCAAAGCCACCGACTCGATCACGCCGGGAAACGCCTCCACCACCTCGGTGATGAAGCGGTGGCCGTTGGCGATCTCGACGCGCAGTGCGCCGTTCACCGGGATCGCGCGCACACCCATCCGCGATTCGATTCGCTGCCGCAGGCTTTCGCCATCCGCCGTGGTAAGCACGACCACGTCGCCTCGAATCCGCGCTTTCAATTCCGCGGGCGCGCCGCAGGCCACCAGCGCGCCCCGGTGCATCAGGGCGAGCCGGTCGCAGCGCTCCGCTTCGTCCAGAATGTGCGTGGTGAGCAGCACGGTGATGCCCTGCGCTGCGCGAAGCTCCTCGATATAAGTCCACAGGTCGCGGCGGGCGCCCGGATCGAGCCCGGTGGAGGGCTCGTCCATCAGCAGCACGGCCGGCCGGTGCAGCAGGCTCTTGGCGATCTCCACCCGCCTGCGCAGCCCGCCCGAAAGGGATTCGATCCGCTCGCTTCGGCGGTCGGCGAGACCGAACTTTTCCAGGACCTCCTCGATCCGCGCCGCCAGCAGCGGGCCGGAAAGACCGTACAGGCGCCCCTGGCTGCGGAGGTTTTCCTCCACCGTCAACTTCCGGTCCAGGCTCTGGGATTGAAAGACCACGCCGATGCGCCGCCGCACCTCCTGCGGCTGGCGCTCCACGTCAAAACCGGCCACGCGCGCCGATCCCGCCGCCGGCGCAAGCATCGTCGCCAGCACCCGGAACAGCGTGCTTTTCCCGCCGCCATTCGGGCCCAGCACACCAAAGATTTCCCGGTCCCGAACCTCGAAAGCGACCTTCGACACGGCGATCCGCTCGCCGTACTTCACCACCAGGTTTTCAACCGAAACCATTGATTACAGGACCGACCTGTCCAAAAGCATCAATCCAAAAAGCAGGGGCAGGTAGATCACCGAAGCTCGCAACACGTGCCGCGCCCTCAGATTCGTCCGCTCGAAGACCACCCGCAGCCCCGCGTACAGGAAAACGAGGCCGAGCGCCAGCGCCCCGAACACGTAAACCTGGCCGGACATGTTCACATAGGCCGGAGCCAGGCTGGCCGGTATCAGCAGCGCCGAGCTAGTTGCGATCTGGAGCGCAGTCGATTTGCCGTCAGGCTCGACCACCGGAAGCATGACGATGCCGGCGCGGCCGTAGTCTTCGCGGTATATCCAGGCGATCGAGAGGAAGTGTGGGAACTGCCAGAGGAACAGGATGGCGAAAAGAATCCAGGCCTCGGCGCCGAGCTTGCCTGCCGCCGCGGCGTAACCGATCAAGGGAGGCATGGCGCCCGGAAAGGCTCCAATCGTAGTGGAATGGGGCGTCCGGGATTTCAGCGGCGTGTACAGGAACAGGTACGTGGTCAGCGAGAGCATCCCCCAGACCGCGGCCAGGAGGTTAACCGCAAGCAAAAGATCCAGAGAACCCGCTACCGAGAGCGCAATGCCGAAGATCAGGGCGTTCCGCGGCGTTACCCGGCCCGACGGAATGGGGCGCATTCTCGTCCGCCGCATCTTGGCGTCGGCTTCGCGCTCGAACCACTCGTTGAGAGTCGCCGTCCCCGAAGCCAGCAGCCCCGTGCCGAGCAGCGCATGCAACAGCGTAGGGATGTGCAGTTCGCCGCCGCGCAGGCCGAAGTAATAGCCGATCGCCGTGCTCATCAGAATGAGCCAGGTGATCGTTGGCTTGGTCAGTTCGATGTAATTCCTCATCAGGACGTCGTCGCGCTCTGCGCGGCCGGCTCGGCGGCGGTACGGCGCACATGTCGGAACACCTGTATGGCGAATGCCGTGCCGGCGGCCATCGTCAAGGCGCCCACGGCCAGATGCAGCACCGTCCAGAAAACCATTCCCGGCGTAGGTTTTACGGCCTCAGATGTTATGATGCGGCTCAAGTACGCGGCGATTCCAAGGAATATCTGCACCAGCGTGATTCCGAGCAGCATGCGCGCGCTGCGCCCGAGCGCCGGGTGCGATCCATGCTGGCTGATCACCGGGATGGCCGCCATAAAGACGATTCCCGCCACCACCATCGCGCCGACGACGTGCGGGATCACACTGAACGCCTGGTGCCGCGCCCCCGCCCCTAACGCCACCTGACCCAGAATGACGACGGGAACGGCCGCAGCCAGCGACCGCATGGAAGGCCACCCCGAGTCCTCTACCACCTGGGGGCCTTGATGCCACCCCGGTGAAGTAAAGACGGCGATCGCGACCGTAGCCGAAAAGAACAGTTCCGCCAGGCAGGCGTGACCTACGCTAATCGCCTTAGGTAGTAAGTACAGTACGGTAAGCCCCCCTAGTACTCCTTGAACAATCACAGCACCCAACGCAGCCCATCCGAGATTGCGCATCCACCGGCGCGGATCGGATTTCCAAATCCAAATCGCCAGAATAATTGTAAAGAAGCCGATAGCGGTGGCGATCATCCGATGCCCGTGCTCGTAGAAGACGCCGCCTTCCATCGGGGGCATGAGCTTGCCGTAGGAAAGGGGCCAATCCGGCACCGAAAGGCCCGCCGCATTACTTGTCACCATGCCGCCCGCCACCAAGAGCAGCAGCGTGCAGAAGGCCACAAAAACGGCATAGCGATGCAGCCAGATATTGACCATAGATAATTGGATTCCCAGAAATCAGCGAAAGAGTCGCCCTCTTTTGTAAGTTTCATTGTACCGCGTTCGTTCAGGGGCCCTGCCCCGCTGCAGGATGTTTACGGGCCGCTCTGGGCAGTGCTGTATAATGAGCAAATGGAGGGCACAGGAGAATAGCTGTCCCTATACCCTGCCGCAATATTGGTCCAGCATTGCTCGAAATGAGGAGCGGAATGAGAGGAATCCCTATCGCAAGCGTGACACTGGCGTTCAGTGTTTTCCTGGTTGCGGGTTGGGCGGCCGCTCAGCAATCTTCGCAGCAGCCGGAGGGAGCCGCGGCGCCCCAAGAAGTGAAACCCGGCATGGCTGCCGAAACCCAGGCGGAATCCGCGAAACCGGCCCTCCCGGTTTCGGTTGACCCAAAAACCTTCAGTCTTGGTCCCGAGGACGTCATTTTCGTCCGTGTGTGGCGGGAGCCCGATCTTTCCGGACAACTCGTAATCCGGCCGGACGGCAGGATCACCATGCCGCTCATCGGCGAGGTGGATGCAAACGGGGTGGCTCCCGACGAGCTGGCCACGCGCATCAGCGAGGCGCTCTCGAAATACATCAACAACCCGCAGGTGCTGGTTCAGGTTATGGCCGTCAGGAGCAAGCGCTATCTGATTGACGGCGAGGTCTTACGGCCGGGCGCCTATCCTCTAGCGGTTCCGACCACGGTGTTTGATGCGATCACTCTGGCGGGGGGCTTCCGCGATTTCGCCAACAAGAAGAACATCGTCATCATTCGGGGCAAGGAGCGGCTGAAATTCAACTACAACGACGTCGTAAAGGGCAAGAATCTGAGCCAGAACGTGCTGCTTCAGCCCGGCGACAAGATCATCGTGCCCTGAGGGAAATGGCCGGGCGGGGCCGATAAGACCCTTAGCGCCATAGAGCGCCGGCTGTTCCCGGCCCTGGAGAGGGGAAGTATATGCAACCGACGCAGGATGTCCTGAGTGTTGGCCGGCGTCCCATGGACGTTGAGGATTACATCGATGTCGTCCGCCGGCACAAGAGCTGGATTGCAGGCCCGACGTTTGCGTCCTTAGTGATAGCGGTCGTAGTCGCGTTTCTCTGGCCGGACACGTACATCTCCGAATCCACCATCCAGGTACTTCCGCCGCAAGTGCCCGAGCGTTACGTGCCCTCGAACGTTAATTCGGAGATGACCCACCGAATCAATCAGATGGCCGCGACCATCCAGAGCCGCCCTAATCTCGCCAATCTCATCAATACGCATGGTCTTTACCGCTCGGAGTTAAAGCGCAAGCCGCTGGAAGACGTCATCGAGGAGATGAAGCGCAATATCCACATCAGCCCGGTGACCACTATCCAAACGCCGACCCACGGCAGGACTGCGATTTCAGCTTTCAAGGTCTCCTTTGCCTACTCCAACCGGCACGCCGCCCAGAAGGTCACCGCCGACCTGGCGCGCGGCTTCATCGATGAGAACATCCGAACCCTCTCCAGCCAGTCCGCCGCCACCACCGATTTTTTGAAAGACCAGTGGGAGGCAGCCAGGAAGCGGCTCGACGAACTCGAGAACAAGATGACCGAGTTCCGCCTGAAGAACGCCGGGCGGCTGCCCGAGCAGCTTCAGGCGAATCTCCAGACGCTGCGGTCGCTGGAAACGCAACTCGCGGGAGTCAATGATGCCATCAGCCGGATCGGGCAGGAAAAACTGCTGTTTGAGAATCAGATCCGGATCTACCAGGACCAGCTTGCGGCGCTGAAGCGGGGCGGCAGCACCCTGAGCGCGCGGGCGCAGGACGAGCGCCTTGCCCTTGTTGAGCGCGAGGTTGTGGCGATGGAGAACAACCTGGCCGCGCTCAGGCAGCGGTACAAGGAAACCCACCCCGACGTTCAACACGCTCAGGCGCAGCTTGAAATGATCCGCAAGCGCCGCGACGAAATCGTCCGGGAACTGGCGCAGGCAAAGTCCGAGTCCGCGCCCGTCGTGCCGACGCAGGAGGATCTGCGCGGCACGCGCGAACTCGAAGCCGCCATCGCCAGGTTGCAGGCTCAAATCCAGGTGAAGGACCTGGAACTGGCCGAGCGCACCAAGGAACAGAAGAGCCTGACCCAGGCCATCAACACCTATAACGCCCGGATTCAGTCCAGCCCGCTGATGGAGCGCGAGTACGCCGAGCTCTCGCGCGACTACGAACTGGCCAAGGCCAGGTACGAAGAGTTGAATACAAAGAAATCGCAGTCGGAGATCGCCACCGCGCTCGAAACCCGGCACTACGGCGAGCGCCTGGAAGTGCTGGAATCCGCATCGCTGCCGGAAACGCCGAACAAGCCGAACCGGCTGATGATCATCGGCGCGGGGGTTGGAATCGGCCTCATGCTGGGGGTGTTTCTCACCGGCGCGCGCGAGATGAAGGACACATCGCTCAAGAATCTGAAAGACGCCCGCGCCTACACCAACCTTCCGGTGCTTGGCACCATTCCGCTGCTGGAGAATGATCTGGTGGTGCGCCGGAAGCGGAGGCTGGTCTGGCTGGCTTGGTCGACTGCGTGTCTTGTCGGCGTGATTGCCATGTCGGGTTCGATTTATTACTATTACGCAACCAGGGTGTAGAATCAGCAGCCGCGAGTTGGAGGCCAAATGAGCCGAGTTCACGACGCATTGCGCCGCGCCGAGCAGATGGCGGCCACGCCGCCTGTACAGCCCGAGTCCGCCCCCGCTGCGCCGCCGTCCGGGGTGCCGCTGTCCGGGGCGCCGCCGGCAGCCGTTCCCACGGAGCCCGTCCGGCCGGGCCGTCGGGCTCTGGTGACGCCGGTGACCGGGCTGCTCGAGCAGGTGCAGCAAGTCCCCTTTACGCCGGCGCCCGAAGCGCTGCTGCTCGACCAGAACCGCCCTCAGGACGCGCCCAGCGAGGAGTTCCGAAGCATCCGCACGCGGTTGAATCATCTGCAGACGCTTCAGCCCATTCATACGGTGGTTGTCACCAGCCCGTCGCCGGCCGAGGGCAAGTCTTTCGCCGCCGCCAATCTCGCCCTGGCCGAGTCCCACCTTGCCGGCAATCTTACTCTGCTGATCGATTTCGATTTCCGCCGCCCGGTGATACACAATCTTTTCCAGATTGAGCGCACGCCAGGCGCCACCGACTTTCTGCTCGGCAACGCCAAACTTGCCGACTGCATGAAGCGGGTGGCGGGAACCAACCTGTTTCTGATGCCCGCCGGGACGGCGGTCAAGAATCCGCTCGAACTGCTCAACCTGCGCGAGGTCCGCAAGCTGTTTCAGGATCTTCCCCAGTGGTTCAACTGGGTGATCCTCGACAGCCCCCCGCTGCTGTTCTCGGCTGACGCCAACCTGCTCAGCACGCTGGCCGACGGCACAATTCTGGTGGTCCGCATCGGCTCGACCACGATCGACGCCATCACCCGCGCCATGCAGTCCCTGTGCGAGAACAACGTGCTGGGGACGATCGTAAACGGCGCGCGGGCGGGCGAGCTATACAGTAAGTACACGTATTACTACTCCAAGTACGGTCAGGAAAGCGTGCCGGAACCGGACGGTGAGCCGGAAAAGTAACCGATCCCGTCAGAAGCTGCTTGTACTCTCCTGAAAGTGCGTGAGTTGTCAGGTCGTGCCAATTCCGGCCAACTCCTGTCAAGCCTCGCGGAGGCTGTTCGAAGTCTAACCCTCAAAAGCTAATAGCAGCCGGCGGGCAGCCAAATCCAGGCGGCTCGCAACAGGCCTGGGTTACTTTCAAGGTAGGTGTACACACCCACACTAATCCTGTGGTGGTTTGTTTACAGCCGTGGGACGCAAACGGTGTAACTACGGAATATGCCCGGTCTGAATAGCTAACGCTGTAGTGTCATCAGAGGGGGGATGGGATGAACAGAAAACAAATCAGTCTGGTGCTCGCCGGCTGTTGCGTGGGCGCGCTGGTGGGCTTCGGCCTGTTTGGCCTTGCCCCGCTGCGAGTCCACGCTGATCGGGATGCTGATCGGGATGCGACGCTACCACTGATCGCCAACGCGGCGTTGAAAATCGAGAGGGGCAAGCAAACGTTCCGGTTCGATACGTTCGGCAGCGAGGCATTCTGGGGCGGGAGGCTCCGCCTGCACGAAGCAGTCGCCACGCTGAGTCCGGCCGCTGCGCTGAACCTGGGCCTGAAAGTTGACGTGGATGCGCTGCCGCAGCCCTTGATTCAGCAGCTTCGCATGGGCAGAGTTAATCTCAACGATTCGGCGGTCACGCTTGAACTTCTGAGGCTGAATGCGGTTGTCGGGCTTACCGGCTTTTTCGACGAGAACGGCCAGCAACTGCAATCGGTCGGCATTCAGTGCGCGCTCTGCCACTCGACGGTGGACAATTCCTTCGCTCCCGGCATCGGGCGCCGCCTGGATGGCTGGGCAAACCGCGATCTCCGGGTCGGGGACATCATCGCTTCGGCGCCGGATCTTACTCCGTTCGTGGATCTGCTGAAGGTGGTCCACCCGTCGATTACGGCCGAAGACGTGAGGATGGTGCTGCGCGCATGGGGACCCGGCAAGTTCGACGCCGAACTGATTCTGGACGGTAAGTTCTTCAATCCCGCAACTGTAAACTTACCGCCACAGGGCGTGACCGCAACTCTCATTCCGCCTGCCTTCGGCCTCGGCGGCGTTACCCTCCACACCTGGACCGGCTGGGGGTCCATTCCGCATTGGAACGCGTTCGTCGCAAACCTGGAAATGCAGGGAAAAGGCCGCTTCTGGGACCCGCGGCTGAACAACGCGAACCAGTTCCCCATCGCGGCTGCGTTTGGGCTCGGCAATCTCCCGATCATCGATCCCGAAGAAGACCGGATCACAGGGAAGCTCTCGGACCTTCAGTTCTATCAACTGGCGATTCCCTCGCCGCAGCCTCCTCGCGGCAGCTTTGACCGGGAGGCGGCCGAACGCGGCGCCGAGGTGTTCGTCGGCAGGGCCAAGTGTAACAACTGCCACGTCAAGCCCCTGTGGACGGATGCGGGCTGGAACGCGCACACGCCGGAGGAGATCTGCATCGAATCGTTCCAGGCGGACCGCTCGCCGGACCGCGTCTACCGCACCGCGCCGCTCGGCGCCCTGTTCACGCACACCCAGGGCGGGTTCTATCATGACGGGCGCTTCCCCACGCTGATGGACGTCGTGAATCACTACGACGCGTGCCTGAGCCTGGGCCTCACGGAGGCGGAGAAAACGGACTTGATCGAATACCTGAAGAGCCTGAAGACTCAGTAGCGCAAGGTCAGCGGTTCAGGTCGATGACCGCGTAGACTTCCAGCCGCGGAACGGTGAACTCAGTGGCGCCGTCGCTGGCGGCGTAATCCGCGAGCGCGGCGCCTTCCGTTTCCGGAACGTGCAGGACGCCGGTTTTGTAGATCCCGCGCACGCGCACTCGCAGTCCTTCGACCGGCCGCTGCGCGTAGTTCAACAGGTGCACGCGTGCCCGGGTCCCGTCTCCCGCGAGCCGCACCAGCACGGTGTCGCTGCCGTAGATGCGCACCAGCCGCCGCTCATCGGTGAGCTGCTGCCGGGCTTTTACCGCGAAGAGGACGGGGTCCGCCGCGTCCGGCCCGGGACGGAGGTTGAGGTCGGACGAAGGGTCCGGAGCGGAAGCCACGCGGAACAGCAGGTTGCGGCGGGCAAGCATGTTCAGCACCTCGTCGAGTTCGGGCGAGTTGTCGTCCACGACCGTAATGTTGGTCAGCGCGGGTAGAGCGGGCCCGTCCACCGAGCGCAGGAAGGTTAGCATGCGGCCGAGCGGCTCCAGGTCGGCCGGGTCAATGCGCAGCACGGCATCAACGCCGTAGGCGAACGCCTCGGCCGCCGCCAGCGCGGCTGCGCCCGCAGGCAGCTCGTACCACCACGCGGCCCTGGGCTTGCGGATGAATTGCCAGCCGTTCGCGTCTATCCAGGGGGTCCGCGTGGCCGAGGCGGTGTTCACCTGCCACTGCACGCCGGGCGGCTGCGCGCTTTGATAGCGGCTGCGCGTGGCATCGTCAACCGGAACGGCGTCGAACCCCGCGGCGCGCCACGCGTCCGCAAGCGCGGCGGGAACGTAGATCCGTTTGATGCCGGCCTTCTCGAGCGAGGGAGCCGTCCCGGTTCCCTGCTCCCAAAACAATCCCGGAAGAATCGCAGCCAGCGCAAGCAGGAGCATTAGATTTCGATGTTCTCCACGCGGATCTTTTTGAGATCGTAGGTGCCCAAGCCGAGCCCGGCTGCATATCCGATGTGGCCCGGCTCACGTACGAAGCGGTTGATGTTCGGATCGGCGTCCGGACGCGAGCCCGGCTTCACGCGGTCCATCGAGCGGTCCCACACCGAAATGGCGCCCTCGGCCTTGCGCTTGTTGTCGATGATGTCGAGGAGGAGGCGGTCGATTGCCACGGGGTCCGTGCCGAACATCATGCGTTTCGGGTAGAAGCGGAAGCGCCGCGTGGGCGAGAAGGGCCCGCCGTGCCAGACGCCGCGCAGTCCGTCCATGATGTGCAGCACGGTGCGCGACCGCAGCGGCTCCACCGAGGCCAGTGTGCCGATGAACGAAAGCGTCTCGGTTTTCGCACCGCTGTGCGAACGCGCGACGTTGCTGAAGCTGCCATACGCGATGTTCTTGAGGCAACCCGTCACGCCGGACGCGCCATGGTCTTTCATGTTCGGTACGTTGATGATCTTGGTGAAGCGCTCCGTGATCAGCCGCACCATGTTCGAGCGCGTGTCTTCCTCACCGAAAAAATTCACTTCGACATAGGTCTTGGGGTCGTAGTTCGCGATCGAGCCGCGAGGTTTTTCCACGGTGTGGATTTGCACGCCGGCGGGCACGTAGCGGGGGTAATTCACGCTTTCCATCTGGTCGAGGAAGCGCTCGTAGATGTAGATTTGCGAGGGCTTCACACCAACGGCGATGAGGTTGCGGCAAATCTCCGCCACCACCTCGGGGGTGGACATGATATTGGGCGCTCCCGAGCAATTCACCTTGATGCCTACGACGTCGGCGGGCCCGAAAAACCGCCGCCACGCGTCGCGCGTGTCGCGCTCGCCCGTAAGCGCGCGCATTCCGCGCGCCATCATTTCAGCCACGACGGAGGCGTCTACTTTCTCCGTGTCCGCGTCGATTGACTTTTCCGAATGCACCGAGACCACGGCGCCCGGAAACAAGCCCGGCATACCGGGCTGCGCGGCGGGAGAGAAGGAGGTAACAATCTTGTAGCGAGGTTCGAGTCCCAGCGCGGATACAGGAATAGCTTGAAGAAACCGGCGGCGGAGCATAGCAATTCCCCTCGCGATGATTCTATCATTGACCCATGAAGCAAAAACCCATCAACCGGAAAACTTTTTTGAAAGCCGCTGCGGGCGCAGCCGTGGTTACTAAGGCCGCCAAGGCCCAGGAAGTAAAGAAAAAGGTCCATTACCGTGGAGCTAAGCCCACTAAAACGCCGCTGTTCTCTCCCGCGGTGTCATACGGCAATCTGCTCTTCATCGCTGGGGTCGGCGCTCATTTTGAGGGAGACATTAAAGCGCACACCAAAGCGGTGTTGGATCAGATCGAGGCCACACTGAAAAGCGCCGGCTCTTCGATGGATAAAGTTTTGAAGTGTAACGTTTACTTGAACGACTTAAAAGATTATCAGGCAATGAACGAGGTCTTTCTTGGCCGTTTTGGAGACGAGCCGCCGGTGCGCACAACCATCGCCGCGGCGGGCGGAATTCCCGGCAACTCGCTGGTGGAAATCGACGTGATCGCTTACATCTAGTTACGGCGTGCGAGAGCGGGCCGGGCGTGGGCGCGGCCCGCCACGGGAAACGGCTTAGCGGCTTCGTTCGTAAGGCTGCTTGAGGTATTTCGCCGCTTCGTCCAGGGCGCCCTGGGTGTTGTCCTTGGTCCGCATTGCCAGCGTGTACTCGTTCACGGCGCGCTCGCGCTGCCCGGTGATATCGAAGATCTTGCCGAGGTTGATGTGCGACCAGACTTCCGTCCACTTCGGCTCCAGGTCGCCGTTTAGCGCTTCGCGGAACTCGTTGGCCGCCGCCTGGTAGTTGTTTTGGAGGAAGAAAATCTCCGCGATGCGATAGTGCGCAAGCGAACTGTTGCGGTTCACCTCGAGCGCTTTCTGGTACTCCTTGAGCGCCTCGTTGAAGTCGCTGATTTCGGCGAACTGCTCGCCCCGGCGGATGGCGACCGCCACACGGGTGGGGTCGTCGTACCGCAACACGCGGTTGTTCGGGTCGAGAATCAGCGTCTTCGGCTTACCGAACGTCTCCACGACGAACTCGGAGGAGGTGCCCATCACCTCGATCTTTTTCTCCTCCGGGTTGCCTTCGGTCTCTATTCTCAGTTCCACCGGCATGCGGAACGTGTCCAGGTCCTGCGCGACTTTCCCCATCACGCGAAAACCCTTTTGCGTGCGGTAAACGATGTAATCGAGCTGGAACTCGGGCGCTCCGCTCGATTCAATCCATTGCAGGAAGAAGTACTTCAGGTCCTGCCCCGAGGCAGCCGAGGCCGCCGCCTCGAAATCCGCCGTGGTTACCGGTTTCCACGCGTGCTGGTTGGGGAACTCCTTCAGCACCTTGAAGAACGCCGCGTCGCCCGCCACGTAGCGCAGCATGTGCATCACGGCGGCGCCTTTGCTCGCGGTGAGCGCCCAGAACTCCGGCGAATAGTCCTCAAGGCGCGGCGTCTGGATGACGGGAATCTCGTTCATGGTGAGCGCGTCGATGTAAACGTCGCGAACCTCGGCCGCCAGCGCATCCGGGCCGTTCGTGTGCTCGAGATAGAGCATTTCCGAGTACCGCGCCATGCCGTTGGTGAGCCAGAGATGATTGCGCGTGGCGGCGGAAACCAGTGAACCCCACCACTGCCGCGCCACCTGGTTGGCCACGAGCCGCACGTTCGGCTGCCTGCCGATGCCGCCCGGAGAGAAGAACAGAATGCCCGGCGCCGCGTAGCCGTTCGGCGCGCCGGACTCGGTCTCGACCACCGTCAAATTCGCCTGCGGCGGCAAACCGTACAGGCTGGTGAAGAACGACATCGCCTTGCCGATCTCCTGGCCGTGGGCGTTCGCCATATCCTTTTCCGCGTCGCGGAAGTAGATCGTCGTATTCACGCCTTCGGCCTCGACGGTGACCGGGTCGCCCTGCACCACCGCAAGGCTGCACGGGAACGCCGGCTGGCTGAACTGAAACGTGTAAAGCTGGTTGCCGTCCGCCGCCGGTTCGCTCTTTGCGAGGCCCGGCGCAATCACTTTGAAGCCTGCCGGGACGGTGATGCGCAGGTCTGCCGTGTGCCGCCCCGTGCTGTAATTCGCCACCGGGAACCAGCGCGCCGGGTACAGCAGGTAAGCGTAGTCCGGATGTATGGCGGCGAACTTGATGCCGAACACCGGCGACTCTTCGTTTCCGGTGAGCCGCCCGTCATAGTAGAAAGTCACCGTCGCCGGCTTGCCTTTCGGCAGAGCCTGCGGGAAGGTCAGCGTGATGCTGAAATCCTGGTGGGAACGCGTGGCGGAGAGCTGCTGCCCCGACTCGTCTTCCACCTTGGAAACGTTCAATGCGTTATTGAGTTCGAATGCGGCAGTAGAAGTGTAGTCCTCCTGGGGGACGAAACGCACCTGCGCCGTGGCCCTCAGCGATTGCGTGTGCGGATTGATTTCCGCGTCTATCTGGTAATGCTGGACTTCAATTCGCGGCTGGCGCTGCTGGGCCGCCGCCGCGGTCACCAGAAGCGCAAACCCAATCCAGGTTCTCCAAGCCATGCGATGTCTCCACAAAAACGTTCAGCGCCGCCGCGTTGTCAGCAGGTCCTCCACGATGCCGGCGGCCAAATCCATCGGATTCCCGATGCCGGAAAGCGCGGAGGCCACCTCGCGCAGGCCCCGGCGCATTTCCTCTCGCTTCACGCCATCGTTAAGCAGCGCGAGCGTCTCGGCGGCAAGGCGCTGCCCACTCATTTCATTCTGCATCAATTCAGGGACAACCGCCCGGCCCGCGACCAGATTGACCATTGAATAATAAGGAACTTGCACGAGCAAGCGGCCCAGCGCCCAGCTCAGCCCGGTGACTCTGTAGAAGGTCGCCATAGGAACGCCAAGCAGCGCTGCTTCGAGAGTCACGGTGCCGCTGGCGGCCAAAGCCACATCGGCGTGGGCCAGTAAATTCCAAGTGTCGCCTTCAATTACTTGGATGGGTGAGCGGAAAATGCGTTCCCTAAAAAGTTTTAACTCCCGGTTTTCGAAGAAGCTTGGCGCCGGGGCCCCCAGCGCGAAAGCGGCTGGCTGCGCCCGAAGGATCGCCTCGACGGCATCCAGCACGTAGGGCATGTGGCGGGCGGCCTCCCCCGCACGGCTCCCGGGAAGCAAAGCCACCAGCGGACGATCCGCCGGGATGCCGTACCGGTCCAAGAAATCCTGCTTGGAAAGCGTGGCCCGGACGCTGCGCGACAACGGATGCCCGATGTAAGTGGCCGGGATCCCATGCCGCCGAAAAAAGTCCTCCTCGAACGGGAAGATGCACAGCAGGCGGTCGATCAGCTTCCGCATCGTGGGAATGCGGCCTTTGCGCCAGGCCCAGACCTGCGGGGCGATGAGGTACACGACGGGCACGCCCAGCCGCTTCAGCCGCCGTGCGACTCGGAAGTGGAAGTCCGGGCTGTCGGTGAGGATCGCCAGGTCCGGCCGTTCGCGCTCCAGGGCCTCGATCAGCCTGCGATACTGCGCGTAGATCCGGGGGATGTGCGCGACCACCTCCACAAGCCCCACCACGGAGAGGCTCTCGGCTTCGATCGCCGCGCGCACCCCGGCCGCTCTCATGCGCGGTCCCGCGCTGCCAAAGAACTCCGCATCCGGCAGGCGCTGCCGCAGCGCTTTGACCAGCTCCGCCGCGTACAGGTCGCCGGACGCTTCTCCCGCTGAAACGAGTAACTTATAGGCCAACAAGCCCAGTCTAGCCGAACCGCCCGCGGCGGCGAGGAGTTTTCCAGGGCGCAGGCCGGGGCGCCTCATTCAGAGACTATAGGGCCGCGCGATCCGCTAGACCAATGCTTCACGCCATGCCGTTGGATAGCAAGTGCCGTCTGCCGTACAAGACCTCATCGCTCCGAACACTTCGTATTCTTCTTTGACAGAGGACCGGGCGAAACCGCATGGAGCGTCCGCGATTATTCCGTGCCCGGTTCGGTTAAGCTCCGTTACGCGTCTGAGTTCCAGGACGAAGCCGAGGTTTACAACGAGCTTCGCCGCCGCGCTTCCTGCATCTGATCGATTGAGCGTAGAAATCGCTGGCAGCGCTGAAAGCGGACTCTGACATACTGCTAGAATGGCTTCAGGATCGATGTCCACGCAGGCGGAGCTTTCGAAAATTAGTGTGCAGGACTTTGCCCAGCGTTTCAGCCAGGAGATGATCCCGCTGAACAACCGGTTCTCGTATTTTTCGGCGGTGCCGCTGGGCGAAGAGGAGGTGAAGGAGTTCCTCCAGGACCCCATCTCCGCCCTGCCTCCGAACATACAGAACGCTTTCGCCCACGTGTACGTGTTCCTGGTGCCTTATCTCGAAAAGGGCATCGGGAAGCGCAACGAAGTGGTCACGTTCGAGAAGCCGGACGAAAGAAACCAGGTTTGGTCCGCCCATTTCATGTCGGGCGCCGACGCGATCTTCGTGTTCGCCGTGAAGGATACGACGGCCGCCGATTACCACTACACTTTCTACCGCGCCTTCGCGACCATGATCGCGGAGGAGCTGAGTATCGAATCCCTGGAACGCTACCCCGAGCTGTTGCGGGAAGAACTCCGCATCCGCGTCCATGGCGAGGTGGACGAGGAATCGTGGCAATTGAAGCAGTCGTTGCTGCAGCGCCAGTCGGACGTCCGGCGCGACACCAAGCTCTTCCGCAACTACGCCCGGCAATCGCTGGTGGACACGCTCACGCTATACCTGCACGGCATCTGCTGCGATATCGACGTCGAAACCGGCCCGCGACAGATCCCGAGCCGTTACCTACGCAAGCGGCTGGAGTTTCTGCAGGAGGTCTTCCCGCCGCCCTCGGGCTACGCCGTCTTCCCCGAGGACCTGCAGCAGTGAGGGCGCAGAACCCGTCATAACGGTCTGGCGTTACGCCTGACGCAGCGCCGCCAGGATGCGCGTAGCCGCCTCTTTTCCGCGCTCGCCGATCTCTCCCACCGGGCCCACGCAGCTCGGGCAGCCCGATTCGCACGGGCAGCCGGCCAGGAGCGCGACGGCGTGCTCCAGCAGTTTTCCCGACATCTGAAACAGCGGCGCGCTCTGCCCGATGCCGCCCGGATAGTTGTCGTAGAGGAACAGGTCCGGCTCGTACGTCTTGAGGCCCCCGGAAATGTCCTCGCCGAAGGCGACGCCGAGGTCGTGCGGATCGCACATCAGCAGGAACGCGGCCACCGTCCGCAGCGCGTTGCCCAGACCGGTGAGCGCATTCTGCTTCTCGGTAGGAGACAGGTCCGGGAACTGCGCGAGAAAGCTTTCCGGGAAATGCAGCCAGAACGCCGTGGTATGCATCTCCTGTTCCGGCATGGAGAGGTTTCCCGCCCCGACGTTCTCCATCGTGTAGAACTTGACCTTCTTGAAACCGACGATCTGGCGGTTGACCCGCACCTCGCCATGCACGCCCCGCGCGCCGCCGATGGGTTTCGATTCGAACTCCTCCAGCGCCTTGACCTGCGTGTAGTCGATGGCGTCGGTGAAGTAATCGCACTCCACCCGCCGCACGTACGCTTTGCGGCCTTCGTAATCGAACTTTTCCACCTGGTATTGCCGGGCCTCGTGCAGGTAAATCGCCTTTTCGTGCAGCGTGGTCAGCGCCGAAGGGAAATCCACTTCCGCAATCACCTTCGGCTCGAAGGTGATGTCGATCACGACAAAGTTATCGCTCGTTACCGAACGCAGGCTGATCGCATCCGCCGGATAGGTGTCCGACGTCCAGTGCCAGGCGCCTGCCGAGTGGTGCAGCAGCCCCAACTCCTGGAGAAAGCCGCACAGTTCGCCGGTGGGGTGCGGTCCGAACTTTTCGCCGTCACGGATGGGAAGCTCAAACGCCGCGCACTTCAAATGGTTGAGCAGAATTTCCAGGTTGTCGGGATTAATGTGCGCGTGCTCGGGCGACTGGCTGAAGAAATAATCCGGGTGCTCGATCACGTACTGATCGAGCGGCGCGCTGGAGGCCACCAGCACGGCTGCGGAGGCGGATTGCCGCCGTCCGGCGCGGCCCGCGCGCTGCCAGGTGGAGGCGATCGTGCCGGGGTAGCCCGCCATCACCACCGCGTCGAGCGAACCGATGTCGATTCCCAGCTCGAGCGCGTTCGTCGCCACCACGCACTGCACTTCGGCGTCGCGCAGCTTGCGCTCGATCTCCCGGCGCTCGCGCGGCAGATACCCGCCGCGGTAACCTCGCACCGCGTCCGGCCCCGCCGGCAGCCGCTCGAAAGCAGCCTTCAGATAAGTGACGAGCACCTCCGTCGCCAGCCGGTTATTCGCAAACACCAGCGTCTGGAGCCGCCGTTCCAGAAATTCGATCGCCACCCGCTTGGCTTCCTGGAGATAGCTGCGCCTGATCCCGAGCTCCCGGTTCACGAACGGCGGGTTGTAAAAGATGAAGTACTTCTCCCCCACCGGAGCGCCGCTTTTGTCGATCAACTCAAACGGCTCGCCGGCCAGCGCCTGGGCCAGTTCGCGCGGGTTGGCGATCGTCGCCGAGCAGCAGATGAACTGCGGCGCGGAGCCGTAGAACTCGCAGATCCGCTTCAGCCGCCGGATGATATTCGCCAAGTGGCTGCCGAAAACGCCGCGGCAATAGTGAAGCTCATCGATGACGAAGTACCGCAGCCGCTCGAACAGCTTCGCCCACTTCGTATGGTGCGGCAGGATGCCGGAGTGCAGCATGTCCGGGTTCGTCAGCACGATGTTGGCGCGCTCGCGTATGGCCTTGCGCGCGTCCTGGGGCGTGTCGCCGTCGTAGGTGAACGCGCGTATGCCCGAGCCCATGCTATCCAGCGCCTGCTGCAACTCGTGAAGCTGGTCTTCGGCCAGTGCCTTCGTGGGGAAGAGATAAACGGCGCGTGCGTCCGGCTCGTTGAGGATCCGATTCAGTACGGGCAGGTTGTAGCACAGCGTCTTGCCGCTGGCGGTGGGCGTCACCACGACCACGTTCTTTCCCGAAGCGGCCAGTTCGAACGCCTCGGCTTGATGGCTGTACAGCTTCGCGATGCCCTGTTTTTCGAGCGCCTCCCTGAGACTTGGGTGAACAGCCGGAGGGATTTCGGAGTAAGTGCCGGAACTGGCGGGCTGCCGGTGAATCGCCCGGATTACCGATCCGGGCTTGCCCTGGAGTGTCTCAAAGCGGGTCAGCGCCGCATCGAGGCCGGCCGGGCGGCTCAAGCCGAGTTCGGCGGGTTCGGGAAAGTTTAGGGAGAGATTTTCGCCCATTGTTTCGCCTTTTCTTTGCTAGTATAGGCGGTGGGCGGCCCTCCTATCAAGAGCGGATAAATTCGTAGCGTTCCAGCGTAGCGGCAACTTCAAACGAGCGCGCGGACTCCTCCGATCCCTTATTGGGCGTGTCGAGCCGGGTAACTTTCCCCAGGCAGCGTAAGTGGATCGTGTTGGGCGCCTGGTTGGAAAGGGTAACCACATACTCCAGGGGCTCCCCTACCTCCAGCCTGGTGTCCGACGCGAACAGCACGCCCGCGGAGCTCATGTTTTTCGTCTCCCCAAACGCAGCAACCTGCCTTGCGCCGTTCCGCACGATCCGGAGCGGCAATCTTACTTCGAACCGTTTCGCTTTTCGTTGTTCCACCACGTAAGCTCTTAATCTAGTGGGCAGCGGAGCAGAGGTCAATAGGTTACTCGCAGGATCGGGGGGAATGGGTTCTGGTACTCCTTCCTTGTGTGCTCCGTGTATGGCACCGAAGTACCAGTACGGCAGGCAAAGCGCGATATAATCTGCGAGGATCTGAAATTGGGGCTCCCCGATGGCAGGGTTTATCGAGGAAGGGTCCCGGCGCGTCGAATCAGGACCGCGCGCACAGCGGCGATTCCCGGGCGCGAGTTGCCTGGGTGAGACAGAACAGGAGAAAAACGAACAAAATGCGTTTCTGTTTGTTGGCCCTGGCCCTTTGTTCCGGGCCGTTTTTGCTGCCGGCGTTTGCCGGCCACATCACGCTAAAGAACGGCGACCGGCTGTCGGGCACGGTCGTGAAGTCCGACAGCAAGCAACTGGTGTTCGAATCGGAGCTGGCCGGAACGGTCACCATTCCGTGGGACGCTGTGACGGCGATCTCCTCGACGGAACCCCTGACCGTGGGCCTGCGCAGCGGGCAGGTAGTAATCGGTACGGTCGAGACGGAGAACGAATCATTTGTGATCAGTACGGCGGACGCCGGGACGCTGAGCGCTCCCAAGTCGGCCATTGTTTTCATCCGTTCGAAGCAGGAGCAGGCAGCCTACGAAGCGGAAATCGAGCGATACCGGAATCCCCGGCTCACCGACCTGTGGACCGGATTTGTGGATCTCGGGCTTGCGGCGGCCCAGGGCAACGCGCGGACCTCAAACATCAACGTCGGCGCCGCGGCGAACCGCACGACCAGCCGGGACAAGATCGAAGTGAACTTCACGTCGCTTTACGCGAGCAGCAACGTGAGCGGGGTATCGCAGGTGACGGCGAACGCGATCCGCGGGGGGGTCCGCTACAATCTGAACATCACCCCCTCGGTGCTGGGGTTCGGGTCGACCGACCTGGAATTCGACGAGTTCCAGGGGCTGGACCTGCGGTTTTCGCCTGCGGGCGGCCTGGGCTGGCGACTGATCGACAACGAGCGGACGACCTTCAACCTGCTCGGCGGCGCCTCGCTCAACCGCGAGTTTTTCATCTCCGGGCTGAACCGGACCTCGGGCGAGGCGCTTATCGGCGAGGAGTTCACGCATAAGCTTTCGAGGCTGGCAACGATCACGCAGAAGTTCATCATGAACCCGAACCTGACGAACCGCGGCGATTACCGCATGAGCTTCGATATGTCCGCGGTGACCTCGCTGACCAAGTGGCTCGGATGGCAGTTCAGCGTGAGCGACCGCTTTCTGAGCAACCCGCTGGAAGGGCGCAAGAAGAACGACGTGCTGTTCACCTCCGGCATCCGGCTAACTTTTCAACGGTAGGGGGCAGGGCCCCGCGGCCGCGCTAGCGGGACTCCGAAGACGGGCGGGGACGGATGCCCGCCCGCTCGCGCACCTTTTCCGCTTTCGCCTTGGCCCAATCGAGCATCCGGCGCGCCCAGTGAAAGTGGTCGCTCAGGATGATCAGGCCAAGGATGATTACGGCAATGCCGGGACCCGGCACGCCGGGCAGAGACAGTATCGCGCCCACTCCGAGCAGCAAGAACCCCAGCGACACTCGCAGCACTTTGCGCATGCAATGCGGACAAGCCCATTTTAGCAATAGGGGTGAGGCGCTTAAGCCGGGGGCTGCATATCACGCATCAGGCGGCCTGGAAAGAGAGGAGGGCCGTGCCCTTTTCGGTGGCGATGCGTTGAATGCTGAGTTGCGGATAGCGCTCCTGCCAGAGCCTTAGCATTTCGGACTCATCCGGCCGGCTGGCATCGTCCACCAGAATCACGGCTCCCGGGCTGAGCTTTTCGAAGAAGAGCGGCAGGGCGGGAAATCTCGCCATCTCCTGAACGCTGGCCGGTGGGCCGTCGACGACCAACAGGTCAATGTTCGAAAGATCCTGGAAGCACGCAGGGTCGTAGTATGTCCATCTCCGGCCGTTCAGCGGGACGGGAACGAGCGGCGCGTGTCTCACTGTGACCAGATCCTGAAGGCCGTGCGCCGCGACGCTTTCGCGCGAGGCTCGGGCGTAATTCGCGTCGTGTTCGAGCGAAACGATCCTTCCGGCGCCAAGTCTCCGAAGGCAATATGCCGAAATCAGGGTGGATACACCGGATCCCAGTTCCACTACCAGCCGCGGCTTCCTGTGCATGATTTCGCGCGCGAGGATGTTGCCGAAGTCCGGACTAATGGCGAAACCACGCATCGGCGGAAAAGGTACAGCCGGAGTCACGGCGGACGTTAAGAGGATCAGTTCCTCCAGCCGCTTGTGATCCACGGCAAACTCCTTCTCGCTATAGAACCTGATCGCGCGGATCAGCCCCCGGTAACAGCCGAGGATTGTGATCAGCAGTATCAGGAAGATCACGCCGGATGACAAAAGCAATCCCGGCGGAGTCTGGAATTGAAGCGACCAGACGGAAACTGTAAGGACGCTTGCTGAGGCCAACGCCGCAAGTTGAATATCCCTCTTCGTCAGCAGCATGCACAGCTTCTCCGCATATTCTTATCGGCTGTGCAAGGGGGCGGCTGCAGGGCGGCGTACTTATCACGACATCGAGGAAGGCGAGTATCCCGATAGTTGGCGTTGCAGCCTAAAGTGCTGAAGGTCCACAGACTTCGTTTTCTCGCTATGTCAGGCTTGATTCCTTCCGGCTTCGTCTCGGCCCGATCGAGCATCCGCCGAGCAACCTGCGTTTCCGCGAAAGCGCACGAATTCAGATCCGGGTGTACTAGGGGACGGCCCCGGCGGTTTTACACTTGCCGCACCATGCCGCCAAACGGGAAGGCGTCCTAGGTGGGGCAACCCGGAATTGTGCGAAGTAGCTAAATGGATACCCATAGAAGGGTAGCACGCCCTTCGGGGACTTGGTTCTATCACGCGGCACCTGGAGCCCAGCAATCCGGCGCTCAACGCGTCTAATCTGCCGTTCACGGTGGCGATCAAGAGCTTTGAGATGTGTAGCTATTATTCGCTTGCCGAGCAAGCCCCGAAAGCCATTCGCCCAGCACATGGGCAATGGGCCGTCTGCCGGTTTGGCGAGTTTGACTCTGCCTACAGACAAGGAGATCATCTTCTGCCGGAAACGGTGCAAAATTTGGTGCTTGGTCTTGCGCGCACCGATGCGTGAACCATCCTTTCCGTCCACAATTAGTGCTTTGAACAGTTCGTCGGCGGTCGTTGTCAGCTTACGGAAATGCTTCCGCAGCGACTTTGGGCGGACACGGACTAAACCGTCATAGCGAATCTGATAGCCCACAAACTGGATCCATGGTATCCCCCCTTTGGACTTGTCAAACCAATGGTAGGTCGCATTGGATTTTCCCGCCCAGAAAGACCGTCCATACTTCTCAACTTCTTTTGCTGGATGTGCCGGCAGCCGCAAATGCAAGAGCGTGTCAAAATATCGTTGGTAAGCGCGTTCGCACTGATTGCGGTCAGCGGCAAGAATAATCATGTCATCGCAGTAGCGCATGTAACGGAAATCGGCTGTACTTTCGTGGCACACCTTCCTAATTTCCTTGTCTGCGGCGTGCAGCACCAGGTTCGCGATCAGGCACGAGAGCGCACCGCCTTGCGGTATGCCAATCCGAGGCAGCGATTCGCGGCCATGTAGCACTCGCAAGTCTTCGGCCGGCCAGTTGAACTTGGCCTTAACATCGCGTTTGCACAGGTTGCTTAGGCAGCGTCGCAGCACACTGTCTTCAAAGTTGTACGATTTTAGATATGCCTCAAACACGCGTCGTGCTCGGCGATCGATTTCCAGACTTGGCGACACTTGCTTGGCTTCGTCAATGGCCTCCTCCAACGCCCTCTGAGCGGTGCCATGCGCAACACAATCGTAGAACGCGCGAATGTCGCATTCCGCGACGTATAACCCAGAATGTCGGTTTTTTTCGTTGATTTCAAGGATCGCTTCTAAAGCGTCATGAATTGTCGGTGGCTGCCTGCCGCTATTCTTCGGAGACAACCTACTTCCTGGTCGAAACGCGAGGCAACAGGGCAGCAAAACACGGTCAAGAGCTTCCCGAAGGTACCGAGCGACCAGAGAAATAACGATGCGATCGTCTCGAGAAAACAGCGCCAAGGGACGGTATTCGTGCTCTTTGCGGTTTTTTGGAATTCCTATAACTCTAGGAGGACTAAACGAGAAGTCTTGGGAGAAGAGAACACGCTGGCGCAGTTCTTGTATTTTCGCGTTGAGCCGCTGCACCCAGCCTTCGCTGGGCGTGTTCGCCCGTAGAGTAGTAATTGCCGTGAAGAGACTGTCCTCGTTCAGGTCCAATGCGGACCTATTCCCACGTGCATGCTGCCGTGGCCGATATCTATGCCAGATCCGGCGAGGAGGGAAAATGTCCCAAGAAGCGTTCCCAAAAGCACGCTGCGCCTGTCTTGACCCCCGGCTAACTGCAATACGATCCAGGAACAATTTGTCATTACGCTGCTTTGCCTCCTTTGCCCGTAGGCGGCAAAGCTCGCGAATGATCGACTCCTCTGAAAAGTAGGACTCGAAATCCAGGTCCACGTTCTCCGGTGGACCGGTCGCCGCGGTATCTGTTTGGCCAAACGTTTGACCAAGCAATTGTATGCTGGACATTGAACAACGTTTTGAAGCGGGGGCCTATATTCCAAAGCGGTGCACGCGCTCGGATTTACTGCCACTTGCATCCGCCACGATGGAGTGCGGCGCAATCAGCGTCCACTCCGCACGACGCCGGTCCTCCGGCAGAAGCAACGCTAGCTTGCCTCTGGGGCCCTATTATACATATCAAAGCCACAAATGTGAAGACTTATGTTTACACATGTGGCAGTGAACTAACTGGTATCCACACGTCGCCGGTGGGAGGCTTACCAAAGCACTAGAATTTGGCTTTCCCAGAAGCGCCGGATTCTTTTGCGCTCACCGGCATGGGGCGTCTGATGGAGAATCCCTGAATCTGAAGTGTTCCAGGCGGGCTAAAGCAGGTTCCTAAAGAGAAAATATTGGGTCGGGGCAGCCAGTTTTGAACTCCAGGCCTCCTGGGCCCTATAGCGGGAGAAATTCGGCGGATCTCATAGAAATAAAGGGGCTTAGCCGACAAGTCGTTACCAAAATGTTACGAGGGTCCATAAATCTTCTGCCGGTCCTAGTCCTCCAGTCCATGCCTCTCGGCGTTCGAGTCTCGCCCCCCATCTCTACCGTGTAAGTTCGACAATTTGGCCTAAGTTGGAATCCCGGGCCAGACATGCCCCCGCACGCCCGGCCCGTTTTCAAAGCCTGCCTGTTAGTAAACTACTCCGTACGTCTGGGCGGTCATCCGGTGCACCTGTTTTTCCTCGGTGGTGAAGCGGATCGTAACCGGCTTTCCGGGATCGAGATCGCGTGCCTTGATCTCGCCCGCAGCCCAGGACAGGCCGCTCCAAATGGCCTTGTCGTACTGGATCTCAATCGGCAGCTCCTTTCCATCCTGCGTCGCCGTGATGCGCAGGAGCTTCCCCAGCGATGTGCCGTCGGGCGGGGAGCCGCCGGTCGTTCGCAGCGGGTAGCCGTCCTTTCCGAACTGCTGCATGATGATCCGCAGGTCCTCGCCGGCGGGGACCGTCACCGTGCCCGTCAGCTCGCCTCTGGCGGTCTGCTTGAATTGCGCCGCAAGTGGACGGATGCGCGTGGGGATCACCACATCCTCCTGCACGCCAAGATCGAAAGAAGCGTCCGCGTACCGCCCGAAGCCCACAACCGCCATCTGCTCGGGGCCGAGCGTGATCGCGCCGCCGGAGAGCACCGGGACGAAACCCGCGTCGCGGAACAGCACGCGGCCTTCACCCTTCGCCGGCAGATCCACCTTGAGAATGCTCTGGGACGGATTCACAACCGTGTAGATCTCGCCCGTCTCCCCCGCGGAAACGTAGCCGTACGGCTTCCCCTCCCCGGGGACGGCGCCAAAGGTGCGCGTGCGCCCCAGTTCCTGCAGGCGCATGAACATGCTCTGAGCCTTCGCGAACCACCGGGCGTCGTCCTCGGTCAGCAGTTCCAGATTCCCGTAGTAGGTGTTGACCCAGCCGCCGCGCGCCAGGGAAAGAATCAGCATGCCTTTCCACGCGCTGGTGCGCCGGTTGTAGCAGGTGCCCGTGGTGCCGATCATGAAAGCGCTGTTGTCGATGCGCTCGAGCGGGAAATTATCCTGCTCGAAGCGCCGCACCATGTGGTCGCTGTAGATGTCCTTCGACCGCCAGAAATTGATGGCCGGGACGTCCGCCGGGCGCGGATCGCCGCAGTAGATCGAATCGAACACATCCAGCCAGCTCAGATCCACGGACTTGCGGAAGGGCGCGAATGTGCCCCGCTGCTCGGAGCCGAAACCGTTGTACGCAATCAGCACCACTTCCGGGTTCTTCTCCCGGAACTCGAACAGGGCGTTGCGGAAGGCGTCCATGTTGCGGCGCACGATCTCCTCGCGCGTGTACTTCTTTTCGGCGGCCGGGGTGGCGGCTTCGAAATTCGAAAAATCGAATTTGTAGAGGCGGACGCCCCGGTCATACCAGTACTGCAGCGAGCCGATGAAATGGCGGAGATAGCCCCCTTCGAACAGGCACAGCGCGTCGCCACTCCGGTTGAGGGAGTCCTTCCACTCGGGCAGAGGAGTGAGGCCGCGGAGGGTGTTGGTGGCGACCCACAGGCCGGGCTTCAGGCCGTTCCGGCGGCAGGCTTCGAGCCAGCGGTCCGGACCGTTCGGCCAGTGCGGCTTGCGGAAGCTCCGGTAACCGCCTTCCTTGGAGAACCAGAAGCAGTCGTTGACGTAGTAATCGATGCGCACGCCCAGGCGGCGCAGGCGCAGCACTTCGTTGAGCTGCCGGAGGGCGAGTTCTTCCGTGAGTTCCACATTGTCCGACAGCTCGTCGTAGGCTGCCCAGTTGATGTAGACGCTGATCGGGCGCGGGGCCGGGCGCGAGCGCTCGCCGGCCTGCAGGATCGCCGCGCATAAGCAGACTGCGAAGAATGCGTGTTTCATAAGCAGAGCACTATTATCTACCGGCGGGACCGCGGATGTAAACGCATACACCGCGGAGAAAACAGATAAAAGCCAACGAACGGAAGGAGTAGGATTGTAAGTGCTTGATTCTGGTCGGGGCGGGCAGATTCGAACTGCCGGCCTCCTGCGCCCAAGGCAGGCGCGCTACCAGGCTGCGCTACGCCCCGACTCCCCTTATTCTCTGCTTTTCCCCGCCGGTAATTCAACCGCCGCGGCTTCGAAGCGTTCGCCCGGCCCCTTCCTTTACCCGTCCCAGCGGCGAAAAGCCAGCACGGCGTTCAGCCCGCCGAAGGCAAACGAATTCGAGAGCGCGCATTCGACTTCGGCGCGCCGCGCCTGGTTGGGCACCACGTCGATGTCGCACTCCGGGTCCGGCGTCGTGAAATTTGCCGTCGGCGGCAGGATGCCGTGCTTCAGCGCCAGCACCGTCGCCACCGCTTCAATCGCTCCCGCCGCGCCCAGCGCGTGCCCGTGCATCGACTTCGTCGAGCTAATGGCCACGCGGCCGGCTTGCGGGCCCAGCACCGCCCGCACCGCCGCCACCTCCGTCGGGTCGTTGGCCGGGGTTGCCGTGCCGTGCGCGTTGATGTAGCCGATCTGCTCCGGCTTCAGGCCGCCGTCCTCCATCGCCGCACACATCGCGCGCGCCGGCCCTTCCACCGACGGCTGCGTCAAGTGGTGCGCGTCCGAGGACATGCCGAACCCCACGATCTCACAGTAAATGCGGGCGCCGCGCGCGAGCGCAGCCTCCAGCGGTTCGAGCACCAGCATCGCCCCGCCCTCGCCCAGCACCATCCCGCGCCGGTCCTTGCAGAACGGACGGCAGGTGTCCGGCGAAACCACCCGCATCGCCTCCCACGCCTTCAAGTTGCCCATCGCAAACGGCGCTTCGCTGCCCCCCGTGATCGCGAGTTCGATGTCTCCGTCCCGCACCATCCGGAAGGCCTGCCCCACGGCATGGTTGGCCGACGAGCACGCCGTCGAGAGCGTGAACGCGGGTCCGGTGATGCCCGTTTCCATGGAAATGTGGCTCGCCCCGGCGTTGCCCATCGAACGCGCGATGGTCAGCGGATTGACCCGCGGCTTCTTCAGCAGGTAGAGGTTCTGAAACCCCTCGTCCTCGGTGATCTTGCCGCCGACACAGGAACCCGTCACGATGCCGGACCGCGCCCGCAGCTCCGGGGTCAGTTCCACGCCCGAATCCTTCAGCGCCTCGCGCGCCGCCACCAGCGCGAACTGCGCGAAGCGGTCCAGAAAGTCGATTTGCTTCTGATCGAAGTGCTCGGCGGGATTGAAGTTGCGCGCCTCGCCGCCGTTCTTGAAGCGAAGCGCGCTGACGTCGAGCTGGGTGATCGGCCCGATCCCCGATCTCCCCTCAACCAGCGACTGCCAGAACTCCCGGGCGTTCCGGCCCAACGCCGACACCACTCCCACGCCCGTGACGACAACCCTACGGCGGCTCATGTGGCAGCGCCCGGACCGGCTAGGATTCCTGCGCCAGCGCGTCCGCCGGCCCGTTCGAGGGAATCAGCTTTTCCAGCGCCTCCACCAACTGGCGCACGCCGCGTATACCCTGCGCCCCCTCGTCCGGAATGCTGATGTTGAACTCGTTTTCGAGCGCGAACAGGATGTTCACCCCGTCCAGCGAATCGATCCCTAACTCTTCGAACGTGCTGTCGATGGTGATCTTCTCCTCGGGAAGCTTCTGGCTCGCTGCAATGCACGAAATCACTCTTCGGATCAATTCATCGGACATAGTATTTGGCTCACCGTTTCAAAATGATATCCCCGCGCCCGCAGCTCGGGAATGAGGCGCCGCACGGCTTCCAGCGTCTCGCGGATATCGGGCCGGGGCTCAAGTTCCCTGCCGTCGTGCAAACAGAAGATGGCTCCGTTTGCCGCCGCCCCGAGCAGGCGCGACGTGATCGCGCCGGCCTTCAGCTTCCAATCGCGGCCGATCGCCGTCCACATCACTCCCATCAGCCCCAGCCGTTGCTGCGCCCGCCGCAGCCCGAACCAGCGCGCGCCGTAAGGGACCCGGAACAACGCCGGCCTTACCCCCGCCGCGTCCTCGATCGCGGCCTGCGCGCGCGCCATCTCCTCTTCCATAAACGCCGGCGACCGGAGATAAAACCGCGGGTGGGAATCGCTATGGTTTCCGATCTCGTGGCCCGCTCGAGCCACCTCACGCGCAATCCCCGGTAGCCGCCTCACATTCACCCCGCACTGGAAAAACGTAGCCGGCACGCCCTCTCGCGCCAGCAACTCCAGCAGCAGCGGCGTGGACTCGCTCGGCCCGTCGTCGAAGGTCAACGCGATGGCTTTCCGGTTCGCGCCGCGCCATACGGATGGGGCAAACAGCGTGGACGACCGCCCCCGAACTCCGTAGGTCATCAGCCCGGCAAGACCGCACGCCGCGCCTCCGACCAATTCCAGTAACATGCCGAGAAGTCCAGAATATCAGAATCCGCACACTCACCGGCGCTCCCGGCGGTTTTTGGGGCCAGGCGAGACCTTTTCTTGTTACGTCCTCGAAGTCCGGCGCCGTAAAGCGCCTCGTCAGTGGGTGCGCGCCCGGCGCGTTGCGCACCGGTTCACGCGGCGAAAAAAAACCGCCCGAACCTGCAGGGCGGTTTTCTGCGTAGATGGAGGCTGCCGGGAGCGTGGAAAGCCGGCTTTCAGGGCTTACTGGAAAGCCGCCAGCGCGCAGCGCTGGAACCCGCCCGCCATAATTACGATGATCAGGAGCTGCAAACAGCGTGTCACTATCATCGTTGTTCTCCTCGCGAAACGGCAGGGCCGTTTTCCACAACACTCCTCGCACGCCGCAGTGCGGCGAGGACTTCCTGCAATGTGACACAACCCCCGGGCCGGCGCAATACCAATCTTGACCCTGTAAGTTCTAGAACCCTAACCCCCTACTCTCCCGCCTGCGCTTTCCCCTCCCACTTCACGCTGTGGTCCGAGCTGATGTAGCGGGTCTCCGGCGGCGACTTCAAGGTGAAGCAGGTCCAGGGCCCCGGTATCCACGGATAGCGTTCGATCACCGACTCGTTGACCGACACGCCCAGCCCCGCGCCCCGCGGAACGATCAGTTCGCCTTTTTCGATCTCCAGGGGCTCGGCGAGGATGTCCTCGGCCAGCGGGAAGGGATACATGCCCCGCCGGTCGAAGCCGGAGTAGCAGGGGTATTCGAGCCACTCCGCCACGATCTCCGGCCAGCAGACGCCCAGGTGCGCCGCCGCGACGAGCTCCAGTGCCGTGCCCCAGCTATGGAACGCGAAATGGATGCCCTCCCGCGCCGCTTCCGTCAGTATCATCCGGCCCATGGGATATCCGCCCTGGCAAACCAGGTCCATTTGCACGTAATCCACGCACTGGGTCTGGATCAGGTCGAGAAAGCTGTCCTCGCCCTGCTCGTGCTCGCCGCTGGCCAGCGGAACGAGACCTTTCTCTTTAAGGCGCCGGTAGGTGGCGTGGTCGTCCGGCAGCCAGGGTTCCTCGAGCCAGAAGATGCGGTGCGAGGCCATGCCTTCGGCCACCTGCTCCACGGTCTCCAGGGAGTAGCTCAGGTCGCCCATCCGCCACCAGGCGTGGGCATCCACCATCAACTCCATATCCGGTCCGACCGCCCGCCGCATCAACTCTACCGTTCGCACGTCCTGGTCCGGGCCGAGCGCCGGCCGCATCTTGTACGCCGAAAACCCCATCTCGGCCACCGCGGCCGCCTCCTCGGCATACCCTTCGGGCTCCATGTACATGCCGGCGCTCCCGTAGAGGCGGATCCGGTCCCGCACGCGCCCCCCGAGCAGTTCCGAAACAGGCGCGCCCAGCGCCTTGCCGATCAGGTCGTGCAGCGCGATTTCCACGGAACAGAACGTCTTGGCAAGGTGCGGGTCCCTGCCGGGGCCTTGCAGGAACAGGACCCGGAGCGCATCGGTATCCGCGAGCGTCCGTCCCTCCAGAAACGGGGCGATGACTTCCCGGATCGCGCGGTCGGCCTTCTCGCTGCCCTGCCCCGGCGCGTATCCCACCAGCCCGTTGTCGGTCTGGATGCGAATCAGCATCGCATCCCGCTTGAAAATCGTCCGCTCGCCGCCGTAGAACCGCATTTTGAGCGGTTCGGGCAACGGATAGGACATCAGGAAGGACTCCACGCGGGTAATTTTCATCGGCTTCCGTTAACAGCTATATCACAGGTAGGCGTGGACCGGTTTCAAATCCTGCATCCCCCTTTGGGGGTACTATAAGGACTACTCATGTGCTTGGTACTAAACCGCTTTGCCTACAACGCAAATTCAGCATGAGGGTGTTGACACCCCGCATACGAGCCCTATACTGGGATCAAAGCGGGTATAAAGGATCTTAGATTATGCTCAGCTACACCCTGAAATGGATGTTCGCCCCCGCGCTGGTCATCGCGCTTGCTTCCCTGCCTCTGGGCGCAACGCCAATCGCTGTCGGCTCGGCCAGCGAAACTTTCGACTACACAGCCGTGTTTCAGGTCGTTACAAATCCTGGCGGTCAGATACGCGGGACGCCGACGTTCCTCGACGGCACCACAGCGCTGGGTAATCCCGTTACGTTCACCTCTCCGGAGTATACGCTGACGCTCTCCAATTTGTTGACGCCCGGGAGCACGATCACCGACGCCACTCTCCTTCTGCAAATCGACACGCTGCTCACGCCGGGAACGATTGCGTTGGCCAGTTGCCAGGGAACCGGCTGCGAGAACTACACCCTCCCGCTGGTTCAATCGGACATGTTCGCCACTGTCATTACGGTTGCCAGCACCAGCGGTACCACCTACACGTGGAACTACCCGGCGAGCTCGGGCTGGGCTTCGCTGAATCTGTTGACGGCCAACCCGGACTTCGCAGCCGATTTAGCCGCGGGCCGGGACCTGACGATCTCCTGGACGCAAACGGTTACCCTCAGTGCGCAATACACGGTGCCACACGGTGGCGCCAATGACAGATGCAGGAACTGCACTCTGCTTTTCAATATTCCTTTCACTGCGCAGACCAATCTGAGTGCAACAGTCGAATCGGCTTCTGTTGAGCCGAACCCGATCCCGGAGCCCTCGACGGGATTGCTGCTTGGCCTGGGCATCATCGTGACGGCCGCTACGCTGCGCCGCAAAATCGCCCGCTAGTTTTCTCCGAGCCGCGACAGCCCTCCCCGAAAAGGGGAGGGCTTTTTTGTTTCCGCTACGGCCCAAACCCTGCCTGAGTTGCTAGGCTGTTGCTTATGCCTCCAAGCCTTGCTTCCATACTGGATTCCGGCGACAGCAACATCTACAACATCCGCCCCACCGCGCCGGGGCCCCAGGGCGCGCTGCCGCTTACCCAGGACATGCTGCTGAAAAGACCCTCCGGAGACCTGTTCGGATGGATTCAGGACGTGGGCATGGGCTGGAGCCCGAGCGAGCTGGGCCGCAGCGAAATCCTGATCCTGAGCACGCACGGAGGTCTCCGCGCCCCTGACGGCACTCCCGTCGCCCTCGGGTATCACACCGGCCATTGGGAAGTCGGCCTGCTGGTGGAGGCCGCGGCGCGCGAACTGAAGGAGCTGGGCGCGGCGCCTTTCGCCGCCTACTGCACGGACCCGTGCGACGGCCGCACGCAGGGGACGCCCGGAATGTTCGAAAGCCTGGCGTACCGCAACGACGCGGCGGTCGTCTTCCGGCGGCTGATCCGCTCGCTTCCCACGTGCAGCGGGGTCGTCGGAGTAGCCACTTGCGATAAGGGGCTCCCCGCGATGATGATGGCGCTGGCGGGCACGCCGCATTTGCCCGGGGTGCTCGTGCCGGGCGGCGCTACGCTGATGCCGGAGAAAGGCGAGGACGCCGCGAAGATCCAGTCGGTGGGCGCACGGTACGCGCACGGCGAAATCACGCTGGAAGAGGCCGCGGAAGCCGGTTGCCGGGTGTGCGCTTCTGCCGGGGGCGGCTGCCAGTTTCTGGGCACGGCCGGAACCGCGCAGGTGGTGGGGGAAGCGCTCGGGCTCTCGCTGCCGCATTCGGCGCTGGCGCCCTCGGGGCACGCAATCTGGCTGGACATGGCCCGGCGCTCCGCCCGCGCGGTGATGGCGCAGGCAGCCTGCGGTGCCGTCATGCGGGACATCCTCACCGATGCCGCCATTCACAACGCCATGGTGACGCACGCAGCGTTCGGCGGCTCGATGAACCTCATCATGCACCTGCCGGCGATCGCGCACGCGGCCGGCCTGCGGCGTCCGGCGGTGGACGACTGGATCGCCGTCAACCGGCAGGTCCCGCGCCTGGTGGACGTGCTGCCCAACGGGCCGCGCAACTATCCGACCGTGGTAGTGTTCATGGCGGGCGGCGTGCCCGAGGTGATGCTCCACCTGCGCCGCCTGGGGCTGCTCGAAACCGGGGCGCTCACGGCTGCCGGAGCGACGCTCGGCGAAATGCTGGACTGGTGGGAGCAATCGGAACGGCGCGCGAGGCTGCGTGCCGAATTGCGGGAGCGGGAAGGCATCGATCCCGATGACGTCATCATGGACCCCGATACGGCGAAGCGGCGCGGGCTGACCTCGACCGTCACCTTCCCCAAAGGCAACCTGGCGCCCGGCGGATCGGTTGTGAAAAGCACCGCCATCGACCCAAGCGTTGTGGATAGCGATGGCGTGTACCGCAAGGTGGGGCCGGCTCGGGTGTTCACCAACGAACCGGACGCGATCGCCGCCATCAAGAGCGGCAGGATTAAGCCGGGCGATATTCTGGTGCTGATCGCGCGCGGGCCCTTGGGCGCCGGCATGGAAGAAACATACCAGCTCACCGCGGCGCTGAAGCATTTGTCCTTCGGCAAGCACGTGGCGCTGCTGACCGATGCGCGGTTCAGCGGGCTTTCCACCGGAGCGTGCATCGGGCACATTACTCCGGAGGCGCTGGCGGGCGGGCCGTGCGGCAAGCTGCTCGAAGGCGACCTGATCGAAATCGTGATCGACCGGAACCGGCTGGAGGGCTCGGTGAATCTGGTCGGCGCGGGCGGGGTGGTTTTCGGCGCCGAGGAGGGCGCCCGCGTGCTGGCAGAGCGTCCGATGCGTCCGGATCTCGCGCCGGACCCCGCGCTTTCGGCCGACACACGCCTGTGGGCCGCGCTGCAGGACGTGAGCGGAGGCACATGGGGAGGCTGCGTGTTCGATACCGAAACGATTCTTCGCTTGCTGGAAGCAGGTAAGAAAGCCTTGAGCTGACGCCGCGCGGCGGGCTTTACTGGCTGGCCGTAGAATGAAACCAGCGGAGGGGTCCATGCCGGAAAAAGGGCCAGCCAAACGCGCGCAAGAGCGCAAGAAAGAAGGCAAAGCTCCAACCACGCAGGCGGGCGAATATGTGCGCGAGGAGATGCGCCACGCGAAGGAAGGCAAGCATAGCGTGAAGAATCCGAAACAGGCCATCGCGATCGGGCTTTCGAAAACGCGCCGCGAAGGGGTCGACTTGAAACCGCCCGCCAAGAGCAAAGCCAGCCCGGCTACCCGCAAGAAGGCTCAACAGGACTATGCGCGCGGCCAATCGGGCCGGGCGGCGAAGAGCAAGAGTTCCGGAGGCAAAAGCAAACGATAGTTGGGGCGCCGGAGTAAGAGGCCCGTCTGCTGTGGACGGGCGATGATCTCGTTCTGTAAGTCTTGCGTAAGAACGCAGAAGTAATCACAGTAGCCGATCGCGCAGACGATTAGTTCCCGGTACTTCTCGGACTCTCGTTACGCTCCCCACGAAGGCGGCGTGGTATTTTGCGCGTCAACATGACTGGTAGTGACAGAAACCGGTCTAACGTTCTTGCGTTGCCATCGGGCCGCGGTCGTGCTTGTATATCCGTTCGGATATAATCAACCCATGCCGGCGATCGGCGAGGCCGTTGAGAAGATCCGCATCTTCGACGATAGCGGCGCCTACCGCGTAATCTACCTCGCCCGGCGACCTGAGGCGGCCCCAGGCGACTTCGAGGAGCGATATCGAGATCGCCAGAAACCGGTTCGCACAACCATCGGGAGGTGGCAAATGAGGCCCCGGCCGGCTCCGCAGACACCGGGGGCCGGAAAAGAATGTTCTTGCACCGCGGGTATTTGCGAAACCTTCCAGGAGCAAAGTGAATCATTACAAGGAAGAAAAAACCTACGGAGGAACAACAGCATGCGACTCATCGCCCTTATCGCCGGGGCATTGATGCTATCCATGGCGGCCTGCACTAGAGACACTAGAGACACTGGAGACACTAGAGAGGCGAACGGCGCCAGAGCAGATCTAAGGGATGCCAACGGGCAGGAAGTCGGGACGGTCACGTTCCATCCCGCTCCGGACGGCGTGCACCTTACGGTACAGCTCAAGAACCTGCCGCCGGGAGAGCATGCCTTCCACATCCATGATGTGGGCAAGTGCGACCCGCCCGACTTCACGACTGCCGGCCCTCACTTCAACCCCCACGGGAAGCAGCATGGGACGCAGAATCCCGAGGGCGCCCATGCGGGCGACCTCCCCAACATCACGGTGGATGCGAACGGGACCGTCAACACCAGCATGACGATTAGCGGCGTCACACTCGGGACCGAGCCCAACGGCCTGTTCCGCGAGGGCGGCACGGCGGTGGTGGTCCACGCGGGTCCGGACGACTACAAGACCGACCCGGCGGGCAACGCCGGCGCCCGAATCGCCTGCGGCGTCATCACGCGGTAATCTGTGATGGATGCCGCATGTTTCCTTCTTAATTGGTGACATAACCGTAGAGAGCGAATTCAACGATTCGGAAACGGCGCGCCGCATCATCGAGAAGCTGCCGATTGATGCTTCGGGAAGCTACTGGGGAGGAGAGTTCTACTTTCCCGTTCCGGTGAAGGCGCCCGTGGAAGAGACCGCGCGCGAGGTGGTGGACCCCGGCACGGTGGCATACTGGCCGCAAGGCGCCTGCCTCTGTCTTTTCTGGGGTCCGACGCCCGCCAGCGAGGGGAAAGAATGCCGCGCCGCCAGCAAGGTCAACGTGGTCGGGCGCGTGCTGAACCCCGAGGTCCTGCCAAAGCTGAAGGCCCGGAAGGTGCGAGTTTCCTCAGCGCCTTCCGCGCAGTCGCGGTCAGCGGGACACGCTCCAGGTAGGATTCCCGAATCCACGAGAAGCCAGCCGGAGCGCGGCTGAGTAGGGCCTGCACGATCGTGTATTCGTAACGGTATTTCGTAATGCTGTGCCGGACGGTGGCCACCGTCTCGAGCGGAATCGCCGAGGGCAGCAGGCGGGCTTCGGGCAGTTCCCAGAATCCCGCCATTCTCCGGCTCGATGCTTCGCGCCGGCGCAGCAGCACGCAGCCGCGTTTGCGGATCAGCAGCAGTGTGCCTTGAACCCGGACGGGCTCCGTCCGGCGCTGCCTGACTGGCAATTCCCGCTCGATTCCCTCGCCACGGGCGCTACACAGATCCGCGAGCGGGCACGCGGCACAGCGCGGCTCCCGCGGCACGCAGACCGTGGCGCCGAGCTCCATCATCGCCTGGTTGAACCGGCCCGGGCGCCTGGCATCCAGCAGTGTTTCAGCGGCTTCCCGCAGCCGCCGGCGCGTCCTGGCCGAATCTATGTCGCCGCGCTCGGCCAGCAGGCGCGCCAGCACGCGCAGGACGTTGCCGTCCACCGCAGCGTGCGGCAGGTTGAAGGCAATGCTGGCCACGGCGGCGGCTGTATAGTCGCCGGCGCCGGGCAACGCCCGGATGCCTTCGTAGGAAGTGGGGAACCCGCCGTTTTGCGCCATCAATTGCGCCGCCCGGTGCATGTTTCGCGCACGGGAGTAATAGCCAAGGCCGCTCCAGCACGCCAGCACTTCGTCCTCGGGCGCTGCGGCCAGCGCGGCAAGGTCCGGGAAGCGCGCCAAAAAGCGCTCGTAATAAGGAATGGCCGCCGCCACGCGGGTCTGCTGGAGCATGATTTCGGAAACCCAGATCCGGTAGGGATCCCGTGTGCGCCGCCAGGGCAGATCGCGGCGCTCCCGCTCGTACCATTGCCCGAGCCGGCGGCGGAGTATCTCGATGTCGCGTGGAGTGGTTATGGTTCCATTCTACCCGGGGGTTCGCGCTTACCCTCTGTAGTATCCTGAAATGATAGAGATCCCCTTAGATTCCCGCTGGTAGTGCGGCACTTTTCGGGATTTGACACGCGCCGTGGAAGATTCCATCGTTATTCGGGGAGCGAAGCTCCATAACCTGAAGAACATCTCGCTCGAGATTCCGCACAACAAGCTGACCGTAGTTACCGGTGTGTCGGGTTCGGGCAAGTCTTCGCTCGTCTTCGACACCATCTACGCCGAGGGCCAGCGCCGGTACGTCGAATCGCTCTCCGCCTACGCTCGCCAGTTCCTCGAGCGGATGGAAAAGCCCGAGGTGGATGAGATTGAGGGCCTGGCGCCGCCCATCGCGATCCGGCAGAAGAATACCTCGCGCAACCCGCGATCCACCGTCGCCACGTCGACAGAGCTGTACGACTTCCTGCGCCTGCTGTACGCGCGCGTGGGGCGCACTTATTGCCCAAAGTGCGGCCAGTTCGTGCAGCGCGATACGGTTGACCAGGTGGCCCAGCGCGTGCTCGCAGAGCCGGAAGGCACCCGTTGGTATGTTCTGTTTCCCGTGCGCCTTCCGCAGAAATCCGCCGAGATGCGGGACCGCCTCTTCGACCTCCGCCAGCGCGGCTTCAACCGGCTGTACCAGGACGGGCGAACGTTCGAGTTCTCCACGCCCGAGTCGCTGCTGGACATCGATTTCACCCGGCCGCTGCACGTGCTGGTGGACAGGATCGTCATGTCGTCCGGCTTGCGCCAGCGCGTGGTAGACAGCGTCGAGATCTGCTACCGCGAAGCAGGCGAGGTGATTTTCGAACAGGCGGGAGCCGAGCCGCCCCGCCGCCTGGTTTTTAATGAGAAGTTCGCCTGTAAGACCTGCAACATCGAGTTCCTCACCCCCGAACCGCGCCTGTTCAGTTTCAACAACCCATTCGGCGCCTGCCCGCGCTGCCAGGGCTTCGGCAACACTCTGGATTACGACTTCAATCTGATCATCCCCGATCCCACGCTGTCGCTGGATGAGGGCGCCATCGAACCCTGGACCAAACCGCAGTACCGCCGCTTCCTGGAGGGGTTCCGCCGCCGCGCGCGCGGCAAGGTGCGCTTCAACGTCCCTTATTGCGAACTGACGGAAGATGAGCGCGAAGCCGTGCTGAAGGGCGTCTGGGCCTTTCTGGATCATCTGGAGACGAAGAAGTACAAGCTGCACGTGCGAGTGTTCCTGAGCCGGTACCGCGGATACGCCGAATGCCCCGTCTGCCGCGGGGCGCGGCTTCGCCAGGAAGCGTTGAACGTGCGCGTGGGCGGGCGCACGATCGCCGAAGTCACGGCGATGAACATCGCCGAGGCGCACGCGTTCTTCGATTCGCTTGAGTTCACGCCGGAGGAACTTGGCATCGCGGAGAAAATCCTGCTGGAGATCCGGCAGCGCCTGAAGTTCCTCAACGATGTGGGACTGGACTACCTCACGCTCGACCGGCTCGCGTCCACGCTATCGGGAGGCGAGGCGCAGCGCATACAGTTGGCCACCTGCCTGGGGTCGCGCCTGGTGGGCGCCTGCTACGTGCTCGACGAGCCCTCGATCGGCCTGCACAGCCGCGACACGGGACGCCTCATCCGGATTCTCGAGGAGCTTCGTGAGCTGGGCAATACGATTGTGGTCGTGGAGCACGACGCCGACATCATGAAGGCGGCCGATCATATCGTCGATCTCGGTCCCGGCGCGGGCGAGAACGGCGGGCGCATCGTTTTCCAAGGCCCCTACGACCGGCTGATCGCGGACGGCGCGGGCTCGCTCACGGGGGCATGGCTGCGCGGCGACCATCGCGCCCGGCTTGCGCGCGCGCGGCGGCCAGTGAATCGGAAACGCGTGCTGAAAATCGTGGGCGCCCGCGCTCACAATCTCAAGAACATCGACGTGGAGATCCCGCTCGACATGATGGTGGTCATCACGGGGGTCTCCGGTTCGGGCAAGTCCACGCTGGTGCACGAGGTCATTTACCGCTCGCTCGAAGCCATGCACAGGACCGGGAATCCGGCGCAGGAACCGGACGGCACGGGCGCGGCGCGAAGCACGGGGCTGGTCTGCAAGCGGATCGAGGGCGCGGAGAAGATACGCGAGGCGGTTCTGGTGGACCAGTCGCCGATCGGGCGCACGCCGCGGTCCAACCCGGTCACTTACATCAAGGCTTTCGATATCATTCGCGAGCTATTCGCGCGCACGCCGGCAGCCGCCCGCCACGGCTACACCGCCGGGCACTTTTCCTTCAACATCCCCGGCGGGCGGTGCGAGGTCTGCCAGGGCGATGGCACCGTCACGGTCGAGATGCAGTTTCTGGCGGACGTCGAACTGGTCTGCGAGGAGTGCAAGGGAACGCGCTACAAGAGCAGCATCCTCGACGTCCGTTACCGCGGGCTGAATATTCACGAAGTGCTCCAGCTCACGGTGAACGAAGCGCTCTCTTTCTTCGCCGACGTTCCGCGGCTGGTGTCGAAACTGAGCGTGCTCGCCCAGGTGGGGTTGGGATATCTGCGCCTCGGGCAGTCCGCCACCACGCTTTCCGGCGGGGAAGCCCAGCGTGTGAAGCTCGCCGCGCATCTGGCCCACAGCTCCTGCGAAGGCACGCTGTTCATCTTCGATGAGCCCACCACCGGCCTGCACTTCGAGGACATCGCGCAGCTCCTCGATGCGTTCCAGCGGCTGATTCAAAACGGAGGGAGCGTTCTGATCATCGAGCACAACCTGGAAGTGATCAGAAACGCGGACTGGATCATTGACCTGGGGCCGGAAGGCGGCGAGCGCGGCGGGTACATCGTAGCCCAGGGCACGCCCGAACAAATAGCCGCCTGCGAAGCGTCCTACACCGGCCGGTATCTCCGGCCGCTCCTCTAAAGCCGCCTTCCTAAAAAGGCCGACCCGTCCGTTGCTGAGCCGGTCAGCAAACACGTTCGCCGCGGCAAAGGTTTTTTTCCAGAACACCGACCGCGCGTCGCGAAGCCCGTCCGCGAACGCGTTCGCTCCGGCGAGAAACTTTTTTAAAAAGCCGATGGTGTTGCGAAGCCGGTGGGTAGAGCGTTCGCCGCGGCGAAAGGATTTCTCAAAAAACGCCGACCGCGCGTTACGAAGCCGGACGTTAAACGCGTTCGCAGCGGCGACGGGTTTTCAAAAAACGCCTGCTCGTGCGTTACGGAGCCGGTCGGCGAATGCGTTCGCTCCGGCGAAGCGTTCCTCCATGGCTTCCGAAGCCAGCTCCGCGCGCAGCCGCTCCAATTGCTCCATGAACGCCCCGAGCGCGGCGTCGATGGCGCCGGTGTTGGTGGCAAGGATATCGCGCCAGATCTCAAAAGAGCTGCCCGCCAGCCGGACGGTGTCGGCCAGACCCGGTCCGGCCACGCGCAAATGGCCCGGCGACTCCAGTTCACCGGAAAGCGTTAACGCCAGCGCGGTCGAGAGCAGTTGAGGCAGGTGCGACGTCCGCGCTACCACCCGGTCGTGCTCGGCGGGCGACATCGTGACCACCACCGCGCCGATCGCCTCGAGCCATTTCCTGAACTCGCGTGCCGCCGGGGTCTCAAGTTCCTCGGGGGATTGGGGCGTCAGCACCCAGGTTCTGCCCACGAAGAGGTCCGCATCCGCTTCGGCGGCGCCCCGGGTCTCCTTTCCCGCCATGGGGTGGCCGCCCAGAAACTGCCCGCGCCGGATCGTACGGGCCCCCTGCGCCACGATTTGCATCTTCGTGCTGCCCGCGTCCGTCACCAGGGCGCCGGGACGGAGCCACTGGTCGATTTCACCCAGCGTCTCGATGATCAGCCGGATGGGCCGCGCAAGGTATACAAGGTCCGCTTCGGCAACGCCCTCGGCCAGCGGAAGCGCTTCGTCGATTGCTCCCCGCGCCAAGGCGTCCCGGATCGCCCCCGGCGAACTCACGCCGATCAGCCGCCCGCCGAAACCGGCCTTACGCAGAGCGAGCCCGAACGAACCGCCGATCAGACCGCACCCGACAATCGTTACCGTCTTCATTTCACATCGTGCGCCCGACAGCCGGGGCGATCATCTTCAACTGCGCCATCAATTCCTCGAATTGCTCGGGCCTCAGCGACTGCGCCCCATCGCTCAAGGCGTGGTCCGGGTCGTTGTGAACTTCGACCAGCAAGCCGTCGGCGCCGGCAGCCACGGCCGCCCGCGCCATCGGGATCACCTTGTCGCGCCGCCCGGTGCCGTGCGACGGATCGGCCAGTATGGGGAGGTGCGAGAGCTTCTTCACAACCGGGATCGCCGAGATGTCCATTGTGTTCCGCGTGTAGCTCTCGAAGGTGCGGATGCCCCGCTCGCACAGGATCACGGAATAGTTCCCGGCGGCCATGATGTACTCGGCCGAGAGCAGCAGTTCCTCGATCGTCGCCGAGATGCCGCGCTTCAACAGCACCGGCTTGCTCTGCTTGCCCAGCTCGCGCAGCAGATTGTAGTTCTGCATGTTCCGGGCGCCGACCTGGAGGATGTCGGCGTAAGCGGCCACGAGCGGGATCTGCGACGGATCCATCACTTCGGTGACCATGCCCAGCCCGTAACAGTCCGCGGCTTCTCTGAGCAGCGCCAGACCCTCCTCACCTAATCCTTGAAAACTGTACGGGGAAGTCCTTGGTTTGAAAGCGCCTCCACGAATCAGCTTCCCGCCCGCGCGGGCCACAAGTTCGGCGATCGTCATGATCTGCTCGCGGCTCTCCACGCTGCACGGGCCGGCAATCATGACGACTGCGCTGCCCCCGATATCCACATCCCGGACGCGAATCACCGTGCCGCTTGGCCGGAACTGGCGGCTCGCCAGCTTGTAGGGCGACTGAATGCGGTGGGCTTCTTTGACGCCGTCCATGACCTCGAATTCGAGGGTGTCGAACTCGCCGGCCGGACCCACGCCCCCCAGAACCGTATGCACCACACCAGTTGAGCGGTGTACGGTAAAGCCCATTCTCACCATGCGATCGATAACTCTTTGAATCTGTTCCTCGGTCGCACCTTCTTGCATTACTACGATCATTGCGAAAACTCCCTGGGGCCCTTACGCGCTCTCATCTCCATCTTTTTTCACCATGCGAAGCCGCTGCACGTTCCGCATCTCGTCGATGATGCGCTCGAAGACGCGCTTCACGCCGTCCGAAGTCAGCGGCCCGGTGTTGCTCGCCGTCACGTTCGCGAACACCTCATCCTCCCGTCTCGGCTCGTAGATGGGCAGACCGAGGTCCTGCTTCACGCGCCCGATGGTCTCGACGATCTTCGTGCGTTCGTTGAGCAGCTCGAGAATGCGGCGGTCGAGCTCGTCGATGCGGTCGCGGCACTCCTGCAGAATCTTGAGGCCCTCTTGCCGCGTCATCTTGCTCACGATGCGAACCCGCCCTTCAACTCTCGCGCCAGCGATTCCAGTTTCGTTTCGAGAGAGGAAGCATCGGCATGTTCTTCAATTACTTTTACGAACGCGCTCCCGACAACGGCCGCGTCCGCAACTTTCCCAACGGCCGCCATGTGCTCCGGCCTGGAAATGCCGAACCCGACCGCCAGAGGCAGACTAGTCAGCGGGCGGAGCGCCTCCACCAGCGGCCGCACGGAGTCGGAAAGCGAATCCTGCACTCCCGTAACCCCTGTGCGTGAAACCAGATACACGAAACCCTTCGAGTACTGCGCGATGAGCCGGAGCCGTGCCGGGGTGCTGGTGGGAGCGGCCAGAAAGACCGTGTCCAGGTTGTAGCGCCGCAGCGGTTCGATGTGCCGCTCCGCCTCCTCCACACTCAGGTCTGTCAGCAGCACACCGTCGATGCCCGCCGCCGCGGCGTCCCGCGCCAGATTTTCCAACCCGTATCGAATCACGGGATTCAGGTAAGTGAAAAGCAGCAGCGGAATCTGGGACCTGCGCCGGATTTCGGCTGCGGCTCCCAGCACTCCTCTCAGGCTCGTGCCCGCCCGCAACGCCCGCTCGGAGGCCCGCTGGATGACCGGTCCGTCCGCGATGGGATCGGAGAACGGCACGCCCAGCTCGATCAGGTCGACGCCGCCGCGCTCCAGCGCCGCCACCACATCGGGTGTCCTGTCGAGTGACGGATCTCCGGCGGTGATGTAGCCGATGAAGCCCTTGCGGCCCTCGCGGCGCAGCCGCTCAAAAAGACATGCGATACGGGAACTGGCGTCAGCTTTCATCGAGTTCTGGGAAGTTCTCACGGTAGATGTCCATGTCTTTGTCGCCGCGACCTGAGACATTTACAAGGAAAATTTCACCCTTCGCGTGAGGCGCCCGACGGACCGCCTCCGCCACGGCGTGCGCGGATTCCAGAGCCGGGATGATGCCTTCGGTTTGCGACAACAGCCGGGCGGCCTCGAGCGCTTCGCGGTCACTGGCGGCAACGTACTCCGCACGCCCCAAATCGTGCAGCCAGGCGTGCTCCGGGCCGACCAGCGCGTAATCCAGCCCCGCGGAGACCGAATGGGTCAGCGCGACCTGGCCGTTCTCGTCCTGGAGCAGGTAGCTGTAAGCCCCCTGGAGAACCCCCGGCGAGCCACCGCAAAACCGGGCCGCGTGTTCCCCAAGCGCAGAGCCCCTGCCCCCGGCCTCAACGCCGATCAGCTTCACCTTTTCCTCTGGGATAAAGGCATGGAAAATTCCGATAGCGTTGCTGCCTCCCCCTACGCAGGCGAAAACGGCGTTCGGGAGGCGGCGTTCCGCGGCGAGCATCTGCTTTAGCGACTCGCGGCCGATCACAGACTGAAAGTCACGCACCATCAACGGATAAGGGTGGGTTCCTAAAGCGGAACCTAAGAGGTAGTGGGTATCTGAGACGTTGGTGACCCAGTCGCGCATGGCTTCGCTGATGGCGTCCTTCAGCGTCCGGCTGCCGCTCGCGACGCCCACAACCTTCGCGCCCAGCATGCGCATGCGGAAGACGTTCAGCCGCTGCCGGCGCATGTCCTCCTCGCCCATGTACACCACGCACTCCATGCCGAACAGGGCGCACACGGTGGCGGTGGCGACACCGTGCTGTCCGGCGCCGGTTTCGGCGATGATGCGCTTCTTGCCCATCCGGCGGGCGAGCAGGACCTGTCCGAGGCAATTGTTGATCTTATGTGCCCCAGTGTGCAGCAAGTCCTCGCGCTTCAGATAAATGCGAGCGCCTCCTAAAGTTTCACTTAACCGCCGAGCGTAGTAGAGCGGCGTCGGGCGGCCTGCGTAATCGCGGAGCAGCCGGTCCAGTTCGGCTTGAAAATCCGGATCCTGACGTGCCTCGTAGTACGCCTTCTCGAGTTCGTCAAGCGGCGACATCAGGGTCTCTGGCACGTAGCGTCCGCCGTAGGGACCGTAGTGCCCGCCCGCATCGGGTTGCGATGTAATCATGACAATGCTGCCTTCAGAAACCGCGTGAGCTTCAGGTGGTCTTTGCGCCCCGGGCACGCCTCGAGCCGGGAGCAGGCGTCCACCCCCCACGGCTCGGCCTCCTCGATGGCCCGGCGCACATTCTTTTCATCAAGCCCGCCGGCGATGATGATTTTACCCGGGAGACCGCGGGCTTGTTTCCAGTCGAAGGTCTCGCCAGTACCGCCGCGAAGCCGCTCCGAGGGGGTATCGACCAGAAAAGCCTCGGCATTCGGGTGCTCCTGGAGAGCGGACGCAAGCCACGGACCCGCCCGCAGCGCTGCCCACAGCCGCGTTCCCGCGGAATACCCCGCGGAGCTGCCGTATATCTGGAGGATATCCATGCCGGCCTCGGAAGCGATTCGCAGTGCAACCTCGGGCGTCTCATCTACAAACACGCCCACTTTCCATATTGTTGCAGGCAATACCTCAACAATATACTGAGCTTGCTGGGGGGTCAGATACCGCGGACTTTCCGGATAGAAGTTGAAGCCGAGCGCCGCCGCCCCATGTTCCACCGCAACCAGCGCGTCCTCGCGGTTGGTGATCCCGCAAATCTTGACGATCATCGGAGCAGAGCCTGCAACGCCCCGAGCGGATCGCGCGATCTCATCAGATGCTCACCCACCAGGAACCCTTGATAGCCGGCCTCGCGCAGCGCGCGGATATCGTTGGCGGACCGGATCCCGCTTTCGCTGACTTTGATCACTCCCGCCGGGATGCGCGGCGCCAGACGCAGCGAGGTCTTGATGTTCACTTCGAAGGTCCGCAGGTTGCGGTTGTTCACTCCGATGATTTCCGCGCCGGAGTCGATGGCCGCTTCGAGTTCGGCCTCATCGTGCACTTCGACCAGGGAGGCCATGCCGAACCGCGCCGCATACTCGCGAAGCTGGCGCAGCCGTTTCGAGTCCAGGAGGGTGGCGATCAGCAGGATCGCGTCGGCACAGTGAGCCGCAGACTCGGCCACGTGGTATTCGTCGAGGGTGAAATCCTTGCGAAGCACGGGCAAGTTAACCGCGCCGCGCGCGCTGGCCAAATCGTCCAGGCTTCCATGAAAGAACTGCTCGTCGGTAAGGACCGAAAGCGCTGCGGCGCCGCCTTTCTCGTACGCGCGGGCCCACGGAGCCGGGTCGACTCCGTTCGCCAGCACGCCCTTGGTCGGCGATGCCCGCTTGATCTCGGCGATGATGGCGACATCGCGCGCCATCAGCGCCTTCCGGAAATCGCGGCGGCCCCGCCGCGTTTCTTCTCCCAGTTTTTCGAGTTCGCCGCGCCGCACGATGGCTCCGGCCAGGTGCGCCCTCTTGTACTCGACGATCCGGGCCAATATGTCTGGGATTGTGCCTTTCATGGTCCCCTGAAAAGACTCCATGTTATCACGTTGGGTCCCGGGCCATGCCATACACTATAAGCAGGATGTTTGGGGCTGGGATGTTTGGCTGGATGTTCCGGAAGCCGCTGCCGCCGGGCACACAAGCGCCGGATTTCACTCTCGAGGATCAGGACGGCAAACGGGTGACGCTTTCCGACCTCCGCGGCAGCAACGTCGTGCTGGTCTTTTATCCCGGAGACGATACGCCGGTGTGCCGCCGCCAGCTCTGCGAGTTCCGCGACCGGTGGGTTTTGGCGCGCGAGAGGAACGTCCTGGTGTTCGGCATCAATCCGCAGAACGCGGAACGCCACGCACGTTTCCGCGCTCGCAATAACCTGCCCTTCCCGCTGCTGGTGGACACGGGCCAGCGCGTCGGGAGCCTTTACAACGCCAACGGACTGCTGCCGCGCCGCACGGTCTATCTCATCGGGCGCGACGGCCGGATCCTCTACTCGCGCCGCGGCAAGCCGCCGGTCGAGGAAGTGCTGGCTCGGGCGGAGTGAAGCGGGCGCGCTGGATCAGGTTCCCCGCTCACGCCGTTTGATAGAGTTCCCGTTCGAGCTCCTTGCGGTTCCAGCCCGCCAGATCGGCTCCCGCTTCGTAAGTGCTCTGAAGGAAAGCAAGCAATATGTCGCGCGGCGAGGAGGACCTGCGCACGTCGTCGTACATGAGGAGGAACTCGCCGAGCCCCTTGTGGTAGAAGGCCTGCTCCGGCTGCACGCGCGCCTCGGCCAGGCCCTCGGGCGCGGGCACGGTATAGGCGTAAAAGGCCGCGTCCTGGATCTCGCCGCTTCCGGGCCAGAAACCCGCGCTGCTGACGCTGTGGGAGTAAGCTTCCCGGTAGATCGAGTCCGCTTCCGGCTTCTCCGGCGCGCGCTGCCCCGAAAACCGCGAAACGGCCAGATCGAAGCTGCCCCAGAAGAAGTGGACGGGGCTGCACTTGCCGACGTAGCGCGCGCGGAACTCCTTGAACACGGTGTCAACGGAAACCAGCGCACGCCAGAAGCGGTGCGCCTGAGCGGGATCGTACGACTTGTGGATTCGGTCCTCGGCAAAGGGGATCGGTTCGGGCACTTCGTTCGGCGTTGCATTGATCTGCACGTCAATGCCGAGCCCGTTCAAGCGCTCCATGAACTGCCGGTAGAAATCGGCGACGGCCATGGGTTTCAAGGCGATTCCCGCAGCCATGCCGTCGCTGGTTTCGATTGCGAGGTAATGATCGATGAAGTCGAAGTTGATTTCGAACACGCGCCATCCGTAAGGAATCGGCGATGTGGTGAGCCCGCGCGCGGTCACGTAGAGCGGGACATGCCACCAGTGGTTCAGCGGCGGGCTCAGCCGCATGCGGACCTTCCCCACAATTTGCGTCCACATGTGGAGCGTTTCGCAGGTGTCTTTCCATTCGGCTAAAGGCAGGGGCGGCCAGGCGTTGCCGTCCGCGGTAAAAGGTTTGCTCATAGGGGCCCCCTCCAAAAATCTGATCCCATCCTAGCGAACGGGCCCGCCGGATACAAAGCAGCCGCGCAGGGGTATTCCGAATTCTCCGAGCCTACACTTGAAACAGGGGGATGCTATGGCTCATCGAAAGCTCTCGAAAGAAGCCGAGGAATGTATCAAAGATTGCCAGGACTGCGCCTCGGTGTGCATCGAAACGATATCCCACTGCCTGGAACTGGGAGGCAAACACGCCGGCGCCGAGCATATCCGTCTGCTGGCCGACTGCGCCCAGATCTGCCACACCAGCACGGCCTTCATGCTCCGCGGTTCCAGGTTTGATGCGCGGGTGTGCGGCGTGTGCGCCGATATTTGCCGTTCCTGCGCCGAGAGCTGCGAACAGCTTGCAGGGGACGATGAGTTGATGAGGCGCTGCGCCGAACTCTGCCGCCGGTGCGCGGAATCCTGTGCCCGGATGGCCGGGGTGGAGGTTCGCCGCGCTGGTTGATCGGGAGACAGACCGGCCGGCACAAGATTCTATGCCGCGGTAGCGCCGGACAGATCCGGGGTCGAGCCGGGAAGCCCGAGCAGGCCGTCGACCGCTTCCGCGAGCTGGTGAGCGGTGTATGGCTTCTGGATGAAAGCCGCGCCGGGGTGCTCGGCGCAGAGCCGCATCGCTTCGGATTCGTCGTACCCACTGGTGAGCAGAACCTTCATGCCGGGGCGGCGAGCTTTCAACGCGGGCAGCAGGTCCTTGGCGCCCATCACGGGCATGACCACGTCGAGAATCGCGCCATCGATCCCGCCGCCTTCGCGGTCGCAGACTGCAAGCGCTTCACGTCCGTCGGAGGCCTGGAGCACGCGATAGTCGCGGCGCCGGAGGGCCGCGGCGATAAACTCGCGCACCGCGGCGTCATCTTCCACCACCAGGATGGTAGCGCGGTATCCGGTTTCCGGACATGCGGCAGCCGCTTCCGTGCGGATCTCCGCCACGGGAAGAAGCACCCGGAACATGCTGCCCCGGCCCGGCTCGCTCTCCACGACCACGGCGCCTTTATAGGGCCCTACGATACCGGCAACCGCGGAAAGTCCCAGTCCTCTTCCTATGAACTTGGTCGTAAAGAACGGGTCAAATATGCTTGACAGCTTGTCCGGGGCGATGCCGCAGCCCGTATCGCTGACTTCCACCGATACGTACCGGCCCGGAGCAACGAGGCGGCCGACCGCATCGGGAAACGCCTCCGCGATGTCGGCCATCGAGGTCGAAACGGTGATCCTGCCGGGGTTGCCTTCGCCGATCGCCTCGCCCGCATTGATGACGAGGTTCATCACGATCTGCTGGAACTGGCTGGGGTCAACCTGGACAAGCGGAAGGCGCTTCTGAAGGTTGAAAGAAAGATCGACGCTCTTCGGGATTGAGAACTGCACCAAATCGCCGATTTCCTGGACCGCCTGGGAAACGTCAAGCTCGCGGATCGCGAACTGTCCCTTGCCGGAATAGGCGAGGAGCTGGCGCGTGAGGTGGGCGGCTTTTTCCGCGGCGCGCAGGATTGCGTTGACGTGCTCGCCGGTCTCCCCACTCGCCTCTTCGGCGAGCATGCTGGCATGGCCTATGATCCCGGTGAGCAGGTTATTAAAGTCGTGAGCGACGCCGCCCGCAAGCAGACCGATGCTTTCGAGCTTCTGCGCCTGCCTCAGCGCATCTTCCGCACGTTTGCTATCAGTGATGTCCTGTACCATGCCGACCGAGCGGACGGCCTTGCCGTCGTCCCCTCTGATGTGTTCGCACTTTTCGTGCACGAACCTCACCTCGCCGGTGGACTTCCGCACCACGCGATGCGTGAACTCGTAGGATGCGGACCCGTTTCGTACGGAACTCGTATAGGCTTCATGAACGGCGGCCCGGTCTTCCGGATGGACCGCTTCGAGAAACGCTTCATATGTGCCGCCGAACTCCTGGGGCTGCAAGCCGAAGATCCGGTACACTTCGTCCGACCAGGACAGGCGGTCGGTTGCCAGGTCCAGTTCCCAACTGCCGAGATGCGCGATCTCCTGAGTCCGCCTGAGCCGGCTCTGGCTTTCCTTTAGCGAGGCTGTGAGAGCCTCGTGTTCCGCGAGCAGCCGCGCCAGCTTGAGATTGCTGAAGCTGGTGAGCGAAACCATATGCCCCAGCTTGGCGAGGAACGACATGCCCGAGTTCAACTGCTCCCTGCTGATGCGCGGCGCCTTTTCGAGGGCGGAGAGATACGCCCGCTCATCGAAGCCGTAGCGCAGCGCCTGCGACCGGAACAGCTCGTAGTCAACTACGTCGTCATCAAAAAAGAACTGACCCAAGAACAGATTGCCGACGTGACGGCCACCGAGAATGAGCGGCGTCGCGGCGTTCCACAAGTTGTGCTTGCACTTGTAAAGTCTCCACTCGCCCGGAGCAACGCCCGCCTTAAGGTGTGTGTGGCTTTCGATACAGTTCTTGCACGCCTCGTGATGGCGCCGGTGGAACTTCGTGCAGAGGTCCTGCCACCCTACCCCGACCAGGATGGAGCCTTTGAGGTCGATGATGGCCATGGGCAGGCGGGCCAGAGCATAAAAATCGTCCATCAGCGACTGAATCGCGGCAGTGTCGATGATGTCGGCAAGTTCCAGCGTCTCGATGTCGCCCTCGGGGGAAAGGATCGTATCGAGCTTGCGCCTGGACCGCTGCTCGCTCTCCCGCAAGGAGCGCTGAGCGCGGCGTTCCTCCGTGACGTCGCGAAGGACGATCACCACCCGGCGACGTTGCCGGCTTCATCGCGGATGGGGGCGGCGCTGTTCTCGACGGGAATCTCGCGTCCGCTCCGGGTTACCAGGACGGTGTTGCCGTCGAGCGTTACGGTCTTCCCTTCCCTGAGCACACGGGCCACGATGTCTTCGACTTCCTCGCCCGTGTTCTCATTGATGAATTGGACAGCAGCCCCCACGGGCCGTCCCAGCAATTCCTCTTCGGGCCAACCTGTCAGCGCGGTCGCGGCTGGGTTGGCAACAACCACCCTGCCGTCGAGGTCGGTGGCCACGACCGCGTCTCCAATACTGGTGAGGGTGACGCGCAGCCACTCGCGCTGCCGGTGGAGGGCGCGCCCGGCGCGTCTGCTCCCTTCGTTCTCGATGACCTGCCACGCGCCGTTTCTCTTGACCAGCGTGAAGGCGTGATTGCCAACGATGTCCATCATTTCGAAGGCGCCGCACTTCGCCAGGCTGTACGTGCAGAGCGCGAGCACCGGATGGCAGCCGATGATGCGATCGATCGCCGTCTCGTATTCGATGAAGCCTTGCCAGGCGGGCTCTTTGATCCAGACGGTGTTGGCGGAGACCCGCAGCCCTTCGAAACCGCGCTTCTGCGCCGCCTCCAGCTTGTCGATCCAACCTTGGATGATGCGAGCGGAATCAAATCCTCCGTCGCGGGTGTACCACTCGCTGTAGTCCAGGAACTCGATCCGCCCGCTGGCGATGTGGTCGTACAGGTTGGGTACCGCTCCAGCCAGGGCGTTCTTTGCCTTCTGCCCGTTGAACGGCTCGGAGGTGATCCACATGCAGCATTCGTTGGCGTCGAGCCCGGCTTTGAAATAAGGAACCAGAATGTCAATCAGGTCCTGGGTGTCCCCATAAACCTGACAAAAATGCGTGCCCCAAGGCACATCCCCAACAATGTCAATCCCCGAGTACCTCATTTCAAAGCCCCTCTGCCCTCGAGCCGGAGTGAATCAGACGAAGGACATTATCTAGGATATTACTTTGGACGGAAGCCGAGGCAGCAATCGCCGGAGCTGGTGTGTGCCCGGCTCTCGGCGACGTATGCTCCGCCCACCGCGAGTAGACCATGGACGGGCGGCTCAACGACCCGCACAATAGCCTCCGATAATCCCAGGACCTTAACTTGACAGTCCCGCGGGGCGCTGTGGTATCAAGGTTCAACCAATGTGGCCACAGCACTATACGCCGGTCGCGGATAATCTATGGGTTTCCGCCGTGATTGCGGCGCTGCCGGTCTTCGCGCTGCTCTATCTGTTGGGGGTCAAGCGCAAGCCTGCGTGGGGGGCGTCGCTGGCGGGGCTGGCGGCGGCCGCTGTCGTCGCGCTGTTCGCCTATCGCATGCCCGCGGGCACGATGATCAGCGCGGTCGGCTACGGCGCCGCGTTCGGCCTTTTCCCGATCGGCTGGGTTGTTTTCTGCGCCATCCTGCTGTACCGCATTACGGTCGAGACCGGCCAGTTCGAAATCATCAAGGACTCCATTGGAAGCCTCACCTCGGACCGCCGGCTTCAGGCGCTGCTCATCGCCTTCGCCTTCGGGGCATTCATCGAAGGGGCCGCGGGGTTCGGCACTCCCGTTGCGGTCGCCGCCGCCATGCTTACGGGACTCGGCTTTTCGCCGTTCTACGCCGCCGGCGTCTGTCTTCTGGCCAACACCGCCCCGGTGGCCTTCGGCTCCATCGGCACGCCGATCCTGACGCTGTCGGCGGTTACGGGCCTGCCGATGGACAGCCTGAGCGCCGCGGTCGGCCGCATTTGCGCTCCCGTTTCTCTGATCATTCCGGCCTACCTTATGGTGGTGATGGCCGGCTGGACCGGGCTGCGCGGCGTATTCGTGGGCGCAGCGGTTTGCGGCGTCTCCTTTGCGTCGGTGCAGTTTCTGGTTTCGAACTTCGTCGGGCCGCAGCTCACCGATATTCTCAGTTCGCTGGCCGCCATCGCCTCCCTGGTCGTGCTGATGCTCCTGTGGAAGCCGAAGGACGATTTTCAGTTCAAAGGGAATGTGAGCGCGCCGGCGGCAGCGAAGCGCCATCCGCAGGGCAAGATTCTGCTGGCATGGGCGCCCTACGGTTTGCTAGTTGTTTTTGTGCTGCTCTGGGGATGGGAGCCGGTCCGGGCGCTTCTGAACCGAGTGAACATTGTCTTCAACTGGCCCGGTTTGCACAACATTATAGAGCGCGTCCCGCCGGTGGTGGCGGCGCCCACGCCGTACGCGGCGACGTACAATTTCAACTGGCTTTCGGCATCGGGCACCGCCTGTTTGTTTGCCGCGATCTTTTCGGCGATCTTGCTCCGGGTGTCGCCGCGCCGGTTCGCGCAGATCTTCTGGAAGACCGTGAAGCAGCTCGCCCTGCCGGAACTGACGATTGCGGCCGTGCTCGCCCTGGCGTTCCTTATGAACTATTCCGGCGCGACCGCCACGCTCGGGCTCGCCTCCGCCGCCACGGGAGCGCTGTTCCCGTTCTTCAGTTCGCTGCTCGGCTGGCTCGGCGTTTTTCTCACCGGGTCGGACACCTCGGCCAACGCCCTGTTCGGGAATTTACAGGTCATCACCGCCACGCGCCTCAACTTCAGCCCCGTGCTGATGGCGGCGGCGAATTCGAGCGGCGGCGTGATGGGCAAGATGATCAGCCTTCAGAGCATCGCCGTGGCAGCCGCCGCTACCGGCCTGGACAGCAAAGAGGAGTCAGCCCTTTTCCGGCTGACGCTTCGCCACAGCGTAATTCTGGCGGCGCTGATCGGTCTTATTACTATGCTTTACGCCTACACGGGCTGGGCCGGGTAGCTCGGAACGCGACACTTCAACTTACAGTCCGCTCGCCAACTCGCAGCAGAATAAGTGTATCCAGTGGTTATCGACTCCGAAACGAAGAGTCCTACCAGAACTCACGGGCGGCAGATAGCTGAAGTTGCATCGCTCCTGCTCTTGAGAGCTATTCTGCGTTCCTCGCGGCCAAATGCCTTGTCCTGCTGATCCAGATCGTGCCGGTGACGGCAGTGGTGGCTTTCGCTTCGTGCATCTTCATTGTGGGCGGAGGCGTCGAGACCGTTTTTGTTCGCACCTCATTCGCATGCGGTGGAGCGCTATTACTTTGTGTGCTGGCGATTGGACTCGCATCTTCCTTCACGAGCGTTGAGGAAGTGCCGGATCAACTAACGGCCAACGGCAAGCTTTGGATTCTGGGCGGATATTGGTTTGTCGCTCCGCTCGCCGCCGGCGCGTTTTGGTGCCTGGACACCGCGCTGCTCGGGGGCGGCCAAGGGCAACTCTGGCTTCCGGCAGCGATGGTGCTTGCCGCGGTTTTTATGGTGTTCACCGCTTTTCTGACCCCGTACGGGGTGAGACGAATTGATTCCGTCGAGTGAGCCGGGCGACGCGTTTACCCGATCACCGGCAGCGCCGTTTTTTCCCGCAGCCCTCCGGGGCTGACGCCGCCTATCTCCACATCGACGAGCTGGTTCGGTTCGCGCGGTGAGGCGAGTTCAATCTTGAGGTAGTTTTCGCTCAAAGCGTTGCCGCGCTGTTCGAGGGTGACCGCCGAAAGCGTCCGTCCCACCATGCGCCGGCGGAACTCGAGGTTCTTCTCCGCCGCCAGTTCGCGCAGAATGCGGTTGCGTTCCTTCCGGACGGGCACCGGCACCTGCGGACGCACCTCGGCCGCCGGAGTCCCGGGGCGCTCCGAATAGGTGAACACGTGCAGATAGGTGAACGGCAGGCTTTCGATGAACGCGCGGTTTTCCTCGAACTCCGCGTCGGTTTCTCCGGGAAATCCGACCATCACATCGGCGCCGATGGCCGCATCCGGCATCAGCGCGCGCGCCTTGCGGATGCGGTCTTCGTAATGCCGCGGCCGGTATCTGCGGCGCATACGGCGCAGCACGGAGTCCGAGCCGGTCTGCAAAGGCGAGTGGACGTGCTTGGCGATGCGCGGCGATTCGGCCATTAGCCCCAGCAGGTCGTCGGAAAGGTCCATGGGCTCCACCGAACTCAGCCTCAGCCGCTCGACCCCGGTTTCCTCGAGCAAGCGGCGCAGCAGGCCGGCAAGACGCCAGCGGCCGCCCTCCAGGTCGCGGCCCCACCGTCCCAGGTTGATTCCGCTCAGCACGACCTCCCGGTAGCGCTCGCCCAGACGCCGCACCTGCTCCACGACCCAATCCGGCGGCGCGCTGCGGCTCCGCCCGCGCACGAACGGGATGATGCAGAACGAGCAGCGGTTATTGCAGCCATCCTGAATCTTCAGGTTCGGGCGGGTACGGTCGCCGCCCGCGTCCTCCACGACGCCGCCCAAAAATTCCTTCTGGGCGAAGATGTCCCCGACGTGGATCTGGCCGTGATACGGCGTGCCCGGGGCGATTCCGGCAGCCAGCACGTCCGCAATCTGCCCTTTGTGCGAGTTGCCGATCACCCAGGAGACTCCTGGCAGCGCCACCGCTTCCTCGGGGGCGCGCTGCGCGTAGCATCCGGTGATGACGATGCGCGCGTGGGGGTTCTCGCGCCGCACGCGGCGCACCGCCTGGCGAACGTCGTTGTCCGCCGCGGACGTCACGGTGCAAGTGTTCAGGATCACCAGGTCGGCGCGGTCCCGCTCCGCGGGGGCAAAGCCGCGGTCCACGAGCGACGCCTCTATGGCGGCGCCGTCGGCCTGGGCGGCGCGGCATCCGAAGTTCTGGACGAAAAAGGAGACACCCACTCCTTTGATTATAGGCGGCTGACTCCAGGCGGCGGCCCGGCGGCTGGGTATTTGGGCGGTTTACACGCCGCAGTTATAATAGCTGCAAGGTGTTCCGCGCTATCAAAGAGCAGATCGACACGATATTCCGGCAGGATCCGGCGGCAACCAGCGTGTTCGAGATCATCTTCTGTTACCCCGGATTCCATGCGATTCTCATGCACCGTGTCGCCCACAGATTCTACAAGTGGGGCATGCGCGGATTCGCGCGGTTTATCTCCCAGATCAGCCGCGCACTGACGGGCATAGAGATTCATCCGGGCGCCAAGATCGGGAGGCGCTTTTTCATCGATCACGGGATGGGCGTGGTGATCGGCGAGACGGCGGAAATCGGCGACGATGTGCTGCTGTACCAGGGCGTCACGCTGGGTGGAACCGGCAAGGAGAAAGGCAAGCGGCACCCCACGCTGGGCAACCACGTCGTAGTCGGGACGGGCGCTAAGATCCTGGGCAACATACGCATCGGCAATCACGTAAAGATTGGGGCGGGTTCGGTGGTGATCCGTTCGGTGCCGGACCACTCGACCGTGGTCGGAGTGCCCGGGCGCATCGTCCGCAGCCACGGCGAGCCGACCCCGGAAGCCGAAGAAGCCGAGGTCCTGGAGCACGGCAAGCTGCCCGATCCGGAAGGGCAAGCCCTGGAGGAGCTCACCAGGAGAGTCGCGCAACTCGAAGAACAGATTCGCGCGCTGGTCGAAGAACGGCAGGGCCATCTCCGGTGATCGCAGGCCCGTCACGACCTTCCAACTCACACTTCGATATCGTCGAGAGTGGTAAAGTGGAATTTTCCGTTTCGTGAACACTAGAAATGCCGCTCTCATTCTGACGACCGCCTGCGTCACCCTTCCCGGCGTTTACCTTCGGCTCGCGGGGATTCATTTGGATCCGGTGGCGACCGTTGTGCTTTCCGGCCTGGCTATTGCCGCGGCGGCGTTCCTTCTTCTTTGGGCCTGCGATGCGGCCCAGACCGAGATTTCCCAAGCGCTGGCGCTGGCGGCGGTAGCGCTGATGGCGGTTCTGCCGGAGTACTCCGTCGACATGTATTTCACCTGGCAGGCGGGGCGCGACGCGACCGGCGCCTACGCGCAGTACGCCGCGGCCAACATGACCGGGGCGAACCGCCTGCTGATTGGAGTGGGATGGGGCGCTATCGCGCTGTTATACTGGCTGCGTTTCCGCAGGCCGGTGCGGCTGGGCGAGGAGCGCCGCACGGAACTGCTGTTCCTGGGCGCGGCTACGGCCTACGCGTTCGTGGTTCCGCTTAAGGGCACGCTGGCGTGGTATGACGGCCTGGTCTTCCTGGGATTGTATGTGTGGTACGTAATCGTCGCGGGCCGGCGGTGCTGCCAGGAACCGGAAATCGAAGGCCCGGCGGAAGCGCTGGCGAGTCTGCCGCGCGGCCCGCGCCGGCTGGCCATCGCGGTGATGTTCTTGTTCGCCGGCGGAGTCATTCTGGCCAACTCCGAGCCGTTCTGCGAGGGCCTGCTGGAGGTCGGCAAGGCGCTGCATATCAGTGAATTCGTTCTGGTGCAATGGCTCGCGCCGCTGGCCTCGGAAGCGCCCGAGTTTGTGGTGGCCTTGATGTTCGCCTGGCGCGGGCAGGCTGGAATGGCAATTGGCAGCCTGCTCTCGGCCAAGCTGAACCAGTGGACGCTGCTGGTGGGCATGATTCCGGGCGTATTTGCAGTTTCGCACGGCTCGCTTGACCACCCGATTCCCATGGGCGGGCTGCAGATGAACGAGATCATGCTGACGGCGGCGCAATCGCTGCTCGGCGTGGTGGTGCTGGCCAGCCTGCGGCTTTCCATCGGCAGCGCCATGCTGCTGTTCGGTTTGTTTGCCGGACAGCTCGTGCTGCCGGTGCTTGCGCCGTCGTTCCCCATGCTCGCCTGGGGATTGGCCGCCGGACAGATTCACACCGTATTCGCAATGCTGTATCTTACAGCCGCCGCTACCCTCATCATGCAGTATCCGTACGATGTGCGCCGATTGTTGAAAGGCGCGCGGGCGCTGCGGCGCCCCGAGTGCGAAACCTGCGAATTCCGGCTGGCGAGCTACGGCGCGAGCTACGGCCGCGCGGCTTTGAAGGCCCGTTCGAACCCCGAGATGGAGCGCTTGACAGTTTCCAGCGGCACGGTGAGCGAAAGCCGGAAGTAACCGGGGCGGCCGAAACCGGAGCCCGGAACCGCCATCACCCCTTCCTGAAGCAGCAGGCGGATGAACGCGAGGTCGTCCGGAATCGGGCTTTTCGGAAACAGGTAGAACGTGCCCTGGGGTTTTGTGACTTCGTAGCCGATGCGGGTGAGCGCATCGACGAGCACGTCGCGCTTGTGCTGGTACGCCGCCACGTCGATCGTGCATTCGCCCGCTTCTGCGGCCACCCACTGCCAGATCGCCGGAGCGTTGATGAAGCCGAGAATTCGGTTGGTGAAGGTGCAGGCTTCGCGCAACTGATCGCCGCCTGGCAGGCGGGGGGATATGGCGAGATACCCGATGCGCTCGCCGGAGATCGCCTGACTCTTGGACCAGGAGATTGCGGTGACGGTGCGCGTGATGTGCACGGCAGTTTCGGGCACTTCGCAGCCATCGAAGACGAGCGCGCGGTACGGTTCGTCGCTGAGCACCGTGACCTCGGTCCCGCGCAAAACGGTTTCGAGCTCATCGAGCACGCGCGCCGGGTACACGACGCCGGTCGGGTTATTGGGCGAGTTCAGGATGAGCGCCTTGGTGCGCGGCGTGAGGGCGGCGGCTATACGGGCAGGATCGGGCAGAAAGTCTTCCGTGGTCTCGACCTCGACGATGCGCCCCGCGTGATTCTCGATATAGAACCTGTACTCGGGGAAGTACGGCACAAGCACCATCACTTCGTCGCCGGGATCGAGCATCGCTTTGAGCACGGTGTTGAGCGCGCCGCTCGAACCCACGGTCATGATGATGTGCCCGGCGTCGTAAGGAAGGCCCGTTCGTTGCGCGAGCCGGCGCGCGATGATTTCGCGCACCTGGGGATAGCCCGCGTTCGGCATGTAGCCGTGACTGCGCGGCCGGTTTTCCGCCGCGATGCGGGCCAGCGCCGCCGTCACCTGTTCCGGGGGCTGCACCTCGGGATTGCCCAGCGTGAAATCAAAGACGTTTTCCGGGCCGCGCTCTGCCCTGAGACGGTCGCCTTCCTCAAACATCCGGCGGATCCACGACGCCCGCCCGATCTGCTCAGTGATGCTTCGCGCAACAATCATCGCTCTATGCGGTTGTACACCTCGACGCTTTCGACAACATTGATGCCGGCTTCCTGAAGCCTCGCGATGGCGGCGTCCGGGTTATCGAACCGGAAGATCAGCACCGCCTTGCCCTCGCGGCCGAACGTGAAGGCGTACATGTACTCGATATTCACATTGCTCGATTCGAGCAGCTCCAGCAGTCCGGCGAGCCCGCCGGGGCGGTCGGGCACCTCCACCGCAACCACCTCGGTGATGTTCGTGACGTAGCCCGCCTCCTGAAGAACCTGCGCGCCCCGCTGCCAGTCGGAGACGATCATGCGGAGGATGCCGAACTCACGCGTATCGGCCAGCGTCAGGGTGCGGATGTCAATGCCGGCCTGGGCCAGCAGGCGGCACGGGCCGAGGAGCTGCCCCGGCCGATTCTCGAGAAACAGCGAAAGCTGGTGAATCTTCATGGGAGTCTACTCGTCCAAGTTCCTTCGGTCGATCACCCGCTTGGCCTTTCCCTCGCTGCGGGCGATGGTGTTCGGCTTGACCAGCCGCACTCTGACCCGCAGCCCCAACGTACGGTCGAGCGCGTGAACGAGCTTGCGGTTGAGTTCTTCGAGCGCGCCGATGCGGTCGCTGAATACCTCCGGCGTGACCTCGATCTGGACCTCCATTTCATCGAGGCCCTTCTCGCGCGTCAGGATGATCTGATAGTGCGGCAGCGTCCCTCCGACCGCCAGCAGGGCGGCTTCGATCTGGGACGGAAATACGTTGATCCCGCGGACGATGAACATGTCGTCGCTGCGCCGTCCGACGCGGTGTATGCGGCGGATGGTGCGCCCGCACGGGCACTCGCCCGGAATCATCGCGGTGATGTCGCGCGTGCGGTAGCGGATCATCGGCATGGCGGTCTTGCTGAGCGTGGTCAGCACGAGCTCGCCTTCCTCGCCGTCGGGCACGGGCTCCTCGGTTACCGGGTCGATCACTTCCGGATAGAAATAGTCCTCGAAGACGTGCAGACCGTTGTGCATCGGGCACTCGATGGCCACACCCGGCCCGATGATCTCCGAAAGGCCGTAGATGTCGAACGCCTTTATCCCGGCTCCCGTCTCGATGCAGCGGCGCATCGACTCGCTCCAGGGCTCCGCGCCAAAAACGCCTACCCGGATCGGCAGCGCGCGCAGATCGACGCCCAACTCCATGGCGCGGTCCATCAGGTGAGTGAAGTAGCTCGGCGTGCAGCAGATGGCGGTGACGCCGAAATCCTTCATGATCATGATCTGCCGGTCGGTGTTGCCGCCGGAGATGGGGATCACGGTAGCGCCGATCGCTTCGCCGCCATAGTGCGCGCCCAGACCGCCGGTGAACAGGCCGTAGCCGTAGGCGTTCTGAATTATGTCGCCGTGGTTGATGCCGCAGGCCGCGAAGCTGCGGACCATCACGTTGGTCCAGACATCGACGTCCTCGCGCGTATAGGCGACCACAATGGGCTTGCCGGTGGTTCCGCTGGAAACGTGCAGCCGGACGACGTCGCTCATCGGGCTGGCGAACATCCCAAACGGGTAGGTGTTGCGCAGGTCCGCTTTGTACGTGAACGGCAGGCGCGTGATGTCGTCGATGCTTTGGATATCTTCGGGGCGCACCCCGCGTTCATCCATGCGGGTGCGGTAGAGTTCCACTCGCGAGTAGGCGCGCTCGACAATCTTGCGAAGGCGCGACGACTGAAGCTCCCTCATCCTCGGGAGGGGAATGTAATCCGGTGCGCTGGCCGGATGGAAACCGGCGGCCGTTTGTTCGCAGGTCTGGATCATGTGTGTACCGTTGCCTGTCTGCGCCCGAGCTGGAACGCATGCAGGTTAGCCTCGTGAAATTTTTCCGGCAAACTGGAGCGGATCGCCTCCACCCAGTTTGCTTCCGGAATGGGAAGATGTGTGCTCAGAATTCCAAGCAGCGCCACGTTGAGCGTCTTCTTGTTGGGGAGCGGCTCGCCGTTCAAGCCGTCCGGCAGAATCAGGACGCCGCCCGGCCGCAGGCTACCGCGCACGGCTTCAAGCTGATCCGGCGCGAGCACGACGAGGTAATCCGCTTCGCCTCTCGGGACCATGGGACTCGATACCTGCCGGCCGAACCTCACGTCGCTCGTCACAAACCCGCCGCGCTGGCTCATGCCGTGAATCTCGCTCTTCTTCACGTCGAAGCCCGAGCGGAACGCGGCGTCGGCGGCGATGTCCGAGGCGCGGATCACGCCCTGCCCTCCTAATCCTGCAATCACGATGTTGGTCACGCGATTGTCCATCATTGACAGCGCTCCAATTCCCTGAGCCGCCCCGTAACCAGCAGGCAACTGCGGCGCGCGATGATGACGGCAAGCCGCCCGCTCGCCAGAGAGTCCCCAAGCAGTTTTTCAAAGGCCTCCGGATCGCGCGTGGGATCGATCACGTGAGTGTCGGCTACGCCGAGCGCACGGCAGAGATCCTCGATGATCAGTTTGCCCGTGGGCTGGTGGTCGAGCGTGCGGCCGGTGGCGGGGTGCTCCTGAAAGCCGGTCATGGCGGTGGTGGAGTTGTCGAGGATGATGACGACGTGGCCGGTGGACGGCGGGTTGTACACCATCTCGACCAGACCGGTGATGCCGCTGTGCACGAACGTGCTGTCGCCGATCACGCTCACCACGCGGCGCGCCTCCTCGGGCGGGAGGACATGCCGGAGGCCGAGTCCCACGCCGATGGCCGCGCCCATGCACACCAGCGTTTCCAACGCCTCGAACGGCGGGAGCGCGCCGAGAGAATAGCAGCCGATATCGCCCGCCACGATGCAATCGAGATTGCGCAACGCGCGGTACACGGTGCGGTAGGGGCAGCCGTTGCAGAGTTCGGGCGCCTTGCCGGGCGGCGGCGCGGGCTCCGGCGTGGTGTCCCCCGCCAGGATGCGGCGCACGCGGTCCACGTTCAATTCTCCAAAGCGGAACATCTCCGGCTTGGATTCCACGCTGATGCCGGCGGCGCGGATGGTGTCGGCCAGGTAGGGGTCACCCTCCTCGATTACCACGCAGCGCTCCACGCTGTTCGCGAATTTGCGAATGGTTTCGACCGGCAAGGGGTGGGTCATTCCGAGTTGCAGGAAGGAAGCCTCGGGCGCCGCCTCGCGGGCGTGCTGGAACGCCACGCCGTCGGCGATGATCCCCAGCGAGTTGCTGCCCGGGATCACGCGGTTGGGGCCGGACGTCTCGTTCCACTCGGCGATTTGCGCGAGCTTTGCCCTGAGCCGCCGGTGCGCCGGCCGGGCGTTCGACGGGATCATGACGCGCGCCGCGATGTCGCGGGTGTAAGAAGGCGGCGGCGGGGGAGCACAGGTGCGTTCCGGATGCACCACGCTCTTGGAGTGGCAGACGCGCGTGGTCATGCGCAGCATCACCGGCAGGCCCCAGCGCTCGGAGATCTCAATGGCCTGGAGGGTGAAATCGTAGGCCTCCTGCGAATCCGCCGGTTCGAGCATGGGCACGCCCGCGGCCACGGCGTAGCGGCGGTTGTCCTGCTCGTTCTGGCTGGAGGCCATGCCGGGGTCGTCGGCCGAAACCACCACCAGAGCACCGGACACTCCGGTATACGCGGCGGTGAACAGGGGATCGGCCGCAACGTTCAGCCCGACGTGCTTCATCGTGACCACGGCGCGCGCGGAGGCATACGCAACTCCGATAGCCACCTCAAATGCCACCTTTTCGTTCGGGGCCCACTGCGCCCGGCCGCCCAACTCGGAAAACCGCTCCAGGATTTCGGTTGACGGTGTGCCGGGATAGCCCGTTCCCAGCGCCACGCCCGCCCGCTGGGCCGCGAGCGCAACCGCCTCGTTACCGCTAATCAACATGTGTAAATGGACGATTGTAGCGCGTTCTCCGATTTGGCGGCGGGAAGCGATTTCAGAGCTCCCATCCCGCTTCCCTGCCCTTGGCAATTCGGCCCATACAGTGTGTGACTTAAGTCATGGCGGGCCGCCGCCGCCCGCTGCATGCTGGGACGAGACGATACCTATGAAGAAACTGTGGGTGAGTTTTGGAATTGTTGTCATCCTATCGTTCGGCATCCTCGGCTGGATCGGCACCCGCATTTACCAGGAAATGCCGCCGATTCCGGACCGCGTGCTGACAACCGCCGGCGAAGAAGTGATCCCGAGCGGAGACATCGGTAAAGGACAGAACGTCTGGCAATCCCTCGGCGGCATGGAAGTCGGCTCGATCTGGGGGCACGGCAGCTATATAGCTCCGGACTGGACAGCGGACTGGCTGCACCGCGAAGCGGTGTTCGTACTCAACGAGTGGGCGAACAACGACTACGGAAAGCCGTTCGATCAATTGCCGGAAGAGGAGAAGGCCAAGTTGCAGGGCCGCCTCCAGCAGATGTACCGGGCGAACAACTACAATCCCGCGGACAATACGCTCCGCATCGAGCCCGTGCGCGCCCGGGCGTTCGAAGCCGTTCTGGCGCACTACACGGACGTGTTCATGAAGGGTGAGCCGGCCTACGCAATTCCCGCCGGCACGGTGAACGATCCGCAGCGGATGCGGCAGCTCGCCGCCTTTATCTTCTGGACCGCGTGGGCCTCGGCGGCGAACCGTCCCGGCGACGACGTCTCCTATACGCACAACTGGCCGCACGAACCGCTGGTGGGCAACCGCCCGACCGGCGAAAGCGTGCTCTGGACCGGCGTGAGCATCATCATGCTGCTGGCGGGCATCTGCGCCCTGGTCTGGTGGAACGTCGCGCAACAGAAGGAAGAGCCCCTCCCCGTACTTCCGAAAACGGACCCGCTGGGGAGCTGGCGCGCCACGCCGTCGCAGCACTCCACACTGAAGTACTTCAAGGTAGTGGCGGCGCTGATTCTGGTGCAGATCGGAATGGGCGTGATCACCGCTCACTACGGAGTGGAGGGCAGCGGTTTCTACGGCATTCCGCTTGATAGGTGGCTGCCCTACAGCGTCGCCCGGACCTGGCATATCCAGATGGGAATTTTCTGGATCGCCACGGCGTGGCTGGCGGCCGGGCTTTTCATCGGGCCGCTGGTCAGCGGGTTCGAACCGAAGTTCCAGCGCCTGGGCGTCAACGCGCTCTTCCTCGCGCTGCTGGTGATTGTCGCGGGTTCGCTGACGGGCGAGTGGCTCAGCATCAAGAACAAGCTTTCCGACGCGGTTTCCTTCTTCTGGGGGCACCAGGGGTATGAATACGTCGACCTCGGGCGCGCCTGGCAGATACTGCTGCTTGCCGGGTTGTTCATCTGGCTGTTTCTGGTGATCCGGGCGATCCGCCCGGCGCTGAAAAACCCCGGGGAACAGCGGCAGTTGCTGTGGCTGTTTCTGATTTCGGCGGGCGCGATCGGCCTGTTCTACGGCGCGGGCCTGGCATGGGGCCAGCACTCGCACATTTCGATAGTCGAGTACTGGCGCTGGTGGGTGGTTCACCTCTGGGTGGAGGGCTTCTTTGAAGTCTTCGCCACGGTGGTGATCGCGTTCTTCTTTGCGCGGCTGAACCTGATCCGTCCGGCGTTCGCCGCCAGAGCGGCGCTGCTCTCGGCGACGATCTTCCTCTCCGGAGGGATCATCGGGACCTGCCACCACCTTTACTTCACCGGAACGCCGACGGTGGCGCTGGCCTGGGGCTCCGTGTTCAGCGCGCTGGAAGTCGTGCCGCTGACGCTGATCGCCTTCGGCACGATGGAAGATTTGCGCCGCGGCAAGCTCACCGCCTGGGCGGAGCGCTACAAGTGGCCCATCTATTTCTTCGTCTCCGTGGCGTTCTGGAATATGGTGGGCGCGGGCCTGTTCGGCTTCATGATCAACCCACCAATCGCGCTCTACTTCATGCAGGGGTTGAATACCACGCCGGTTCACGGCCACGCCGCGCTGTTCGGAGTCTATGGCATGCTCGGCATCGGCTTGATGCTGGTCTGCCTGCGGGCGCTGGTGCCGAACCTCAGATGGAAGGACAACTGGCTTAAGTTCTCCTTCTGGGCGATGAACATCGGGCTGTTCCTGATGTGCGTGGGCAGCCTGCTGCCGGTGGGCCTGCTGCAGACCTGGGCGTCGGTGGATACGGGTTATTGGTACGCGCGCAGCAAAGACTTCCTCGGCACGCCGCTCATGCAGACTCTGCGCTGGATGAGGGTGCCCGGGGATACGATATTCGCCCTTGGGGCCCTTGCCCTGGTCGGCTTTGTCTTCTCGATCAGGCCAGGAAAGGCGAAGGCCTACGAACCCGTGGAAGCTCCGGACGTTCCTGCCGGCGTTCTTCAATCGTAAGGTGCTGCCGGCGGCTCCGATGCTGTCCGAATGACACGTCTGGGGCCGCCGGCTCAGATGTATCCGAACAACGGCGGGAAGACGATAACCACGATCGCCGCCCACACGGCATAGACGGGCAGGTAGCCGGTCTGCCAGCGTTCGAGGTCCGTGAATGGCCCGCGGCCGCGCAGAAAGCGGATGTAAAGCACGGCAGACCACGCCAGATTGACCAGGAGAATGCCGTTCTCGCCCAGCGCGGCCACACGGTTGGGGCTGAAACCGAACTCGGTGATTCGCGCGGCAATGGCCCACAGGGCTACCGCGTCTGCCAGCAGAGCGGCGGTCACCAACACTACCTGCAGCACATCGAAGGCGTTTGGAGGGGCGTCGGCGTCGCGCGCCGAGATGGAATAAAGCAGCAGGCCGAGGACCACCACCAGGAGCAGGTCGAACGCGATGAGTACGTTCCGCTGGACGTCAATTCCGCGCCCGGTCAAAACCACCGTCGCCAGGAACGTGATCAGTAGGGCTGCAAACAGCGGCGTAAACAGACGCGTCAGCACCGGAGCCATGTTCTCAATTACGCTTTGCTTCGCTTCTACCAACCAGGAGGCAACCAAAACGGCCCCGGCAGCGCCGCAGGGCAGCAGCCAGCTTCCGATGAACGGCCCGACATTGATCCCGATAGCCTGGAAGATCATCCCCAGAAACAGCGTGAGGACGCCGCCGCCGAGAGCGATCAGGACGTAGTAGATGAACAGTTCCCCCGAGAAACGGATAAAGTCCATGCGGCCTGCGACCTGGCCCCAGCGGCCTCCGGCGTACGCGATACCCACCATCAGCCACAGCGCAATCGGCAAATGCAGCGCCGTCAGCTTTTCGGTGTGGCCGGCTGTCGTGAATGGATAAACGTTGGCGAAGACGACCGCCGCAACGAATGCCACCGCCAGCCAGCGAACAGTGCCGGTGTGAAGCCGCCGTTTCCACACAAAATAGCCGGTCAGGAATGGCAGCACGAAAAGACTCGCGTTGCGAAAGTAGAAACCGGCGTCCGCAGGTTTGTGTTCGTCTAATTGCAGTCCGAAAAGCGCCGGGATCTTGACGGCCACAGCGGCTGCCACCGCAAGACAGAAAGCGACGATGGCATCCGTGCGAGCGCGCGCTTGCGGCTCCCCGGAATCGGAGGGGACCATGACAAGCTGCTTCCAGAGGCGCTCTGCATGCTCGAGAGCGAACTCCCGTGAGAGGGCGTCGAGGTTGCCGATGCGCTTCACCGCCACCAGGAACGCTTCGTCAGGGGCAAGCCCCGCGTTGAGCAGGACCGCTATCTGCTCACGCAGATGGTCTTCGAGTTCCGCCACATCGACCGGCTGGATCGCCTGGCGGCGGCGAAGGTAACTCCGCCATTGATCGATTTGCTCTTCGAGCGAGGCCGCGTGTTCTGGAGCCGGCATTTTCAGGCTCCCGCGGGTTCCGCTGCCTGGCGCTTCACGGAGAGCGCCTCCCAAGCGCCGCGGAGCGTCGCGTCCACTGTCTGCCATTGCCGGCGGTTTTCGGCAAGCTGAGCGCGACCCTTGCGCGTGATGCGGTAATACTTGCGGCGGCGGCCGTTCTCCACAACCTTCCACTTAGCCTCGACGTAGCCGAGCCGCTCGAGCCGGTGCAGAACGGGGTAGAGCATCCCGTCCGTCCATTCCATGCGCCCTCCGGACAACTCCCGGACACGCTGAAGGATAGCATAGCCGTAGCTGTCGCCTTCGGCCAGGATCGCCAGGACGAGCGGCGTCGACGAAGCGGCGATCAGGTCTTTATTGATTCCCATGATTTCACCCGTTCCGCAGCGTCCATGAGCTGAAATGCATACCTGGCAGTATTATACATAGCAGTGTTAGGTAGGTCAATCCAAAAGTGATGAGATTCCGCACTGGAGCCCGGTCACCACATCGTACAGAATCGAGGTATGGACTTTGGAGGGGCATTGTGACACAGCGAACATACGCGGCAGGGTGGATGGCCGCCGCCCGGATTCAAGCTCACTTCACACGGCGACTGAGCGCGCTCGCTCCTCAGGAGGGCGGAGCGGCGCCGGCGCCCGACGCGGCTTGCGTGGAAGCAATGCTCGAGGCAGCGTTCTGGGCCAGCCTGCGGCGTGAGGAGGGTAAATTGCCGCGCATCTCGCTGGCCTATGTGGCGCCAGATGCATTGAGGTGGCCTGTGAAGTTCGAGCGGCCCTTGCCGCTCGCAGCGCAGCCGCTCGCACGGCTTGCTCCTGCCGTGGAGCGTCCGGGTATTCACCTCGGCGTCTGGCGCGAGAGCGGGCACCTCGGGGTATGGGGCGCCACACACGAGTTGCCGGCATTTTCGTTCGTCCTCGAGGTGGTCGGTCCCGGCCTGATGGTGGTCAAGCTTAGCCGGGCGGACGAGTCCGGAAAGTTCGTGAACGCCGCAGTCTTGCAAGGTGATGAGATCAAATTGATCGACGAAGACGCCGCGCGGCTGCTGGACTGCCCGGACCTGCTGAATTCCCTGCTCGGGCTTGCGACCCGGCGCGCCTCCGCAGAAGACATCAACGTGCTCATCCAGCTCGCGGTCTCAATGCGGGCTCATGGCCACGGCGGCTCGCTGCTGGTCGTGCCTTCGAAGACAGAGACGTGGCGGGAATCGGTGGTGCAGCCAATCATGTACGCGCTGGCGCCCCCCTTCTCAGCGCTTAGCGAGCTGCTGCAGGAGCGCACTCGAAAGGACCCCCACCCGCGGTGGATAAGCGCGCTCGGACGGGCAGTCGATGAAATCGCGGGCCTCACCGCCGTGGACGGCGCGACCGTGATTACGGACCATTACGAGGTGCTCGCGTTCGGCGCGAAGATTGTCCGCCGCCGCCAGTGGCCGCCGGTTACCGAGGTCATCATCACGGAGCCGATCGAAGGCGCACGTCCCGAAGTGGCCGAACCGGCACAACTTGGGGGGACACGGCATCTTTCGGCCGCGCAGTTCGTCCATGACCAGCGCGACGCCCTGGCGCTCGTCGCCTCGCAGGACGGCCGGTTTACGGTGTTCGCCTGGTCATCGTGCGAAAACATGGTTCACGCCCATCGGATAGATACTCTCCTGATGTAGGCGGCACGCCGCCGAGCGTCAGAGGCGCGGCGTGAACTGGGCGAGATCATAGATGCCCACTGCCTTCTCGAACCCCGCGACTTCGTCGACGATCTTGTGAAATCCCTCCTGGCCGAAGAGTTTGTGCTCCCGTTTCTCGAACTCCTCGCCCAGAGCGTCGTATTCGTTTGGCGAGACGATCTCGCGGAACGCCGGAAACAAAACCGTGTCTTCCCTGGCCTCGTGCGGTTCGTACATCCGGATGAACAACCGCATGTGCTGCACGAGATTTATCCTGGCCGTTTCCTCTCGCGCGAAGCTGCCTGATTTCGCCGCCTGGAGAATCTGATCCGTTAAGCGGCGCCCCGCCTTGTGCTGTGCATAGAGGACATCGACGAGGTCGACCAATTTGGCGGCTTTCCGGAACCGCGGGAACAGATATTCTTCCTCGAGCTTCTCGTGGTAATCCTCGATGAAGCGGCGAACCAGGTTGGCCGTGCCCGCCACCACCTGAGGAGGCAGGTCCTCCTTACTTTCCAGCCTGCGCAGGCACTCACCGTAAACCAGCAACGCCCTCTTGAGAACGCCGTGCTCCCGCATGAGGTCCTCAGTGGGGGAGATTTCTTCCTCTTTCATTTCCTTCTCCCTGCGCGGTTCACCCGCACGCTGCTGCGCGATCACTGCTCCCGGAACACCCAAAACCAGAAAACGCCTGGCGAACTGATTGTGTGCCATTGCATCCTCCTTTCGCACCCTCATGATCATTCCGTACATACTGCCGCCCTCCGGGCTTGGCCGTAGACGGGGCGCTGTGCGGTCCGGCTCTGAAGCCGCTCCTCGGCAAGGAGGCACGTTGACGCGGGGGATACTTTGTATTCAGTCTACCGTTTCCCTGCCCATTGGTGCCCGGCGTTCCGCACGGCGGCCGCCGGCAGTTGGTGGAGATCGACACGCAGCCTCCGCCGGCGAGGCCCGAGTCCGCGCAGGAAGGGGCGGGAATCCCAGAGGACCTGTCGGAACTTGAAGTCCAAAGCCGGGCACTCGTTGCGAAGCAGGATGCAGAACTGGATACGCTGCGGTGAGACCCGTAAGTGCAACTCATTAGCACTAACTTCGACACAGAGCTGCATGTGCCCTCCTCAGTGATCATGCGCGGTCTCCTTGCCCGAGCGGCGCGTCGGCTGTAAGATATGTCTCTTCAGGCTGATCGCAATCGGCCGTGCCACAAGTCCAGGAGGGCGCGTGCAGCACTATGGCAGGAGTTGATCCACGAGTTCACAGACCCGTAGTGCCGAACGCTCTACGCGTTGTCGATCGTGGCCGTGTCAAAGCCCAGATGCGGAGATGGCAGGATCAGGTGCTTGACCTGACGAAATCCAATCCGCTGATCAGCCTCGATCGCTCTCGCGTCTCCAAGCTTCAGGTGATTGACCCAGATCCGGATACGCTCTTTGCGAGGTTTGTCGTCGACAAGGAACATCTCCAAATGCCCCTCGTTCGCAGGCGCACCGGGCGGCCTCTACAGGCATCCCTCCTCGAATTCGACCAAGATCCGGACTTTTCGGTGCAACCTGGCGACATCACCTTCAACGCCAAACCGCTCGATATCCTGCGGCGCCTCCGGCGCATTCACGACAACGCGCACACAAGCATGGAGGAGCGTGGCGTCAGGACTCTCTACCTCACGTTCGGCGCGCTCCGCTGGAAGGATGAGTTCCTTGCCGACTCAGTGAGCCCGCTGTGGATGGTCCCGTGCGAGTTTGAAAGTAGGGGACCGGAGGCACCACTCCGCCTCTGTCCGGCGGATGAGGACTCTCAGATCAACCCGGCTCTCGAATACTATCTCCGCGAGCGTCACAAGATCGAACTGCCGGATATTCCAGAGGAGCTTGACGCCCAAGCGCTTGCGCACACGCTTCGTCGCGTCCGGCGCGCAGTCAAGGAGCAAAACTGGGAGGTCACCAATGAGGTCTGGCTCAGCACATTCTCGTTTGAGTCCCTGGTAATCTACCGGGATCTTCGAGCATTGACCGACCTTGCGACATCCAACCCTATTGTTCTTGCACTTTCGCGCGCCGCAGTCCCTGCCGGCAAATCCGAGGCACTACCTCACGATCTCGACTCGCTACCCACTCCTGCTACCGTTCCGATTCCAGTGTTGCCGACCGACTCCAGCCAGCTTGAGGCCCTTACTCAGTCCGCCTTAGGTCATCACGTCGTTATTCACGGCCCTCCCGGCACCGGAAAGAGCCAGACGATCGCGAACCTTATCGCAGACGCCCTGGCCCGTAACAAGAAGGTGCTCTTTGTAAGCGCAAAGATGGCCGCCCTCAATGTCGTTTACGAGCGCCTCAAAGAGCTCGGACTTCAGACGTTTTGCCTGGAGGCTCACAGCACCAAAGCCGGCAAGCACAAGATCATCGATGAACTCCGAAGAACCTTGGAAGCCGAGAGTACCTATGACAACGACGTGCTGGATCGAGAATTGCAGACTCTGCTGCGTGTCCGGGATGATCTCAACGCCTATGCGCGCGAGCTTCATACGCCAGTTCAGCCCCTGGGACTTTCTGTTTTCCAAGCCAATGCCCGACTTGCCCAATTGTGCGATGTTGCCGATGTTCGGGGACCTTTGCCGTGGCCCAATCCTCTCGAAGTCTCTCGGGACGAACTCGACCACTGTATTCACGCTCTGGAAGGCCTCGCCAGCAACGCCACGGTTTTCGATCAAGGCAAAGCACATCCATGGCACGGCTTCGCGCCGACCACTTTCGGCTTGCCTGAACAGGAGAGTCTCGAATCTTGCTTGAAGTCTCTAGTGAGCTTTGAACAAAGCGTGACTCAGGCGGCGGACAAACTCGAGTGCCTGGTACCGGCTGCACGGCAGCTGTCGTTCCACGATTGGAACCTCCTAAGAACTGTACTCGCCGCAATTGCGGAGACAGACTGCCTGCCCAAGGGCTGGTGGGAGATGAGCGAAGCTGAACTGGGCGACCTTGCGCAGCTCTTCAACGATGCGGCGGATCGGCGAGATGAACTAGGAACTTTGGTGGGAAAAATCAAGAAGTCGATCAGGGGTACTCCAAGAGATGTTGCGGCTCTCCTCGCACCGGCCCAGAACCGTTTCAAAGGCTGGCACAGAGTCCTCAAACCTGGATACTGGCGCTGGCGGAAAGAAGTGCAGGCGAGTTTGTCTCCTGGGTGCAAGTTCACGCGGGCCCTTGTAGCAACTCTCGAAGAACAGTGCCGGCGCGTCCTCGAGATCGAAGACTGGCTGGCTGACCGCAGGACGCAGGTTGTTTGTTATCTTGATGCGGGCGAAGCGGAAAACTCTGCAGCTCTGCGTCGCGCCTCTCAGTCTTTCACTGTCGCTGCCCTTTGCAAAAGGGGGCTGGCTCTCATCGGCAAGAAAGCGGCACCTGCGCTCTCCATCGCCCCAGAAACCAGGAACGCTGCAAAGGAACTCCTAAGACAAGTATCGAACGCCGACGTGGTCGCTGCCGTAGGCCGACTTGATTCTGACTGGCCGAATGGCTTCGTTGGAGAGACGATTGCAAGCCGCGCTCCGCTACCTGAAGTATCAGCCCGCGCCACAACTTTGCTCGGTTCAATACCGCGCGCCCGAGAGTGGGTATTGATAAACCGGGTTTTGCAGCGATGTGAGTCTCTTGGATTATCACCTTTTCTGGCTGACTTCGGCTCGACGAGCGTCGCTGACGCGCCCAGGATATTCGAGAGGCGGTTCCTCAGGCTCTGGCTGAGCAGCGCGATTGATCGAAGTCAAGCGCTATCAGCGTTTAACGAAGCCAAAGGCAACGAATTGCTCGACAAATTCCGACGCCTCGACGAGCGTGTGCAACGATTGGCGGTCAAACGTGCGCAGGCGGTGGCTTCCGCGGCTTCGGCGAGAGTTCGGGCTGCAGAAGACATCGGGGAGAATGCCAGTGAAGTCAGCATTCTGCGGCGCGAGTTGCAGAAAAAAAAGCGGATCAAACCCCTACGCAAGCTCTTTGCGGAAATTCCACACGTCCTACAGGCGCTAAAACCGTGCCTCCTGATGAGTCCAATCTCCGTCTCAACCTACCTGAAGCCGGATGTATTCCACTTTGATCTCGTTGTTTTCGACGAAGCTTCCCAGTTGCCGACTGCAGAAGCGATTCCTGCGGTTCTTCGTGCCTCACAAGTCATCGTGGCAGGCGATCCGAAACAATTGCCGCCAACGGCGTTTTTCGAGGTCTCGTTGACGGCAGAGGAAGAGGAGGACGAGGATGACGGCACATCAGGACAGGCTCCCCTGGAATCCTTTCTGGACGACTGCGTTGCAGTGGTCCCGGTTTTCCAGGAAGTATACCTTCGCTGGCACTACAGAAGCCGTGACGAGCGGTTGATAAAGTTTTCAAATCACTATTTTTATGACAACAGGCTCATAACCTTTCCTGCCGCAGCCCCGAACGCGCCCGATCAAGGGGTCCGGTTCGTATACGTGAAAGACGGTGTCTATGACCGCGGCCGCAGCCGCACGAATCGCCTGGAGGCGCGCGAAGTTGCGAGGTTGGCTCGGGAACATTTCGAACGCCATCCCGAGCGGTCACTCGGAATCGTTGCGCTGAATTTAAGCCAAAAGGAAGCAATTGAGGACGCAATTTCGGAAATAAAGCTTGACAGGCCAGACCTGGCTCACTTCTTTGAGCCAAATCGTGATAACGCGGTGTTTGTAAAGTCTCTCGAAAACGTGCAGGGAGACGAACGGGACACGATGATCATCAGCGTGGGCTACGGCCGAGATCAAGCCGGTGGCTTCAGCATGAATTTCGGACCAATCAATAGGGATGGAGGCTGGCGGCGGCTGAACGTCTTAGTGACGAGAGCTAAGTGGGAGTGCATTGTGGTCGCGAGCATTCGGGCGTCGGATCTCGCTGGAGTTAATCCGAATATACGTGGCGCCGTCGCGCTTCGTGACTTCCTGGCGTACGCAGAGAGAAATGGTGAGCTGCCCGCAGAAGCGCCTGTCCTGACCAACGCGGAGACGAACGAATTCGAAGAAGCCGTGAGGGCCGCGTTGATCGATCGTGGTTTGAAGGTGGACATGCAGGTAGGTGCGAGCCGGTATCGTATCGACCTGGCTGTTCGCGACCCGCGGGACGAGCGGCGATACCTTTTGGGGATTGAGTGCGACGGCGCAACATATCACAGTGCCAGGAATACACGCGACCGTGATCTCCTGCGGCAGTTGGTGCTCCAACAGATGGGATGGCGAATCCATCGGGTCTGGTCAACAGAGTGGTTTCACGATCGGGAACGGGCGATAGATAGCATTTTGAGAAGCGTAGAACAGGCGCAAAGAGCTCCGATGACACGTGTTGTTTAAGCCCCTGTCCCAGATTCCTCTCCTGGCTCCCCGAATCCGAAACGGCGCGTTAGCAGGCAACCGGTTCAAGAGATACAGCGCCGGTACAAGGCGGGTATTCCGTATTCGGTATATTCGCCGAGTCGACACCTGCGCCGGGAGCACTTGCTGGATCCCTCCTACTCCGGCATCCTCTCTAGGACAATCGCGGAAATCGTGAAGGTTGAAGGCCCAATCCACCGTGAAGTACTTATCGAGCGCCTCAAAGAGACTCACGGCGTTGCGAGAGTGGGATCTAATGTTCAGGCCAACATCAAACGAGCCCTGCGTGCCTGCAAAGCAAACGGTACCATCATTTCCGAGCCCGGATCTCCCTTCTTTGACGCACCAAGCAATCGGCTCAAATCTTTCCGTCTGCCGGTGGAGTCGGTACGGCGGCCGATCGAACATATCGCTCCCGCCGAGATTGCGCTGGCAATTCTCTATCTGGTCGAAGACCAGTTCGGCATAATAGAGGAGTCCTTGCCACAAGCAGTCGCGCGTCTTCTTGGGATTGAGCGACTTCGAGCCGAGAGTGCTGATCAGATTCGCGCCGTTGTCGACAACTTGGTGGCCAAAGGATTGTTACGCCGGGCTGGCATGCAAGTACATCTAGCATGAGGGCCGCCGCGGCTGATCACCTCTGCGTCCGGAACACAACCAGCTCCACCGCGTGGGGTTCCAGGTCCATTTCGATGTGGATGCCCGGCGCGCGCCGCTCCTGGCGCAGCGGCGTTCCTCGGAGCGCCGAACCGGCGCCCACCTGCCCGTTCACGCCGGCCCTGGCGGGGTCGATCGCAACGCCCACCTTCTCCGGCGAGGCCGAGGTGCTCCAGAGCGCTACCGCGAAACCGCTCTCAGACCGGTACAGCTTCGCAAGCACCGCCGGGTTGGACACGGTAAGGCCGACAACGTCCATGAAACGGCCGTCCACCAGGAACTCGGAACCCTTTTCCCACAGGCTCGCAATTCTGTCTATATAAGCGGCGCGTGCGGCGGCCTGCTGTGGATCGCGCCCGCGGCGCAAGCTCCTGTCGGCGCCGCGAATGCCGTTCACGAAGAAAAAGCCATCGCCGTAAACCGGGTCCTTCGATGGCTTAAACGAGTAATTGCCGGAGTAATTCCCGGTCACGTACCAGGGCAGCGTGTACCTCCACATCTCGACGAACGATTCCACCTCGGGATGGCTGCGCATCGGCTCCCACACCAGCGACTTATCCATGGTGTAGTCGAGGAACTGGTTGAAAACGTCGTTCATCCCCTCGGTCCACAGGAACGATTCCGGGTTGATTTTGCGCGTCTGCTCCCGCGCGCGTCGGAAAATTTCCAAGTACCCCGGCCCCCACGCGTTTCCTGGATGGCTGTGCCCGTGATGGCGCGCGTAACATAGCTGGGCGAAGTACGAACCCGGCTGATCGATGAAGAGCCCGTCAAAACGGTAATCGCGAATCATCTTGACCATTTCCCCGACGATGTGGTCCTGCCATCCGGGAGCCGACGGGCACATCACAGCGAACCGGCCTTCCCCGCGCCTCGTCTTATCCCAGCTCTGGTTCCACTGCTCCTGGATTTCAAACAGATCCACCGTCGTGACGCCGAGCCCCGGCATCTTGCCAAGCGCAGCCCACTTCCTGCCGAAGAGCCTGTAGGTTTCCGTTTCGTGGTTGCACAGCCTTCCGTTGATGTATCCGCTTGCGGCGAGCCCCATGGCGCGGACTTTGTCCAGCGCCGCGGTGAGCGCGGCTGCTCCTCCGAGCTCGGGAATCGGGTTGTATTCCGGGAAATAGGTGTCGTGCCCGTTGTACATCCACCCGGAAACCATGAACGCGCCGGGAAGCGGGCTTTTCAGAACATCCTCGGCGAAGGGCACGATGTCTTCGTAGCGGTTCAGCGTGCGCTCGCCCGGGTTCTTGATCTGGATTTCGCGCAAGCCGCCAAGCATTTTCCGGATGCGGGGCGTGACCTGCGGCTTCGGCACCCAGCTTTCGATCCACTCGCGGTAGAAGTCCGCGCCCGCGTGCCAGTCGCCGGAATGAATCGCGAGCGCAATGGGCGGCGACGTCCAGGACGTACCCGCCGCGACAAAGGCCGCCTTGCCGATCCACATGCCGGCCGCGGAGACGCCGGGCGCGCGCCCGAAGTTCAGGGTGGTGTAGGTCAGATTGCGGTCGTAGGAAGCGAGGTATAGACCCGAATCCCGCGAAAAGTAGTCGAACCACTGCATCGACGCGCGCGCGGGGTACTCCAGGTAGATCACCGGACGCTCGTCGCCGATTTTGTCGAGAGGATTGCTGAGCTTCTCCCCGGACTGATTCGGCAGGATCAGGGTGTCGAGCTTCGACACGCCGGCGACGACGGGGAACAACACCTCGCTGAACGTTCCTCCCGTGCGGTTGTCGATGGAGAGCGTCCACAACGTCTGTTCGCTGCCTGCCGCCAGTTCGACCCTGTAGCGCAGCGCCGCGTCGAGCGGCTTGCCATCCAGCAGCAAGCGGTTGTAAACCACTTCCAGCACCGCGCCCTTTGCCGTCTTTTCAAAGCGCCGCGACGCCACCGACTGCACGGCGCTGCGGATGTAGGGACCGCCCACCGCGTTCCACACTTCCCGCGCCGGCCCCCCCGTGAGATTCCCCGTCGAGTGCCGCACCACGAATGCTTCCGCGGCGCCGCCCGCCAGCATCTGCCGCTTGCTTGTCTTATTCAGCAGCCCCGTAATGCCGCCGTTGCGGGGGTCGAGGCGAATCTCGATTTTCGAATTACCGAGCAGCCACGCGCCTTCGCGCTCTGTGAAGTAGCAGTCGTTATCCTGCGCTGCGGCCGGCCATGCGGCGAAAACGGCGCTGAACGCAAGCAGACGGATGATTTTCATCGGGCAAGTTCCTACCTGTAAAAACAAGGAATGTAGCACATCCGCTGGAGCAGACGGCGGAGGAAGCCTGCGCGGGCCCATTCGTATCATTCAGTATCGCCACGGCGCTCCGCGGAAACCTCAAGAAAACGAAGCAGCGGTCGGGGCCGCGACCAACCGGAAGCGGTGGCGCCTGGTCAAGCGGCTGACCCGACACCCGCCTCGAAAGGGGACTGCGAATGGCTGCTCGACTTCAGGCTGGCGGGCATTGACTCCACCCGGTTACCGGACACAATTCGGCCGGATGGGTCGGTTGCGTGAGGGGGCTCAGAGGGGCTTCACCACGAACAGCCAGAGGGCTTTAGAGAGTTGTTCTTGTTCCCCGGCGTTGAGACTTCCGCCTGTAGCAGTGCAGATTGCTGCCGCTGTTCGACCCAAACGTATGAGGATAACGCCCGCCACAACCCGGTAGCCGGTTCGCTTAGGTGAGGATCAGCCAGCCAGGCATCGAAGAAGTTGACTAGCACCCGCCGACGGCAGCTTATCTGAAAAGGCGTCTGGCCCCAGCGCACGCCCTACGCTGGAGCCAGACGTTCGCTCGCCCCAAACGGCAACAGGCGTGCGCGCCCGCAAACGCGGGCGCGCACCTTAGGTCCAGCGTCAGAACAGTATCTTGGCAGTGATTTGGAGGGCCCGTCCCTCGCCCGCCTTCGTCACTCTGCCGAAGTTCAGAGAGTCAGATATGTCTGTAGCTGGGTCGACCCACCGGTGGAAGTTGAACGGATTGGTAAGGTCCAAGCCGAGGTCTAGATTCCACCGTTCGTTGATTCGAGTCGATTTCGCAATCTGGATGGCTTCGGCCTTCGCGGTGAACCCACGCAGCCAGTCCAGTGTGGGCGCAAGATTTCCGAAGGTGTATGTGCCGGGAACCCCGAACGCAGCAGCGTTCAAGTATCGGCTGGTATTCGGATCGAACTCTCTGGGGTTTGTGACCAGAGTCGGCGTGCCGCCAATATAGTCGGCCGTCTTGGATGCGTATCCAAGCGCCGAAAGTGTGTTCGGAGCGGTTATCGCCAGTGCATAGCCCGACTGATACCGCACGAACCCGTTTACCTGCCAGCCGCTTACTAGCTGCCGAGCAAAGGGATTAAGCGAGCCTCCGAATCTCCTGCCTTCCCCGAAGGGCAATTCATAGGTCCAAGTAACGCCGAATACGGCAGGAACGGATGTCCTGTCGACTGAGTAGCCCATGGCTCGATTTAACGGATACTGAGCCGTATTGTCTGTCATCACCTTCATCCAGGTGAAGTAACCCATTAGAGTCAGTCCGCGTGACAGCCGCTGGTTACCTCTGATCTGGAGCGAGTGCATGCTGCTGTTCCCGTCCGGAGTCGAGCGCACGTTGACGGAAGTGTAGTGCGGATAAGGCTTCAACGCCGCGGCTACGGTGTTGGCGCCTTTCTGATTGGCAAAGCCTGGGAACGGCTCCGTGAAACCCGCTCCGACCGCCTCCGGAGAGTTGATCGGCTGAAGCAAAAGGCTTCCCAGCGGCAGATGCCTGGCGTCTGTCACGTTGATCTCTTGATTGATGTTCAGGTGAGTCGAGCGGCTGGCCATATACGATACGTCCACCGACGTACGCGGCCCCAGCTGTCGCTGGATCCCAAACATCCAGCTGGCAATTTGCGGCAACCGGGCTCGATTCTCGGGAATGTAGTAGATCGACTGCCCATTCAGGAAAGACGGGTCGAGCACAGGCGGACGCATGAAACTCTGGGGGAACGATTCGGTGTCCCAGTAGTACACGGGCGTGTAACCGTCAGCCGAGGCAAAACTGGGCGAAATCGTGTAACCCGAGCTGCTGTAAGTCCCCGAGCCATAATTCGGGGCTGCGTAGTAGAGTCCTCCAGAGGCCCGAATCACTGTGTTTTCACCCAACCGGTAAGCCAATCCCAGGCGTGGGCCAAAGCCCCGCTTCCAGGGTTTCTGGAATGCCCCGTACTGCGTTTCGAACGCCAGGCCGCCCAGAAGCCCGCCGGCTGCCGGGTTCACGATGTCCGGCCTGAAGCTGCTGAACTTGTTGTTGACCTCAAACGGTGGTTCTGTGTAATCCCATCGCAAGCCATACGACAGTGTGAGCCTCGGGGTTACGTGCCACTCGTCCTGCGCGAATAAAGCCCAGCTCCGGACCCGAGTGCCGATCATGTCCGCGATTGTGGCACTAGCCGTATCCACCGCACCGATGAGAAAGCTCGCGAATGGGTGGCCCCAGCGAGAGTAGTTCGATCCCGCGTTGGGCTGGCTGGTCTGGGTGTTCCGGAACGTGAAGGACCCTGCGGCTCCACCCATGGACAAGGTATTGACCTGAATCCGGCTGTGGCTGAACCCGAACTTAAAGGAATGCTTGCCCCGGATCCATGTCAGACTTTCGTCGATTCTGGTGCGCAGTTCGTAGCTTCTGTTATCATATGCGCGGTTGATATTCATCGGGGCCGCCGTGCCGCCCGAGAAGGTGATCGCGGGAAAAGCGCCATTGTCGGCGGGAATCCCCGTGAGCCCCAGCCTGTCGAGCCATCCGCCACCGTTTGTTGCGTTCTGACCCAGGTTCACGTACCGGTCTACCGAGACCGTCACGTGGTTAAGTACAGAGGGGCTGAAGATGTAATCGTGGTTGACACGCGCTTTCCAGCTGTTCGCTTCCTGGAACGTGATGAAGTCCAGCGGATTCGTCTGTTCCGATCCCCAGGGGATGCGCGTAAACCAACCCACGTTTTCGCCCTGAAGCTGGCGGTGCCGGATTTGGTTCATGTAAGTCACCGACAACTTCTGCTTGGTCGACACGTTGTGGTCCACTTTAGCGGTGGTGACGTAGTTGTTGAAGTACGGCCACAGCTTTCCGCTGAACGCGCGACTGTAGAAGTTCTGGGTGATCTGACCAGGAATATCCGGGTCCGGCATAAAGGCTACGATCTTTTTGGCGACCGAGCTGATCTGAGAGGGAGGAATGATATTGTCCGGATACGGATCCCGGACGTAGCTTCCCGAGCCGTCCGGACGGGTCGTCCGCGGATCGAAGATCGGGATCTGCGCTCCGGCAGCGTTGACCAACTCCCGGAAATCGCCCTGCTTGAATGCCGCGGTCGGGACAGTCCTCAGATCCAGAGAGGGGCCGTTCCGGGTGAAGTACAAGCCCTCGCTGACAAAGAAGAAGGTCTTGTTTCGCCCGTCATAAATCTTCGGAAGGTAAACCGGGCCCCCTAGGGTAACTCCACCTTCGTTTTGGTTGCCATGCGTGAGTTTTGGCTGAAAGAACGAGCGGGCGTTCAAAGCATTATTGGAATAGTGGTCAAAGAAGCTGCCGTGAACCTCGTTTGTTCCGGACTTGATCGTCACGTTGGTAAACCAGCTTCCGAAACCACCGTACTCGGCATTGAACGCGTTGGTCACAACACTGAATTCGCCGACCATTTCGATAGATGGTCCGACCTCCTCCAGGGCACCCCGTCCCGTGGAGATTCCGGCACCGGGCCCGCCATCGATAAAGGCCTCCGTATGACCGCTCGCAGATCCGTACATTTTGGGCTGCCACGTCGCACTCTCCCGATTGTTCGGGTCGTACGAGGTAAGCCCAGGCACATTCACCAGCAATTGTGTAATGTTACGTTTTGCGCCGAGCGATATAATTGGCAGCGACTCCACGACTTCTGAATCGACACTGGTAGGAGAGGCCGCCGTGGACACGTCCAGAATCGGAGCCTCAGCTGTGACCGTCACGGCTTCCACGACGTCCCCTGCAGTGAGCGTGAAGTCCACACGGCGCACGACCTCGGCGCCAACCTCGATGGGTTCGCGTGAAACGCTCTTGAAGCCTTCCTTCGTAACCACCACCCGGTAGTTGCCTACCGGCAGGCTTGGCGCATTGTAGAACCCTTCGACATTAGTAGCCAGGTCGAGGGTACTATTTGTCTCAATTTGGATGACTTGAACCTTTGCTTCCGGCACTGAAGCGCCAGTCGAGTCGGTAATGAACCCCTGTATGGTGCCGCGCCCTGTTTGCGACCATCCTACGCCAGTCGCAGCCGCGACAAGCACCCAAAAACCAATTACTTGCGCAAGGACTTTCGTGTTTCGACAGAGCATCAGTCCTTTTCGAAGATTCATTTCCTGCCGCCTCCCAAGTTCTAAGATCCTCCATCAAGCTTTCAACTTGATCAATGTAACCAGAAGACAAAGCTGACTCGCTAACTGAGCAGCGCCAGTATATACTTGTTGAGACCATTTGTCAATACTGAATGTCTAAGTATGTCGCCCCCCCTTGCATTGCAAAATTAGAGACAGCGGCATAGCCACATGTATATGATTGAAAATAAAGCATGTAACCATATGGGGATTTTGAAACGGACAAGCAGAGATTCACTCAGGAAGCTCTGAATATCGCATAAAGCCAGCTTGACAACTACGAGCCGTCTAGACGGCCTGTTAGGAGCAATCAGGCGGATCCTGGCTTATCCGCCTATATCATGGCTAGATACAGCAACTTAATAAGCTGGACTTAGCTATTGGCGGGGATTCACCGGCTGGTCTCTGGCAGTCGTCGTTCAAACTTCTGCCACGAAAGAAGGGCACGCCGAAATTCTTGCCCATCTCGGCGTGCCTCCGGCAGAGTTCTCTGTCACAAAACGTCGTTGAAGATAATGGCCTTCTCCTCTGTCATCTCGCGGACGGTTTCCGCAATGCTCTCGCGCCCAATTCCACTCAGCTTGAATCCGCCAAACGGTAAGTTGCCAGGACGGAACGAGCTTGCCCCGTTTATCACGACCCCGCCGGCTTCTAGCCGGTGAGCGACCTTCAGTGCATTGCGTACGTTCTCAGAGAACACGCACGACTGGAGACCGAAGGACGAATCGTTGGCTATCTTCACGGCCTCGTCCAGGTCCTTGAACGGATACACGGGGGCGACGGGGCCGAAGACCTCCTCTTCCATCACACACGACTCAGGGGTTACGTTGACCAGAACGGTCGGCTTGTAGAACGCGGCCCCTACTCTCTCGCCTCCAATCAGGCACTTCGCTCCCATTTGGATGGCTTTTTGTACCGCTGCATGGACCTTTTCGGCATCCGACGGCGAGATGAGCGGACCCAATTCGGTGTCCTCCTCCAGGGGATCGCCCATTTTGATACGACTGACGCGCTCCACCAGCAGCTTCAGGAACTCGTCATAAACTGACGCCTGAACCAGCACCCGCTTCACTGCGCAGCAGATCTGCCCGGCTCCGTTGGTCAGCCTGCCCTGAACAACCGCCTCTACGGCGAGCGCCAGGTTGGCGTCTTCCAGAACGATCATGGGATCTGTGCCGCCCAACTCGAATGCTGTGCGTTTGAGGGTGCCCGCGGCCTTACGTGCGATCTCTACGGCCGAGGCTACGCTGCCGGTGAGGCTGATCATCCCGATCGCCGGGTTCGTGAACAACTCGTCCCCCATGTCGTCCGGGGATCCCGTAATCATCTGCATGCCTTCGGGAGGCAATCCCGCTTCAAGCATGAGCTCACCAATGCGCAGGACGGTCAACGGACACTTGCTAGGGGGTTTGACAATCACCGCATTGCCCGCAGCCAGTGCTCCGGGAATCTTGTGGGCGAACAGCTCCGCCGGATAGTTGAAGGGAACAATACCGACCACGATCCCGATCGGCTGCCGGATGGTGTAGGCGACCATGCGTTCCAGGCCTGGCACGGCATCCATGGGCAAGTAGTTTCCTCCAATCCGCTTAGCTTCCTCACCGAAATCCACAAACAGCCGCTGCGTTGTGGAGATTTCGATGCGGCATTGCCGGATGGTCTTGCCGTTCTCGCGGCAGAGCAATCGGCTGAGTTCCTCGTGATGACTGCCGATCAAATCAGCAGTTTTCTTGAGAATCTGCGCGCGCTGATGAGCAGGAAGGGCCGCCATGATCGACTTGCCGCGCTTCGCCACTTCAATCGCGTTGTGAACGTCTTCAGCGTTCGCTTTGGGAACGTAACCGATAATCTCCTGCGTCGCCGGATTGCGCACCGCAAAGGTCCGCCCGCTTACGGAGTCGACCCTCTTCCCATTCAGTATTAATTTCGCGTTTATGATTTCTGCGCTGGCATCGTGAGGACCAGCGTTCTTTGCCAGGTCAACAGTGTCACCAGCGCCACCTTTACAAGAAACGTTATTGATTGCCATGCTTTTCTCGTTCAGCTCTGCCATAATGATCCTCCCTTGGTTTGCCTACTCACCGGCTAGTGCGCGACAGCGCCCCCAAACAAACACACCCATACTTTGTCAGTCGAAGGAGCAACAATCGCTCACTCCAGCGCCTTGCGGCAAAACTCAAGGCACTTCGCTAGTTCAGCCCGAGGCCCTGCGGGACCGACATACTCAATGTGCGCCGGAAAGGGGTATTTCTCTTTCTTCATGAGCTGCAAGATTTCTTTAAGAGGCGTGTCACCCTGCCCAAATTCCATTTCCGGGCCGTTGTTCTTCTTCCGGTCTTTGAGGTGAATATTGGTGATGCGATCACGATGTTCTTTCATGTAGGCGATCGGGTCGTAACCCGAAGCAACGAAGTGACCCACGTCCAGATTGATCCAGAAGTTCCTGGACATTTCCATCACTTTCGAGAAGTCCTCAGGTCCCTCGCGGTGGTTGTGCAAGGCTACCCTGACACCATACTTTTCGGCAAACGGCACGAGCCGCGGGAAAACGGCCACAGGAGAGGACGCGGTGATGATGTCCGTCCCCAGCGCCTTTGTCATCTGGAATCCGCGATCGATTTCCTCGTCGGTGAAGTCCTCTCGAAAGCTCAAATTGTAGGAAAAGAATTTCAGCCCAGCGTCGGTAAATTTCTTGCCGACTTTCTGAAACTCTTCGAGTGGGACAGTCAACCGCCACTTTCGAAGCGCCTCCCTGACGGCGGGATCGACCCTCGGGATTCGAGGTGCTCCTTGTGGTCCTCCTTGCGCCGGCCGCTGAGGCGGCTTGGTCCCCTCAGCGCCCCGCGGCCTCGCCCAAGGGCCAGGACGGCCAGTTCCCGGCAAAGGAACCGGTGCGCCGAGGTAGTTCTCAACATGCTCAGACATCACGTCGGTCTCTGCAAGGCCAACCTCAACCATCGTCTTGATAATCTCGTCCAGGTTGAAACCACTGAAAGTGAAGCTCGCCGACTGGACGCCAATTCTCACTCCGTGGAAAGTGGAGTTCACTGCAGCAAAGCCGCACACCAGCGGCAGCCCGGCTCCTGCGACTTTAACGAAGTCCCTCCTTGTCATCTCGGTCGTTGTCCTCCGGTGATCAGAAAGCGCGAACATCGCGGTCCCGCCAACCTGCTCCTACCAAATCGGCTCAAATTGTGCCACAACTGCCGAGTACATGTCAATACATATTTGCATACTGATTATGCGCATTTGTTCGTGTATATGCATTCACAATAGAACTGTCTGGCAGACCAGTTCAGCTTTGCAAAAGCGCTTAAAGACGCGGGCCCGCTCACTCCCCCGCCGGACGGGCTTGGGTGATACTCAGCTCAATGCCTCAGCCTCTCGGGTGTTCAGCCGGGAACGGAGCACCAGGTTGACCCCAAAAATGATCAACGAGGCCAGGGGCAGAACCAGCAACCCTTTGCCGAGTCCTTTGGGGTCCGAACCGGCCAGCCACCCGATTACAGGCGAACTCAGGGTCAACCCGGAGAATCCGCAAGTAATTGCAAAACCTATCGCCGTCGCGGTACCGTGCCGGAAAGCCCCGCCCACCATCGAGATCGTGGTCGGGAACACTGGCGCCATGGCTATTCCGCCGCAGAACACCAAGGCCGCCGCAGTTGTAGGATCCGGGGTCTGAAGCATACCGAACGTGGTCATCGCCATGAGGGAACTGGCCCCCAACATCACCGTCACTGGAGAGACCTTGAGCAGCACCGGCGCCACCAGGACGCGGCCCAACAACAGCCCGAGTGCGAAGCCGAGCGACAGGATGGTCAGCGCGCGAGACTCTGGAATGCCTTGTGCGATCAAGTACTTTGGAAGCCAGTTCCACACTCCAAATTCACAAGCCGTATAGAGAAACGTGATCGCCCCAAACAAATACAAGATCGGCCGCTTGAACACGTCGCGTGACTTGACAGCAGTGGCTTTCTCAGGTCGTGGGGCCGGGATTCTTATGAAGATGTGGACCAGAAAGGCCGCCAGTGTGATACCCGCTCCACCGTAGGCAATACGGACGGCGTCCCCGCCGAGGAGATTCCCGGCCACGAAAGGCGTGACCAGACCGCCGAGTCCTACAAAGACATTCAAGAAGTTCAGAACCGTTGCTCGCCGCGACTCGCTCACATCACTACCCAACGCGTTGGCGCCGGTCAGAATGATGCCGCCGCCAACCCCCATGACGAGCATGAAGGCAACAATCATCGAATATCCCGAGGCGTTTGCCAGACCGAGCAAAGCAAGTGCCACAAAGCCCAAACCCAGCAACAGGCCCACCTTTTTGCCCTTTCTGTCCATCAGGGGGCCAACGGAAACCGAGGCGATGGTCAGCCCCAGCCCCTGAGCCAGAGCGATGTAGCCGGTTTGAACGTTGTCCAGTTGAAACTTGGCGGCAAGCCCTGGATTTATGGTTCCCAACATCGAGGCAACCATGCCGTAAACGAAGATCGCGAGGCACGCGGCAACAATCAGCATATGACGGCTCCTTTTTTACAGAACTGAGTGATCTGACGATTCATTGAGGCACAACCTGTATTGACAGCAAGTTTAAGGTGCTATTATACATTGACAAAAAAGAATGACAAGTGCCGGCGAGCTGTCGTTGCCGTCAGCACCGTGGCGATCCCAAACCGAAGGCTCAAAGGTTGCCGTGCCCACCAACGGCTATCCTCTTGACGGGACACTTCCGCAGATGTATTATCACATTCGACGTGATGAGCTTGAATACAGAGGGCAATATGTAAATACAGGTTTGCTTTTTTAACGTTTTTTGGGATTACCTTTTTCGCAAAGGAAAGGAGGCAACATGTCAGATTTTCGCTTTTCTAGACGCTACTTCTTCTACGGCGCCCTCCTTAGCGGAGCGGTTCCGGCCGGAGGATTTGGCAGCGTTCCGTCGTTGGCACGACTAGGCTACAGGTCGCCCAACGAAAAGCTCAACCTCGCCGCGATCGGCGCGGGCAGCCAACCCTATATCGATCTGCGCTATGCGTGGGCGCTGGGCCGCGAAAACGTTGTGGCGCTTGCCGACTGCGACTGGGAGCGCGGTCAGCAGGGATTTAAGGCGTTTCCGAAAGCCGCGAGATACAAAGATTTCCGCCAGATGTTGGACAAGTCGGGCAAAGACATCGATGCTGTGGTGGTTGGACCGCCCGACCACATGCACGCTGTTTGCGCGCTAGCGTGCATGCAACTGGGCAAACACGTTTACCTTGAAAAACCCCTCACGCGGACAGCGTGGGAGGCGCGGATTCTCACCCAGGCGCAGGAGAAGTACAAAGTCGCAACGCAGATGGGCAACCAGGGGTACTCGCACGACGCGACGCGGGTCGCCTGTGAAATTATTTGGTCAGGGGAAATTGGCGAGGTGCGGGAGGTGCATGCCTGGACAAGAACCGCCGCATGGCCGCAGGGCATGACAAAGATCCCCGCGCCCACGCCGGTCCCGGAAACCCTGGATTGGAATCTCTGGCTTGGCTGTGCCGAGTATCGCCCCTACACTGCCGGTGACAAAGAGTATGAAGAGTTTGTCGCCGCCCGAAATGCGCGCCTCGGGCGTCGGCCAGCCCCAGCCGCTGGAGCCGGGCGCTCGCTGTCAAGGGAAGACCCGCTTATTCAACTCGCTCCGCAAGGTGGCGGCTTTTACATGCCATGGAACTGGCGCGGCTTTTACGATTTCGGCACCGGCCTGATCGGCGATTGGGGAATCCATATCCTTGGGCCGGCCAATTGGGCGCTTCAATTGCACCCGAAATACCTGATCAGCGTGCAGTGCGTCAAGAAGGATTCCCTGCCTCCGTTCACCTTCCCCGACGAGTTGGTAATCCGTTACGACTTTGCGGCGCGCCCGAACATGCCTCCGGTTTCAGTTTACTGGTATCACCACGGCGGTCCTGACGACCCGTATATGCCTCCGGGGATGACCGCGGAGCAAGCTCGCAAGATCCCTGGAACAGGCCCGCAGGTTGGTCCGCAACAAGGACAGGGCGGGTTTTTCATCGGCTCGGGAGGCGGAGTTGCTGCGGCGCCGGGCAGTGGCCAGGGTGCACCGCAATCCGGAACTCGAAGCGCCCCCGCCGGCCCTATGGCGCGAGGCAGCGGGTACAACTGCATCTTCGTCGGCACAAAAGGATACCTGGGAACCAGCGGACGTGGCGAAGGTGTCGGACTCCTTCCGGGTTCCCGATGGGCCGAATATCAGCTTCCCAAGCCCTATCTGACGCGATCACCAGGCGCCAGCTTCGGCAGCAACCATGAGGCGCACATCCGCGATTGGATTCGCGCCTGCAAAGGCGGAGCGGAAGCCTGCTCAAATTTCAGTATCTCCGGGCCGTACGCGGAATGGATGATCCTGGGCGCAGCCGCCGTGCATGCCGAAGGCAAGCTGCTGTGGGACTACGAGAAGTGCGAATTCACTAATAACAAGGAAGTCAATAAGTGGGTTAAGCCGACTTTCCGGAAAGGATGGGAGCTGAAACTGTAGCATCCAGATGAGGGGTGTCTTCAGAGGCGCCACTTTGTCGCGGAAAGGCGCCCCATTTCCAAGGCCAAGAGGGCAGCACGCGCTTCCCCGCGGTGCTCCCTTGCGGGTTCCTCCAATCGCGCTAAGGGCCGGGCACATGCCCGGCCCTTTAGTTTTAGAGAGACTCTCAAGTTCGAGGGCGACACATACGCGCCCGCGATGGTGCTCGCGAGCGCGGTGGTCGCAAACTGCAAGATGGTTTCACGCTTCCCCTAGCGTGCCGATTCCGGCTTGTAGTTGGGATCGGTGATACGCCACAAGTCGTGGAACATTGACATCATGTGGTATGGGCTCAGCTCCGGACCGTCAACAGCACCCTTGATGAAGGCGCGAGGGCCCAGCTTCTCGCGAGGCACACCTTGTATGTAGCCTTCGAACCATCCACCGTACTCGGGATCCAGATACGTCTTCTTCACGAACTCCAGCGTCTGTTCGTAGTACGGCCACAGATCAGATCGCCCACGCAGAATAGCGTAATGCGCCGTGGCTTTAATGACCTCGCATTGAGGCCACCAGAGCATATATGTTGGCTCGCCGGTGTCGCGGGAGCGACCACCCAAGCCGCCGATCTCTTTGTTGTAGCTCTTCAGGCCAAAATCGATGTTGCGGCTTCCCAGTTCAACGAACTTTGGATCTGCACCCAGTTCCACGGCTCGGCTCAGCAGCGAAGCCCATTCGAACAGGTGACCAGGGTTGGCGCCAGGAGTCCCGACCGGCTTCCAGTTTGCGTCATACATCTCAGGGAGATATCCGAGCTCATAGTCGAAGACCTGGGCTATATGGTCCAGCTGGGCCTCAATGGTTTCCCAGACCTCCTGCGAATTCGTGGCTTCATAGAGGCCAAGCAGCGCCTCAAACATATGCAGGTTAAGGCTATGCCCACCCTCGGGCATCCGGAATCCGCCACGCGGAGGCGCGCCCGGTGGGCTGCCGGGCCGAGGCGCAGCCCCAGGTCCTCCCCTCCCTGCAGAACCGGGCATCATCCTGCGAGGCGCGGGTCCACTGAAATCGCGTTTGAAGTTTCCGCCAATGAAAGGTCCGTCCGCCATCTTCGTTTTCAGCTCGCGAAACAGCTCTATTGCGGCGTTGATGTACTTTTCGTTCTTCGTCACGCGGCCAGCGTGGGCCAAGGAATAAATCGCGAAGCTCTGAAACCCGGTCTTGGTATCATCGATGACTTTCAAATCTGGAGATACGCGATTGTAGTACCCGCCATACTCCGGATCCCGCATTTTTAACAGGAAGTCGGCCGCCCTCGTAATCGCGTCCAGGTAGCGCTGGTCCCCGCCGCTCATTTCATACCCCACCGCTATGGAATAGAGTACGCGGCCCTGTCCGTTCAGACTCGCCTCGCGCTGCTGCCCCCACGGCTTCCACTGACGGTCGAGATTCTCCTGTATGAAACCGTTGGGCATGACGGCGTGCTGAACCCAGTAGTCGAGCAAGTCGTTCAATGCGGCCTTTCGGATCCAGTCGCGATCAATTCGTTGCCGTATCTCCTCGTCGGAGATGCGCTGATATCTCTGCTTTCCTGACTCATCTTGACGCTGCCCTTGTTCCCGGGCACCGCCGCATGAGAGCGCGGTCACAAGGATCGCTGCACTCAGAACGCCCAACAGAAAACCGATCCAGGGAGCCGCCCTTCTTCTAGCTTGCTTCATCCCAAAGAATTCCTCCTTTCAATAACCTGGCAAACCTTCATACCCACGCTGGTCGATTTGCATCCAGTCCTGACCAGTCTGCATTGGCATTCTATTGAAGTGCAGCTAGATTGTCAACTCTGCGGTTTCGGTAAAGTCAGCCACCAGAAAGGCTGTCTTTCCAGATGGTCTTCCAAGTTGTTAATATCAGCACTGGAAATGGGCTACGGGCGGTCGGCAGTGGCCAAGCAGACTGAACCGAAGCCTCAAAAGGCCAATTTCCACCGTCCGCCGCCTTCGCTGTCAACCAGGCAGTTGGTCGGACGCCGACGGCGGAAAGCCATGTTTCAGCCGCTCTGGTAAGCGAGTCTTGCGATTTGGGCTCCCACTGTTCGTCTGCTTAGCGGGAACCCGTGCACGATTGTGCCAACTCCATCTCTCGGAGCTTCGATCCGCAGGACTCGCGCACGACGAGTTGAAAATCTATCAAAATGTCCCGTGCCGGCATCTGAGGTCGTGCTATGCGCTGGATCATGGCTTCAATCGCGGCGGCTCCGAGCTCGTCGCAAGGCTGGTGGATGGTCGTAAGGGGGACGCTCACCAGGTTTGCGTACTTGACGTCATCGAACGCCACAAGCCGAACTTCGTCCGGGACCGCTATTTGAAGGTCGGCAAGACTCCGCATCAGGTGTGCTGCCGTTCGATCGTTCGAACAGACGATGCCATCCGGCTTGAAATCCCGTATAACCTCGGCAACGCGAGCTGTGTCAGACGGGTCAAGCTGCTGGATGAACTCGGGAGCAAGTTCGACTGTAGAATGTCTGAGGGCGTCTCGATACCCCTCGCAACGTGCAACACAGCTTGGGGCAAGGTGGGATTTCGCGATGAAGGCAATTCTTCTGCAACCGAGCTTGATCAGGTGCTCTGTGACGATGAAACCCGCCCTTCGATTGTCGATCCCCACCACATCATAGTGGCTCCGGCGTGGGTAATCGCAAATGTCTCGATCCAGCAGCACGACGGGAATGCCGCCATCGTCAAGCATGGAAACGATTGCATTGTTGATCTGATCTTTTGAAGGAATGCCCTCCAAAGGTGCAAAAAAGACGCCGGACACCTTGCTTGCAATAAGTTGCTTGCAAACTTCACGGGCTTCGGCTTCGGTGGTTTCCGTCCGGGCGAGAGTCTTACCCCAAATGAGGACGTGGTTTGCGGCGCTTTCAGCCGCCATCATTCCCTGGCAGATCGGTTCGAAAATCTCCGTGCTGCCCAGTTCCGGGATGAGTAAGCCGAATGTATAGGTGCGGTTCGGCTCCGAGCGAACGTAGCTCCCAGAACCGGCTCTGCGCTCGATAATGCCTTCCAACTGTAGTTCGCGCAAAGCACGATTCACGGTAACGCGAGAGGTTCCGAAGATTTTCACCAGCTCCGATTCGCTGGGGAGCCGCTGTCCCGTCAGATACTCGCCTGACGCGATCGCGTCCTTAAGACTTTGATAGATTTTGCGGTATTTAGAATTTGCCGCCCGTTCCAACTTGGCCACAACTTGATAATACAGGATTGCTTGAGCATTGAGCAACATCAATCGTGGGCACGACGTGTCAATCAGTTTGGTGTTGCGTGTTTGTACTTCCCTGCCCACGCGTTCTGTCTGTGCTTTGCATATCCCAATCCAGACCTATTGCCGCGAGACTGGGTCGGAGTAGCACTGACGCAGAAATTGCGCTGGTTCAGGCTACTCGCTTGAATTCGACAACAGTCCGCTCGACTTCCGCTCGGCTCTGATGATGCGCTCTCATGCTTCGTTTTTCCCGAACACTTTCGGTTGAGCATTGACATCGGTCGCTGTTTAGACGGGCTAGTCGGCTCTGGAGTGCCTACCTTAAGGGTAAAGAGTGCTCCCTGTCACCTCTGGCAATCGCCCCCGATCCCGTGGTCACCTGATTGGCTCTGGCCTGATCAGCCTCAATGCGGATCCAGTTGGATGGGATATACCGAAAATAGTGCTTCAACACCTGGAGGTCTGGCAGGCGCGTGAAGATCCTGTCCCGCGAGCCGGCGGAACGTGCTGGAGCACGATCATGGTTTCTCTCCGCTAGTCATCGCTCCACGAGGCTGCCAGACGAGGTTGCGGAAGGCTTGCAGACCATGGCGTCGGCCAGGCGACAGGAACTCGCAAGGGTTCTCCAGCTGGCAGTCGGGAAGAAGCGCGCGAAAAAGGTCTCCCTGAGCTCCTTTTAGCCGCCACTCGACGTTATCTGGGAAGGGCGTTGAGAAGTTCCTGCGTGCGCAATGGGGCAATGAGACCTATAGGGTGGAGCGAGATATCAAGCTGGAGTGAGGGCGGCCGCAATTCGGGCCCACCTGGATTGGCTGTGGCAGCGGTTTGTGAGCGGCTCCCGCTCATAGAAGAGCAGCCTACATTCCCGCCGATCTTTCATCAGGGAACAGAAACCCTGCTTGCGCGGCAGATGAGGCCGGAGCACCGGCTGCACAGCTATTGCAGCTACATTATTTCCGACCGGTGCGCTCCACTCTCAGCAAGCATGTGCTGAGGCTTCCGGTAGACTGCCGTCACAACCGAGACTGCATAGGCCGTCACGTTTCGGAGTGGCGGGCGTAACGTCCGGGGGCGCCTTTCGCCGTCTGCTGAAGCAACGATGGGCGGCCGCCTTGGAGCTGCGGATGCTACGCTGGGGGGAAATCGCCCGGCGGACAGGTCTGCTTGAAATTCTGTCGAGGGACGAGGAAGGCGTATTGCCGGGCAAGCGGCGTTAATTCTGGGCCTTTGACACCAGTTCGGTGCGGCTCTACGCCATTAATGGGGGCAGACCCCCGCCGCTGACTGATAAAACGTGCTGTATAGGAAATGTTCTAATCAGTTCAGAGGCAATATTGGGTCTGCCCGGATACCAGATTACTGCGATTGAGGAGAAAGAC